>Ga0209254_10000951_pt1 | contig 25474 bp, 18 predicted proteins | sample FrelakmetDIP11DI_FD_187148 | JGI IMG/M metagenome (GOLD analysis project Ga0209254, IMG submission 187148) | Freshwater lake sediment microbial communities from the University of Notre Dame, USA, for methane emissions studies - DIP11 DI (SPAdes)... | ecosystem: Environmental > Aquatic >...
TCACCACAGCGTCGGCCATATCGGAATTCTCGGCGTCGACAAGAAAGGCGAGGAATGGTACCAGTTGACTCTGGGTGGTTCGTCACAGAGCGAGGCAGCACTCGGCGAGCGACTAGGTCCAGCCTTGGCGAAGCATGACGTGGCTGCGGCGGTAGCCACAATTCTGAGAACCTATGTCGAGCTTCGTGAGTCTGAAGAGCCCTTCCTGCAGACAGTACGACGGCTTGGCATCGACCCCTTTCAGGAGCGCGTTTATGCGCATCATTAGGGATGGACAGGTCGTCGAAGACAACTGGCTTCACTTGGCCGACTCAGATGAGATTGCTGCCGGTCCGATAACGGTCTCAATCAACCGCTGGCGCAACCACCGCGCCGAATTTCGCGCGCGGTCTGACAGAACAGGCTTACGTCTGTCCGGCGCAGATTCGCTGCAAGACATCGTCGGCAGCCTCTCCGATCTGCCAATCATCGTTCTCGAGTTCACAGCGATGGCAGACGGACGCATCTTCTCCCATGCTCGCTTGCTACGGGAACGCTACGGATTTAAAGGCGAACTGCGCGCGCGCGGCGATTTTATCCCGGATCAGGTTTTCTTCTTGAGCCGAGTGGGGGTGAATGCTTTTGAATTCGGTGAAGAAAACGCTCTCGCAGAAGGGTTGAGGAAACTCTCAGAGTTCTCCGTAAAGTACCAGGCCGCGGCGGACGAGAAGCATCCGCTTTATCGGCGGCGACTCCCCAGCCGTCTTGTTCCCGCGCCGACCGCGGCTGCCGCCGACAAGGGGAATGGAAATTAGCCATTGGATCCACGCGACAACGGCGCTTCCGCTTTGCTCCCGAGGCGCATCACAGGATCCCTTCCGGGGGCGCCGATTCTGTAATCCTAAGCGCTCATGGCGATCGCGCCACCCCGGAGCCCACGCGCACGCACCACATCAGCGCTTTACCCCTCACCCCCGGCCCTCTCCCGGTCGCGCGGGCGAGGGAAACAACGTGTTGGCTGCGCGACTTTCACGGTAACGGAAAGAGGAAATGCAGAAACGAGCGGATCGGTAGCAAGTCACTTCTTGGCGACACCCTTACCTTGCCGCACGATGTTGATTCCCTTAAGCAAATTCAGCGCCTCATTGAGCGGGTAGTCCTGCAAAGCAAGAGCTTCCTCCTCATCCTTCCGTTGTTCCGCATTCCCCTGTTCGTTCCGCTGAATCTTCTCGTTGGTAAGATGATTGGTCAAATCGGCTTCCTTGATAGGAGCAAATTCCGACTTTTCGGCCATTTGCAATTTCACTCGTGAAATGGGCACATCAGGAGAAATGCCCTCAGCCTGAATCGACCGCCCTGACGGTGTGTAATAGCGCGCGGTGGTTAACTTGACCGCACCGCCATTGCTGGTTGGCATGATTGTCTGCACCGAACCTTTGCCAAACGTCTTTTCGCCCATGATGATGGCGCGCTTGTGATCCTGTAACGCACCCGCCACGATCTCGGATGCGGAGGCCGAACCGGCGTTGATCAGAACGACCATGGGCGCTCCTTTCAGTACGTCATTTGGCGTCGCACTAAACCTCATTTTCGCATCCTCGATGCGGCCGTCGGTGTAGACAATCAAGCCGCTATCGAGAAACGTGTCGCTGACCGAAACGGCGGCATTCAGCACCCCCCCTGGATTGTTCCGCAGATCCAGCACTAGGCCCTTCAACTCGCCTTTCTTCCTGAGTTCGTTGATGGCCTCATTGACGCTGTCTCCGGTCTGCGATTGGAAACTGGTGATGCGGACATAACCGTATCCGTCTTCCAGGAGTCTGCTCTTCACGCTCTTGACGCGGATCACATCACGGATGATCTTGATCTTGAGGGGTTGTTCCACGCCCTCACGGACCACGGTCAGCACGATTTCGCTGCCGGGTTCGCCCCGCATGAACTTGACCGCGTCATTAAGACTCATTCCCTTTACAGGGCGGTCGTCGAGGCGGATGATCAGGTCCCCAGCCTTAATGCCCGCCTTGTCAGCGGGCGTATCATCGATGGGCGCGATCACTTTGACGAAGCCGTTTTCCATTCCCACTTCGATACCCAGCCCCCCGAACTGGCCCGTCGTGCCGACTTTCAGTTCGTTGTACTGTTCCTGATCGAGATAAGCGGAGTGCGGATCGAGGCCCGTCAACATGCCCCGTATCGCATCCTCAAGCAACTTGTCGTCGGGCACCGACTCCACGTAATCTTGCCGAATGCGCCCGTAAACCTCCGAAAACGTCCGCAATCCCTCGTAGGGAATACTGTTGATGTTGTCGGGTTGCTTCTCTGCGGCAACAGACGCCATGGCCAGAAGGCCGAATAAAAAACTGAGCGCCAGCGAAAAAAAATTACCTTTCATCAACATTAGATGTTACCCAAATATCCAGGCGATTGCGGTCCCTTGAGCGTCTTTTGCTGCGACAGCTGCTGCTTGATGACCCCAGCTTGTAGGGCAGATTCCCCGCCCTGTAATCCGCTGCGACAACAGACGGCTCCATGCATGAGAGGCGCGGATCCGCTGCAGTTCGCAAAACGGAGACAAAGTCTCTTCATGCGTTGCGGTACAAAGCAACCGTATTTGAGACAACCCCGGCGCGGCGCTAGTTTCGCGACATCGGACGCATTCAGCACGAAGTTCCATCGCCCCTCGATCGGTGACGTCCCGAGATCGAGGGCGATGAGCGATCGGAAACGTGGAGCCTTCCTGGCGGACGTGTCAGCGCGCGCTAATTTGCTCGGCGTTGTAACCAATGTTATCGAGAATAACCGGGACAACAGGTTTAGGACAGTCCGGCTTCTAAAGTATAATGGCTGGCTAGCATGAGCAACAATTGCTCTAACCGGCGCGTTCGCCTTTCGAAACCTGAGTGCAATTGTATCCTTTTTTGGAGACTCAAGTCGTACCCTGCAACGACATCAAGACCAGAAGTTCTAAGTGACTCCGCATGACCGAATTGGATTACCCGCTCATCGCCGATGACGCCGACATCCGTCAGGCAGCACACTGCCTGAAAGCGATGTCACATCCACTGCGCCTAAAGATCCTTTGCACCTTGGGACATAGCAAGGTCAGCGTCCAAGAAATCGTCGACCGGGTGGGAACGACACAGAGCAATGTTTCTCAGCACTTGAGCATCCTGCGCGAGAAGGGGATACTTGCACGCAAAAAGGACGCCAACAGAGTGTATTACTATGTCGACGACGAGCGGACGCTGCAGCTGATCGAGATGATGAAAGAAGTTTTCTGTCCCCACTAATACAGCCGCGAGCGCTTGCTTCAACAGCGCCTCGCCGGAAGCGATTTACTACTCCACAACCTAAGGGTAAACAATGGATCGAGTGTTCGAGTTCATCGGCAGTCATTGGATCATGGTCAGTGCGATCGTCGTCGTCACCGTCCTCTTGATCCAGGATTTGATCGAAACGATGCTTCGCAAACACAAGCTAGCGCCCCCAGCCACTGCCGTGGCTCTCATGAACGACGAACGCAGCGTGGTCATCGATGTGCGGGAGCCCCACGAGTACTCCGAGGGGCATATTGAAAACGCCCGCCATATCCCGTTAGGAAAACTTGATGACCGCGTGTACGAGCTCGAAGCATTCAAGGATGCGCCTGTGATCGTCACCTGCCAATCTGGGACACGGGCGCCGCAAGCCTGCAGAAAACTGACGAAGCTTGGATTTGCGCAGGTTTACGAGCTCCAGGGAGGGATGGTCGCGTGGGAGGAGCAGAAACTGCCAATCAGCCGCAAGCGCCAGCCGAAGTAAACCCTGCAGGGTTGAAGCACCCCACGACGACTAACCAATCGAAGGATCACGCATGACCGACCAGAACCAACAGCCGGAAAGACAATTGGCGCTGCAGAAGCTCTATCTCAAGGACATTTCGTTCGAGACACCCAACTCCCCCGCTGTGTTTACGATGAAATGGGAGCCCAAGGTAGATTTCAATCTCGCCACCAATGCGCAACAACTGCAAGAGGGCGTCTACGAAGTCAGCATAACCGCGACTGTCACTGTAAAGCTTGAGGAAAAAACGGCTTACCTTGTTGAGGTATGCCAGGCAGGCATCTTTGCCTTGGTCGGTTTCAACGAACAAGACCTCGGGCCGCTGATCGGGAGCTACTGCCCGAACATTCTATTCCCTTTCGCTCGGGAAGCAGTTTCGGACCTCGTTATCAAAGGCGGCTTCCCACCCATGTTGCTGGCACCGGTCAACTTTGACGCATTATACATGCAGCACGTGCAGCAGCTTCAGGAGAGCGCCACCGAAGCACCGGCAAGGAGCCATTAACTCGGCGTTCCGGGTCCCCGGACATTCCGCGATGACGACAGCTGCGGTTCTCGGTGCCGGCTCTTGGGGTACTGCACTGGCCATGCTGCTCAGCCGAAACGGCCATCCCTGCATCCTGTGGGGACACCGCCGGGAGCACGTAACCACACTCGCCGCAAATCGAACCAACGCCCGCTACCTTCCCAAATTCACGTTCCCGGAACTGCTTCAGGTTTCCGACAGCCTGTCGGCTACGGTCAAAGCGGCCGACATTATTCTGCTGGCGGTACCCACCCACGCCTTCCGCGAACTCCTGAGAGCCGTCGCGCCGTGCCTTTCGGCCAGGGCAAGGATCGCTTGGGCTACCAAAGGGCTCGAGATCAACACCGGACAACTTCTCCACGAAGTAGTGGGCGATGTCCTGGGCACTGTCATACCCGCTGCCGTGCTGTCTGGCCCCACCTTTGCCTCAGAGGTGGCCGCTGATCTGCCCACCGCCGTCACCGTGGCATCGCGGCAACTCCCCTTCGCTCAGGAACTCGCGGCGCTACTGCACAACGAGCACTTCCGGGCATACACCAGCGACGACCTGATTGGCGTTCAGCTCGGCGGAGCAACCAAGAACGTCTTGGCTATCGCGGCAGGAGTGTCGGATGGCTTGGGCTTCGGCGCCAATGCACGCGCTGCTCTGATTACCCGCGGCCTGGCGGAGATGATGCGCCTCGGCCTGGCCATGGGAGGCAGGTCGGAGACACTGATGGGACTCTCAGGCGTAGGCGACTTAATCTTGACCTGCACCGACAATCAGTCGCGCAATCGTCGATTTGGGCTCGGGCTAGGAAAAGGTTTGGAGCGTGCGCAAGTAACTACTGCCATAGGGCAGGAAATCGAGGGCATCGGAACGGCCAAGCTGGTTTATCGGTTGTCCCGAGACCATGGCATCGACATGCCCATCACGGAACAGGTCCATCGGATCCTTTACGAGGGACTGTCGCCGCTGGACGCAGTTCACAATTTGCTCCTGCGCGAACAAAAAGCGGAGTTGACTAGCCACGATGCTGTTTGAAGCCGTCGCGAGCGCGATCACGGCGGCGCGCAGTAGGTTTCCAAGCAGCTTCTGACTTCGCAGGGCTAGCGTGCAGACCGGCGTAATGCTGTTCCCGCGAAACCGCATTGCCGCCAAGCTTCGTAGAGAACGAGCGCTACGGTATTGGAGAGGTTCAGGCTGCGACTGCCGGAAACCATGGGCACATAGAGGCGATGTGCTTCCCCCAACGATTCCATCAGGTCCAACGGTAGTCCGCGCGTTTCAGGACCGAAAACCAGAGCATCTCCCGGGTGGAAAGCCACGTCTGCATAGCAGCGGCAACCTTTGGTACTCAGCGCAAAAACGCGGGAAGATCCACCCGTTCTCGAGAAATCCTCCCACGAAGCGTACTCCTTTACCGTTGCGAGTTCCCGATAATCCATCCCGGCCCGTCGCAGATGCTTGTCGCTCAAGTCGAACCCTAAGGGATGAATCAAGTGCAGGAACGCACCGATGTTGGCACTCAACCGGATAACGTTGCCAGTGTTTTGTGGTATCTGGGGCTCGAATAGAACGATGTGAAACAAACCGGGATTTTGGTCCAACAATCCGCCGCGCGCCCTCAGCCCACCACCCCCAGCGGAGGAACTTGCTCCAGCTTCCAAATATCCCGGTTATACTCCTGGATGGTGCGGTCGGCAGAGAACTGCCCGCTTGCCGCGGTGTTCAGGATACTCATTCGCGTCCACTGAACTTGATCACGGTAAGTCGTCGCCGCTTGATTTTGCGCCGCAATGTAACTTGCAAAATCCGCAGCGGTCATCCACGGGTCGTGCGGACTCTTGATCGACTGGATAATCGGATCGAAGATCCCCGGCTCATATTGGTTGAAGTAGCCACTCTCCAGCAGATGAACCACCCGCCGCAGGTCTTCATCAGCGGCAATGAAGCTCATGGGATCATAATTGATTCGCAGCGATTCGACCTCTTCCGCCGTCAAACCAAACAAAAAGAAATTTTCCGCACCCACTTCCCTCCGTATTTCGATGTTGGCACCGTCTAACGTACCTATAGTGAGGGCGCCGTTCATCATGAATTTCATGTTGCCCGTACCTGAAGCCTCCTTTCCGGCGGTCGAAATCTGCTCAGATAGGTCCGTACCCGGGCAAATGACCTCCATCGCCGAGACCCGGTAATTCGGGAAGAACGCCACGCGGAGGAAGTCCGACAAGGAACTGTCCCGATTGATGACGTTCGCCACGTTGTTGATCAGCTTGATGATCAGCTTCGCCATGGCATATCCCGGCGCTGCCTTCCCACCGAACAGAACGCACCTCGGCGTCCACAGGCCGGCATCCCCTCGCTTGATTCGGTCATAGAGATGAATCACATGAAGAGCGTTGAGCAATTGGCGCTTGTACTCGTGAATGCGTTTGACCTGGATATCGAACATGGCGTCCGGATCCATATCGAGCCCTAATTCCCGCTGTTTGAAGTGCATCAAGCGCTGTTTGTTCTGGCGCTTGATCGTGCGCCAGCGCTCCTGAAAACCCGCATCATCGACAAACTTGCGGAGTCCGCTCAGCTGGGTTAGGTCGGTGATCCAGCGGTCGCCGATCGCTTCGGTGATCAATGCGCTCAGGCCGGGATTGCAGCTTGCCAACCAGCGGCGAGGCGTTATTCCGTTCGTCTTGTTATTGAAACGGGCTGGCCACAACTCGTAGAAATCACGAAACAGACCTTGCATCAAGAGATCGGAGTGAAGCTCGGCCACCCCGTTAATGGAGAAACTGCCGACAATCGCCAGATATGCCATGCGCACGTGTTTGTCACCGCCCTCTTCGATCAGCGACATCCGTCCGAGCCGGTCCAAATCGCCAGGCCACCGATTGGCCACCTGGCCAAGAAAACGAGCATTGATCTCGTAAATGATCTCCAGCAGCCGAGGCAACTTCTGCTCGAACAGTCTCACCGGCCAACGCTCCAGGGCTTCGGGCAAGAGGGTGTGGTTGGTGTACGCCATGGTGTTTTGGGTGATATCCCAGGCAGCTTCGTAACGGAGATCGTGCTCATCGATGAGCAGTCGCATCAGCTCAGCGACTGCAATACTTGGATGGGTGTCATTGAGTTGGAAGCAGTTCTTTGCTGCAAACTCCGTAAAGTCGTTGCCATGCGCCAGAACCCATTTCCGAAGCACATCCTGAAGGCTTGCAGAAGCCAGGAAATATTGTTGGCGCAAGCGCAGTTCCTTGCCGTTCTCGCTGGCGTCGTTTGGGTACAGAACCATGGTGATGTTTTCGGCCAGATTCTTGGACCGCACCGACTCGGAGTAGTCGCCGGCGTTGAACTCGTTTAGGTCGAATTCGTCGGTGGCCGCGGCCTTCCAAAGCCGGAGGGTATTGACCGTACCGTTGCGATACCCTGGGATAGGCACATCGTAGGGCACCGCTAAAACATCATGGGTGTCAAGCCACCGAACCCGGCGGCGCCGGTCGTTCTCCGCATAACGCTCGGTTCTTCCCCCAAACCGAATCCTCACCGTCAGCTCAGGCCGCTCCAATTCCCATACGTGGCCATTGCGCAACCAGTGGTCAGGTTCTTCGACTTGAAATCCGTTTTCGATGTGCTGCCGGAACATTCCGTACTCGTAACGAATTCCGTAGCCCATCACGGGTAACTGCAGAGTGGCGCAACTGTCCACAAAACAGGCGGCAAGCCTCCCCAAACCGCCGTTTCCAAGCCCCGCGTCTTGTTCGCATTCCGCCAATTCTTCGAAGTCAAGACCGAGCTGGTAGAGGGCACTGGCCAATGAATCTCCGACCCCGAGGTTAAGAATGGCATTGCTCAAGGTTCTACCGAGAAGATACTCCAGGGATAGGTAATAGACCCGGCGACAATCCGATTCCCCATAGGCATAGCCCGTGTTTTTCCAGCGCTCCATGAGCCGGTCACGCACCGCGAGTGCAACGGCGGTATACGTGTAGTGAGCCGACTCGCAATTCTTGTCTCTGCCAAGCGTGAAGCTGAAATGACGGCGAACATCGAGCGCAAGGTCGTCGGCTTGGTTGGCCAGAGCGGGCAATTCGCTGAGCCACAGGTTCGGTTTACTCTTTGTTAAGGTTAAGGTTCTCGCTGGCATGAGTCGTCTTGCTTATTGATAGGAGACAGGATTTCAAGAAGTGTTCTGAGGGAGTCGCAAACCCGCTGAGGGACAAGGGTTCTCGAGCCCCTCAGCAACGCTGGAAGGAGCGGAGGCAATAGGTTTCCGCGCTACAGGTTTCCGAAAGAAAAGCTTCCCAGAGTGAATCCAAACTCTATCACGGCGGATCTGAACCCTGAAGTTCGCTATCCGCACATGTGGCTTTGCTAGGTTCACCGCAACCCAATTATCTCATTTCCGCTGGGATCAGTTGAAGCCTAGGTCGCCACCCTGCTCATCCTGCGTCAGGGGCTGAGATTCAACTCATTAATCTTTCGCGTCAGCGTGTTACGACCGTACCCCAGCAACTTTGCGGCTTCCTGTCTTCGGCCCCGCGTGAACTGCAGCGCCGTCGAAATCAATATTCCTTCCGCCGCATCAATCGCATCCTTGGCGACGTTATGATCGCCGCGGCGCAATCGTTTATCCACCCACTGCCGGAACGAGTCTTCCCAACTGTCACCAAAAACCACAGCGTCGGCCTTAGTCTGAAGCAGCTCCGGAGGCAGATCGTCAAGATGGACTTCCTTTCCAGCCGCCATGACCGTGATCCAGCGACAGGTATTTTCCAGCTGCCGAACGTTTCCCGGCCAGTCAAGCTGACACAGATACTCCTCCACCTCCGGTAGGAGAATCTTCGTCTCGACATTGAGTTCGACACTCGCTTCCTTCACGAAATGCCTCAATAACAAACGGATGTCCTGACGCCGCTCACGGAGCGGCGGTATGTGAATGCGTATGACGTTGATGCGGTGAAACAAGTCCTCCCGGAAGCGGCCTTCCGCTACCAGGGTCTCGAGATTCTGATGGGTCGCAGCGATGATGCGAACATCGACCTTGATCGGGCTGTGGGCGCCGACGGGAAAAAACTCGCCCACGGCCAGCACGCGCAACAATCGCGTCTGTAATTCTGCCGGCATGTCGCCAATTTCATCGAGGAACAGCGTCCCGCCATCCGCCTGCTCGAAACGCCCTGCCCGCCGCGCCTGTGCTCCGGTAAAGGCTCCGCGCTCATGTCCGAACAGCTCGGACTCGAGGAGATCGCGGGGGATCGCGGCCATATTGAGGGCTATAAAGGGCTTCTCGGCACGCGGACTATGTCGATGCAAGGCCCGCGCGACCAGTTCCTTTCCAGTCCCCGACTCTCCGTTGATGAGTACCGTGATGTGAGACCTCGCCAGCCGAGCGATGGCGCGGAACACTTCCTGCATCGCCGGGGCTTCGCCGATGATCTCGGGCGTTCTTTCAGCGACCGCCGGTTCGACCGGCCGGTCGTCTCGGCGATACTGCGCGCAAGCCTTGCGGACGAGATCAACTGCCTCGTCGAGATCAAACGGTTTCGGCAGGTACTCAAACGCACCCCCGTGAAATGCCGAGACGGCACTTTCGAGATCCGAATGCGCTGTCATAATGATCACTGGCAAGCTCGGGTAGTCGGTTTGAAGCCGCTTCAACAGCTCCAACCCATCCATCCCCGGCATCCGGATGTCGGTCAGTATCGCATCGGGATTTTCCCCGGAAAGCGCTTCGAGCAGCGCATTAGCATTCGTGAAGCTGCGTGTCTGCAGAGAAGCTTTCTGCAGCGCCTTTTCGAGGACCCATCTTATCGAACGGTCATCGTCGACTACCCACACTTGAGCTCCGCTCTTCATTCTCCTTCTCCAAAGGCAAGAAAACCGAGAAGACTGTTTGTCCCGGCGAACTGCTGCATTCGACTAGGCCGCCATGTTGATTAATGAGCGATTGTGCGATCGATAGACCCAGTCCCGTGCCTTCCGCCCGGCCGGTCACCATCGGGTAGAAAATTTGATTGAGCAACTCGGGAGCGATACCAGACCCATTGTCGATGACATCGATTTTGACCGCGAGCGGACTGCGTCGAGTCCCGATGGTAACTTGCCTGTGAACACGCGTGCGAAGGACAATCTCGCCCTTGTTACCGACGGCCTGTAGCGCGTTGCGGACGATATTGAGTATCGCCTGGATCAGCTGATCGCTGTCCCCATAGACCTCGGGAATGCTCGGATCATAATCCCGGATCGTGCTTACACCCGGCGGAGCTTCTGCCTGCACCAACTGACGGACACGCTCGAGCACACGGTGAATGTTCAGCGAACTTTTCTTGGGCAGCTTGTTTGGCGCCAACATACGATCTAGCAGCAACTGCAACCGGTCCGACTCCTCGATGATGATACTTGTATACTCTCGAAGCTCCTCGTCGGCGAGCTCGCGGTGGAGCAATTGGGCAGCTCCCCGCAACCCGCCCAAAGGATTCTTGATCTCGTGAGCCAGACCACGCAACAACATCTTCGCTGCGTTCTGTTGGGCCAAGAGTTGTTCTCCCATCGAGATGCGGAGATGCCGATCCACCTGCTGCACTTGGAGAAGAACTCCGGGCTTTTTTTCGTCGAAAACCGGCGTCACGGTGACGTTCACCGTAAGCGAGCGATGGAGTTGAGCCACCGCGATATTTCGCTTCGTCAGCGAAATTCCGGAATCCACGACGTGCCTGAACTCCTCTTCCGTCAACTGCTCTTCGGGAAACAGGGTCTTGAGCACGGCCGTTCCCTGGATCTGACGGGCGCTGACCCCGAAGATCATCTCACCGGATGAATTCATGTAAAGAAGCCGTAGTGCTTCATCAAACAACAAAACCGCATCGGATAGATGATCCAGAATGCGCCTGTAGAACGCGATCGATCGCACGTCGCTCATTGCAGGGAAACTCAGCAATTAGTGCGCCACCAGGGAGGCAGACCGTATCAGCTGACCGGCGCCCAACAAGGTCAAGCATGGCCCCAAAAGAAAACGCCCCAAGACGGGGCGTTTCTTGTACGACACAAGAGCCGATTACAAGCTGTAATACATATCGAACTCGACCGGGTGCGTACTCATCCGGAAACGGGTGACCTCCTGCATTTTCAGATCGATGTAGGCATCGATGACATCGTCCGAGAATACGCCTCCCGCAGTCAGGAACGCGCGATCTTCGCTAAGTGCCTCGAGCGCCTGATCGAACGCGTGGCATACACGCGGAATACCCTTTTCTTCCTCCGGGGGCAGATCGTACAGATCCTTGTCCATCGCATCGCCCGGATGCATCTTCTTCTGGATGCCATCCAGACCAGCCATCAACATCGCCGAGAATGCCAGGTACGGATTCGCGGTCGAATCGGGGAAGCGAACCTCGATCCGACGGGCCTTCGGACTAGTGACGTATGGAATCCGGATAGATGCAGATCGGTTGCGCGCCGAGTAGGCAAGCATAACTGGCGCTTCGAAACCCGGCACCAGGCGTTTGTAGCTGTTCGTAGACGCATTGCAAAACGCGTTGAGCGCCCGTGCATGCTTGATGATACCGCCGATATAGAACAGCGCTAACTCGGACAAACCCCCGTAAAAGTCACCGCTGAACAGGTTCACTCCACCCTTCGACAGCGATTGATGGACGTGCATGCCGCTGCCGTTGTCGCCCACCAACGGTTTTGGCATGAAGGTCGCCGTCTTTCCATATGCGTGAGCGACATTCTGGACCACGTACTTGAGGGTGAGAACTTCGTCCGCCTTCCTGACGAGCGTGTCGAATTTCACTCCGATCTCGCATTGCCCAGCTGTGGCCACTTCGTGGTGATGCACCTCGACGATCAATCCCATCTCTTCCAGAGTGTTGCACATCGCGGCACGGATATCCTGCAGCGAGTCGACGGGGGGCACAGGAAAATACCCTCCCTTGATGCCCGGACGATGGCCGATGTTTCCGTCCTCGTAAACCTTCTCCGAATTCCAGCCGGCTTCCTCTGAATCGACCTTGTAAAACGAACCTTCCATGCTGGCGCCCCAGCGAACGTCGTCGAAAATAAAGAACTCATTCTCCGGCCCAAGAAACGCGGTGTCGGCGATGCCGCACGATTTCATGTATGCCTCGGCGCGCTTCGCGATCGAACGTGGGTCACGCTCATAACCTTGCATGGTCAAGGGCTCGACGATATCGCAGCGCAAGATCAAAGTGGGATCGTCGAAAAAGGGATCCATGACGGCCGACGACGGATCAGGCATCAGAATCATGTCCGACTCATTGATTCCCTTCCAACCGGCGATCGAGGAGCCGTCGAACATCTTGCCTTCCTCGAACAGATCCTCGTCGACCGTGCTCACCGGCACCGTCACATGCTGCTCTTTACCGCGAGTATCGGCGAAGCGAAAGTCGACGTACTTGACTTCCTTCTCCTTGATCATCTGCAGGACTTCTTGTGGTGTCATTCTTCTCCCCTCTTGGGACGTTAAGAAAATCTAAAGCCATTAGTCAGCAAAAAAAGTACCAACTTCACACTTTGTGTAATCCGTTGTTTTACTCCTCCCTTTCTTGGCGGCGAACGGTAGTATGCACATTTATGGTGCGTTCTGCATCAAAGTGATGCAGCCTGTTCGGCAGTTCCGAATGTTTACCGTGACCGAATGCCTTCCACCCTAGAGCGAATGCGGGATTCTTCCTGAGCCTGGTTCCAGAACACGGATATTTTTTTGGAAAGGGGGGGCACCGATGACCCGCAACGGTCACAATAGAAAGCCTCGAATGGCGGCGATGCCTTGCCCTCCGCATCGGCGAGCTCGTGCCAGGTCGCCTACATCGAGACCACCGAGCGCATACACCGGCACATTGACCCGGTCCACAAGCCCTGCGAACTGCCCCCAACCCAGCGGGTGGACTTCGTGATGCGTTGCTGTTCTCATCACGGGCGACAGCACCGCGAAGTCGACGCCGATTCGCTCGGCCTGCTCCAATTCCGCGAAATCGTGGCAGGATGCAGCGACCCACTGCGTCGCACGCAGCGGGCGAGCGGACAGCGCCATCAAGCGTGCGGCTGTGAGATGAACTCCCTCAGCGCCGAGGTCCTCGACGAGAAAAGGATCCGCGTTGAGTAGTAGGGTGATCCCTCGAGCCCGGCAAGAGGCTAAGGCTTCTTTCGCGAACGCAACGTAACGGTGCAAAGGCCGCAGGCCCTTCGCACGCATTTGGATCAGCCGAAGCCCCCTCTCCGCCAATCGCTCTAACCGGCCGGCCAGAACGCCGGGGTCCGGCGAATCGCTGTCCAGAATACCGTAGAAATCAGGGAGACGGGCTGCCGTCGTGATGGGGCGATTCGCGGCGGGAAAGGAGATACTCGGCAAGGCATCGGGCTCGACCCAGCGCAGGGACTGCCCCTGCACACCCATCGGCTGGCCGGAAAAAGCGCTCACCTGCCAGACGTCGAGCAACACCCGTCGCTCCGGGTAGGCATGTCGCACCTTAATGAGTGGCTCGGCACATTCCACTGCGATACTCAGCTCTTCCATGAGCTCACGTCGCAAGGCATCGTAGGGAAACTCCCCGTGCTTTACCTTGCCGCCTGGAAACTCCCATAAGCCCGCCAAGTGCACACCCGGCGGCCTCTGTGCAATCAAGACGTTGCCGCGCGGGTCGCGAATCACGCCCACGGCGACATGCAAAACGTCCGGCGAGTTCGCCCGCAAGATTCGATCCGCGGCTCTAGGTTCGATACTCGGCGTTGATCCTGACATAGTCGTAGGATAGGTCGCACGTCAGAACCGTTTGCGTCGCAGGGCCTCGCCCAAGCGCGATGCGAATCAGGATTTCAGCCTGATTCATCACTTCTTGGCCCGCCTCCTCGGAGTAGGAAGGCGCGCGCTCGCCCCCGGTGACGATCGCGACGTCACCCAGCCAAATCGCGACGCCACCGATGTCAAGTTCCAGGCAAGGTGCTCGCCCGACGGCTGCCAAGATTCTTCCCCAGTTCGGGTCGCTAGCGAAACAGGCGGTCTTCACCAAAGGAGAATGGGCGACGGCCTTAGCAACCTCACGGGCTTCCGACTCATCGCGGGCCTGTTCCACGACCACCCGGATTAATTTGGTCGCACCTTCGCCGTCCCGGACGATCGACTCGGCCAGACTGCCGCACACCTCGAACAACCCCTCTCGGAACCGCCGGTAGGCACGCGTGCCGGGCTCGATCGGGGGCACCGAGGAAACAGCACTCGCCAATAGCACGCAGGCGTCATTTGTAGACGTGTCTCCATCCACAGTGATGCAATTGAACGTTAGGTCTGCGACCTCGCTGAGGCAGCGTTGCAAAGCTTCTGAGCTAAGTGCTGCATCAGTGCCGATGAACGCGAGCATGGTCGCCATGTTCGGTTGTATCATCCCGGCACCTTTCGCAATCCCCGTGAGCGTCACACGTTCACTCCCCAGGTCGATTATTCGGCTCGCGGCCTTCGGACGGGTATCCGTAGTCATGATTGCGCGCGCGGCTCGCCCCCAGGCATCTTCTGTCATGTTCTGAAGTGCGGACAACAAGGCCGCTTCGATCTTGCCGACAGGGAGATATTCACCAATCACACCGGTCGAGAACGGCAGCACCTGATCAGCGGTGCCCCCCGCTGAGGCCGCCAGCGAGGCACAACAGCGTCTTGCATCTTTCAATCCCCGCTTGCCGGTTCCGGCATTGGCGTTTCCAGAGTTGATGAGCAGCCATCGCGGTCGCCGGTACAAGTTTTCGCGGGCCACAACAACCGGCGCGGCGCAGAAAGCATTGCGCGTGAACACAGCGGCGGTGGTTCCGCCAGCCACCATCTCGATTACCAACAAATCGTCCCGGTCCATCCTCTTGATGCCGGCAGCCGCCGTGCCCAACCGGATGCCCGGGACACTATCGAGTCGCGGTTCGTCCATCCCGACGTTTGCTAAGCCAGCCGGCCGTGGCAGTTCTTGTACTTCTTGCCGGAACCGCAAGGACAGGGTTCGTTTCGCCCGACCTTTGGGGCGTTCCGCACAAAAGGCTTGACGTCCGCTTTAACGGGCTCGTCCTCGCCTTCCGATTCTTCGGCGAGGGCAGTGACCTCGGCGTGTTGATAGTGGATCTTTTCGGTCGGCGCCTGGCTCTGCTCTTCCATGACCTTGATCTCTTCCTCGCTGCGCACCTGCACTCGCGAAACAATACTGATGAACTCATGCTTGATGCTTTCCAGCATCGAAGTAAACATATCGAAGGCCTCCCGCTTGTATTCCTGTTTCGGATCCTTCTGGGCATATCCCCGAAGGTGAATCCCCTGCCGCAGATGATCCATAGCGGCCAGGTGTTCCTTCCAGGCGTTATCCAACACCTGCAACAGAACGGATTTCTCGAAGTGCCGCATGACCGGCGCTCCGATGGAAGCAACCTTTTCGCTATAGGCGTCGTCCAGGGTCGCGAGGATCTGGTCTCGCAGACTTTCCTCGTGCAGGTTGGGATCCTCGTCGAGCCACCGTTGCACCGGCACACTGGTGCCCAACTCCCGCTCCAGCGCGTCCTCCAGCCCTTTCACATTCCACTGCTCTTCCATGGTCAGTGGCGGAATGTATTGATCGACCAAGGCCTTCATCACATCAGTGCGCATATCGGTGACCGTAGCGGCTATATCCTCCGCCTCCATCAAATCCTGCCGCATGTGGTAGATCACCTTTCGCTGATCGTTGGCAACATTGTCGTATTCCAGCAATTGTTTCCGGATGTCGAAGTTGCGCGCCTCGACCTTGCGCTGGGCGTTCTCGATGGCTCGTGTCACCCAAGGGTGCTCGATGGCCTCCCCTTCCTGCATGCCCAGCTTTTGCATCAAAGCGGCCACCCGCTCCGAAGCGAAAATGCGCATGAGGGGATCTTCCAGGGCCAAGTAGAAGCGTGTCGAGCCCGGATCGCCTTGGCGACCAGAACGACCGCGAAGCTGATTGTCGACCCGGCGAGACTCATGGCGTTCGGAGCCGATCACGTGGAGACCGCCCGCCTGCACCACTTCCTCATGGCGCCCCTGCCATTCTCGACGCAGCATTGAGACGGTTTCCGGATCGTCCCTATTCGCCAATGCGAGGTCTTCGTCCAGACTTCCTCCCAGTACAATGTCGGTGCCGCGCCCCGCCATGTTGGTGGCAATCGTGACGGTCCCCGGTCGTCCGGCTTGGGCGATGATGTGAGCCTCCTTTTCATGCTGTTTGGCATTCAGGACCTGGTGGGGCACACCTACTTTTTGGAGCGAGTTCGAGAGAATTTCGGAGTTCTCGATCGAGGTCGTTCCAACCAAGACAGGTTGTCCGCGTGAGACGCAGTCCTTGATGTCGTCGATCATCGCCTCGTATTTCTCGCGGACTGTGAGATACACCACATCGCCCAGGTCGTTCCGAATCATCGGCTGGTTGGTGGGTATCACAACCACCTCCAAGCCGTAGATTTGGTGAAACTCCGGGGCCTCGGTGTCGGCGGTCCCGGTCATGCCCGCCAGCTTGGCGTAGAGTCGAAAATAGTTCTGGAATGTGATCGAAGCGAGCGTCTGATTCTCGTTCTGCACGGTCACGCTTTCCTTAGCCTCGATGGCCTGATGCAACCCCTCTGACCATCGCCGGCCGGGCATGGCGCGTCCCGTGAACTCGTCGACGATAATGATCTGGTCATCCCGCACGATGTAATCCACATCCTTCTGGAACAGAACGTTGGCCCTCAGCGAGGCGTTGATGTAATGCATCAAGCGGATGTTGACCGCATCATAGAGGCTCTCGTTCGCGTGCATCAAACCATGCTGGACCAAGAGCTTTTCGATGTGTTCATGCCCCTCGTCAGTCAGAAAGACCTGCCGCGCCTTTTCGTCGACGGAATAGTCGCCCGGTGCACCTTCCTTTTCCTGTTTCGTCAGCTTGGGAATGAGCAAGTTGACCTTGTGGTAGAGGTCACTCCGATCCTCCGTCGGACCCGATATGATTAACGGAGTTCGGGCTTCGTCGATAAGGATCGAATCGACTTCATCGACGATCGCGAAGGAGCGATCCCGCTGGACACGTTGGTCCAGCGTGAAGGCCATGTTGTCGCGGAGGTAATCGAAGCCGAATTCGTTGTTGGTGCCATACGTGATGTCCGCCGCATAGGCTTCGCGGCGTTCTTCCTGGCTGAGACCCGCGACAATCACCCCCGTCGTCATGCCGAGAAACTGGTAGATCTTGCCCATCCAGCCGGCATCGCGGCGAGCCAGGTAGTCGTTCACTGTCACAACGTGGACGCCTTTGCCGGGCAAGGCATTAAGATAAGCTGCGAGGGTGGCGACCAGAGTCTTGCCCTCGCCGGTCTTCATCTCGGCGATCTTGCCGTCGTGCAGCACCATGCCACCGATCAACTGGACGTCGAAGTGCCGCATGTTGACGACCCGCTTCGACGCCTCCCTGACAGCGGCAAACGCCTCCGGAAGAAGCTCGTTCAGACTTTCGCTGCGACCTAGACGGTCCCGAAACTCCTCTGTCTTACGGCTCAGCGATTCATTCGAAAGGGCCGCGAAAGTCGGCTCAAGTTGGTTGATTTTCTTGATGAATCGCCGTTTCCTCTTAATGATTCGCTCGTTGCGACTCCCAAGAATCGTCTTGACTAGCTTGTCCAGCATCTTTAGCGAGAATTCCAGTACGTCAAGTAAACAGCTGATGATACCCCAAAAATCACTCCGTTAATAACGGCTAGGACTGGCGCTCAAGCCTCTCAAGACCGCTTGTCTTCCGCCAGAACCCTTCCGGTGGAGTCCTGCCACTGGGAGTATATGGCCCTCGAGCTGCGACACCCCATTCGCCAGCGTACGCCAGCAAAACCAAACGTCGTACGTTTCGCTAGCGAGTCTCGGGGCTTGGAAGCGCGCTGCCTTGTTTCGCTCACCCCTTATAATGAACCACCACTTCACGCTCGTCCCACGATGAACCGTTTCGACGCCAGCGCGCCTTTCGATGCACAGGCTTTCCTCGGGACCCTGACGCAGCGCCCGGGTGTATACAAGATGCTCGACGAAAGCGGTGCCATTATCTATGTAGGAAAAGCAAGGAACCTAAGAAAGAGACTGGCGAGCCACTTTGGCCCGCGAGACACTTCGCCGAAACAAGCAGCGATGATAGCGCGCGTTCGCCATGTGGAAGTTACGGTAACCCACACGGAACACGAGGCCCTACTGCTGGAAAACCAGCTGATCAAGGCCCACAAGCCCCGGTATAACATCAATCTTCGCGACGATAAGAGCTATCCCTACATCTACGTAACGACCAGTCAAGAATTCCCTCGTGTGACTTTCCACCGTGGCGCAAAGCGAAAGCCAGGACGCTATTTCGGCCCGTTTCCCAGCGCCACTGCGGTCCGTGAGAGCCTGAAGCTGTTACAGAAGATCTTTCACGTTCGTCAGTGCGAAGATTCCTTCTTCCAGAATCGCAGCCGACCCTGCCTGCAGCACCAAATCCAACGCTGCACAGCCCCCTGCGTGGGCCTCATCGCGCCTCAGTGTTACGAACAGGATGTCAACGACACCGTGATGTTTCTGGATGGGCATGGAGATCAACTGATCGGGGAGTTGGTTCGAAGGATGGAACATGCCGCGCAAGAACGGCGGTTTGAAAAGGCGGCGCGATTCCGGGATCAGATCGCCAGCCTAAGGACCATTCTGGCAAAGCAAGCCGTCCAGGGGGAACACGGCGATTTGGATATCGTCGCCTGCGCGCGCCAGGGGCACTTGGCCTGTATCCAGCTATTCTTCATCCGCAAAGGGCTGCAAATCGGCGACCGCGCGTTCTTCCCACACATGACCGAAGAACATGAGCCGTCGAGGATCGTCGAAGCCTTTATCCCGCAATACTATCTCGATCGCCCTATCCCGAGAGACATTATCGTGAGTCACGACATCGAGGATCGCGAGCTCCTGGCCGAGGTTCTGACCAATCAAGCGGGACATGCTGTCAACATCACGGCACACGTGCGCGGTGAGCGACTCCGCCGTTTGCAGTTGGCCGTAACCAACGCCGAAAGTCTGCTGCGATCGCGACTCTCCGCGCGTACGGATCTCCGTGAGCGCTTTTCCGACCTGGCGCGGATTTTGGGCGAAACGAATCCGCCCCAGCGACTCGAGTGTTTCGATATCAGCCACATGCAAGGCGACCAGACTGTCGCCTCCTGTGTTGTGTTCACTCACGAGGGCCCTCTCAAGTCTGCCTATCGCCGCTTCAACATCGAAGGGATTACGCCCGGTGATGATTATGCGGCACTGGTTCAGGCGGTACGCCGGCGCTATCATCGAGTCAAGAACGCAGAGACTGAACCTCCCGACATCCTCTTCATCGACGGCGGAAAAGGTCAATTACGCGCCGTCCGGGATGCTCTGCTTGATCTCGAGGTGACGGGAATGAAAATCTACGGCATCGCCAAGGGACCTGATCGCAAGCCGGGCATGGAAATCCTTCATGGTGTAGTCGGAAATGAACAGATTCTGCCCGCCAATTCTCCAGCGCGCTTACTGATTCAACAGATCCGTGACGAAGCGCATCGCTTTGCCATTACTGGACACCGGCAGCGCCGAAAAAAGGCAAAGATGCAATCGGTTTTGGAGACGGTCGAGGGACTCGGGCCGAAGCGACGTCAGACGCTTCTGAAACACTTCGGTGGCCTCCGCGAAATCAGTCGGGCTGGCATCGACGCCTTGTGTACGGTGCAGGGAATCAACCGGACTCTTGCAGAGCGCATCTACGACACATTTCACCGTCTAGACAGTTGAAGATGGAACTGAATCTCCCCACCAGCCTGACCCTGCTGCGGATTGCACTGATCCCGTTCCTAGTGCTCGCATTTTATGTTCCTTGGCAAGGAATGCACGTACTGTGTGGCATCATCTTCACTCTCGCTGCGATTACCGACTGGCTAGATGGGTATCTGGCCCGGAAAATGAGCCAGACGACTTTGTTCGGCGCATTTCTCGACCCCGTTGCCGACAAACTGATGGTCGTCGTGACGCTGGTCCTGATCGTCCAAGCCGATCCAAGTCCCTCTGTGGCTATTGCGTCCGCGGTAATCATCGGGCGCGAGATCACGATTGCATCGCTGCGGGAATGGATGGCGGAAATCGGTCAGCGCAACCAGGTTGCTGTGTCCTGGCTCGGAAAATGGAAAACGACGACGCAGATGATCGCTATCATCACCCTCTTGTTCAGCATGGATCTCTGGGAAAAGCCACTGAGGCTGATCGGTCAGATTCTCCTCTTCGTCTCAGCGATTCTGACCCTCTGGTCCATGTTCTACTATTTAAAGGCCGCACTTCCGGCATTGCGACGACACTAAGGTGTTGATTGCTCGACGACACGAGCTTGACAGGGAATGCGAAGAACTTGATAATTTTACTTTAATGCGGGAATAGCTCAGTTGGTAGAGCACAACCTTGCCAAGGTTGGGGTCGCGAGTTCGAGTCTCGTTTCCCGCTCCAGACAAATCGGAAGCCGCGTGCCTCGGCTTCGCACATCATACCCGTCCAGACAAAGGCTGAGTGGCAGAGTGGTCATGCAGCGGCCTGCAAAGCCGTGTACGCCGGTTCAATTCCGACCTCAGCCTCCACAAGCTCGTTTCACCCCGTCCCAACCCTGCAACAAAGCCTATGCTCTTCGCGTTGCACGCGCATCACGGCGTGTCATCGACGGCTTTGCCGCTTTGCCGAGCAGTTGGTATTTCTCATCTCGGTGCGATTTCGTCGGCGCAGAGGGCGTTCGCGGCGCAGGGTGTATCGCCCCCGTCCGGGATCGAGGACAGCGCCGGCTCCGCAAGATGCGGACCGTGACTTAAGTCACGCTTCTGCTCTAATCGATCGCCCCTCACAGGGGCACAGCAGGAGAACAGAAATGATAACCAACGCGCAAGAAATCACTCGCCGACCAACAAAGGCAAGGCGGGAATGGTGAGCGCTCAAAAGCGACAAGGCCCTAGCGGAGCTCGTTGCCTCCCGGCGATCTTCCCCGCGCCGCTTCGGCGACGGTAGAAAAATCGAACGACGTTCCAGGCTTCTCAAAGAACGGACGACTGGGCGCGAGAAAGCCTTGTTGCATGAAACAGCCCGCTACCTCACGATTGCTGGCAGTACATGCAACAAGGCTAGTGAATGCTCCTCCTGAACAAGACTCCTACGCCACTGGTTCCCTGGCTTTTCAGGCTGAGAGATCGAGCGGCGATTTCTTCTTATTATTCTTTATTGTTTTTGTTGATTTCGGCTCTGCCAGAAATCATTCTGATTTCATTGACTTCGCGCCGGAGACTTGCTTCTCGACCTGTTGCTTCGTTTCCTCGTAGGCCTTGTAGGGAACGCTCTCCGTCTCCCGGCCCTTAAACAGCATCACAAGAACGATGGCCGTGATGATGACACCGGCGATGTAGAGCCAGAAATTGTCTTTTTCTTTTTCCACTTTTCTTACCTCAACAGAACTTGACATATTACGCTAGATCGGCAATGCGCGTGTCTAGCACCTGGTGCGGCTGACAGTCAACCGCCTGTGCTGACCGAGGGAAAATATACCCTGACCCTCAGCCCCGGCGATTATTCTAAGAAGGTTGATAGACATGTTCAACATTTTTGCGGAACTTTATATCGACTGCTGCGGAGATGATGCGCTCTCGGCCGCTCACCACCATCGGCATTCAGTCGTGTGGGGCTCGTTTGACCGTTAGTCGCTCCCAATGTCAGATGAGCGGAATCGCGTTCTCCATCGGCGCCGTGACCGTTGAAGCCACCGCGGAGACGATATTCCCGAGTAACCGTGGCCTATGCTAGGCGGGGCTCGGTTGTTCCGGGGCTTCCGCCGCCTCATGGCTGCTCATCGGCTCTGACCCGACCCGGCCCCCGGCGGATTCATCTTTAGCCTGCAGCTGATCCGGTGCCGAAGATTTCCGCTCATCGGCGCTTCTGGTTGTAGGCGCTTTGTTTTCGCTCAGGTTGATCTTCAGCCGCAGGTTATTCTTCGAGTCTGCATTGCGGACGGCCTCGTCGAAGGTAATGCGTCCCTGCTGGTAGAGCTTCAGCAGATGAGCGTCGAAGGTCTGCATCCCGACGTTGTCGGATTTGTCCATAACCTCCTTGATCGCGTGCACATCGCCTTTGCGTATCAATTCGCAGACGAGGGAGGTTCCCAGCAGGATTTCGACCGCTGCAACGCGTTTGCCATCAACCGCAGGAACCAGCCGTTGTGAGACGAAAGCCCTCAGGTTGAGAGACAGGTCCAGGAGGAGTTGATTACGCCTTTCTTCCGGAAAGAAGTTGATGATGCGATCAAGCGCCTGATTGGCGCTGTTAGCGTGCAGCGTCGATAGGCACAGATGCCCAGTCTCCGCGAAGGCCAGTGCATATTCCATCGTTTCCTGGCTGCGGACTTCACCGATCAGGATGACGTCCGGAGCCTGCCGCAGGGTGTTCTTTAGTGCGTCGTCGTAAGAATTGGTATCGACACCCACTTCCCGCTGGCTTATGAGGCTTCTCTTGTGGTTGTGGACGAACTCGATGGGGTCTTCAATGGTAATGATGTGTCCATCGCTGCGGGCATTCCGGTGGTCGATGAGTGCGGCCAGCGAGGTCGATTTTCCGGAACCAGTCCCTCCGACGAATAGGATCAGTCCTCGCTTTTCCATGATGACCTGCTTCAGAACTTCGGGCAGGCCCAGATCATCGGCTGAAGGAATATTCACTTTGATATTCCGCACCACCATGGCCAGCGCACTACGCTGGCGAAAAATGTTCACGCGGAAACGCCCGACCCCTTCCCTTGCGATAGCCAGGTTCATTTCAGGACGCTGGTCGAAGGCGTGGATTTGATCTGGGTCCATTAGCCCGTAAGCGGCTTCCTTGACCATTTCCGGAGTGAGCACGACACTGTCGACCGGCGTCAGCTTCCCCTGGAACTTGGCGACGGGCGGGGCCCCAGCAGTCAGGTAAAGGTCGGAACCGTCCTTATGAACCAGCAGCTTGAGATAACTCTCGAGTTTCATGTCGTCTCCGGCAGAATTGATTGAACAACCTGCAGAAAGATAGTCCAAGCCTTACGAGCCTGGGGCACAACAAGGACAGTGGGAACGGGCATCCTGCTGGCGCCCGCCTGCCCTGAAGCATCCAACCGGCGGGCAATCATCTAGGTCGCTTTGAGATTGAAGCGGTTTAGAACTGGTCGGCCAACAGAAAACCAGCTTTCAGCCCCGCGGGGATCGTTGGCCCTTGCCCCATTGACTTGTGCAACCGAACCTCTTGGACTCTGTCGACGAGGTTTCTACTGCGGCAGGTGCCCGGGTGGGCCAAATTTACGCGCGCCCGCATGGAAGCGGTATTTGGTGCAGGAGTCGAGTGTCCGCTAATCGACCCTGCCTCAGCTATCGAATAGCGCTTTCTCGAGCACGGCATCGCGACCGTAGATATCGGGACGGAAGTGCAGAATCTTGTCTTCCCCGATCAGCGCGGTCCGATAGACCAGGTGCACGGGGATCGGCTTCCCAAGCCGGACGGTCGTGCGCTGTCCACCCGCCACAGCAGCGTGAATACGCTCGATGCTCCAGGGAGACGACTTTTCCTCCAGTACCCACGCGGCCAACTCATAGGGCCGGCTGACCCGGATGCAGCCATGACTGAAAGTCCGCTGACGTTCGGCGAAGAATCTGGGCTCCGATGTATCGTGAAAGTAAACATTGTACTTGTTAGGAAACATGAACTTGAGCGTACCGAGAGCATTCCAGGGTCCTGGATCCTGACGCAGCGCATAACGGACCATCGTCGCAGGCGTTACATCGCTCCATTTGATGGCTCGGGGATCAACCTCCGGTGCGTCCTTCCCCAAGCCTTCAAAGATCCGAATGTGCTTTCTCGATAGGCTCGCGGGATCCTTCCGTAAGTCCGGTAAGTACTCGCTGGCGACAATGGCGGGCGGTACGAGCCAGTCCGGATTGAATTCGAGGTACTCCATCTGATCATCGAATACGGGTGTCTGTTGATAGGACTTGCCGACCACCACCGGCATCGTCAAGTCGACGCGACCGTCACGCAGAGCCGAGAGATCGAATCCAGGAATGTTCACAAAGATTTGTTTGCCGGAGGAGCCGAGGGAACTCCAGCGCCCACGTTCCATGTTGATGATGATCTGCTGGATACGCTTTTCGACCGACACATTCATGGCGAAGATAGTCGCAGCGCCGATGACCCCGTCGTCCGATAAATAATGGCGGATCTGAAAACGCCTCACGGCGCTTTCCAGTTCCTTATCGAAAACCATCGATGAGAGATTCGAGTCACCCAGGTCCGCGGTGAGGGCGAGCCGTTGACGCACCAGGGGAATCCGTGGATCGCCCATACCCCGTTTCAATACCGTCCCCGCCGGTATCGCCTTCCACCCTCCTTTCTGCGCGACGGAGCGGTAACGCTGGAGGGCGACCCGAAGCTGTTGATAATCTGGATCCTGAGGGGGCAACAGCCTGAGAAAGCGCTCTAGATCCGGCGAGTCTAAGCCCTTTCGCACCACATTCGAAAAGCCTAGCCGATCATCAGGAGGGGTTTGTTGAAAGGACGGCTCGTCGAGCCTGCGGATATCGTTTCGTCCGTTACTGACATCCGAGACATACTTGGCGAATGCCCGTGTCAAGGTAAGTTCGAGCCTTGCCTGGCTCGAGTCATCGGATTTCCGCCAAAGCCGACCGATTTCTGCCACGTGGTAGTGCTGCGGCTGCATTCCTTCGTTGCCAGACGCATCCAGAAAGGAGCGCAGGATCGCCGCCCGCTGCGTTGGGCGCCCAGCGGATACCCAAATGGGCCTGAAATCCAGGTTCCGATAAAGGGCCAGGATATCCGTATTGAGCGGTTCTGCCGCAAGGCCCTTTGCGGACTTCTCGGGTGACCCGCCCGAGCCCGCCAGAAGCAGTTTTTCGAGTTGTATCTGGGTGCCGGTTGGTTCACCGACTGCGCGCGCGGAGCAAGGATCAGCACCCAGCGACAACAGAACCCCCCAACCAATGAACAAGATTTTGCGGCCGGGAAACAAGGATTTTCGCATCGAAGAATCAGAAGCCAATGCACCTCTCGGTGTCGTTTCCGACCGAAGGATGCGCACACACCGTCGCGTTGTCAAAGGAGGTGGTGCAGGAAT
>Ga0209254_10000952_pt1 | contig 25463 bp, 20 predicted proteins | sample FrelakmetDIP11DI_FD_187148 | JGI IMG/M metagenome (GOLD analysis project Ga0209254, IMG submission 187148) | Freshwater lake sediment microbial communities from the University of Notre Dame, USA, for methane emissions studies - DIP11 DI (SPAdes)... | ecosystem: Environmental > Aquatic >...
CGCCTTCCTGGCGGTAAAGCACTTGGCTCTGATGCGCAAAATAGTCGGCAGCCGATTGGCGATAGATCATTACCGTCCGGGCCAGAAGATCGGCCATGATAAAGGCATCGACACAGGTGACCGATAGCTGGCGGATCTTGTGCTGTGTGATCTTGCTGGCTGATAGACTTGCCACGCAGCCGTCGGCGAATGCCAACAGAGCGATGGCGTGATCCAGTTGGGGTGAGCGTACCTTGCTGCCCACAGCCTTGATGCCGGCCAGAGGGGCCTGGATCAGGGTCAGGATCAGATCCAGGTCGTGGACCATGAGATCGTATACTACGCTCACGTCAGATGCCCGCGTGGCAAAAGGGCTGAGGCGGTGGGCATCGATCGCCACTATCTGGCGACCAGACAGAACGTTGGCCAGTTCGGCATAGGTCGGGTTAAAGCGCTCGACGTGGCCAATTTGCAGCACCACACCAGCCTGCTGCGCGGCCTGGACGAGCGCCTGGGCCTCGCTCAACGTGGCGGCCAACGGCTTTTCGACCAGGAGATGCACCCCTTGTGCCAGGCAATCCAGCGCAATCTGGTAGTGCAGCGTGGTGGGCGCTGCCAGGCTGACAGCATCTACCTGCTTTAGCAGGTCGCGATGGTCGGCGTAAGCTGGCACGTCGTGACGGGCAGCGATCTCACGAGCCCGCTCGACGTTTGGGTCGGCCACGCCCATCAGGCGGCTGCCCGGCATGGCGGCCCAGATACGGGCGTGATGCTGGCCCATGGCGCCCACACCCACTACTCCGGTACGGACGAGCTTGTTCATTGCTGCCCTCCTGTTGCCGGCCCTGGAAAGGGGGGGACCTCGGCACGCTCGATCGGCGGCAGCCGGTAGACCTCGCCGCACGGTTCGCAGCGGAACTGTTCCCTTGCTCCGTCGCGCCCGGCCGGTGTGAGCGGCCGGCCGCAGCGGCAGACATAGCCTACCAGGCGGGCCGGATTGCCGACTACCAGTCCATGATCCGGCACGCTGCGGGTGACGACGGCTCCGGCGCCGACCAGGGCAAACTCGCCCACCGTGACTCCGGGCAGGATGACGCTGCCCGCTCCGAGCGACGCTCCTCGTTTGACGTGGATGGGCGCCACCTCCCAATCGGCGTCGGTCTTGAGCGAGCCGTCAGGGTTGATGGCGCGCGGCAAGCGGTCGTTGGTCAGGATAGCCCCCGGCCCGACAAAGACGCCATCTTCCAGGGTGGCGCCGTGGTAGACATAAGCGCCATTCTGCAGCTTGCAGCAGTCGCCGATCTGGACGTCAAAATCGACGTACACGCTCTTGCTCAGGATACAGTTCTGGCCGATCCTGGCCCGCTCTCGGACCTGGGCTTGGTGCCAGATCGCCGTTCCTTCTCCAATTTGTGCCTGATCTGAGACGTCGGCGGTCGGATGGATGCGGATCATGATTGCTCCTTTACAGGCCGGGCAGATTCAAGGTTCGCTCTGTAGATCTGCTCCAGCCGTCTTGCTATCACCAAATAGCCATGCTGCTCCTCTAGCCAGGCTCGGCCCTGCTCACCAGACTGGCGGCGCAGCACTGGGTCCTCTATCAGGGCAGACAGATAGCCGGCCGCCTGAGCCGGTTGGTTGGTCGATAGGACCGGCGGCGGCTCAGGATACCAGTCGCCGTACTCAAAGTGGCAGACGACCGGCCTGCCGCAGGCCATGCTCTCCAGCTCGACCATCGACAGGATGCCCAGGCCAAACTGGCCAACGACCAGATCGTGAGCCCGGATCAGCGCCGGCATCTCCTGGTAGGGCACCGGCGGGACAAAGGTCACCCCTGGTGTGCCATAGTAGCGCTGCCGCTCGGGACCGTGGTCGATGGCTGTCACCTGGACCTCGGGATGCCGGGCAAGCAGGGTGTGGATCGCTTCGAAAGCAATGTCCACGCGCTTGATCGCGTGAAAGCCACTTCCGATCAGGATCCTCGGCGGTCGCTCTCCCGTGGTCTGGTTAGGGGTGAAGCGGTCGGTGTTAACCGGATCGGGCAAAAAGATGGCATCAGGCCGGATGGGGCGCACGATCGGGGCCAGGTCGGGCGTCACGAAAAGGACGGCGCGCGCCCGGCGCAAGCTGGTCGTGATCGGCCAACGTCGCAGCCGATCGTGCAGGTCGCGGCGCACGTCGCTGCCGTGGCAATGCAGAAAGTAGGGATAGCGGCCCAGGATGCCGATCCAGCCCAGGTAGGCAAAGTGGATGTGGACCACATCATAGCCGCCCGATCTGGCCTGGCGGTTGACGGCCAACCACTCCTGCAGCCTCAAGGGAGAGGCCAGAAGCTTGGCGCGGGTCGAGCGTCGCTTGGCCATCAGGCGGAGCCGCCGCAATTCCGCGTCGTGGCCCAGCCGGACCAGGCCATCGACCAATGTCGCGCCGACGTTGGCGATGTCGTTAACGTGCAGGATGCGCATCTCGTCGCTCCTGCTCGATCTGCTCTATGGCGGCCAGGATCTGGGCTGCCCGATGGCCCCAGGAATGGGAGGACTGCACTGCCTGGAAGGCGTTCTGGCCGAGGCGGCTTGCCAGGTCCCGGTCCTGTAGAAGGTGCAGGATGCCCTGCGCCAAGCCATCCACCGAATCCTGGACGACCAGTCCGGCGTCTGTCTCTTTGACCAGAGCAGCCATGTCGCGGCAGTTGGTCACCACCTGCGGCAAGCCAAAGGCCATGCAGTCGAACAGCTTGACCGGCATGGCCAGGTCGTTGTACGGATTGGACCGCAGCGGGATGGCGGCCAGCGTGGCCGAGCCCATCACCGCGGGCAGCTCGTTGAATGCGCGGCGTTCGATCGTCAGCCAGGGGGCATGGCGGGACGGATGTCCGTCCAGGTAGCTGGCATCGGCGGTGATGAACCGGCAGCGGGCCGTGGGATGGCGGGCGACCACCTGTTCCATGGCGTCCAGCAGCAGGTCGCTGCCGTAGCGGTGACTGGTCGCGCCTATGTAGACGACCGTGGCTGGATCGGAGGTAACCAAAGCCGGTTCCCGGCCGGCGAGGCCGCCCGGAGGCAGGACGTCGATCGGCGGGCGGTTTTCGAAGCAGGCTGCCAGCCCAAGGGAGGGAAAGAACAGCCGGTCGGCCAGGCGCTGGTAGGCGGCGACTGAGCGCCGCCAGCCCCAATCCAGCATCTTGACCTTCAAGCCGCTCCGGCTAAAGATGCCGGGGAAGTGCTGGTAGGCGTCCGGGATAAAGATCAGGATCGGGACGCGGGCCAGGTGCAACAGGGCCAGGAAGAGCAGATCTGTCTCGGTGGCAGTGGTCGTGGAAGCCTCAACATAGACCGCCCGAGTCAGGCGCAGCCCGCCGTGCAGCATGTAGCGGAGGATCTCGCGGCGCCGCGGCATCCAACCGCCGGCGATCATCTCCGTGGGTGTCAGGCTTTGGAGTGAAGTGTGGAGGTTGTGGGGACGGACGGCCATGGCCCGGTCGAGGCGGGACACGTCGAACATGGTGAGAACAAGGATCTGTTTGGGTAGGCTCATTGCCTCCCCCTGGAGGATGGCCGGTCCTCGCGCTGCTTGCCGGCCAGTAACCCGGCGTATAGCTGGAGCAGCTTCTGCATCTCGGTTTCGGCGTTTAGCGCGGACCGGGCAGCAACGGCGTGCTGTTTCATCCGGTCGATCTCCTCCACGCTCAGCCCGTTCAGGATCGCCGCCGCTTCTGCCGGGTCGAACGACTCGGCCACAACGCCCAAGCCGTACTGCCGGGTTATCTTGGCCATCTCCGGCGACGGCCCAATGCACGCCGCCAGGCCGGCTGCCACAAAGTCAAAAAACTTGTTGGGCAGGGCCGAGGCGTTGTTAAAGTTGGTGAACGGCAGAAGATAGATCCCCATGTCAAACTCGGCCAGCCGGCCCACGACCTCCTTGGGCGGAACCGGCTGGTGAAAAAAGACGCGCCCCGGCGCAAGAGATTGGGCAAGGGTCTGAAGCTCGACTAGATAGCCAGGGCTTGACTCGATCAGCATCAAGTGCAAGCGGTAGCGTGGATCGGTCTTGGCTACCGTTTCGATCAGCAGCTCCAGGTGGCGGTTGCGCATGGCATTGCCGTGATGGACGAGCCGGATCTGGCTTGGATCGGTCGGCCGAATCCCTTGAGGGCGATCCCGGTCATCTCCACAGGCCGGAGCTGCGACAGACTCGGGAATATTCCTGACGACCATGGGGTGAAAGCCGTATTCCTGGCCATACCTGGCAGCGATCGCGTCACCTACGGTAATGCTCGCCGCACAGCGGGAAGCGTATCTGACCAGGAAAAAGTGGATCATTGGCTTGTAGAGCAACCGCCAGCGCCACTGTTCCTCCCTTTCCAGAGGGGAGTATTCGTGAGCATCGAACACGACCTGGGCGCCGATTGTTTCCGCTGCCCGGACGGCGGCCGGCAGTGCGTCCCAGTCGTTGGCATGGATGAACGACGCGCCGCTCTTGAGCAACAGGTCGAGGGCCTGCTTGTGTTCCCTTCGACGCCAGTACCAGGCCTCGTAGGCCGGCCCTCCCACGACCCGGCCAAGGGGTAACAGCAGGAGTGTCCGTGCCTTGCGCCCTCGATCCGTTCCCTGTGGAAGGGGCATCGGCAGCATGGACACCGAGTTGCTCGTGCCCGACCCCAACTGGCCAAAGCCAACCACCGCAATCTGATAGTTTCCTGACAGATAACGTACCTGTCTGAGCACCCGAGCGTCCATGTGGATGCGGGTGAACGATAGGATTGCGACCAGGGGGGGCGTGCTCATGAACGGCTCCTCCGACGCCGGACAGAGGCCCATATCTGCCGGACGTGGGCCGGCTTGGCGATACCCAGCGCAAAGGCCAGGGGGACGAACGACAGGCACATCGCTCCCCGCACGATAAAGGTCCAGATCCCCCAGGTCGGGAGAAAAAGCCGGTCGACGCCGATCAACAGCCAGGAAAAGCCGAAGCAGACCAGTACATCGCGCGGCCGGTAGGGAAGCGGATAGTGCTTCTGGCTGACGAAATAGAGGTAAACTACTGCCGAAAGGTAGGCCACCATCGTGGCGATGGCCGCTCCATCCTTGCCCAGGGTGGGGATGAGAGTTAAGTTGAGCACGGTGTTCACGCCGGCACCGAGGAAGGTGCTGGTGGCTATGGGCATCGACTTTTTGACAATGTTGCAGCCGAGAGCCACGATGTAGATGCCGCCCAGGGCCAGGTAGGAAAACACCAGGAAGGGGACGCACGAGGCTGCCGAGTAGTATTGAGGCGTGGTCAGGATGTAGAGCAACAGCGGCGCAAAGAGCGACACGCCGGTGCACAACAGGGAGCCCAGCAGCGCATAGACGCTCAGGACCTTGCCATAGACCTGCTTCGAGCCCGGCTCGTTAAGGATCGAAAAGGCAAAAGGCGGCCATGCCAACTGAAAGGCGTTGGTCACGAGAGCTACGGCGGAGGAGAGTGATACGGCGACGGTGTAGATGCCGGTTTCTGCCCGGCCCTGAAAGATGGGCAGGATGAGCCGATCAGATGAGGCGGTGACCCATGCGGTCACGGAAGCCGGGACCAGCGGAAGGCCGAATCGCAGCATTTCTTTGAGAATTCCAGGTGAGATGCGCCGGGGACCTATCCATGATCTGAGGATGAGGGCTGCCACCACTGCCATCAGCGCTGCGGCGATGAGCTGAGCCTGATACAGGCCCTCCAGCCCTCGGTGCAGGACGAGCACAAACAGAAAAATGGCACAGACGGTGGTCAGCGATGTGGTAGTAAAGTAGGCCGCCGTAAGCCAGGCCCGACGCTGGTAGCGCAGCCAGTTGCCCAGGACTTTGCCGCATGTTCCCAACGGGATCGCCAACGCAACCAGGCGAATCAGCAGAGCATACTCCTGTGATCCAAGCAGCAGGTTGGATATCTGAGGGGCAAGCAAAATAAAAACTAAAGCAACAATCAGACCTACTGCCAACTGGCACCAGAACCAGGAACTGATTACCCGGCGGCGGCGATCGGAGCTGTCCGTGTCATAATACCATCGGGAAGAAGCGCTATCCAGGCCAAGGACAATGAAGGTGCTCAGCAGGCCGGTCAGCGAGGCCAGCGAGCCGATGATGCCATAGTCGGACGGAGTGAAGACCCGGGTGTAAAGCGGCACCAAGAAGATGGCGATGAAGCGGCTGATAGTCCCCGAAATGCCATAGATGGCCGTCTCACTTCCCAGTTGTCTGATATACCTGGCAGTGCTCATGGCTGGAGACGGTCCTCATCCGCTTTGAGGTTGTTTGCTTCGCTCACAACAACTTGATAAAGCTCCAGCAGCCGCCTTGCAGAGACCGATTCGTCGTATTCCTGCACTGCGACCCGCCGCGCTTCGGACAGCCGCTCCGCCCTGTCAGCAGGGTCCTGGCTGGCTGCCTTGACGATAGTCTCGGCCAAAGCTGCCACGTTTTCCGGCTCGACCATATAGAAGTACTTCTCGGCAAATGTGCCTTGGTAGCTCGGCAGACGGCAGGTAATCACGGGGCGCTCGCAGGCAGCCGCCTCCATGAACGTCACAGGAAATGCATCCATTGCCGGATAGCTTACGATCAGATCGGCCAGGGCATAGACTGCCGGCATTTGGTCAAATGGGACTTGGTCGAGCCAGCGCACCCATTGGCCGACACCAAGTTCCTCGACCTGCCGGCAAAGTTCTGCTTCATAGGCTTCGACCGCCGCAAACTTCCTGAACACCAGGATCGGCGCTGCCTTGAGGCGCGGCTGGGCTTGGGCAAAAGCTTCCAAGATAAGGTGATGACCATAGGTCGGCATAAGGCCACGTATCGACAGTAGGACGGTGGCATCTTGCGGGACGTCGAGTCGATGCCTCAATTCGATCGCGGCCTCACGATAGCCAGGATGGAAAACCGTGGTGTCAACACCGAAGGTCAGAACCTCGGTGCGAATCTCGGAGCCGGCAAGTAGGGCACACTTGGCAACGATGTCGGGTGCATGCCCAATTACCAGGTCGGCGCCTGCTAGAGTCTCACCGATCATCCGGCGGGCCTGTGAGCGACCCTTTTTCCCTTCAGCCCCTGGCAAGAAATGCTTGTTGATGTCGGTTCCCCAGGCACTTAGCACCAAAGGTCTGAGCCCGGCCTTCAGACAGCAGTAGGCACGGTGGTCGACCCATTGAACGTGGACAATGTCGGGTTTGACATAGCGCTCGGCCAGTCGCAGCCAGAATGTGCCCAGCCCAAGCCCGAGCCTGTCGGCCATCCCCGACCCAAGCACAAGGCGGTAGAACCGCCTGCCCCGCATTCCCAGATAAGGTATGAACCGATAAGACTGGCTGTTGGCTCCCTGGGGACGAGGGTCGGTGTAGTCCATAAAGGTGACATGGCATCCGCTCTCCAAGAGCCAGCTCAGGGAGCGCTTGGAGTGGATGCTTTTTCCAGGAGCCAACATCAGGACTTTCATCCAACGACCTCAAGCATACTCAAACGCATTCGCTTTGTCAGAGAACATCTGCTGCGCCCTGGCATAGTCGTCGGGCCGGCCGATATCCAGCCACAGGCAATCACTCGGATAGGCGCACACCCGTTCCTCGTGGGCAAGCAGCCGCAAGACCAGGTCCGGAAAGTCGAGATATCGGCCAGGCTCGACGTGCTTGAGCACACCCGGCTCATACACATAGATGCCCATACTGACGTGATACGTAGTTTCCGGCTTTTCTATGTAATCCGTGATGCGGTAGTCGTCGTTGAACTGGAGCACGCCCAGGTCTACCTTGACCCGACGGGCATGCGTGGCAATGGTTAGCATCGCCTTCTGGTCGCGGTGAAACTGAACCAGTGCATCAAAGTTCAGGTCGGTTAAGAGGTCGCCGTTCATCACCAGGAATGTGTCATCCAGGCCCGTGACCAGCCCGAGGGAGCCGGCCGTTCCCGTTGGCTCTTCTTCTTCCACGTAGCGCAATGTGATCTGTTGGGCCAGTTGCTGGCGGTGGTAAAAGTATGCCTTGACCAGCTCGGCCAGGTGGCCCAAGGTGAGCGTAATGTCGGTGATGCCGTAGCGGATCAGACGGTGGATAAGCACTTCCAACACGGGAGTATCACCCAACGGCATCAAGGGCTTGGGAAAGTTGACCGTGAAGGGCTGTAGGCGTGTGCCTTTGCCGCCGGCCAGGATCACTGCCCGCAAGCCTGCGGCCGGCCCTGAGCCGCGAGATTCTTTACTTTGTTCAGAATGACCTACGGTTGGCACGCTCATATCACGTAATCTCCGGCCCGGTACTGCGCCAGGTGAGCTCGCAGGTAATCGGCGGTACGGCGCAACCCCTCTTCCAGGGGGACCTGCGGCGTCCAACCGAGCAAGCTCTGCGCTTTGGCAGCGTTGCACACCAACAGCTCGACTTCGCTCTTGGCCGGGCGCTGCCGTTCGGCGGCGCTTACAATGCGCGCCCGGCCCCCGCCGGCAGCTTCGAGACAACGCTGAGCAAGCTCTGCCACGCTGATCGCGTTACCCTGTCCAAAGTGAATCACCTCCCCTTCGATGCCGGGCGCATCGGCTGCCAGAAGGAAGGCCCGCGCCGTATCCTCGACAAAGGTCAGGTCGCGTTGGGGAGTCAGGTTCCCTAGGCGGATCTCGCTGGCTCCTCCCATCGCCTGAACCATCACGGTCGGGATCACGGCTCGTGCTGATTGGCGCGGCCCGTAGGTGTTAAAGGGACGCAAGACGACGACGGGCAGGCCGTAACTGCAAAAATAGGACTCGGCCAGCTTGTCGGCGGCGATTTTGCTGGCCGCGTAGGGTGACTGCGCCTGGAGTGGATGCGCCTCGTCGATGGGTGCGTAGCGGGCAGTGCCATAGACTTCGCTAGTGGACGTTACCACTACCCGCTGCACCCCGGCGTGGCGGCAGGCTTCCAACACGTTGAGCGTGCCGCCGACGTTCGTGGTCACGTAAGAAGCCGGAGCGTGATAGGAATATGGAATGCCGATCAACGCTGCCAGGTGAAGCACAACTCCACACCCGTCGACCAGATCCCGGACCAGATAGGGGTCGGTCACATCCCCCAGACGCACCTCAAGCTGGCCCAGGAGAGAGTTTTGGTTTTGCTCCTCCGCTGAAAGGAATCTCTCCGAATGACCGGAATGTCCGAGCTCTCGAAGATGCCCCCGACTCCCCTGGCTGTTATAGTGAACCAGTGCTCTGACCTGGTGACCGTGGCGCAGCAGGATTTCGACCACGTGGCTGCCGATAAAGCCGCCAGCTCCTGTTACGAGGACAGGTTTGTCTTGTCTGCTCATCTAGCCTTCCTCACTAGTGCGCTGTCGCCAATAGTCCAGCACATCCTGTAATGTCTGCCGTAATGGGATCTCAGGCAGCCAGCCGGTTGTCTGGTGGAGGCGTGTCGCGTCGCCGACCTGGATCGGCACGTCTGCCGGCTGCAGGCGGCTCGGGTCAGGTTGGACTACAATGCCGGGCACACGGGCCAATGCCAGCAGGTCATCCAGCAGTTGACCGATCCTTGTTCCCTGTCCTGAGCAGACGTTGTATACGGCTCCAGGCTCTCCTTGCTCGGCCAGCAGGCGATAGGCACGCACAGCGTCGCGAATGTCGGTGAAATCGCGGACTGCGTTCAGGTTGCCCACCTGTAGGGCCGGCTCTTGCCGGCCAGTTTCGATTTTGGCGATCTGCCGGGCAAAGGCCGAGGCCACAAAACTGGCGCTTTCCCCGGATCCCGTCAGATTGAACGCCCTGGTGCAGATCACGCGCAGGCCATGCTCGGCGAACTGCTGATATGCTACCATCTCTTGCCCGATCTTGGTGACAGCATACAGGTTGGCCGGCCGCAACGGTTCCTCCTCTCTGATGGGCAAGGTACCGCCGGGCCCTCGACCGTACACGGCACCGCTGCTGGTTACCACGATGGTGGCAGCAGGGCAGACCCGGCGCATAGCGCTCAGCAGGGTTAGTGTGCCCAGGACATTGACCCGGTGCAACTCCTGGTAATCCCGGCGCGGGTTGGTCAGCGCCGCCAGGTGCAAGACCACGTCGGGTTGCACCACCTCCAACACTGCCTGTGCCGCGGCGATGTCGTTGATGTCCACCTTGTGGATCGTGATGTCAAGATAGATCCCGTCCATGCAGTCCAGGCCCGAAACACCGTAGCCTGCCTGCAGCAGGTGTGACACCAAGTGCCGGCCGCAGAATCCGGCAGCACCGGTGACCAGTGCTTTCATTCTACCGATCCTTCAGGACCATCAGCTCGCGGGGTAGCGTCGTCAGTGTCTCAACTCCCTGCTCGGTGACGCAGACGTCGTCCTCGATGCGGACACCACCCAAGCCAGGCACATAGATGCCCGGCTCGACGGTGAAGGTCATGCCCGGCCGGAGCAGGTCCAGGTTGCCCTCGACCATATAGGGCGGTTCATGGGTTTCCAGACCGAGTCCGTGCCCGGTGCGGTGGGTAAAGTAGTCGCCATAGCCGGCCACGGTGATGGCCCGCCGGGCAACGCGGTCGACCTCCTGGGCCGGCATTCCAGGACGAATGGCCAGCCGGGCGGCTTCGTTAGCGGCCAAGACAGCGTCATAGATCCGTTGTACCTCCGCTGCAGGCGAACCGAGGACGAAGGTGCGGGTGATGTCAGAGCGATAGCCGTCGTAGGTCGTCCCCCAATCTAGCGTGACCAGGTCACCCGTCGCCAACGGCCTGTCGGAGGGGCCGGCATGGGGCAGGGCCGAGTTCGGCCCGGCGACGACGATGGGCGAAAACGCCTCGCCTTGCCCGCCCTCGCGTAAAAGGGCGACCTGGAGATCGGCCGCCAGTTGCCTCTCTGTCCGGCCGGGCCGGACAGCACCCTTGCCGAGCAGGCGTTGTAGCGCCCGCTCGGCGATCTCTATGGCCCGGCGCATGCAGGCGATTTCGACCTCGTCTTTGGCCATCCGCAGTTGAGGCAGCCACGGCTCGGTGGCGACCAACCGGCAGCCGGGCGCCGCCTGCTCGATGCGGCGGGCTTCGAGCAGGCGCATGGCCAGGTATTCGACTCCAATCACCTTGCCGGCCAGTTCGAGTTCGGCCGTGGCCTGCTGGAAGGCCCCCTCGTGCCCGTCTTCGTCCCGGTAGGTGAACAGCCGGGTATCCGCCGGCAAATGGACCTGAGCGCCTTGCGCCTCGAATGCCGGCAGCAACACGGCCGGCATTCCCTCAGCCGGCACAAGAACGACGGTAGGTCGCTCGCTCAGATGGGAAGTGAGCCCGGCAAAGTAGTGCAGGTTGGCGCCTGGCATCAATGCCACGCAGTCGATATTATTGGCGATTTGGAGACGCCGCAGCGCCTCTATGCGAGAAGCGTACATGTCACCACCAAAACCTTTCATCAAACAGAGTATCCCGCAGCCAGCGGCAAATCTGTGGATCGGCGACATTCAAGCGTTGCCGGTCGCGACAATAGATTGCCAACGATTGGGCGAAATAGTCCCGAATGCTAGAGCGGGCAGTCTCATCTATGCCATAGCCCAAGGGATAAAGGCTGGTCAGGCGACTGCCTGCCTTTTGCCAGCCGGGAGTCACCCCGCCGCCATCGGCCAGCCACAGACCATCAGGATTGCCGTCACAACCCAGGTGGTGGTCGATCAAATGGCCGATGACGTGCAGCGGCCGGTCGTTACCATGGGCGAGGTCCTCTACCGACACAAAGGCTACATTGGTTGCGGCCTGCCCTCGAATGGTTGTCGGACCGGGAAGATAGTAGGACTCGCCCGGGCTGATGACGGCAAATCCTGTCGCACAGCTCAACAAATAGTCCCATAATCTGGCAGGCAAGAGATGGGCCTGGGCGCTCAGGGCTTCCACCGGCGCCCAGTCGTGGTCAAACACCTCACGAACCCAGCGAGGGGCCTGGGTCAAGAGCCGCGGCGCCGACCGGACGCGGGCATGCACCCAGGCCATGTGTGGCTGACCTGCCAACCGGCCCCCGGCGCTGTGTTCTTCAACCCCTGATCGCTTCTCCTCCAAACGGGATATCTGTGAGCTTGGAGCCGGCTCTTTCATCTCTCAGTCTACATCCCAGAGTTTAAGGAGTAGTACCCCCATCTAATCCCAATAGCCTATTGTAACCGACCTGACCCTATGCTATAATCACACTTGGGCTCTCATACCGCAAAAAGATGCAAAAAGCGCGGTGAGACCGTAGAAATTTGCTCTTTAACAATCGAAGCACTGAACTGCATCTCTATTCACCCATGATCTGAACTACAACAGAACGGGTTCGTGGCCGGTTGTCGAAATCGATAAAAACGATCTGCTGCCAGGTGCCGAGCGTCAGGCGCCCGTCTATGAACGGAATGGTCAAAGACGGCCCCAATAGCGCGTGCCGGAGGTGCGCGTGGCCGTTGCCATCGCCCCAGCGCAGGTTGTGGCGATAGTCGAGGTTGGGCGGCGCGATCCGGTCGAACAACTGCTGTAGATCTAGCACCACGCCAGACTCATACTCGATTGTGGTCAGCGCGCTGGTCGAGCCGGGAGTGAACAGGGTGACTGTGCCGTTCCTCAAACCCGAATCCCTGATCTGGCGGACCACCTCGTCGGTGATATCTATCACCTGCCCATTGCCCTGCGTGGACAGTCCGATCTGTCTGCCGACGACTGTCATCGGGCTATTCCTCGCCGCTCCACGAGGCCTCGAATGCCCACTTGTGGGGAGGCACAGGGATCACCTGGATCCAGGTGTTCCCCGGCTTTAGCGGGATGGGCACCTGGCCGGTCTTGTCGCGAAAGACAAGCATGTCGTCGCGCTTGGGCCGGGCCCACAGCCCTTCAAAGGCTTGCCCGTCACGGAAGATAACGGCTGGCCCGCTGCCCCACAACTGTATCTGCACTGAGGGCCAGTTGGTCCTCGGATAGTCTTCGTAAAAGTCGGCATCTACATGCGGGACGTAGACCAAGACAACGTTAGTCACAGAGATCTGTTCCCCCGACGGGGCATCCAGGAACGGGTCGCCGCCCTGCGAGCGTAGATAGACTTTGTTCTTGGGGTCGTAGCGATAGTTAACAGCCATCTCCCGGTTTGGGTAGGGAATGTCGATGTTGGTGCCCGGCTGGCCACCCGCTGGCACGCCGTAGGCAAAGGTCATGCCCTGGAGATCCTGTGGCTGATTGATGCCTAGCTTGTCGGCAATATCCCAAACCTTGCTCGGCGTAGCAAATAGGGTGTGCTCGATAGGTAGACCCTGGGCGCGTAGCTCGGTGTCCCGGAAAAAAGCCTCGGAGTGGATGCCCTGATCGTACCAGAACTCCCTCTCGCGAAAGTCGGCTGCCTTGAACTTGGGATACAGGCCTGGGCTGGTCCCGGAGAAGGCCATCAAGCTTTTGTACATGGCCGGGATCTCCAGGTCGATGAACCGGGCGCTGCGGACGGAGCCAATTCGGTCCACGTTCTGGCATAGGTAGATGGCGGTAAACCGGGTGATGGCTGCTTCCGACAGGTGTTCGTACACAATGTCCGCCTGCGGGAGCCCATACTGAGGGCGTGACAGGCCGGCGTTTTGCACTTTGATGGCCAGGGGACGTCGCTGCAGCAGGGCCGGATCGCTGACCTGCAGACCGGTCAGAGGACAAGTATCTGGGCCAAAGGTGGGCCACGGCGTCACTGTTGGAGTTAGGCTCTGGGTGGGTTCAGGGATGGAGGTTGGCGTGTCGGTGGCGACAGGCGCTGTTGGCGTAAGCGTGGCGGTTGGTGGGGTCGATTGCGGCAATCGTGGCGTCGGCGTGTTGGTAGGCAGCACGGCGATGTTGACCGGCCGAGCGGTCTTGGTTGGTGTCGGCGTTACGCGGCCGGCCTCCGATGACAGGCAGCCCGTAAGGTAGAAACTGACTATGACAAGGGCTGCCAGTGCTGCCAGGATCTGAACTCGCGCCCGCCAGCTGTTACCCGTAACGGCCAAAGGCTGGTTCTCTGTCGTCATATACACTCCTCCACGAATCCCCTCTCTCAGAAGGGTGGCTCTCTGGTATCCCCGGCCCCCCTCCGAAGAGACGGGCCGCAACTTGGGTGCCGCCCATTATAACATACCTGCCCAGCTTTGTTCAAGTTGCAGGCAGCAGTCAGCGCCCAGAGTTGATTGCTGATGGCTGAGCACTTGTCCTTGCAAACATGCGCCAGAGCAGTTGACTAATACATCAAGACAGGGTATAATGGCCCAGGTGTTGCCGGACCTGGATCGAGATGAGTCTCGATGGAGTCTTGGCCGGTAGTGGGCTCATTCCCGACAGCTCAGTAAAGGATAGGTTGCAATGGCGCTCAAAGGGAACCTGAAAGACTTTAGCACGACCCAACTGTTGAATCTGATCCACTTGGCCCGCAAGACCGGCGCTCTCTCGATCCAGGTGCAGCCAGGTGCAAGCCGCTTGTTCTTCAAAGAGGGAAAACTGGTGCACGTGACAACGAGTGGGCGGGACGCGCATCTAGCCTCTGTGCTTGCTCGCGCCGGCAAGCTAACTGAAGACCAGGCCCGAGTTATCCGTACGCGCGCCGAGAACCAGACAGAAAAAGAACTGGGCATGCTGTTGATGAGCGCCGGATATATCACGCAGCAAGAGATCGTAGCAGCGATCCGGGCCGAAACGTTGGAAGTCGTCTATGGGCTTTTTACCTGGTCCGACGGGCTTTTTCACTTTGAGCCCAATCAACTACCTCCTGACGGCACCATCAGCGTCGCGGTCGACCTGGAGAACCTGATTCTGGAAGGCAGTCGCCGGGTGAAGGAATGGGAGCAGCTCCAGGATGAATTGCCGGATCTCAGTAAGGCACTCAAGTTCACCGATCGCCCCCAAGCCCAGTTGCGCAACATTAACCTCAGTGTGGACGAGTGGCGGGTGATCTCGTACATCAACCCCCGTAACTCGATCAAGCGCATCGCGCAGCGGATCGGGATGGATGACTTCCAAATCCGAAAGATCATCTACGGTTTGCTGCAAGCCGGGCTGGTCGAGGTGATCACGCCTGAAGGAGCACCACCGACTCCGACAGCGCCGACGACAGTTGCCATGGAGGAGGCAATTTCCCGGCCGCCGGCTGTTAAGCGTTCTGTGATACAAAAGCTGATAGATCGGATCAGGCGGTTGTAGAGATGCAAACAGTCAAGATGGTCATCACCGGGCCGTTCAATGCCGGCAAGACAGAGTTCATCCGGACGATCAGCGAGATCGACGTCGTTTCGACTGAGCGCAAGATCAGCGATCCGACGTCGCGGATGAAAAAAGAGACGACAGTGGCCATGGACTTTGGCCGGATCACGGTCGATAACGACCTGGTGCTCTACCTTTTCGGGACACCGGGGCAAAAACGATTCGACTTTATGTGGGAGATCCTGTCCGAGGGAATGCTGGGCTTTGTCGTGCTGGTGGATAGCATCCGCCCGGAGACATTTCGTGAAGCGCGCCGCATTTTGGACGTATTCCGCAGCTATGCTGCGACGCCCTACGTCGTTGCGGCCAACAAACAGGACATGGAGGATGCCTGGCCGACTGATGACCTGCGCATTGCACTGAAAGTGGATCCCAATGTCAAGCTCTTGCCATGTGTGGCAACTGATAAAGAAAGTGTCAAGCGGGTATTGTTGGAACTGCTTTACACCATCCTAGAGACCGCGTCCGAGTAGAGGCCGCTAGGTAGATGCGGCACAGGCGGCACACGATTGCCGCAGACGGCAATCGGAAAGGAATAAGATAGATGGCTCGTTCGCGAACGGAACAGATGATCGCCCGTCTGAAGGATCTGCAGATGGGTACTCCAGATATTGAGGCTTCTGCTGTGGTCAGTGTGGATGGGCTGATAATGGCCTCGGCATTGCCTCCTGATGTAGAGGAGGATCGGGTCTCGGCGATGAGCGCGGCTATGCTCAGCCTGGGCGAGCGGATCGCCGGCGAGCTTGGTCGGGGAATGCTCGACCAGGTATATGTACGTGGGGCCAACGGGTATGTCATTCTAGCCTCGGTCGGCGAAGAGGCGGTGCTCACCGTGCTGGCCCGCAAGGATGCCAAATTGGGCCTGGTTTTCCTTGACATGCGGCGGGCAGCCGAAGACCTGGGAAGACTGATATAAAGGTGGTCAAAGAGGACCCCTAAGATAGGGCCGCCGAGCGTGCGGCACAGGGCCATCAAAAGCATGCAGCACAAGGAGACGCGTTGAGCTCTATTGTCACCAACCAGGGCGTGGTGCATTACGAGATAGTTGGGCGGGGCAGGCCGGTTATTCTACTGCATGGATGGCTCGGGTCGTGGGGTTGCTGGCTGGGAACGATGGAGGCGTTGTCCAGCCGCTATCGGACCTATGCGCTCGACTTCTGGGGCTTTGGCGAATCGGACAAGCGCCGGGAGAGCTACAACGTCGTCGACTTTGTAGCGCTTGTTGACCAGTTTATGGAGAGATTGGGCATCCAGAGCGCCCCTGTTATCGGCCATTCCATGGGTGGAACGGTGGCCCTTAATCTGGCTTTGGACAGACCGAACCGTGTCGAAAGAGTTGCCCTTGTCGGTTCGCCAATTGATGGTGATTCTCTGAACATCTTCTTGAAACTGGCGGGTTATCCCTGGATCGCCTTTCTGGTTTGGAACTCGCCTTCGCTGCTGCGCATGGGCATCAAGCTTTTTGCGCCCTGGATTGCTGCCAACTGGAGCGATTGGTACCAGCTTCTGATGCAGGACCTGTCAAAGATGACGCTGGAATCGTTTCTGTGGAGCATCAATTCGCTACATCATACGAACCTACAACCCCGGCTGGGCAAGCTTCGCCTGCCGTTGTTGGGCGTGTATGGCCGGGGGGACAGAATTGTGGACCCACGTCAGGCAGATCTGTTGCGCCCAATTCCCGCAGCGCGAGTTGAGATACTGGCCGGGTCCCGGCACTTCCCGATGCTGGACGAACCGGACAAGTTTAGTTCTATTGTGCTGAGCTATCTAGCATCTTGAACGACGATCTGGTCCCTCCAGAGTCCGTGACGCGGTACTATTGGCCCAACAAAATGGGTCGGATGTTCTTGCTCGCGCTAGAAGACGTGATGGGCAAGAACGGGGTGAACGCGGTTTTGAACTTGGCCAGGCTGCGCCATCTGATCAACAACTATCCGCCCAATAACCTGGACCTTGGCTGGAGCTTCGACGAGATGGGTGCCCTCAACCAGGCGCTTGAAGACATGTATGGCCCTCGCGGCGGCAGGGGGCTGGCAACGCGCGCCGGACGAGCGGGGCTGTATTATGCATTGAAGGATTTTGCCGCTGTCCTCGGTATCGCCGACCTCGCTTTTCGCCTGCTGCCAATGGGTATGAAGATCAAAATCGGCCTGAATGCAATGGCTGAGACTTTTAACAAGACGAGCGATCAGGTGGTACGGGTAGAAGAAGAGATGGACCACTTTTTGTACTACATCGATCGCTGCCCTGTTTGCTGGGGACGCCAGGCGCAGACCCCGATTTGCTATGGGGCTCTGGGCTTACTCCAGGAAGGTTTGCATTGGGTTACGGGCGGGAAGAACGTTCGTGTTGAGGAGATCGGCTGTATCGCCATGGGGCATCCTAGCTGTGTGTTCATCGTAGAAAAGCGGCCGCTGGGTTAAATGAGAAAAGCAAAAAAGTTCATTATCTGCGACAAGAGGAAAATATCGCCTTTTAACGAGTTGGCGCGCGATCTCAGGGTCCTGAACAAACCCCTGTGGCTCCATCAGAAGGACATTCTGGAGCCCTACTGTGACTCTGAGGCGGAAGTGGAATTCTTTGAGCAGATCCCAACCGACTTTCACGACGAGATGCTCGTCTACCGCGACAACTTGTTCTTCGACCGTGCTTTCATCGATGCCTTCCTATCCAAGGCCCGTCTGCTGGGCAAAGCTTGCCGCGCTGCCTTTGCCCTGGACGACCGAGTTATCGTCAACCATGCTCTGGCTCTTCAAACCGGCATCCGGCGTGAAGGGGACTTGTACGTAGCGCCGATGTGGTACTATCCGCATGGGCTTGAGGGGATTACGCGACCTCTGGTAATAGACACCGGCGCCTATGAATTCGGTTCCTATCACGTGCCAACGCATATGTCTACAGACAGGGGTGATCTGGTCTATCAGATCCCGCTGCGGGCCTTTTGTTCAATAGAGAACTGGGTGCACCTCTTTGTGGTGAATTGCCTGTTCGGTGTTTTGGCTGAAGGGGCGCGGATGGAACGCAGCCTCAGCAAGCTGGGTGTTCAGCTCAGGATATTCTGGCGCGCGCTCCTGGAACGCAAGCAGATCCTATCATGCTCCCGCCTGGTCAAGATCGGTCGTAACACCCAGATTGACCCGACGGCGATCATCCAAGGGCCAACGATCATCGGCGATAATTGCTACATCGGGGCAGGCTGTGTTATTTCGTGCTGCATTATCGGCAACAATGTCAATCTATTGCAGGGAAATCAGCTCCAGATTAGCGTTGTGGGCGACCGCTGTTATCTGCCATTCCGTGCCTCGTTATTCATGACGACATTGATGGAGGACACGATGGTCGCCCAGAATGCCTGTTTGCAGTGCTGTGTCGTCGGGCGTGATTCATTTGTCGGCGCTGGCACGACGTTCACTGATTTCAATCTGCTGCCCGTGCCGCTGCAGACGCTCCACCGGGGGCAATTGGAAGACGTAGGGATGACTGTCTTGGGTGGATGTGTCGGCCATCACTGCCGTATTGGTGCTGATTTGACCATCTATCCAGGGCGAATGATCGAGTCGGATGTAATCTTGATTCATCAGGAAGGCCGTTCCGTGATTTCTCGGAATGTTTCGTATGAGGAGAGCGATCACTTGGGCCGGCGTGGGGAAGAGCTTCACGAAAGGCTTTATCCGCGTTAGCGTAGGCTGCGCATGAGAAGGCCACTAGCTTTTGGGAGGAATTAAGGATGAGCAAAGGACGCCTACTTGTTGTTGAGGATGATTTTGACATCTCCAACATGCTGCGCATCTACTTCGACTCACAAGGCTACGAGACGATTGTGGCACCACGGGGAGAAGAAGCGCTGGAAGTATGTCGCCGCAGCATGCCCAACCTGGTGATTCTCGACATAATGTTGCCCGATATCAATGGCTACGAGGTTTGTCGCCGCTTGCGCGGCAACCTGCGCACCAGTCATATCCCGATCATCTTCTTGACACAGCGGGACGAACGAAGCGATCAGATCGCTGGCCTAGAGCTAGGAGCGGATGACTATGTGACCAAGCCATTCGACCTTCAGCTCCTGTTGCTGCGGGTGCAGGGAGCTCTGCGGCGGGCGGGTTGGCTTAACCTGACTAGCCCGGTTACCGGGTTGCCCAGCAGCAAGCTAATCGAGGAACAGCTACGGCAGATCATTCGCCGCAAGGGTTGGTCAGTTCTCTACGTCGGGATCAACGGCATCAAGGACTTTAACGATGTCTATGGTTTTGTGGCCGGTGATGACGTGCTGCGCTTTGCTTCTATGTTGCTTAACGAAGTAGTCGACGAGCTGGGTACTGGCACTGATTTCGTCGGTCATGTCGGGGGTGACGATTTCCTGATCACAACCATGCCGAATGTCGCATCCCAGATTCAGGCCCGCTTGATCCAGCGTTTTGGTGACGAGGTGCTCACCTTCTACACTTTCAAAGACCGCGAACGGGGATACGTCGAGGTGGTTGACGGGCAGGGCAAGGTGCAGCGGGCCCCGCTGATGACTCTGGCCGTCGGACTGATCCACGATACCACCGTCGACTTTGCCGACATTCGGGAGATCACCGAAGTCGCGGCTGAAGCTCGCCGTCAGTCCGCCTTGCGTAGAGGATCTCCCTAAAGGACTGCATGCAGCGCGATCCCGCCCGGTGATGTAGGGGTAACCCGCGCGGAGTCGCCCATGCACACTAGGTTACTGAGCGATGGCATCTCTTGATGGATTTGAGAGCCGCATAGAACAGGCATTTGTCTGGCTCCAGCGTATCATCCTGTCTTTTCTTATAGTCCTGGCAGTATTGGGTAGACATTGGGGACAGGCGCTGGCGCTCGCCGCCATCGTGGCAATTCACCTTGGTATATACTTTTTCTTATCGACCAAGCAGCGCCTATCCCTTCTTCCTGAAGGAGATCATCTTGAAGGCGAGTCTCGCTGGGGAAACATGCAGGGCCGCCTGCGGCCATGGGGCCTTATCGTTGTGGATATTGCCCTTGGCGGAGCCGCCTTTATACTGGCAGGTGGTGTAGCCGGGCAAGGTTTTTGGCTCGGGTTCTGTGTGGCAGGGACCGTAGCTGCCCGGCTGGGCGTGTGGCGGGCTCTCGCGACCAACGGTGTTGTCTGGTTGATCTTTGTGTCGCCGTTCTTCTTCTCCTGGATGCCTGTCTTGCCTGTGCTCTCTGTGACCGCCCCGCCGGGAAGCAGCTTGCCCGCATCATCACAGGCTCCAGCCGCAGCGGGCGAATGGATCGCGCCGGTGGTGGGGACTCTGATTGCTTATGCAATCCTTACGCTGGTCATCAACTACCTTGTTGCCATGGAAGCCCGCCAGGCCCGCATCAGCCGCGATGCCTCGAAGCGTTTGCAGCGGCTGTCCACCGTTTACGAGGTCAGCCGGACCATTACCTCCACCCTGGACATGGAGGCTGTGCTCAACCTTGTTGTGAGTAAGGCTGTAGAGATCCTCGATGCCGACGCCGGTTCACTCCTGCTATTGGATGAAGCGCCGCTTTCGCCACTCGCTGAAGGGATGCTGACGCCTGACGTCGAGGGGACTCCGAGAGGCGATCTGGTCTTCCGGGTCGTGTACGGACCGGCAGCCAAATCGTTGTTGGGAAAGCGTCTGCCAGCAGGAGCAGGCATAGCCGGTGCAGTGCTCAAGACGGGAGAAGGGCAGTTTGTCAACCACGTACAGGCCGAGCCGCAATGGAATGCCGCGCCGGACGTGGCTACCGGCTTTAAAACCCACTCTCTCTTGTGCGTGCCTCTGCTCAGCCACGGGCGTCCGATCGGCGTGCTCGAGGTTCTGAACAAGAGAGAGGCCCTCACCTTCGACGAATATGATCTGGAGTTGCTCTCGGCCTTTGCCTCGCAGGCTGCCATCGCCCTGGAGAATGCTCATCTCTACGAGAAAACGGATGAAGCGTTGGGCAAACGACTGCGGGAGATGGCGGCCATCGAGGAGGTAGATCATCTATTAGGTGCCAGCCTCGACTATCGGCAGACACCCCGCCTGGTTTTGCAGCGCGCTGTCGAGATCTGCAATGCTAACTCTGGGTCGATTGGTATCATCCGGCCTGACGGCAAGGGGCTAAGCGTGAGTTATTGGCCGGGCGAAACAACGCCTGCCATCTCGGGTGATCTCACCTACTCCGGCACCGATGTGGTCTGGCCGGTGGATCGTGGAATTGTTGGTCGGGTGGTACGTACCGGGCAGCCCGCCCTAGTTCCTGACGTTTCTGCTGATCCTGACTATGCAGTGGTTGCGCACAAGACCCAGTCCGAAGTCGCGGTGCCGATCAAGTCTCCTGGGGGTTCCACTGATGTGAGTGACTCCCGCAATGAAGGCCGGGTGATCGGCGTGCTCAACCTGGAAAGCGATCGTTCAGCCGCTTTCACCGAGGATCATCTCCGCTTCCTCGAACATTTGGCGGATCATGCCGGTTTCGCCATTGAAAAGGCTCGTGCCTTTGAGGAGGAACGAGGGCGGGTCGAGGTTCTGTCTACTGTCAGCGAGATCAGCAAGGAGATTAGCAGCAGCCTAGACCTGGAACGGATACTGGCCCTAATCCTGGCTCGTGTCAAACACCTGGTGGACTATTACATCGCCGAGATCTGCCTGTGGGATGAACCCCAACAGGTGATGGTCACCTGGGCAAGCGCTGGCGATGCCCGCTACACGGCTCGGACCGGTGGCATCTATCACCTGAATGAAGGATATACCGGCTGGATCGCCCGGAACCGGCAGGAGCTGCTGATCTCTGATACGAGCGCACGGTTAGACGTTCTGCCCAAGATCGTGGCCGATGATACACCGGTCCGTGCCTACGTGGGCCTGCCCCTCAAGACGGGCGAAACATTTGTCGGCTCGTTGGAGCTGGCTAGTGACCGCCCAGGCGCCTACGATGAAGGCAGTCTGGATGTCCTGCGCATCATCGCCGACCAGGCCGCGGTCGCCATCCACAACGCCCGGCTGTATGGGGAAGCACAGCGCCGCTTTGAGCAGACCCAGCTTGTGCTGCGGGTGACCGAGTCGTTGAGCTCAGTTGTCGATGTCCCGGAGGCAATGCGGCGTGTTGCTCGCGAGCTGTGCCGTGCCCTGCAGGCGGACATGGCCGGCGTATACTTGCCCGACGAGGCGGGTACCCATCTGCGGACTGTGGCGGGTTATCATGTTCCCAAGAACAAGCTCGGGTACTACCGAGAGCTCAAGGTTCCTATCCAGGATCACCCGTTCGTCGAAGAGGCCTGGAGAACCCGGCAGGCCATCTACAGCACTGACCTGGCGCACGATCCTCGCATCCATCCGGTGGTTCGTGAGGCCTTTCCTCATCAGACCACGCTGTTTGTGCCGATGGTTGCCCGCGACCAGGTGATCGGTGGTGTATACATCGTCTGGCTTACCGAGAAAAAGGAGCTGACCGCAGAAGAGCTTCAGTTGGCGAATGCCCTGGGTCAGCAGGCAGGTGGGATGGTAGAGAATGCTCGGCTTTTCGAGGCTCAGCAGAGCCGATTAAAAGAACTGGGCATCCTATTTGAAACCAGCGCGGCCATCTCGTCCAGTCTGGAGCTGCGTCAGGTGTTGCAGACTGTGGCCCGGCAGATGGCCGATGCCATCGGTGTGTCGAGTTGTGCCATCTCCGATTGGGATCCAGACAGGAACGCAGTGGAGACGCTGATCGACGAGTCTCGCATTGGTGAGCCCACCGAAGTTGGCTCCAAGTTCGATCTGATCAACTACCCATCCACCAAGCAGGTGCTGCTCACGCGTCAGCCATTTGTCATCCAGACCTCAGATCCGAATGCCGAACCGACCGAGCGGGCGCTCTTGGCGGAGAAGGGGCAACGGTCACTCCTGATGTTACCCCTCGTCAGCCGGGATAGGGTGATTGGTCTGGTTGAGCTGTTCGAGAGCCGCCACGAGCATCTTTTTTCACCGGATGAGATCCGGCTGTGCCAGGCGCTGGCAAATCAGGCGGCTGTGGCTATCGAAAACGCCCGGCTATATGCCCGGACTGACAGGCGGCTGCAGGCTCGGGTGGAAGAACTGACAGCCTTGCAGCGCACGACGCAAGAACTGAATGCCACTCTAGACCTCGATACGGTCGTGTCTACTATCCTCGAATCGGCGGTCCACACCACAGGCGCTACACATGGGAATGTCATGCTGCGGGACCTCGACACCGGTCAACTGCTGCTGAGGAGCGCACAGGGCTACTCGGAAGAAGAGCTGGAGATCGTTGCCCAAAGGCTCTCAGATAGGAGCAGCACCAGCATTTCCTACCTGGTGGCCGAGAAGGGTGAGCCACGGATCGTATACGATGCTCAGATGGACGAGACAATCGTCTTTGTCAAGCCTGCAACCCGCTCGGCATTGGCTGTCCCGATCTTTCAGGCCGGCATGGTCGTGGGTGTGATCAACCTGCGGCACACCGAGGTGGGGGCCTTTGACGACCAAGACCTGATGTTCCTGCAGGCGCTGGCCGAGCAGGCTTCCGCAGCCATCGGCAATGCGCTGCGCTTTGAGGAACAGACGAGTGTTAATATGGCCCTGACCCGTCGCACGGAGCAGATGGACAGCTTGCTAGCCATCAGCAAAAAGCTCCGCGCCGACGTACCCCTGGTCGATGTTCTGGAAGAGATCGCCTACGGCATTCAGGAAACAGTGGGCTTTAACGCGGTCTTGGTCAGTGTCGCCGAAGGGCGACCAGGGGGAATGCGGGTGCTACGTCGGGTCGCGGCGGCCGGGCTGCCGGTGGACGCCTTTGAAGAGATGAAGCAAATACTGCAACCGCTAAGCCGGTATGAACGGATCTTGACGGAAGAGTATCAGCAAGGAGCGTGCTACTTTTTCCCATTCCAAAAGCGAGACGACTGGGTCGCCGATGTACACACATATGTTCCCTTGCCTGGAGTGACAGACTGGCAGGAGGGGCAGTGGCATCCTAACGACATGCTCTTGGCCCCGCTCCACGGCACGACCGGTCAGCTTTTGGGAATCATATCGGTTGATGATCCGATCAATGGACTGCGGCCTTCGCAGTCAACCTTGGAGGCGCTGGCTGTTTTTGCCAACCAGGGATCCCTGGCTGTGGAGAACGCCGCCCTGTATGCCGACATCCAACAGCGGGTTGACAATCTGGCGCAGATCAACAGGCTGGGCAGGGCTCTGACTCAGGCACTGGAACCTGGCCAGGTGGTGAACACTGTCGTTCGGACAGTGACTGATCTGCTCCGTTGTGAGTTGAGCGCCGTTTTCTTGGCCGACTCGTTCGACGGTACTCTTGGTGCCGTGGCCAGCCAGGGAGCCAGGTTGGCCGATATGTCTGGGCTGCGGTTTGGTCCAGGCGAAGGGCTGGTGGGTCATGTTGCTGCCACCAGTGCTCCGCTGGCGATCCCAGACACCGACCAAGAGCCGCGCTTTGTGCCGGGGCCGGTGCCCATCGGCTCGATGTTGCTCACGCCCATGATGGCCGGCAAGCGGCTGATCGGCGTTCTGACTGCGGGATCGGTCGAAAAGCAAAGATTCGGTGCTGCCGAACAGGTGCTGTTGGCGACGTTGGCCGACCAGGCTGCAGTGGCCCTGGAAAGCGCATACCTGTTTGAGGACACACAGCAAGCTGCCGTGCGCCTGTCGCTACTGAACGAGATCGGTCGCCGGGCGGCCTCCCAGCTAGAGCTGCAGGAGATGCTGGATACGGCCGTCGATGCTCTGCATCAGAACCTCGGCTACTTTAGAGTGGCAGTCTTGCTCAAAGACCGCCTCGGTGATCTGTACGTGGCGGCCGCCAACAAGGATTTCTGGGAGGTGATCCCACCTGACTATCGTCAGAGGGTAGGAGATGGCCTGATCGGGACAGCGGCGGCGAGCGGCAAGACGATTGTGTGCAACGATACCGCCTTGGACAAGCGATATGCCCGCCTGGGCAAGTGGGATTCGCCGTCCAGTCTATCGGCGCCGATCCAGGTGGGCGACCGGGTGTTGGGTGTGCTCGAAGTTGAGGCGGACAAGCCGAGGGCATTCGCCGACGACGATGCAGCGGCCCTGGAGATCGCTGCTGACCAACTGGCCGTAGCTATTCAAAATGCTGCTCTGTTCCAGGAGCGCGAGCGCCGCATTGCCGAGTTGGCTGTCCTTAACGAGATGAGCCGGGCGATCAGCTCGGCGTTGGATCTGAACGCCCTGCTTGAGACGGTCGAGCAGCAGGTAAGACGCCTGTTTGACACAACCAGCTTTTACATCGCAACCTACGAGGAGGGGAGTGACGAGTGGACGCTTGCCTTTGCCTTGGAGCATGGCCA
>Ga0209254_10000953_pt1 | contig 25462 bp, 19 predicted proteins | sample FrelakmetDIP11DI_FD_187148 | JGI IMG/M metagenome (GOLD analysis project Ga0209254, IMG submission 187148) | Freshwater lake sediment microbial communities from the University of Notre Dame, USA, for methane emissions studies - DIP11 DI (SPAdes)... | ecosystem: Environmental > Aquatic >...
AGTTTCCCCCCGTGTTCAACAACTGATCAATCAGCTGATCAATGGAATCGGCCAGTTCGGTCTATTCCTATTTGTATTCAGCGTCTTTTTTAAAGAACGTTCATTCTGGTATGGGATTATTTTTATGGGGTTAGCGTTCATTTTGAAGCTCAGACCCCTAAAGATTTTGATCAGAGACCCATTATTCATTTTTGGATTGATTTTCTTTTTTTATGTTTCTATCCGAGGCGTCGATGCGATTATCGAGTTCGCCGATTACAGGGATAGGATTCTCAATCGAATTTTTTTATACGGATGTATTTTTTTGCTGGTGTTTCTAGTTGCGTTTTGGATGAATGAAGCCAAGGACAAGTGGCATTGGTTTGTTTTCGCCTTGCTGGCCGGCTTTTTGATGGAGATCATTAAACGATACGAATGGGCCAATTATACGCAAGAATTCCTTCTGTATTGGACCGGAGCCAAACGTGCGGGGTTTGGTGCCACGGTTAATCGGTTCGGCCTCTGGAGTGCCATTATTTTTCTCGGTTGCGTATTACTTTACAAAAGAGTGTGGGGCTGCTCCGAAGACAAGTTTGGGTACGTGATTCGGATCCTATTCTGGTTTATGATGTGCTCGGTAAGTGCGATGGGGATCGTGTTCTCTCAGTCGCGGGCTGCTTGGCTGGCGTCGGCCCTGATAATCCCCCTATTTTTTTTCTACCAGTCTTATCGTGCAAAGCGCCTTAAACTAAAAGCGATTGTATTTTTGGCGGTTTTTTTTATCGGCATTAGCCTTCTCACCAATCTGCCGGGCAGTATCGAGCAGAGGATTATTTCAGATATGGATGGAATTGAAAAGTTACTAAACGGCACGATGGACTCCGAGCCCGCCGTCATGTCAGGCGGCATCAAAAGCGTTGATATACGGTTGCAGATGTATAGTTTCTTTTGGGAAAAGTGGAAGGAACGCCCCCTGTTCGGATATGGACCATGGGTTTCCGAGATTCTGATTAAGGCAGCAAATGACGAATATCGGGAGATATCTCAGTACGATCATTTTCACAATATTGCCCTTGATTTATTGATTCAATTGGGGACAGCTGGTTTGGCGCTGTTTATCGGTTGTTTTTTTATTATCATCCGGCAATTGGTTATTGGAAAACAGCGTGGTGAGGCGGATTTGGATTATTATCTTTTTGTCTTAGGCGGCCTTGCGTTGATTTTCATAAGTGCCCAGTTCCATCAGCCATTCAATAGCATTAAAGGGCTTCGGGCAGTCGGATTGCTTGGAGGAATCGGGTACGCCTCGGCGTTCAAGCGCTTTGATTTAGATCTTTCATTAGCTGCAGGAAAGACTCCCGACAGTTAAGCAACTCTGTGGTCACGGCATCACGACTTATTTTCGTTCGACGCCGGAGTTCAAATGGTGAGCGATGGTGTGAGGCTATGCCTGAGAATTGAAGGAAGCCGAGCGGCGCCCACCCGAACCATGTGTTCCCCCAACTCCCAGTCATAGGGGTTATTCACATCGAAACCTTCTGCATCCCGGGTCAGAAAAGGCATCACAACGGTACCGGCGATAGTGCGTTCCTCGAACACCACCCGCGACCAGGCGATCTCCAGGCTGGCGTTTTGCACGTAAATCTCCGGTAAAGATGGGTACTGGCTGCTGTGCCAGGGCTGGTCGGCCGGCCCGATGGGCAGCAGCGGCAGCATGCGGCGGCCGCGGATGACCCACATTTTGCCGGGGTGCTGGCTGCACTTTTCGACGGCGCGCAGGGAATCGACGCCGGTTTCGGCCGTGAACTCCGTCCAGGCGCGCCGGATGGTCTCGGGCAGCCGGAACGGGCTGGTCGGCCGCAGGATGCTGAAACAATCGAAGCCGCGGCCAGCGGCCGCAAGACGCTTGAGCGTGTACTCCACCCACTCGATGTCCGGCGAGGTGTCGCCCGAGAACTCGGCCGGTCGCAGGAAGGGCACTTCCGCCCCGTAGTAGCGCGCGATCTCGGCATAGCGTTCCGAATCTGTCGAGACGATCACGGCGTCGAAGACCCCGCTCTGGAGCGCGGCCGCAATCGAATAGGCGATCACCGGGTGCCCGGCCAGGGGCCGGATGTTCTTGTCCGTTACCCGTTTCGAGCCGGAGCGGGCGGGGATCAACGCGACGACGGAGGGGCCGCCGGACGGTTTCTTCAGGTCTGCAGGGCTCATGTTATTTCAGTCTTCTCGTATTCCTTCGGAATTGGGAAGGCGGAAAGAGGAAAGGGTCTTTTCTTCCATCTTCCGCATTCCGACCTCCGCCTTCAAACCAGTTTTGGATCAAATGCCATGATGACGTTTTTCAGGTTGGAGTAGACATCGAGCGCCTCGGTGCCCGGTTCGCGGCTGCCGTTGCCGGACTGCTTGACGCCGCCGAAGGGCATGTGCGGCTCGCTGCCGAAGGTGCCGGCGTTGACCACGGCCACCCCGGCCTGCACCCGGCGGGTAAACTCGAACGCCCGGTGGAGGCTGCGGGTGTGGATGCAGGCCGTCAGCCCGTAGGGCGAGCGGTTGGCGAGGTCCAGCGCCTCGGCAAAGTCCCTTGCCCGGTAAAGGCATGCCACCGGCCCGAAGATCTCGGTGGTCGAGATTTCGGCCTCGGGCGCGGCCTTCTCGATCAGGGTGGGCGCCAGGTAGAAGCCTCCGGCGTGGGCCGCGTCCTCCAGGCGGAAGCCGCCGGTCAGGACCGCCGCCCCGGCCGTTCGGGCGCGCGCCACCGCCGCCAGGATGGCCTCGAGCTGACCGGCGTTGATCACCGGGCCGAAATCGTCCTCGTCGCCGGGGCCGACCTTTAAACGCCGGATGCGCTCCACCAGCATGGCGCGAAAGGCGGCGTAGACCGGTTCACACACGATGATCCGGCTGCCGGCGGCGCAGCGCTGGCCGGCGTTGCTGTAAGCCGAGAGCGCCGCCCAGTGCGCGGCGTTATCAAGATCCGCGTCGTCACAGACGACCAGCGGGTTCTTGCCTCCGAGCTCCAGCGAGCAGCGGGCCAGGCGCGAACCGGCCACTCGGGCGATTTCGCGGCCCACCGCCGTCGAGCCCGTGAAGCTCACCACGGCCACGCGCGGGTCTGCCACCAGCGGCGCGCCGGCTTCCTCCCCCAGCCCCTGGACGATGTTCAGCACCCCCGGCGGCAACCCGGCCTCATGGGCGAGCCGGCCGAAAAGCCAGGCGGTGGCCGGCGTGTCCTCGGCGGCTTTGAGCACGGCGGTGTTGCCGCAGACCAGCGCCGGGAACACCTTCCAGGCCACGTTGGCGATGGGCGTGTTGGCCGCAATGATGAGGCCGGCGATGCCCAGCGGCTCGCGTACGGTCATGGCCCATTTGTTCGCAGCCGCGCTCGTGGTCGTGCGGCCGTAAAGACGGCGGCCTTCCCCCGCCGTGAACTCCCCCTGGGCAACGGCACCGCCGGTTTCGGCGATCGCCGCCTTGAGCGACATACCGGTTTCCGCAGCCACAACGGCGGCGATGCGTTCCCGATGGCGGCGCAGGGCCCGGGCGATGTTCATCAAACAGTCGCCGCGCGCGACCGGCGTCTGCGCCGACCAGGCCGGGAAGGCGGCCCTTGCCGCGTCGAGCGCCCGGGCGACATCCGCGGATCGCGAACGCGCCACCCGGCAGATTTCTTGGCCGGTGGCGGGGGCGTGCTTCGCAAAGGTTTCGCCCGCCAGCGCCTGCGCTTCGCGGCCGTCGATCCAGTTCGGTATCGTCTGAGGGATATTCGGCTTAAGCATGGATTGAAATTCGATACGGGTTGCCAGGAAAGCCGCTTGAAAATCCCCCTGACCCCCTTTTTCAAAGGGGGAATTTAGTGAGGAATTGATCCGGCCTGCATCTTCTTGGAATAACAGCGCCGCCTACCCCCGGCTATCTTCCCATAAACGAATTGCCGCACAAAGGCCGCAGGCAGGGGTACGGCAATTCATTACCAGACCGTGAACCCGCCGTCGACCATGAGGTTGATCCCGGTCACGTAGGCGGAGGCCCGCGAGGCGAGAAACAGCAGCGGGCCGCGCAGATCGTCCGCGCCGGCCATGCGGCCCAGCGGGACCCGCTCGCAGAACTTGCGCCGGAACTCCGGATCCTGACCTCCCAGCACGCCGCCCGGCGAGAGGGCATTGACCCGCACGCCGCGGGGCGCCAGGTGGGCCGACAGATACTTGGTCAGGTTGACGACGGCCGCCTTGGAAGCCCCGTAGGCCGGCGGTTTGAGGAAGGGCGGATCGCTCGGAATATGGTCGTAGAGCCGGGCATCCGGAGACACGCTGGCGTAAAGCGAGCCGATGTTGATGATCGTCCCGCGGCCGGCGCGAACCATCGCCCCGCCGAAGACCTGGGTGACCAGGAACAACCCCGCCGTGTTCACTTCCAGGATCCGCAGGTTGGCCTCCAGCGGGATTTCTTCGAGGCGGTATCCCTTGCCGCCGGCCGCCGGCGGTGCGTCGATGCCGGCGTTGTTGACGAGAATCGTCGGCGTGCCGAAGCGCTGCTCGCATTCGCGAAGGGCCGCTTCGAGCTCGGGCCGGCGGCAGACATCGGCCGAGGCGAGGGCCAGGCGTTTTGAGCCGAATCGCGACGCCAGCCGCTGGAACTCTTCGCTCGCCGGCGCCCCCGGCCGATCAAGGGCCACCACCGACGCTCCGGCGTCCAGGAGCGTTTCGGTCCACATCGGCCCCAGCTTCCCCAGCGCGCCGGTGACGACGCCGATCTCGCCCTTGAGGTCGAACAGGTCCATCAGGCGACTTTCTTCCAGTTTTCCGCCCCGTTCAGCACCTCGAAGGTGATGGTGTCATCGGCCTTGAGCGTCGCGCGGGTGGTGCGGCCGACGATCTTGTCGATCTCGTAGGGCTGCAGCCCGCCCCCCGGGCTCTTGATGGCGATGTCCTCGCGGCGGAGGGCATGCCCGGCCGGCAGGTCGCGCGCGGCCACCAGCTGCTTGCCCATCTTCACCATCGGGGTGACCTCGCTGTCGTACACCCGCTTGACCCCGTCGCCCATGGCCACGTGCACTCTCTTCAGGTCGCGCACCATTTTCTGGAAGCCGATCGGCTCCAACGAGAAGGCGTGGTCGGTGCCCTTCCACGTGTGGTTCAACGTGAAATGCTTCTCGACCACACGGGCCCCCAGCAGGTAGGCCGCCACCGCCATGGCGATCCCGTTGTCGTGCGAAGACAGCCCCACCACCGTCTGGGGGAAACGTTCCCGGAATGTGGTGATCACGTTCAGGTTCAGCTCCTCGAACGCCGCGGGATAGCCCGCTGTGCACTGCAGCAGGCACAGCTGCGGGTTGATCGGCATCATGGCATCATAGGCGCGGTTGACGTCCTCCATGGTTCCGCCGCCGGTGCTCAAGACGATCGGCTTGCCCACTTTGGCCATATAGGTCAGCAGCGGAATGTTTTTCAGGTCGCCCGACGCCACCTTGAAGGCCGGCAGATCCAGCTTGGCCAGAAAATCGACGCTGGCAAAGTCAAAGGCCGTCGCAAACAGCGTCACCCCGATCTGCTGCGCGTAGGCCTTGAGCTCGCGGTACTCGCTTTCGCCGAATTCGAGCGCCTCGCGGTGCTCGCCGTAAGTGGCTCCGTAGCTGTTCTCGTTGTCGTACGGCTTGCTGTAGGCCGCCTGGGTATAAAGCGAGCGGTTGTCCCGCTTCTGGAGCTTGACGGCATCCGCGCCGCACTCGCGCGCCACCTTGAACATCTCCATGCAGGTCTTGAGCTTGCCCTGATGGTTGTGTCCGATTTCCGCTATGGTGTAACAGTCCGTGGTGTCATCGATCAACTGACCGTTGATGACCAGTTTACGCATGGATTCCTTCCCCCCTTGAAAAATATCAGATTCGAATATGCAACAGATCAATACGCTCTGCCGATATGAGCTGCGCCCGGGTGGCTACCATCGCGAGGCTCAGTGCGACCGGGCCGTCGCCCGGGCTGGCGCCGGCACCGAGTCAGGCCCTTTCACCATGTCGATGGCCCCGCCCTGCACGCGATAGACGCGATCGGCGGTTTCCATCAGCGCCGATTGATGCGAGATGGCCAATAGGGTGAGATCGCCCTTCAACAGCGACAGCGTTGCGCAGATTTCTCTCTCGGTGCTGGGATCCAGGGCGGTGGTGGCCTCATCGAGAATCAGCAGCAGCGGACGCTTCACCAATGCCCGGGCGATGGCGATGCGCTGGCGCTGGCCTCCCGAAAGCATGCTGCCGCGCTCGCCGACGACGGTATGAATCCCTTTTGGCGCCTGTTGGACGAAGTCCCACGCGCCGGCCGCCCGCACGGCCGCCTCGACGTCCGATTCGCCGATACCGGCCTCACCCAGCGTAACGTTCTGCAGGATCGTGGCGTGCATGAGCAGGTTTTCCTGCGGCACGTAGCCGATCATCTGGCGCCAACGGCGGATGTCGATCTGCGACAACGGCACACCGTCGACCCAGATATCACCCTTCTGTGGCCGAAGCAACCCTATGAGCAAGTCTGCGACCGTGGTCTTCCCTGACCCGGAAGGACCCATCAGCGTAACGAAAGATCCGGCCGGGATGTCGAGGGATACATCCGTGAGCACCTCGTGCGCATCGTAGGCGAAGCTCACACCTTCCATGCGGATCGCGGTATGCAGGGTGGGATGGATCGTTCCGGTCAGGACCTCGCGGGCTTCCCGGGCCGTGCTGATCTTGCCCTGCAGCGACCAATACGCGCTTTCGAACTCCACCAGGCTGGCGTATTCCTTTTGGATTTTTTCAACCTGCTTCAGTATCTTGGCAATGAAGAACACCATGGCAATCATCGTGGTCATGGACTGATTCCAGTACTTCAGCGCCAGATACAAGACCACGACCAAAAACACGGTGAGAATAGGCTCCTGGAAGGACCCCAGTGCGGCCTTGCTGAGCACCTGTTTCTGAAGCGCCCGGTTCAACTTGTGGGTGGTTTCCGTTAGGACCGCGTCGGACTGCCGTTCGCGGGCCATCGCCTTGAGCGGCTTGATCGATATCAAGACGTCGGTCATGCGGGCGACCAGCGACTGCATGTGTTCGGTCTGCTTCGCGCCAGCGCGCCGGTTCTTTTTAACCAGCCGGCGCAACGCGAGCATGATGAAAACGCCCCCTGCCATGGCTATCAAGGTGGCCTTCCAAGAGACAAGAAACGCCAGGAGGGAATAAATGGAGGCTTCGATGACCATCGAGAACAGCTTGGCCCCGAAATTGAAAGCGGCTGAGGCCCGGTTGGCCTCGCTGGCGACGCCGTTGATGAGACGGCCCATCGGCTGGCGGATGAAGTACTCCCAGGACGAGTTGAACAAAGATTTGAGCAGCGTCAGGCGCATGTCGGTGGCGATCAGCACCACGGTGAAGCCGACCTGCTTGTTCGCCAGATAGACGAGGGTGCATTTCAGCGCGATGCAGCCGACAAACAGGCATAGAAGCCCCTCGATGGTGGGCTGCAGGCCGACTAACGCCCATGCCTCCCGCACGATCTGATCCAGCCGGTTGCTCCATTCCGGGGACGCCTCGGCGCTGCCGAAGGCCTGCGCCTTCTGGTTGAAGATGGTGTTGATGATGGGCAGGAGGGCGGAGATGCCGAAGCCTTCGGCGATGCCTGAAAACAGTATGGCACTGAGCGTCAGGATTGTCTGCCAGGGATATTTCCGGGTTAGTGCAAAAAAAAGCTTCATGGCACTCAACCGTCCTTGACCGGGTCATGCCGGCCGCGTCCGGTCGGTTTCAATCCGACGGTTTCCGTCCAGCGCGCTGCACATCGGCAAACGCATTGCCGATGAGGGTGATTTGTTCGGGCGTGTGTCCCGCGCTGACGCTGCAGCGCAGGAGCGAGCTTCCGTCCGGAGTTGCCGGCGGCACCACCAGGTTGACGTACACGCCGCGCTCCATCAGCGCGTTCCAGAGGAAATGCGCCTGCTCGCGCCGTTCGAACCGCACGGCGATGATGGGGCTCGGCTCGGGTCCCGTATGATATCCGAGCCCCTGAAGGCGGGCATACAGGAGCCGGGCGTTCTCCCACAGCCGCTGTCTCAGTTCGGGGTGGCGGCGGAGGATGCGCAGCGCCGCGCGGGTGGAGGCGATGATGGCGGGCGAGGACGAGGCCGTGAACACGTACGGCCGGTTGGCATAGCGGATGAGATCGAGCTCCGGGTGGTGGCTGGCGCAGTAGCCGCCGATGGCGCCCAGGCTCTTGCTGAAGGTGCCGATGACGAAATCCACGTCCGCCTCGACCCCGGCCTCCTCGGCCATTCCCCGGCCGTGGGCGCCGAGCACGCCGAGCGAGTGCGCTTCGTCGACGACGAGGAATGCGCCCGGATAGCGGCGCTTGACCGCGGCGATGTCGGCCAGCGGGGCGCGGTCGCCCAGCATGCTGTAGATCCCCTCCACGACGATGAGGGTGTTTTCGATGCGTCCGCCCAGGCGGCGCAGGCGCTTGTCCAGATCGGCGGGGTCGTTGTGGCGGAAGCGGATGACCTCGGCGCCGCTCAACCGACAGCCGTCGTAGATGCTGGCATGGCAGTCGGCGTCGATCACGATCACGTCTCCCGGCCCGGCCAGCGTGGACAGCATGCCGAGGTTTGCCACGTACCCCGTCGAAAAGACGATCACGCCCCGCCGCTCGAAATAACCGGCCAGCTCGGATTCAAGCTGCACATGGGCCGAATAGCTGCCGTTGGCGGCCCGCGACCCCGTCGTACCCGTGCCCAGCTCGCGCGTTGCGTCGCAGGCCGCGGCGATGCAGTCGGGGTGGAAGGTGAGCCCCAGGTAGTTGTTGGTGCCGGCCAGGATGAGCGACCGCCCGTTTACGAAGGCTTCGGTGGCCGATACCACCCGATCCATCACCACGCTGATGGAGCGGATCCCGCTGGCGTCCATTGCCCGGCGGGTGGCCGCCAGCTGCTGGAACTTATCGAAGATGGCCATGTCTATTCTTTCCCGAGGATCTTCTGAAGCTGAACCGTGAAGTCCTGCACCGTGCGGATGTCCGGCAGGATGTTCAGCGGGACCGAGACGTCAAACCGGTCTTCCACCTGCTCAATCAGATTCATGACCTTGAGCGAGTCGAACTCAAGGTCCGCCACCAGGTCCGTCTCCTCCCGCACGCCGCGGCCTTCCGGGGCCAGCGGCCGGACCAGGTCGATGACGATCGACAGTATGTCTTCATAGGTGTGCATGCATGATTCCTCGATCGCAGCGCGGCGGCGTCGGTTCAAGCCGGAAGCCAGCGTCCGCCGCGAAGGTGCTGGAGCGTCCGCCGCATTCCGGCTTCCAAGAGGAACCGCGGCGTCCAACCGGTGGCGCGGCGCAGCGGCGCATCATCGCATCCCCAGTCGGAATGCGTCAATTCACGGACCTTCCCGGGGGTCAGCATGGGCGCATAGCCGAATGCGCGCGCCAGAATCAGATTGGCGCGGGCGGCGGCCCACAGGAGCCCATGGGGGATGTTGACCTGCCGGACGGGTTTGCCCAGAATCCGGGCCACCGTCTGAATTACATCCTGCCAGGCATATCCGTCCGCGCGCCCGTCGTGAATCTCGAACGGACCGCGCGGCCAGGCTTCCGAGTCCAGCAGACGGGCAACCGCTTCCGCCAGATCCTCGACGAAGAGCAGCGCAAAGCGCGCGCCATCCCCACCGAGAACCGGTGAAAAACCGCACTGCATGCAGCGCACCAGCGGCCGAGTCTCACGGTCCCCCGGACCATAAACAGCCGGCGGCCGCAGCACCGTCCAGCTCATCCCCGCGGCCGCGGAGCGCAAAGCCTCCTCGCCGTCGCGCTTGCTGGCGGCGTAATACGACAACTGCGGTTCACGGGCGGCCAGCGACGACAGCAGCAAAAACCGCGGCAGGGGGCTCAGCCCGCCGGCCGCCTGCGCCAGTCGCACGACGCCCTCGACATTCACCCTGCGGAACTCGGCCGCCGTCGCTCCCCGGATGGCGCCGGCGCAGTGCACCACCGCCGCCACGCCCCGGGTCAGGCACCGCAGGCTCTGCATGTCTTCGAGAGATCCGTGGATCCACTCGACTGACCCGCTCCGAGCCGCCGGGCGCGACGGCGGAACCGCGCTGCGGTGCAGCGCGCGAACCTGCCAGCCCGCGTTCGTCAACTGCCTCAGCAGGGCGGCTCCGATGAAGCCGGTGGCACCGGTGAGGGCCAGCGTCCTGTGCATGGTTCTTCCATAACACGCCGGCGATCACCCCTGCAACAACCGTTGGGGATGATCGCCGGCAAATGGCTTCTTCTATGCTCGACACCGAACGCTCAGACCCGCATCCAGTCGAACCGGAGGGGCCATGCAGCGGTCACGCCGTCCTGCGCCTCATGAAGCAGTATTCTTCGGAAGCGCCGGGCTGCTCCGTCTTGCCTTCCGCGACCCGCTGCAGGAAGTCCTTCTTGGCTCCTGACCGCGAAAGCTTGCCGGAGGTGGTGCGCGGCAAGGTGTTGCGGGGGACCAACTCGATAAAACAGTCAATCCCCAGATCATGGCGAATCAAGGCCTGGATGCGGGTTGTCAGTTCCATGCGCTGCGTGTGGCGTGATTCGCGGCATTCAAGCACGAGGACCGCTTTGTCGTCGCCGTCGGCGGCCGTCACCGAAAACGCCGATGCATCGCCAGTCCTGACCTCCGGCTGGTTTTCCGCGATGTACTCCAGGTCCTGAGGCCAGATGTTGCGACCGTTGATGATGATCAGGTCTTTCTGGCGGCCGGTGATCACGATACTGCCGTCCGCAATATACGCCAGATCACCGGTGTTCAGCCATCCATCGCCGGACAGCACTTCGGCAGTCAGGGCTTCCTCGCCGAAATATCCGGACATGATGCTGGGGCCGCGGACGTAAAGCGTGCCCACGTGCCGCTCCGGCATCGGCTGCCCCGCGGAGTTGCGAACTTCCACTTCGAAGCCGGGCAGAGGAAAACCGCATTTGACGAAGCCCTTGCTCTTGGCCGCCCGCCGCCGGAAATCAGGAGATACCGGATCGGCGATTTGCTTCTCGGCCAGACGCTCGGGATCGACCCAATCCAACTGGATGCCCAGGTCGAGCGGCGAAAAGCTGACCGCCAGCGAACATTCCGCCATGCCATAGCCCGCCGTGAACGCTTTCGAATCGAATCCGCTGGGGGCGAGCATGTCCGCGAACCGCGACAACGGCTCCGGACGGATGGTTTCTGCGCCGACTCCGGCAAAGCGCCACGAACGCAAGTCGAACTGTCCGACGGTCTCTTCCCGCAGCCGCTGCACGCACAGCTCATAGCCGAACGGGGGACCGATCGACACGGTGGCGTGGTTCTGGGAGATAAGCGTCAACCACAACCGCGGCCGCATCCCGAAATCCCGGGTCTTGAGATAGTCGACCGAAACCTGGGATGCCATCGGAGACAGCACCAGCCCAACCAGGCCCATGTCGTGGTAAAAAGGCAGCCAGGACATGCTCCGGTCGTCGGGCCGGGCCTTCACGCCGTGGCGGATGATGCTGGCCAGGTTGCTCATCACGGTTTTCTGCGTGATCATGACGCCGCGCGGAAAGCGCGTGCTGCCGGAGGTGTATTGCAGATATGCGAGTTCATCCGGGCCCGAAGGGCGCAGGAGCCCCTCGTGCCGGGGGAAGTCCGCGAATTGCTCCGGAGTGCCCACAAACGCCAGTCCGAGTCCTTCGGCGGCTTCGCGCAAAAACGACATGAACATTCCCGGAGCCACCGCGACCTGAGCTCGGCAGTTCAGGAGCAGCCGGCGCAGCTGGGCTACATACGCCTTGTGGCCCCCGAGGTGGATCGATGCCGGCAGAGGGACCGGGACCATTCCGGCATACTGGCAGGCATAAAAAAAGCGTAAGAAGTCCGGATAGGTTTCGGCAACCAAAGCTACCCGGGACCCGCGTTCCAAATTCAGACCCATCAACTGTCGGGCGATGCCTGCGGCCTCTTCCCGCAGGATCGCATACGGCAACGCCGCTTCGAGGTGTCCTTTTCCATTGTAGAAATTGGCGCCTGTCTCCCCTCGTGCGGCATAATCCAACGCGTCTGCTAAGGTGGAGAAATCGCCATATCTCAGAGGTAACTTGTGTTCGGTCGGTGTCGCCTCCATATCAATCCACTATCCTTTTGGGTTTCTCTTGCGGGTTCGAATTCCGTTCCGAGCATCTATCAGCACCGCAACGCACCAACTATGCAATGCTGCCTCTGGGCCAAACTGGACCCGCGCAGCCGAAACCGGCGATATAAATTTTGATACTTCTATCCCGTTTGTTATGTATTGTCAAATCTATAAGGCTTCGACAGACCTTATAAGTTGCCAATTATATCCCCAGATCTTTGAAAAAGCTAACAAAAAAATGCGCAAAACTAATAATTCATGTTTCTTGGAAATGCAAGAGGTTCTTCAAGAAAACCATCACCGGCTTGAAAACCGAGATGATCTGTGAAACATTAATTCAATCGCCCCGCCAGACGGCCATGGGTGCTGCATTCCATCCGAAACACGGTGCGCTCCTGTCGATGGCAATTCTTTGATCCGGTGATGTATGACGCATTCTCACCCCCAACGGTTTACGGCTGTCGTGCTGGCGGCCGATCGGACGCCGAACGATCCGGTGGCGCAGTGCGCTCAGGTCGCCTGCAAGGCCCTGGCGCAGGTGGGGGGCCGACCCATGGTGCTCCGGGTGCTCGACGCCTTGGCCGGCTCGCAGCGGATCGACACCTTTATTCTTTGCGGTCCGGCCGCAGCCATCGTCGAACGCGCGCCACTGCTGCAGGAACGCTTGGCCAAGCCCAACGTAAAGTGGATGCCGCCTGGCCCAACCCCCAGCAGCAGCGTTTTGTCGGCGCTGTCGGCGCTGACCACGGAGATGCCGGTGCTGGTAACCACGGCCGATCATGCCTTGCTGCAGCCCGAGATGGTTGACTATTTCTGCCGCGAAGCCCTATCCACGGGTTGCGACGTTGTCGCGGCACTGGCTTCCTTTGACGAGATCATGGACAAATATCCGGGAATGCGGCGAACGCGCACCCGCTTTCGGGACGGGCATTACTGCGGGTGCAACCTCTTTGCATTCCTGACTCCGAAAAGCCACGCCGCGGCTGATTTCTGGCGGCAGGTCGAAAACGACCGGAAGCATCCCGTCAAGATGATGGGGTCGCTCGGGTGGTTCATGGTCCTGCGCTATCTCCTGGGGCGGCTGTCTCTAGAGGAGGCGCTGCGCAGCATCTCCCGCCGCATGGGCCTGCGGGCCGGCGTCGTCATCATGCCGTTTCCGGAAGCCGCCGTGGACGTCGACTCCGTCGGCGACCTGGAAACCGCGCGCAGGATCGCTTCGCAGCCGGCTCCGCATGCGTGATCAGGCAGACCAGGTCAAGCCGTGATTCTCAGACGCTACATCATGTTCGAGATCCTCAAGCCTGCGGCAGCGATCCTCCTAATGCTGGTGATCATTCTGGCCAGCTACGCCGCGATCACTTATCTTTCGCAGGCGGTCGCCGGGTCGCTTCCGCCGAGTACGATCGGGCTGCTCATTCTGCTGAGGATCGGCATGTCGCTCGAGGTCCTGCTGCCGACAACTTTCTATCTATCCGTCATCATCGCCTTGGGGCGGCTGTACAAGGACTCGGAAATGACCGCGCTGTCCGCCTGCGGGGTAGGGATCACCGGCGTGCTGAAACCGGTGATGCTGCTCTCGCTTCCCGTCGCGGTGCTGGCGGGCTGCGCGTCGCTTTATATCCGTCCGGAGTCCTATGAAAAGATCTACCAGGTCATGGACCAGGCTCAGACCGAGTTCGATATCTCGCGGCTGGAAGCCGACCACTTTTTAGAGATCGGCAAAGGCCGGTATGTATTCTTTGCCGAAGAGGTCGGCGGACTGCCGGGTGGCGCTCGACAGGTGTTCATCCGTGTGGCCGAAGGCGACAAGCGCCAGGTGATCCAGGCGCGGCAGATGATCCAGGGCGAGGCCGGCGCCGGTGGCCAGCGGTTCCTCATTTTCCGCGAGGGCGCCTTCTATGAATTCCCGGTGAACGGCCCGCAGGGGACCATCTCGCGCTTCGATCAGGCGGAGTACCCGCTGCCGGCGGACGCCGCCGCTGCCTCGCGTTACCGGCGCAAGGCGGCGGACAGCCGGGAGCTTCTGGCGTCGTCGCGCCTCGAGGACATCGCCGAGCTTCAGTGGCGCCTGTCCGCGCCCCTTTCCGCCATCCTGCTGGCGATGGTCGGCGTCCCTCTCAGCAAGAGCAACCCCCGCCGGGGGAAATACGCCAAAATCGGCGTGGCCATTGGTATCTTTGCCGTCTACTACCAGATGTTTGTGATTGCCAAGACCTGGGTGGAGAAGGCCTTGGTCCCCCCCTGGCTGGGGATATGGTGGGTGCCCCTCTTGCTGTCAGCGCTGGCCGCCGTGCTGGTATGGCGGACAGGGGAAGTCTTTTACCGGCGGCCGGCATGAACGATTACATCAAAATCATCGACCGCTACATCGGCCGCAGTACGCTGCAGGGGTTTCTCCTGGTGTTGTCCCTTCTGGTGGTGCTCCTTAGCTTCATGGAGCTTCTCGTCCAGATCAAGGACATCGGCAAGGGTGCGTTTCAGATGCCGGATGCGTTCGCTTTCGTCGCCTTGACGATCCCCAAACGCATCGTGGACCTCATGCCGGTGGCGGCGCTGCTCGGCAGCATCGTGGCCCTGGGGCTGCTGGCCGATCATCAGGAGCTCACGGCCATGCAGGCCGCCGGGATTTCGGTGCAGCGGATTGCCTTCTCCGTCCTGGGAACGAGCGTCGTGCTCATGCTGGCCGCGATCCTGATGGCGGAGTTCGTGGCGCCGCCTCTCGACCAGATGGCCCGCATCCGGCGGTCGAAGGCCATCTACGGCAAAACGGTGATGATGTCGAAGGAGGGGTTCTGGGTCCGGCACGGCGGCGCCTTCGTGCATGTGGGCAGCACGCTGCCGGGGGGAAAGGCCGCCGACATCGAGGTTTATGAAATGGACGGCTCCGGCCGCCTGCGCCGGTTTATCGCGGCGTCGGAAGCGGTCATCGACGGCCGGCAGGACTGGCTGCTCAAGGGGATCCGGGCGAAAACCTTCAGCGGGGATTCGGTCGCGGTCCAACCCATGGAGGAATACCGCCTGGCCGCGTTTCTGACTCCAGGGCAGGTGGCGCTGCTGCAGCTTCCGCCGGACAGCCTCTCGCTTACGGATCTGTGGAGCTACATTCGCAGCCTGGATGAGCGCGCCCTGAATTCCAAGGCATACGCGCTGGCGTTCTGGCAGAGGGTCTGCCTGCCGGTGACCACCGGCGTCATGGTGCTGCTGTCGCTCACCTTCATTTTCGGGTCCACGCGCACGCGCAACGCCAGCCAGCGGATCTTCTGGGGAATGCTCACCGGAGTGGTCTTTCATCTGGCCAATCAGATCATCGGGCATCTGGGCCTGATTCTCAACATCCCGCCGATTCTGACGACGCTGCTGCCCGTCGGCTGCATCCTGATCGTCGCACTCCGGCTTCTCAGACGCGCCTTCTGAACCTATTGTTCTTCTAAACGCCCGGTTCGAGGGCGGTACCCCGGATACAAATACGGGTGATAATCCTTCCAGCGCTTCTGCACCCAAAAATACTGATCCGGATGTTGACGGACGGCGGCTTCGACCCGGTCGGTGAGCACCTGGGTGTTGCGCCGCAGATCTTCCTTAAGGTCGCGTGAACGCGGGAAGATGAGCGGTGGTCCGAGTTCGATCGCGATGCGTTGCTCGGCGGTGCGATGAGAGAAGACCGGCATGACGATGGCCCCGCCCCGCGTGGCGAGCAGGGCGGCCGCGTGACTGGCCCGGGCGCGATGGCCGAAAAAGGCGACTTCGACGCTTTGCTTCAACCGGCTGATGTCCACCATGAGCGCGACGATGCCGCCGTCGCGGATGGTCTGCCGCATGGCGGGGAAGGCTTTTTTCCGGTCGATGACCCGGTTGCCGAATCGAGTTCTGAGGCGGGTCGCCCAGGCATCGACCGATCGAGGCCAAAAGGGCGTGACCACCAGAAGGATGGGCGTGTTGAATCGGCAGGCCAGGTATTGAAGGCCGACCTCCCAGTTGCCCAGATGGCCGGAAACCAGAACGACTCCGCGGCCTTTCGATAGGGCCTGCAGCAGGTGCTCTTCGCCGGTCAGCGAGCAGCGGGCCAGGACGTCGCCGCGCGACATCCTGAGCAACGCCAGGATTTCCATGATCGACATGCCGAAGTTGCGGAACATCCGCCGGGCCACGGCGCCCAGCTGGCTTTCGGGCCATGCCGGATAGGCGAATCTCAAGTTGCGGGTCACGATGCGTCGATGAGGGATGTCCAGCCAATAGACGAGTTCACCGAGCAACCCCCCCCAGCGGAGCATGGTGCTTGGCGGACAGGGCCTCATCATCCCCGGAGCGGGAGGGTCGGTGCCGTGGGCGTTTGGCGGTCTCTGGCCGCAACGGCGGTTTGCTTCGACTGCGTTCGATCGCATGGCATTTTCAGCTTTCGGATAAGCCCCAGCATGGCGGCAAGCAAACAACGCCGCCTGCGGCTCGCACGATAAGCGATTATACGCGCCTGCCGATCGGGTTTCAAGCCGGGCGCCTGAAAGACACGCCGGCGCCCGCCAACAGCACAGGCTTTGCACCGGCCAATCTTGACACTGGGGGCACTATCCCGTTATGGTTGAAAAACTTCACAAGATCGGTTTGTGGGCACAGGGATAAACGGCGAGGAGGGAGGGAGAAAATGGCAGAGCAAACGGCATCCAATCTGCAGGAGCTTCTGGGCAGTTCCACGGTGAAGAAGGCGGTGGACGAAATCAACCGCGAGCTGGCCGAACGACGGTCCTTTCAGCCGCCGGTATGCACCGTATTCTCACACGCCTATACCGTGCTGGAGGACAGCGACACCTACCGCTTCACCGTCGACAAGGAAGCCGAGCGCCAGCTGCCCAACATCATCGGCAACAAAGTGCAGATCGTGCGCGGCCAGCGCGCGCTCGGCAAGGAGGTGAGCCAGCGCTACCCCCGCCGGCGCAACATCGGCATCGTTTTCTCGGGCGGCCCGGCCCCGGGAGGGCATAACGTGATCGCCGGCTTGTTCGACGCCGCCAAACGCGCTAACCCTGAAAACCGGGTGTTCGGCTTCCTGGTCGGGCCGGAGGGCGTCGTCGAGAACGAGGCCATCGAGATCACCCAGGATCTGGTGGACGCCTATCGCAATCTCGGCGGCTTCACCATGATCAAAACCGGCCGCGCGAAAATCGATTCCAAGCAGAAGATCGAGCTGTCGCGCAAGACCTGCAAGGGACTCGGCCTGGACGCCCTGGTGATCGTGGGCGGAGACGATTCCAATACCAACGCGGCTTTCCTGGCCCAGGAGATGTTTGCGGACGGGGTCCAGGTCATCGGCGTCCCGAAAACGATCGACGGCGACATCCAGGTTCGTGACGACCAGGGCCATGTGCTGTGTGCGGTGTCCTTCGGCTTCCATACGGCGGCGCGCGCCTTCGCCAATTCGATCGCCGGCCTCTGCAACGACGCGAGCTCGGACATCAAGTACTATCACGTCTGCAAGGTCATGGGGCGGGTGGCGAGTCATCTGGCGCTGGAGGTGGCGCTGCAGACACACCCTAACATCACCATCATCGGAGAGGACCTGGTAGACTACGTGGACGAGGAGCGCCTCGAAAAAGCGCAGCGCGACCGAACCACGGACTATACGGCCTTCGGGGTGACGCTGCGGCATCTGTCGCGGCTGATTTGCGACGGGATCGTCAAGCGCGCGGCGGTCGGCAAGAACTACGGCGTGGTCGTCATCCCGGAGGGGGTGCTGGAATTCATCAACGAAGTCGAGGTGTTCATCATGAAGTTGAACACCATCATCGCCGATTACAACCGCACCCGCGACCGCGATTTTCACTCGGCTTTTCCGCTGCTGGAGGACAAGCTCGAGTACCTGCACCGGCTGGCGCAGCGTTCGCGGGAGGACGCTTCCTTCAAGCTGTGGAACACCCGCGACGAAGATCTGTTCAACGATCTGCCGGAGTTTTTCCAGGAAGGGCTATTGACGGAGCGCGACAGCCACGGCAATTTCCAGTTCTCCCAGATCCCCACCGAGCGGGTTCTGATGGGGCTGGTGCACGACTACCTGAACATCTTGAAGGAAAAGGGCGTCTACAAGCTCGGCATCTCGGCGCTCTATTTCCGCAAAACGCTGGAAGCGGCCGCCCTCGACCCGGACCGCATCGGTCCGGCACTGTTCAGCAACTACGGCAAGGACGACCACTACCTGACCAAGCCGGCGATCATCTCCTCCAAAACCCTGCGACAGGAGCTGGAGAAAGCCGGCCTGCTCGAAGCGAACGAAAAGGTACCGGATGCCATTGAAAAAATTTATAAGAAAACGGTTCCCAGCTTCAAGACGCAGGAGCATTTTTACGGATACGACGGCCGCGGCAACGACCCCACCCGATTCGACTGCATCTACACGTACAACCTGGGGATGACCGTGTTCAGCCTGATCGCCAACGGTGCCACCGGGCAGATGGCCGCGATTCGGAACATCGAGCACGATTTCGCTCGGTGGGAGCCCATCGGCATCCCCATCGCCCCCCTGATGCATCTTGAAGAGCGCAAGGGCAAGCTGGCGCTCGTCCTCGAAAAAGCTCTGGTGGATACCCAGTCGGTGGCGATGCAGGTGTTCAAGGCGCATCAGGAGAAATGGCTCGCGGCCACCTCCGGCGAGGACCCTTTCCGGAGGCCGGGCCCCATATCCTGTGACGCGAAGGTCGAAGAAGAGCGTCCCCTCACGCTGGAGCTGAACGCCCTCGCTCAGCCGGAGGGCTGAAGTTGGCGCTGGTTCCCGGCGATGGACCTGTTGGCAGCGGCGCAGCGGTTTTTCGACTGCGCCGCGGTGTTTTGCACCGAGCCACAGGTCGTGTGAGGAGCAGGGCGGCGGAAGCGGGAAAGGATCGCGGGGCCGGGCGGCCGCCGCGAGGACTGCAGCGGATTGTTTCGGCAGAACATCCGGCAGACGTTCAGCGGTACAGGGTCTCCAGCCGGGTCTTCTCCTGCTCGGATATGAGGCCGAGCTGTACCAGGAGGTCGCCGATGCCGTTTTCGCGCAGCTGGGGGATTTTCATGACGGCGTCAGGCTTCTTCTGGTGCAGGCTGAAAAAGGTGTAATGCAGGTTCGGTTTGGCTTTTTTCAGGAAATAGACATTTTGAATGACGCTGGCCTCCTGGCCGTAGAAAATGACGTGATGGCTCATCAGAAAATACACCGCCCCGCCGATCACCGCCAGAATGAGATAGGTTTTGATGCGCGACCACATGCCCCGGTTCCCTTAATGCAAGGAATTTGATAGACTAAAACCAAATCGTCTAGTCATCAGTTTAGCAAGGTTCACCTCATAGGTCAATTTTCAGACCCGGAGGATGCATGCGCCTCATCGAACGATTGCGCTCGACACACGTGGACCTGGCCGATTCCATGGTGCTGACCGCCATCTCCCTGGCGGTGACGTACTGGGGGCTCGAAGCCCTGATCAACTTGTTTTCGCCTGAAGAGATCAGCTTCTATCGCGAACTGTTCGGGCCGAACGTCGGCAACATGGGCATGCGCACCATCGTGCTGTGCCTGTTCCTGATTTTCGGCTCCCATGTCCAGTTCACGATCAACAACCGCAAGCGGGCCGAACAGGCCCTAAGGGAAAGCGAAGAGAAGTACCGCACCATTCTGGAATCCATTGAAGAGGGATATTACGAGGTCAATTCGGGGGGCCGGTTCACCTTCGTGAACGACTCCACCAGCCGGATCCTGGGACGGTCCAAGGCCGACCTGCGCCACATGAACATCGAGGAGGTTCTGGCCAACGAGCGCGATCGCACGTTCACAGACACCTTCGCCGTGTGCCGTCGCACCGGCCGGCCGGTAAAGGCGTTCGATTGCGAGCTGCGCCGCGAGGACGCGGTCCTGCACATCGAGGGGTCCGCATCCCCGCTGTACGGCCAGCAGAATGAGTGTGTCGGGTTCCGGGGCATGCTGCGGGACCGAACCGAGAAGAAACACCTTGAGATGGATCTGCTGGAGTCCGAACGCAAGCTGCAGCATGCGCGCGCGGCGACGATTTTAGGCTTGGCCAAGCTGGCCGAATACCGTGATGAAGGCACCGGCACGCATCTCGAGAGGATCCGGGAATACGCCCGATTGCTAGCCGAGGAGATGGCCAAGATTCCGCGCTACCGCGAACAGATCGATCAGAGCTTCATTGAGGACATTTACCAGTCGGCGATCCTGCACGACATCGGTAAGGTGGGAATTCCGGACGCAGTGCTGCTCAAACCGGGCGAGCTCACCAACGAGGAATTCGAGATCATCAAATGCCACACCGTTTTCGGCGGAGACGCCATCACTTCCATCCAGTCCCAGATCGAGGGGCGCTCGTTTCTGAACATCGGACGCGAGATCGCTTACAACCATCATGAAAAATGGGACGGCTCGGGCTACCCTCACGGGCTGCGCGGCCAGGATATCCCGCTGGCGGCGCGGATCGTGGCGGTGGCCGATGTCTACGATGCCCTGACCTCCCGACGGTTCTACAAGGAAGCCTTCCCGCACGCCAAGGCGATGCAGATCATCTCTGGTCTGAAGGGAACGCATTTCGACCCCGAGGTGGTGGACGCCTTCGCGGCCCTGGAAGAGCAGTTCAATCGCATTCGCGAGGAGAAGCTGAAACACGAGAAGAAGGTGATGCCCGCCGGCTCCGTTTGCATGCAGCGGTTTCAGCCGGCGGCGGCGGCGGGGTGAAGCTGCCTGGCGCCTGGTTCGGCTCACGGCAGGCCAAATAAAGCGGGTTCCGGTTCAGGCCAAGGGCCGCAGCGATTCCACAGCCGCAGCAAGGACGCGCCGAGGATGGCGCGGCGCGGGAACGCCGGCCCGGGCCGGAGGGCTCCCGCTGCGAACGGACACTATCCGGAGTTGCGGACCGACAGCCGGACCCAGCGGCGGCCGGCAATGCGCTCGGCGATCTGAACGGGGCTCACCGGGCGCCCGTCGGCGTCCGCGGACAGACAGCCCTGCCAGACCCAGCGCCCCTGGCGTTGAATGAAGTCCTCCAGGCGAGCCCCGGGAACCAGAACCCCCTCCTGCAGGAACGCCGGCCCCAATTCGCGGGCGATCATGTTGAACAGCTTGAGTGTCACGAGGACTGCGCCCCCGGCAGTGCCCAGGGTCTGGGAGTCATGGGAGATCTGCCGGCGCATGGGGGCATAGAAGCCGCCCCGCCGGAGTACGGCGCCGGCCAGGCCGGGCATGGCGGCCGAAAGCGCCAGGATCGTGCCGTCCGCCACCCGGGCGGTGCTGAAATCGTCCAGGGCCCGGCCGTCGAGGAAAACAGTCTGGACCCTTTCTTTAAGGTAGGCAAGGGGAATACCCGCGGTATCGACCAGAAAGCGTTCGACGGTCTGGCCGCCCAGGCCCTTGAAGAAGATGCCCTCTCCGAGCATCGGAAGGAAGCGCGAACCGGCGTCCGCCGACATCGTCAGCGCAATGTGCATGATGTCGGCATCCGTCCCTTGAAGCGGCGGTTGCATAGCGGCGTCTCCACCGTGAAGATTGGGATCACGGTTTCTTGGCGTTCCGACTCTCTAACGCATCAGGGGAGGCGCAGCGCCCCCCCTGATGCGTTGGAGTGCCTGAAAAAAACATTCGAGCTACCAGTTGAACACCTGGTCCAAGTCGGAGTCCTTCACCATGAACGTGACATCGTGGGGCGGCAATTTTTCCTTCTTGAAGTAATCCGGCAGCCGGTCCATCTCCTTGGTGAAGCCGGCCTTCTGGTTGAACTCGCGCTCCATCTTCAGAACAGACTTGCCCAGAGCGACCACATCGTCGCCGGTGAGCTTCTGGCCGCTGAAGCTGCCGAGCAGGTCCAGCAGCGCCTGGAAGGTGTCGGGCTGGTCCAGGATGGCGAAGGCGATAAAAAGACACATGCCGGTCGAGTCGATGGCGGCGGTGGCGATCTGCAGGTTGCGCGACAGCTCGATCTGGCCCTCGGGCTTCAGGGGGTTGACGCTGCCGCCGACCCCCAGGATGTTGGCGGTGACCGCATAGCCGGCCGTGTGGTCCGCGCCCTGGGTGGTGGTGGCATAGGTGACGCCAATGCCCTGGATGCCGCGGGGGTCGTAGGCCGGCATGGCCTGACCCTTGACGACCGGCACGCGTTCGATGCCGAAGACCCGTCCGGTGACGGCGGCACCGTTGCCGAGAATGCGGCCGAGGGGCGTGCCTTTGCCGACTTCCTTGACCAGATTGATCGCCGCCTGGGCGTCGCCGAACTTGGCGACCCCGGCCTCCATGGCCACGCCGATGGTAGCGCCCATCTCGATCGTGTCCAGCCCGAAGTCGTCGTCCAGACGGTCCAGCATGGCGATGGAATCCAGGTCGTCGATGCCGCAGTTGCCGCCGTGGGCCCAGACGGTTTCGTACTCCGGCTGCTTGGTGAGGTAGTGACCGTCCTTGTCGTAGTAGGTGCCGGAGCAGCGGATGACGCAGCCGCGGTGGCAGCCGTGGGTGGCCGAGCCCTGACCGCCGCGGGTGTTCTCGGTTTCGGCCTGGGTCTCGCCGCTGATCTTGGAGCAGGTGTCGAATCGGCCCCACATGAAGTTCTTGGTGGGGTAGGCGCCGGCCTCGTTGATGACGTTGGTGAGCACGTTGGTGCCGTAGGTCGGCAGCCCCTGGCCGGTGACGCCGTGCTTGCGCAGGCCGGCCACGAAGGTCTTGTTGGCTTCCTTGAATTTATCCGGGTCCTTGGGGCTGCGGACCGCGCAGCCGCTGTCGTCGACGACGATCACCTTGACGCCCTTGGATCCCATGACCGCTCCGACCCCGCCGCGTCCCGCATGCCGGGTGGGCCGGAACTCCATGTCCGTGAAGGCCACCGAGGCGCCCGCCATCTTCATCTCCCCGGCTGGCCCGATGGAGATGCAGCTGACCTTGTCGCCGTATTCGGCTTTCATTTTATCGGCCAGGGCATAGTTGCCGAGCATCTTCAGGCTGTTGTCCGCCTTGATCTCGACCTTGTCCTTGCTGATGTGGACCCTGTAGAGGCTGTCGTCCGCGGGCTTGCCTTCGAGGACGATGGCCGCAACCCCGAGGCGGCCGAGCATCTGGGAAGCCTGGCCTCCGGCGTTGGCCTCCTTGATGCCGCCGGTCAGCGGGCTCTTGCAGCCCACCGAGATCCGGCCGGACATGGCCGCGGCGGAGCCGCTCAGCATCCCCGGCGCGATCACCAGCTTGTTGTCGGCGCCCAAGGGGTGACAGGTGGGCGGGACTTCCTTGGAAACTATTGCCGAGGTCAGCGCGCGGCCGCCCATTCCCGCATAGCTTCCGACCGGCTCGGCCTTGGCCTTGGGGCCGCCGTCGGCGCCCATGTTGATCCTCAGTATCCTGTCCATGTCTACCTCCTTTGGTTCGATGGGGTTTCGCACTGCAACCCGGTCCGTCTCCGCAGTCGCCGGGATCGGGAACCGCAACGGTGAAGAATATCCTGGAGGCAGTCATAACGCGTGTGTTTCGGTAAAGTCAAGAAAATCGAAGAATGACAGTCCGGCGGTTCACCCGTTTCGCTTCGCGAAGGCCTTCATGAACTCCGCAAGGGCCTCGACCGCCTCCAGACCGACGGCGTTGTAGATGGACGCCCGGCAGCCGCCGACCGACCGGTGGCCCTTCAGGCCGCCGAGTCCGTTTCGCGCCGCCTCCTCCAGGAAGCGCTTTTCCAGTTCCTCGCCCGCCAGGCGGAAGGTCACATTCATCTGCGACCGGCTGGCCGGTTCGGCCGTGCCGCGGTAGAAACCGCCGCTGGCGTCGATGCACCCATAAAGGCGGTCGGCCTTGGCACGGTTGAGGGCGGCCATCTTGTCGAGCCCGCCGACGGTTTCCTCGATCCATTTCAGCACGAGCTGGACGGCGTAAATCGCAAAGCAGGGCGGGGTGTTGTAAAGCGAGTTCTTGGAGCTGAAGGTGGTGTACTTGAGCATCACCGGCAGGCCTTCGGGCACGCGCCCGAGCATGTCGTCGCGGACGATGACCAGGGTCACGCCGGCCGGGCCGATGTTCTTCTGCGCTCCGGCGTAGACGAGACCGAAGAGGCCGGCGTCGAAGGGCCGGCTCATGAAATCGGAAGACATGTCGGCGACGAGCGGCACCCCGCCCGTATCCGGAAAGCGCGACCACTGGGTGCCGCGGATGGTGTTGTTGGATGTGATATGAGCGTAGACGGCATCTTTATTGAAGGCGATCGAGGCGGGTATATAGGTAAACTGCCGGTCCTCGGACGAGGCCACCACTTTGATCGGCTTGTTCAGGACCCGGGCTTCCTTGATGGCGTTGGTCGACCAGGTGCCGGTGTTCACGTAGTCGGCGGACCGCCCGTCGGCCAGGAAGTTCATCGGGATCATGGCGAACTGCAGCGTGGCGCCGCCCTGCAGGAAGAGGACGTGGAAGCGGTCGTCCAGCTTGAGCAGGCGCCGGGTCCGCTGGATCGCGTCGGCCAGGACGGCCTCGAACTCCTTGGAACGGTGGCTCATCTCGACGATCGACATTCCGGACCCCCGGTAGTTCAGAAAGGACTCGCGGATTTCTTCCAGGACCGGCAGGGGCAGGGCGGCCGGCCCCGGATTGAAGTTGTGGATGCGGCCAGCTTTCATGACGTTCACCTCCGTGGTTGGATATTGACGATTGCAGTTCTACCGCACCGTTCCGGGAAGTCAAATTCTTATTGAGCGTTGGCCCGTGGACCCGTTAGCCCGTTTGCCCGGGGAGTGATGCGCCGCTAAACGCGTGGGAGCGGCTCCCGGCCTTCGGAGCCAGAGTTACTTCGGCGGAGTGGGCTTCCAGCCGCGATGATCGATTGCCCCAGCCCTTGAAGCGGGCCAACGGGTCCACGGGCTAACGGGTAAACGGGAGCAAGTATCTAGAGGCAATTGACAACCACCCGTCATTGGTCCTAATACACGATTCCTGAGGGAGACGTGGGCCATGCTCAAGATATTAGATTGTCCTTCGCCGCCGGCCGAGAAGGCGCTGGCGCGCATCGCCTCGCGGGGGCTGGCTTTCACCCGAAAGGAGCACGCGGCGGTCAGCCGGATCATCGAGGATGTGAAACGCCGTGGGGACGAGGCGCTGGTGGACTACACCCGGCGCTTCGATTCCCCGAACTATTCCGTCAAAGCGATGAAAGTCGGCTCCCGCGAGTTCGCGGAGGCCAAGTCGGCGGCCGATCGGGGCTTTGTGCGGGCGCTGAACCGAGCGGCGGCGCAGATCGAAGCCTTTCACCGCCGCCAGCTCCGGCCGGGCTTTGTCTGCCTGGACCGGCCGGGGACGATGCTGGGGCAGCTGGTCCGCCCCGTGGCGCGCGCGGGAGTCTACGTCCCGGGCGGCAGAGGGGGGCGG
>Ga0209254_10000954_pt1 | contig 25437 bp, 17 predicted proteins | sample FrelakmetDIP11DI_FD_187148 | JGI IMG/M metagenome (GOLD analysis project Ga0209254, IMG submission 187148) | Freshwater lake sediment microbial communities from the University of Notre Dame, USA, for methane emissions studies - DIP11 DI (SPAdes)... | ecosystem: Environmental > Aquatic >...
ATTCTCCCAGGACTACCTCAACCACCTGGAAGAGATCATCCAATACGAAGGACCGGAGACCATTGCGGCCATTCTTTTAGAAACCGTAACCGGCACCAACGGCGTGATCATTCCCCCTGAAGGCTACCTGCAAGGGGTACGGGCACTATGCGACAAATATGGCATCCTTTTTATTGCGGACGAAGTAATGAGTGGTTTTGGGAGGACGGGCAAATGGTTCGCGGTCGATCACTGGAACGTGGTCCCTGACCTGATGACCATGGCAAAGGGATTGACCTCCGCCTATGCTCCCCTGGGCGCGGTGGGCATGCGCCCCAAGATTGCCAGTCACTTCAATGAGCGAGTCTTCCAGAGCGGCTTGACGTACACCGCACATCCCATTTCGCTGGCAGCCGCCATTGCCAACATCCAGGTGATGCAGGAAGATCACCTGGTTGAACGCGCTGCCGCTATGGGACCAGTCTTGCACCGCATGCTGACCGACATCGGAGAGCAGCACCCCTCGGTCGGGGAAGTGCGCTCGATCGGCTTGTTTGGAATCCTGGAGCTGGTGCGCAATCGCCGGACCAAGGAACCGATGGCGCCTTTCAACGGCACAGGTCCTGAGATGGCCGCCTTCCGCAAATTTATGCTGGATCACGGGGTGTTCCTGTACACCCACTGGCACACGGTGCTCATCATTCCTCCTCTGATCATCACCGAAGAGCAGCTTGAAGAGGGTTTCGATGTGTTGAACCTGGCACTTTCCATCACCGACCGGGCCACCGAAGGGTAACAAAATACCCTATTTAATTAACCGGATTTTCGCTACAGGTTTATCCGTCTCTCTTCCTGGGCGAATATCCTGCGGATAATCGCCAGGGTAACGGCGTAGGTCGAATCCATACCAGAGTAGGAAAGACTTCCAGCGCCCAGGTTCTTCCCTTTACCCAGGGGTGTGTCAGAGGCGTAGTGAACCACACCCAGGTCAAAAGGCAAACCATACAGATTGACAATCTCGTTTACGGGATGGCGTTTTGGTCGAACCATTTCGAAGATTGCCGACATATATGGTCCCGACTCCATCTCGATCACTGTGTAACCCTCCCGGTAAAAAACATCCATGTAGCGTGCGTTCTGCAGGAATGTTCCTTGAACGCTGATTATTTTTTGATTGTCCAGAACAGTGCCATGAATCAATTCAGGCGCGATGTCACCAGCCGAGAAACAGTTGGGGAAAAGGTAGGTATTCTGGGAGTGTTCGTCGTGCACCACATTGGATATCATCACATCGCCGACCACTGCGTTGAGAGTGGCGGCTTTCCCCATCAGGTATATTCCAAGAATTTGACCGACGTTGGAGGACACCTCAGCAAGAATGTCGTAAGCAGAAAGCCCCAGGGGGTAATCAATATTCAGGATCAGTGCATTAGTCTGTTTCAGGATTCCGCGAATACTATGGTTGTTGCCACTATCCACTTCTTGAAGTCGGGTATCCATGAGACTGCAATCCAGGCGCGAGAGGTCAATCACCTGGGCTTCGACATCAAAGGATCTCTTGCTGGGAACCCGGGTGATTCCAATCTCCCGCTCGAATACACGCTGCTTCTGAGCCAGCTCCCGGCTTTCTGGATTTTCTTGATACTTCCTTAAAACATAATATAGGAAGTTCTCCTTACTTGATTTTACGCTCCCACTGGTGATGTCTTTCCACTCGTTCAACAAACCTGCATTCCCAGGCCGGTTTAAATACTTCACAAGCTCTACTTCGCTCTTTAAACCATACCCTGAAAGGATATTCACCAGACCGTGGGTATTGCTGGAGACAAAATATACCGGGCGTGTTCGTATATTCGGGACAGTCTTCTCAATATTTTCCCACCAGGCGTTCCGCGCACGGCGGTACTCGCTCAATGAAGTGCTCAGCAGGCGAATCCTCAAGTCACAAACCGAGTTCGCCACGGAAGTGAGGTTCTCAAAAAAGTCTTCATCCCAAACGGCATAAAGGCGATCAAGGTCTTCTACCTGGATCTCCAGAAGGTTAGCCAGCTTCGAGTAACCTGCAATGGTCTTACCTAATTCAGTAACCGAGGTCGACTTAGTCACTGGCACCAGACGTTGGTGCAGCTTGTTCCACTCAATTTGATAAGCGGTCAAAAGCGGGATCATGTCATCGATGTCTGAGCGACTGGCAATAAAACATGCCAGGGTTCCTTTCCTGTCAAAAAAAGATCGTCGTCTACGAGCAGAAGCATACACCTCTTCCCAGGTACGCAAGTCTCCAAATCCCGCTGTCGAAAAGACTTCTGCATTTTGCCCAAGCACAATCAGGTTCACATCCGGAATGCATCTTGGCAATCGTAAGAGGGAATATATAAAAGCAGCTATATCCGGTTTCGGATCGCGAGCGGAAGGATGCAATAACGAATTCATCCCTCCATGCACTTCTTCAAGAGTGCGTATCTTCACCTCTGCGGAGGATCTGAGTAATGAATAATAGGTTCGAAGATAAAGCTCGACTTCTTCCGATTCAGTGCTTGGAACTGTTCTCTCCATGGATTACCACCACAATGAAGACAAATTATTTGCGTTTCCTCACCTGACTTCGACGAATAGGAGGGGAATCCATCGGACCATAACGCCTCGGCCCTACCACGCTATAGATGATCGAATAAAGGATCATCACCAATGCAAATCCGAGCATCAGTAGAAATACTGCCAAAATCAGATCAGCGTAGAAATGGGGAATCTGAATGTCCTTCCAAATTTTCTGACTTATTTCAAGGAAATGGATAGTACCAGGGATTATGATAGTTCTACTCATCTCCACTGGTATTGGAAACCATCCCTTCTTAATATTCTCTTCCAAAAGTACGTGGGCAAATCCAAAGGCGATGAAAGGGGCTACTATCAACAATAGGCAGCCAAATCCGCGCCAGATGGGGTGGACTTCCCAAGGTCGTTTCGGGGCAGGAGTTTGCCTGGATAATTTACGATATTTCGCCATAAGGTTCCTCAAGCTCTCTATCGGTAGTAATTCTCTCAGCATGGGGGAAGCCCACTCGTTCGATCGCTTCGACGATTTTGTAATAACCAGTGCATCGGCATAAGTTCCCCGTTATTGCGTGCTTGATTGCCTCCCGGTCCGGCTTGGATTGCTCTTCCAATAACTTTACCGCAGACATTATAAAACCAGGCGTGCAGTAGCCACATTGGACTGCGGCTTGATCAATAAAGGATTGCTGCAATGGATGCAGTTTTCCGTTTTTTGCCAATCCTTCGATGGTAACGATCTCTGCGCCATCCGCCCGAGCAGCAGGCACCAGGCAGCTCATCACAGCTTTCCCATCCAGGAATATCGTGCAAGCACCACATTCTCCTTCGGCGCACCCTTCCTTGGTTCCGGTCAAACCTGCATCTTCCCTGATCAAGCGCAACAGTGTCTTGTGATGTCCTGTAGGAAAAGAATAACGCTTCCCATTGATGATTGTTGATATTGGTGTTCCCTGGATATGGTGGATGCTCTTGGTAAAAAGCCCACCAGTCTCAGGCTGTTCTCCCTTTCGAGCTTCTGTCCTTCCCCATAATAGAACCGGATTCGAGGGAAAGCCTTCCTTTTCCTGGCTTTTCCAAATTCCATGCAATCCGCGCGAAACACACACACGGACTATCTCTGAGCGATATGCGGCTGAACTGCGAATATCACTGATTGGCTGAGCAGCTTTCATGGCGAGGTCTGCGGCATGTGCGATCGTTTCGTCGCTTAAAACTCGACCTTCCAGGTATTTCTCAGCCTCCTGTGCGTGGATAATCGTAGGCGCCACAGCACCTAATGTAATAGCCACATTCTTCACTGGAAGTTTAATTTTTGACCCAGGCGCTCCTTTTTCTATTGATTTAGAAGGCGAATTTGTTTCTTCAAAAGTGATTACGATCGCCGCGTTAACTAGGGAAATCGCCTGAGCCCGACGTAAGCCAAGCTTCATAAAAGTCCCACGCTGGGGATAGCTCATCGCCTTGAATGCTATGTCCACTAGCATCTCCTCCGGTTGCATTACTGTACTGCGGACTCCGGTATAGAATTTGGATAAGGGGATGAGGCGCTCCCCCTTTTGTGAAACCAACCTGACCATCGCATTTAAAGCCATCAGGGGAGCTATGGTATCGTTTGCTGGAGAGGCTGTGATTAAATTCCCGGCTACAGTCCCGCAGTTGCGGATTTGGGGGGCGCCGACTTCCCAAGCTGCTCGAGCAAGAGGAAAAGCTCTCTCTACGATCAATTTTGAAGCCACGCAATGGTTGTGAGTTACCATAGGTCCCAGATGGATCACCTCATCTTGATCGATCTCGATCTCATCCAAATCCGGGACTCGGCTTATATCGATCAGGGTGTCAATTCCTTTTCGTACGCCTCTTTCCATTTCTAACAACAAGTCGGTAGCGCCAGCAACAATCCGAGCGCGAGCTCCTTGTTTGGCTAGAATTTCTAAAGCTTCATCAATGCTTATTACACTATGATAGTGCTTCCACATTCTGCTCTCCACATCGTAGAAAGTCCATCATCATTTTTCCTAGTTATTCCTTTTCCCATATTTTGAGAATCCTGTTTTGCGAAGTACCTTCTATTTTACAAATCAAATTATATTCCGGAATAACGCCTACTTCAGGTCTCATTTCTTCAATCTTTGGCTGCCCTCACCTCGAAGTTTGATGATCTCAGCCATTACGCTGACTGCAATTTCTTCAGGTGTTTCAGCGTTGATGTCCAATCCGATCGGTGAGTGCACGCGGTTGAGTTTTTCCTCAGGGATGCCTTGCTCGAGTAATTGCTCTCGAGAGGCAGCCCAGCGCTTTTGAGAACCAATAATACCAACATATTCAGCGGGCGAATTCAGGAGAGAAGGTAAGCCAGGAACATCGATCTCCACACCTCTGGTAGTTAAGACAAAATATGTAGGTGAGGAAAAATCCAGATATTGGGGGGTCTCCGCCATGGGTCCTGGCAGGTACTGGTCCGCTTCAGGAAAGGCTTGAGGGGTGCACATCTCAAGGCGATCGTCACTGACCACCACCCGGTAATCCAACCATTGTGCCAAATGAGCCACCGCTTTCCCTACATGCCCGGCGCCAATGATCACCAAAGTTGGTTTTGTCTGCAGTGGCTCGATAAAAACCTCTAATCTTCCGCCGCAAATCCCAGGATCACCCTTCTCTGGATCGACCATTTCGTAAACCAATGTACGTGAATTCCCGTCTGACATAGAATGAATGGCTTCTGCAATCACCCTATTCTCCATTTCACCGCCACCAACCGTGCCTAAAATCGATCCATCAGGATAGACCAGCATCTTACTGCCCACGTGGCGTGGCGTAGATCCTTGGCTTTTAATAATGGTACATAGTGCTCCAGTTCCATTTTCCTGTTCAAGTTTCACCAGTGCGCGATATATCGACATCGGTTACTCCTCCAGCAAACCCAGAACTACCGGCAACAATTGTTTCTTGCGTGAGACTACACCGGTCGCCAGGAAAGTTCCATCTGGTTTTCTAATGTAAGGCAGGTTATCCAAAGTGGCTGGAGCATCAAACAATATCAACCGGCTGGCGTTATCGACAACATCGGTAACCATCAACATGGTGAAATCCAGCCCTCGCTGCATGCGGAGATTGTTCAAAGCTTTCTCCAGCTCTTGAAGGTGTTCATCCATCTGCAACAAATCGGTTACCTCGACTTGAGCAATGCCAAAATTATAGCCTCCTGCTTCATATAACTTCAAATCTGAAGTCACGATTTCCTGCGGGTCTCGCATTGATAATCCAGCTCCAGCTCTCAGAACATGTTCACCAAATGTATTAATTCTCTCGCTGGATTGAGGATACTCGCTTGCAAGTGGGCTATTATGAACAAACGTCCATCGGTCCAAGCGCTCGGCTGCAACGCGATCTCGTTCGGTGGAAGTCGGTGAAGTCAGGATAAGGGTGTCAGAGAGCAATCCCGCCAGGAGTAGGCCAGCGATAAGCGGTGGGGCGCTGAGTCCAGCATCTTCAATCCGTTCGGAGACCAGGGTACTGGTACTGCCCACCACATCCACAGAAAAGCGAATCGGTGTATGGGTAGACATATTTCCCAAACGGTGATGATCCAAGATCTCAATTAAATCGGCTTCTTCCACCGCACCGAGCGATTGTCCAGGTTCGTTGTGATCTACCAGGATAAGGTGGAGACGAGGCGGATTAAGCACATCGCGTTGACGGCTGACACCTAAATATATTCCTTTATCATCCACGACTAAAAACTCGTTATGCTCTTCACGCAGAATCCTGTTGAGAACGTCACGAATCCGGGTTGTGGTTTGAAATCTAGGCACATTGGTATCACAAGACTCGCGACAAGGAATATCCAGGATTTCAGAAATTCGCATCTCCTGCCGTCTTGGATGCGGGCCCACCATACGGGAGAGATGACTAAAAAGGCTCAGGCCGGTAATTAATCCGAAGGGAGTGCCATCCTGATTTACAACTGGCGCAACTCCTCCGGTGCGATTCAGGATCACCCATGCTTCACGCAGAGGTCTATCAGGGTGGGCTGTGTCGAGGCGTTGGGTGACCGATTCAAAACGAGGTGAAGCATCCGCAAGCAATAAAGGCGGTTCCATCCCTATCTTCTTTAGCACCCAAGTTGTCTGGGGGTTGATCGGTCCAGCACGAGCTGCCACCGCGTCCTCGTTGTCACGTTCTCTTAGAAGCCAAGCATAACCTACTGCTGCTGCAATTGAATCGGTATCGGGGTTAACGTGTCCAATCACGTATGTTCGAGTCATATTCGTTTATGACCTCACCTGATTAATTCGCGACAATGCCCGCCATACTTTTTCTGGGGTGATGGGAATATCATCAATCTGCACCCCACAGGCATCTAGAACCGCATTCCCTACAGAGGGAGCTACACCATCCATAGGAATTTCAGCGATAGCCTTCACTCCAAAAGGGTGAGTAGGCTCAAAAGTCTCCACAAAGATCGTTTTTAGTTCGGGCATTTCATGAGCTTGAAAAATATGATAATCTCTCAAGTCTCGCTCCCGAGCAACTCCATTTTGATCATAACCCATTTCTTCGCACAGTGCATATCCTAGAGCCTGCGTCATCCCCCCCTCAACTTGCCCTGAGGCGGTAGTGGGATTCACAATTACTCCTGAGTCAACCGCCATGACCAATTTATCCGTTACAATTTGACCGGTTTCGATATCCACTGTAACTTCAGCAAATTGGGCTGCGAAGGGTGGAGGAGAGACCTTCGACATATAGGAAGAGACCGCCATGATCTGTTCCTGGTCTTTATGGTGCAGGGAATCATGCGCTACCTCTCTTAGGGTTACGGAGCGACCATCGTGAGCGGCTGCTTTTCGATCATATAATCGTATGTCCTTCGGTTCGATCACCAGATTGGTGTCATCCTGAGAAGCAGCTCGCGCGTTCAACATAAATGCGGCGCGCAAACGGATGCGATCAGCAACTTTTTGAGCAGCACGGGTCACAGCTGCTCCAGAGATATAAGTTGTGCTCGATGCATACGCTCCCTTATCGAAAGGAGTGAAATCGGTGTCAGAAGAATAAACAATCACGTCATCCAACGGCACACCCAAAGTCTCAGCTGCCATTTGACCAAGCACGGTATCGGATCCAGTGCCCAAATCCGTTGCACCAACGAGCAAGTTGAAAGAGCCATCATCGTTCATTTTTATGCTGGCGCCACCCATGTCGAGATAGGGAATAGCCGTTCCCTGCATTACTAATGCCACTCCGATACCTTTTCTAAGGTTTGGCTTGCCAGGGACCAGGTGCCATTGGGAATTGCCGGACTTCTTGTCCCAGTCTATGGCTACCCTTCCCTGTCGAACACACTCCTCCAACCCGCAGGTTTCAACTATTTCCGGTTGCGGCTCTCGACCTTCACTCCAGGCGGTGCTGAAAGGATGCAGCTCTCCAGCCCTAAGGGCATTTTTCAGGCGAAATTCCAAAGGATGGAGTCCCAAATGGCGTGCGATCTTTTCCATGTGTCTTTCAACTGCCCAATAGCCTTGAGGCACTCCATAACCCCGATATGCTCCAGCAGGTGGATGGTTGGTGTAGACTATATCAGCCTCGAAGCGGATGTTTGGAGACTGGCGATAGGGACCATCGCCCACATATAGCGCCATTGACTTGTGACCGGTGTTGCCGGTTACTGTAAGTGCATGACACCCGTAAGCGCCTGTATCGGTCAGGATTTGCATGGCATTAGCTGTCATAGTGCCATCATTTTTTACACCAGTTTTCATTCTAACGCGCATGGGATGGCGAGAGCGACCAGCAATGAACTCCTCTTCACGGGTGTATTCGTAATAAACGGGTTGACCGGTAGCAATCGTAAGGTGCGCAGCAACATCTTCGACCAGTATCTCTTGTTTCCCTCCGAAACCACCTCCAATGCGAGGCTTGATCACCCGAATTCGTTTTACTGGCAAGCCCAGAACAGGGGCGAGGATTCGCCGGGCATGGAAAGGCACCTGGGTGCTGGTGCGAATTACCAGGCGGTCATCCTCATCCCAGTAGGTGACCACTACGTGCGGCTCGATGTGCGCCTGGTTTACTTTGGGGACAAGATATTCATCTTCCAAAATGTAGTCGGCTTCCGCGAAACCCTTCTCAACGTTGCCTATATCGATGTAAACGTGGGCAGCCAAATTACGAGATGCGTTTGATTCTCCAAAATTTACATACTCTGGCTCGTCATGTAGGACAGGTGCACCGGGCACCATCGCCTGATCAGGATCAATAAGGGCTGGTAACAGTTCATACTCAACATCGATTAATTCAAGAGCCTTGTTGGCAATTTCCTCAGTCTCGGCTGCTACAAAGGCGACCCGGTCTCCAACGAAGCGTACTTTCTTATCCAATGAGAAACTATCTAATGGACCGGGTATTGGGTCAGACTGACCGGCGGTGGAATAAGCTACCCGAGGAATATCCTTCCAGGTGAGCACAGCTTTTACACCCTCCAGCTGTAATGTGCGACTCGCATCTATTTTCTTTATATAAGCATGGGCATGAGGGCTGCGTAATACTTTCGCTACCAACAACCCTCGGGTTTCGAAATCGGCAGTGAAAGCGGGCTTCCCCTGCACCAATTTTACAGCATCCACCTTTGTTTCCGGCTTCCCAACACTGCTCCAATTCTCCAGTTTAGGAGATACAGCAGTATCCACTTGCTGTTGAATCTGGGGGACGTGACGAGTCCTTAGATCACTTCCTGGAGCTTCGGTGTAGGGCACGAAAGTAGATAGAAACTCTTCACCCTCCCCGGTTAACCACTCCGCAGGGGCAGGAATATTGCCTTCTTTCGTAAAACTACCTTGGAATGGTTCCACATCCTCGCCTCGCAACACCGCAGCAGCACGAAGCACAGCTTGCACAGGCTTGATATATCCAGTACACCGGCACAAGACCCCAGAAAGGGCTTGGCGAATATCCTCTTCATTTGGTTTTGGATTCCGCTCCAGAAGTTCTTTGGCAGCCAGGATTTGAGCTGGTGTGCAGTATCCGCATTGTATCGCACCAGTATCGACAAAGGCTTTCTGAATTGGGTGTAGGCCTTCACTGATTCTCCAACCTAACTCGGGATGTTCTCCTAAGGATTCTATAGTCTGCAACTGGTGACCTTCTGCCTGGGCTGCCAGCATCACGCAGGAATTGACTGGTCTTCCATCCAATAGTACTGTACAAGCCCCGCACTCACCTTTTTCACACCCATGCTTTACACCGAAGTACCCATTTCGGCGAAGGACACTTAAAAGAGTCTCACCAGGGTTGGCAGTTACTTCGATCTCAGTATTATTTACATTTAAGCTAAGTTTCATAACAACTCACACCAAGAAAAGCACTTTATCAGATAAGCATTCATAATTCTCACAGCACCTTCTTGATATCCAACCAACCACCCCACAAAGAACTGGCAGATTTGATGTCATTTGGTGAACCCATCACAACCACTGATCCCTTCTCGCGCACCTGCTCTAACGCTTTTCCAAAAGCGTAGAAATTCTCTTGGGTCGTGTTCAGAATTTGTTCTCGCCACCTCTGGCGACTCTCATCAGTATCTCCGGTTAGATAACGTTGCATGGAAGTGAAACCTTTCGCATCTGGAAGTTGGTAGGTGTCCATATCGCCGATGGCTCCAATGATGCTTTTAGTTAGCTCTTCTTTGCTCAAGTCCAAATCCTGTAAGTATTGAGCAGCCAAGTCATAGTTCTCCAACGTATCCAGAAGATTAGGATCCCGGTAAGAAAGGTAAGTGATGCATCCCGAACGATGGTTGAAAAGGCAAAAACCTCCATAAGCTCCCCCCTTGACTCGTACCCTTTCCCACAACCAGGTCGTACTTAAATATTTGATGATCACATTGATGGAGCCGTCTGGTTGATAGCCAAGTTCGTAGAGGTCTGCTCCTTTTCCCACATAATTTACTTGCGCAGGGATTATTAGACCTTCAAAACCCTTTGAAATTGTGGGTTGCCATACCTCTCGTATTGCTGATCTACTGGGTAAACCTTTAAAAAACTCTTTCAGCTGCGGTTCAACTAATCCATAATTATCAATATCCAGTGTAACATTACAGATCATGGTTCGAGTATTCAGAAGTATACAACGGATGTTCTCTAAGATTTCTAAAACCGAAATCCATCGATCTTTTACTTCTTCTACCAACTCACGAACAAAGAAGAGGTTGGAAATTCCACTCATTTGCTCTTCTGCCCAGTCTGCTTCATTGAACATTGCCCGTAATCGGGTATTGACAACCTTGTGACCGAAGGGGATGAGCATGGATTCTCTCGAGGCTTTCTCTTCCAACACCATTTGCAGGAAACGCTCATGGTTGTCCAGCTGAACAGATACTAATATATCTCGCAGGATGGCAAGTAGCGTTTCCGTTTGAGGTACGGTGGCCTTACTGCGCAAGAACAGCCATGCAGTACTGTATGGGAAGAAATCTAAGCCCTTATCCCTTTCAAAAATCCTCTGTTTTTCCCTTGTCATTGAGGAGAATGTGATTGGTACAATTCCGCCCGTATACTTTCCGATGCGTTGGGAAAGTTTGACATATTCCTCAGTTTCGGTGCCCATTTCAATTAAAGCTCGACCAAACAAGGGTATATATGGAAGATACTCCTGGGGTAGGGTATGCAGATCCAAACCGACATCCAGATAAACAATCTCATTAGTATTCAGTTTATGGTTAATAACCTGGCAACCATCCCAATCAGAAATTTCCATTGGAATGAACTTATTTTCCCTTTCCAGGTCGTCCAGGCTCAAGCCAGGTACAGTACCCAGAGCTTCAGGTGTATCTGGCGTCTCCTGCAGCTTTATAAGACGACTTGTATCCTCCAACACATCTCGTAATTCATTCTCGCTCATCGCTGACCGGATATTCGCCAACCGGTTTTTTTCAGCGATTTTCTCATGCTCGCTCAAACCAGGCTTGGGTTTCAAGATCACTGAAGTTCGATGAGGATTCTCAAGAAAATAGGACTGTATCAACCCTTCAAAATACTTCTCTCCGGAAGCTATATGTTCTTTGATTTTGTCCAAAGGACCTTCAAACGCTAAGGGAGTTATTGGGTCACCATCGTAAAGCCATGTAGTTAAGGAACGCAGCAATAACGATAATCCCCGTGGAAAGTTGCCGGTGTTATTCTCGCGTAGTCGAAATTCAATTGTGTTTAAAGAAGCCTCTACTGCCTCTGTCTCAATCCCATCCCTGGCAAGAGAATTCAAGGTCTGGACGATTAGTGATTCGATTTTCCCCTGGTCTACCAATGAATAATCTGGATTAGTGGCGACACCTTTTAAACCAGTGGAGAAATAAACCTGCTGAATATCGGTATCCAATCCAACCCCTGCTAAGTCCTCACCTAAACCTGAATCAATCAATGATTTCCGCAAAGGAGATGCGGGTGTACCAATCAAGAGATGGGAAAGGATCGATAAACCCAGTATCTCAACCGGATCATTAGTCTTGGTAAGCATCCAATTCATTACAAACATACCTTTTGGTTGCTTTTCTTCATCACCTGGATCGTATGGAAAAATATCTATCCTGGGTTGGGTGAAGCGGGATTGGAGATTAATAGACGTATCTGCTTCCTTAATCTTGTAGCTTTTTAGATAACCGTCCAATTTTCGTAAGCGCTCTTCCGGTTCATCATCACCGTAGAAGAAGAACCGTGCGTTTGATGGATGGTAGAACTCCTGGTGAAAAGCTTTAAACTGGGCATAGGTCAATTCAGGAATACAACGAGGGTCACCTCCGACACTATAAGAATAGGAGCTCTGCGGGAAAAGAGATTGCATGACACGCTCCTGCAGTAAATCGTCGGGATTCGAGTATACGCCCTTCATCTCATTAAATACTACCCCTTTATAGCTCAACGGAGCTTCAAGTGAGTCTAGCTCAAAATGACATCCTTCTTGCTGCAAAGTATGAAGGGGAATTAACGGGTGAAAAACAGCATCGGCATATACGTCGATCAGGTTATAAAAATCCCGCAAGTTCTGCGAAGCAACGGGATAGCAGGTCTTATCAGGAAACGTAAATGCGTTCAAGAATGTGTTCAGCGAACCTTTCATGAGCTCGACAAAAGGCTCTTTCACCGGATACTTCTCCGAGCCGCAAAGGACGGAATGCTCCATAATATGGGCAACACCCTTAGAATCTCGTAATGGCGTTCGAAATATAATGGCAAATACTTTGATTTCGTCATCATTTTCTATGGATAGCAACTGAGCGCCTGTTTGGGTATGCCGAAAGAAGCGCGCCATGAAATTGTATTCTGAAACTTTCTGTTCCTTTAATAGATCAAAACCATGAATAATCATAAACAAGGTCTCAGGAGTGAGCTTCGGTCAAGTATTCAATCAGACCTGTGATTGCTAACGCTCTCTAGCTGCTCCAAGCAGCGTTTGGTCAGCATTCCCACCATTTCTTGCCTGTATTCAGCAGATGCCCAACTATCTCCTGCCTGGTTATATGCACTCCGGGCAGCTATCTCAGATCCTTCTGCTTCAGGTCCGTCGAATACCATTATGGGAGCGCTCCCATATCCTCCAAGTGCAACACGTGTGCGCCTGGATGGCCAGATCGAAACCGCAACGGCGACTATCGGTTGGTCCGCAGGGCTTCGCGCAACATATTCATAGCACAAGCGGGCGTTCGAAGGTATGGAAACCTGGGTGATCAAGGCGTTGCGTAGTTTTTCCTTCCGTTGAGGCATTAGATCTCCCAGCCAAACCTTTTGATCCTGGGGTTGAATATAAAGCAACGCATCCAAAGCCAACATAACCAACGCAAATGGAGACCGACCACTTGCAGATACTAACCTCCCAGCTATCGTACCCACCTGTCGTAGATTGTACGTGGCTTCGTGGCTTATAGCCTTCTTCAAGGAATCAGCGAACGAATAATGAACATTATCAGAGGTATATAGGTGATTCAATAGCATCTGCAAGTTGAGAGTGGCTCCTAATTCCAAGGTGTTCCCTACTGCTCTGAAGTAATTCAAACCTAGATCCTGTAAATCTACTACTGCCAAGGATAGTGGTGAGGGACGATTGACCACTGAACCTCCCCCCAAAGGCACTGTCATTGGCTCTTTTCGAGCTAATAAAAGAAGGGCATTTTCAAGTGCTGTTGGGCGATTGTACTCAATTATCATCAATCATTCTCCAATTGGGAAAAGACCATAACCAGAAATATTCTCAACCGATGTAAAGAGCGTTTTATCCGCTGGTATTTTCATTCTCATCTTGGTAAATTTTCCAACCCAATGCTTCCAGGTCAACCGATTGCACAATTTCAGTGGGAACATTGATGAGCAAAACTTCTCCTTCAGCAAGCAATTCTCCCTGCGCTGAATAGATGGAGCCTTTAGCGGTAGCTGAGCGTTCCTTCCTGACACCCGCAACGCCAACCAGTCGCAGAGGCTGTTCGACCGGCACGTTCTTGCGATAACGCAAGGTCAGGCGAGCAGTGAACATAAAACGGGGATTTTCTATATCACCAATCATAGAGCGTCCCGCAATCTCGTCCAGTAATGCGGCCACGATCCCACCATGCACAACTCCAGGGTAGCTTTGGAACTCCTTGGGAACGATGCAATTTGCAGTGACTTCTCCGGGCGCCATATCATAAAACCTAATTCGTAGTCCCAGCGGATTTTCAAGACCACAGATGAAACAATTCCGGGAATTTGGTTGTATTGTGCTCATAATGGCTACTCTTTTCTTTGATTATACTATCCCCATCGGGAATTTTAACCAATCGGAAATATCCCCTTCTGAAGGAATTGGGTAAACCTGCAAAATTTGAAGATTTACAGTATAATCGGCTCGAATTAGCTTTCAGGATTTAGGAGGTGCTCGGGCATATAAACCAATACAGGGAAGACAGCGCAAGGGCCTATTTTGTAGGCTAACGAGGATGAAGGTTCCTGCTTTCAAGAGCAGGCTAACCGGAGCAGGACTCAGGAGTTGTGATAGGTTATGAACCTGAGAGCCGGGAAAATCGAGGTCTGAAGAGTTTCAATTTTGCTAGAATCATTGAGTTGGAATTCTCCTCAGGAAATCAGCGGAAGCCTTCCGGGTAAACCACTACCCGACGTCTCTCCCTCCAGTGAAACCCTATGACAATGCTTTGCGGGTAACCGTACAGACAAAACCATAAGGCGTGGGAAGAAGTAGTCAATGAAGTATGAGATTGAGATGACGGTTGGATGATTCCCTCATCCACTGATCATGCTTCAAATATAAACCTTGGAGGATCCCTCATGTGTGGAATCGTTGGATATATTGGGTCGCGAGATGCAACACCCATTATATTGAATGGTCTTAAACGGCTGGAATACCGTGGTTATGATTCAGCTGGATTAGCAGTCTTACAAAACAACGTCATCGAAATACGACGCGACGCCGGGAAACTTACACGGTTGGAAGCGCTAATTGGCAATTCGCCCATTCATGGAAATCTTGGGATTGGTCATACTCGTTGGGCGACTCATGGAGAGCCAAGCGCTCGAAACGCGCACCCTCATTTAGGTATGACAGGCGAGGTGGTCGTGGTACATAATGGGATAGTTGAGAACTTCTTAGAGCTACGCGAAGATCTCCTCGTAGAGGGCGCAGTATTCCAATCAGAGACCGATACGGAGGTGATCGTTCACCTGGTCGAGCGTTATTTGTCCGAAAATATAGACCTGAGAGAGGCAACCCGAAAAGCTCTTGGTCATCTTAAGGGCGCTCATGGTGTAGTAATGTTTTCAACCAAAGAACCAGATAAGATTGTAGCAGCTCGCCTCGGGAATGCTGGAGGTGTGGTGATCGGGATTGGCAATAATGAGATGTTCATCGCTTCTGACCTTCCAGCTATTTTAGAACACACCCGCCAGGTAGTATTCCTGGAATCTCAACAAATGGCGGTTGTCTCCTGCTCGGAAATCCATGTGCAAACACTTAAAGGAGAACCTGTCTCTCACCAAGTACACTTACTCCCCTGGGACCCTATCTCAGCTGAGAAAGGTGAGTACCGTCATTTCATGGAGAAGGAAATTCACGAACAAGTCCGCTCGTTAACTGATACGATTGCAGGTAGGGTGGACCTCGAAAATGGGCAGTGCATTCGCCTGCCAGAGCTCAACCTAACCATCGAACAGGCTAAAAACTTGAAGAAAATCTTCATCGTCGCTTGTGGCACAGCTGCTCATGCAGCCATGGTGGGGAAGATCCAGATAGAACGCATCGCACGCATCCCAGTTGAGGTTGATATCGCTTCTGAATTTCGTTACCGTGATCCAATTATCGCGCCAGATACAGCTGTCTTGGCAATCAGCCAGTCAGGAGAAACCGCAGACACATTGGCTGCTATGGAGGAGGCTCGTGTCAAAGGCGCTGTGCTATGGTCTATAGTAAACGCTATCGGATCACAAGCCATGCGCATTGCTCACGGTTACCTTTCTATGCAATGTGGTCCTGAGATTGGTGTGGCATCCACAAAAGCTTATACTGCACCACTGGTCGATTTATATATGCTGGCAATCTTGCTGGGAGATTTGCGCGGTGTGGTCAACAATTCCGAGCGTAGGAGACTGATTGCTGACTTGCGTCGGATACCAGACCTTGCCAGTCGCTGCTTAGATCGAGAAGCTGAAGTTGAGAAGGTGGCTCGTGCCCTCATGAACTTCAATCATTGCCTGTACTTAGGGCGGGGTATCAATATGCCAACTGCATATGAAGGAGCCTTGAAGCTAAAGGAAATCTCTTATATACACGCTGAAGGGTATCCAGCTGGTGAGATGAAACATGGTCCTATCGCCTTGATCGATCGAGAAATGCCTGTAGTCGTTATTGCTCCTCGCGATCCATGGTATGAAAAGATGTTTAGCCAGATCGAACAGGCGAAAGCAAGGGGTGGATATGTTGTAGCAGTGGCAACCGATGGTGATGATCGCATTCAGAGTGTGGCCGATCATGTCCTTTGGGTCCCTGACACTCCTTGGATGCTCAGCCCTGTGACAACCGTCATCCCATTACAACTGCTTGCGTATCATATTGCAGCTCTGCGAGGACTTGATGTAGATCAACCAAGAAATCTGGCAAAAAGCGTGACCGTTGAATAGATAAGTTAGCGATTGCATTCGACTGATCCCAATTTAACGTTACCTCCAATTCCATTCTTCGACTTGAATTTCTTGTCCGGTGTTATCTCAATATCCCCCAAAATACCTACCTTGTTGTGGTTGATTAAGAAAAGATCAACAAATTTGTAAGGCTGGATAGGAAGAAATTACTATATACTCGCATATGTTTGGATCGCAAAAATTTATGTTCCGCGAATCAGCAGTCAACCGATGGAAACCAAGGTCCAAGTTGACATAAAGAAACTCGTCATAATCCCAATAGAGATCATTTATTGGGTAGGGGTATCTCTTGTTATTTTGTTTTCCCTGTTGGTTAACAAAGAAATTATTGTAAGCAGTCTGTTATTAATTCTACTGGTTGTAGCAATTGCGTTTGGGATGATGTATTTTCATTTTCTAGTTCCCCGGTATGGAACTAAGCCGTGGATTATATACATTGGAGCTTTCGGATTTATTACTATCATTGCGTTGTTTTCCTCTTTCATCGGAGATGGCATTCACATCGGCGCCTTGTATTTAACCGTAATTTTTTCAGTGGGGATCATTTCAGGTAGTGAGATAGCCCTTCACACTGCTTTCTATGCAGTGTTTGCTGAAATAGTTCTAACCGTCCTGAATAGTGAGAAATCTCCCGAGTCTATGTATTTGCTTGGAGTGCAGGCTGTGATCCTCTTGATTGCTGGATACTTTATCAGCAGGCTCACAGGTGTATTCCATGAGAAAATACAAACCTCTGAAAGACAGAATCGCTACCTTTCGATTCTGCTGAAAGTGGGCTTAATCTCTTCATTACCTGATGACCTGGAAGATACCATCCCCCGGATTGCAGAGATGATAACACGAGAAGTGCCCGTATCCTCATGCCAGATATGTCTTTTAAATAGCAGCAAAGACCAGCTGAGTATCTTGGGATATTTTAAATTTCGTATGCACAAAGAAGAAAAACTCCCATTTGGTCAGAGCTTCTCGCTCCACGAATTCCCAATTTTTAGTGATGTATTAGAGAATGGACACTATCGTGTCATCGATGATGTTCAGATTAAAGCTGCTATGAATGATACAAGTGGTACAAATCTTCTTTTTGAGGGATTGAATACTGCATGCTTTTTACCCATGCAAATAAAAAGGGGGAAATTGGGAATTATCATGGTGGGTGAAGCCCGTCATAAGAAACGCGAACCATTCACTCAACAAAAGATCGACTTCCTTCAAACTCTGACTTCCCAAGTTGCTGCAATTATTAATAATGCGCAGCTTTTCCAGGAAGCTCAACATCAGGCCAAGCGATTGGAGGCTGTCAATAGAGTAGCGACAGCCATAAGCTCCACCATCGAGTTAGAGAATCTCCTTGAATTAATCTACGAACAGTTGAGCAAAGTCACTCCATCTGACACTTACTATGTAGGATTGTACGATTCCGAGGAAGATGTTCTTGAAATACACATTATGATCGATAAAGGAGAACGATTTCCTAGATTCAGCCTTCCAAGAGACAAGGGATGGGCAAGGTGGGTCATCCAGAATCGCCAACCTTTATTGATTCGTCATTTCTCAACAGGAAAAGACCAGACTCCCATTGAGCCAATTGTCATCGGTTATAACCAACCGTCCGAATCCTGGTTAGGAGTACCCTTGTTGGCTGGCGAACGGACATTAGGTTTGATTGCAATAGCAAGCTATTCCCCCAACGCATTCGACGAAGGAGATAAACTATTATTAAGCAATGTGGCTACTCAAGCCGCTTTGGCAGTGGATAATGCTAGACAGCATGCTGATGTTAAGGAGCAGGCAAGGCGTGATTCGCTCACCGGTGTGTATAATCATGGATACTTATTGACGTTGCTCAATGAAGCAATCGAACACGGTAAGAATGAGGGAACACCCGTTTCATTGATAATGATAGATATCGATTACTTCAAAGAATACAACGACCAGTATGGACACGTCCTGGGAGACCAGGTGCTTCAAATGGGAATTCAAGCCATCCAATCTAATGTGAAGAAAGGTGACATAGTTGGAAGATGGGGAGGAGAAGAGTTCGCAATTGTTTTACCTGGCGCAACTCTAGAACAAGCATATGGGGTTGCAAAACGCATTCAGATGTCACTTGCTTCAATCAAGATATTCGATAAAACCGGAAAGCCGATTCCCCCTCCAACTCTCAGCCAGGGGATTGCCTCCTTCCCCCAGCATGCCGATGACATAGCAAAACTGGTTGACATTGCTGATATGGCTCTCTATAGAGCCAAGAACCTGGGGAGGAATCAGATCATCACTACCGAAGAAAGTTGATGTAGAAAGGAAAATTCCACGCAGGAATAGGGGATTAACCCTTGACAAAACAGGGGACTTAGATTATTATCTAATTAGACAATAGTCTAAGTTAGTTGGACATCTAATACCTATCGATTGTTTTAGAACAGCAACCTGCTCAGAGAATAAAGGAGAAACTAATGGATCACCTCACCTACGATTCCTTAGATTATATATATGCTCATCATTCAGAAATTAATCGCTCTATCTCAAATGGGCGAATTCCCAGACGGATTTCTTACCGCTTGCCCCTCTCATGGTTACACCTCATGGGTTTTATTGGTGACAATTTGATCACCTTGGGTAGCAAGATTAAACACGAAGTATCGTGCGCTGAATTCTTACAGAGTCAATCATGACGGAGAAAAAGGCTTTAATCAACGAAAATACTATTTCAGTACCGTCAGGTCAATCAAAATCAACGCCCAGGCTGATATGGGACATAGGCACAGCTTACGATCTCTTTGTCAGCCTGGATGTTTTGCATTATCCTGAAGGATTCGGATTACGTCCTTCTTGGGCAGCGGGAGTTCGCTCGCGCCTTTCAATCGAAGACCGTAAAACACTAGAAGAGGCAAAGAATGTAATTGGAATTCCATACCACTGGATCCACTCTCTCCCTGAGCCTAAAGATGGAGCTACTGCCTTATGGGCTCTCCGCCAAATCACTTCAAACCAACGCTTGTACAACTTAAGTTATGTAAGTAACATGCCAGGTCAAGCACAAAATTCTCTGAGACAAATATCAGAACGAGGTTCCTGGACTCAACAAGATTTTGAAATTCTAGTTGAACTCCAAAAAAAAGAAAAGCACAAAAAAGTAACCAGGGAAGAAATTTCTAGAATGCTGGATATTTGGGCAAATCCCGGTGAATTCGGTGAACGATACCTTCAATCATTACAATTTTACTATCAAGCCTTTTTCGCTGAAGAAGAACAGCATATTGCCCCAGCTCTAAAAACTGCCTTGTTGAATGCACAACGCTCAGCAGAGAAATTGTCCTTGGATGAACTACTGGAAGATCTAAGCCAGGGGTTACATTTGCCAAAATATCTGGGAGTTCAAGAATTGGTATTGGCTCCATCCTACTGGAGCACACCTCTGGTATATCTGGGGGAGATCAACCCAGATCGTTCAATCATCCTATTCGGGGTACGCCCCAGAAACGTATCTATAGAACAAGGCGAACTGGTCCCAGATGCTTTGCTTCGTGTATTGAAGGCTATTGATGATCCCACTCGTTTACGCATTTTGCGTTATCTGGTTTGTGAGCAGCTGACCCCCGCCGAAATTTCTCGCCGTCTTAGGCTTAGAGCTCCCACTGTGACTCACCACCTTGGCAAATTACGACTCGCTGGATTAGTTCATATCACTGTCGAGGAGCACAATGAGCGTCGTTATAATGCACGCATCGAGGCTATCAAAGAATTAAATAATATGCTAGAGGATTTCCTGCAGTGTATTAAAGTCGATACTAGCGAAGGGAACCAGTGAAACCTGATTTCTTGTATAAGATCGGGCAAGTAGTTCAGAATTATGCCTCACAGGTGGGGGCGTTTAAACCCAATGCGCGTCTCTATTTGGTCAATGTGATCATTTCCGGAGCAGCAATGGGGATTTTCAGGTTGTTATTCAATTTTTACGTGCTCAGCCTGGGATACAATGAAGCCCTATTGGGTAAGCTGGTCACAACAAGTAGCATTACTTCTTTATTGGTGGCTCTACCTTGTGGTTATCTTGCGGACCGCTTAGGGCGAAAACCCTCTCTAATAATTGCAGGACTTCTAACCAGCTTATCATTCCTGGGAATGGTGATATCACCTTTAGTTGGAGTTCTATACCTGGCAAATATCATATTTGGAGTGTCACAGAGCCTCGCAGCAGTAACGATGGGTCCATTTCTAATGGAAAACAGCGGGGAAACAGAGCGAACTTACCTTTTCAGCATGGGCTCGGGTCTGCAAATGGCCTCTGCTTCCATTGGCAATTGGATCGGAGGGTATCTTCCTACGATTATAGCGAGTTCTCGAGGAATTGGTCCAACCGATAGCATGGCTTATGCGGATTCCATGTTGATAGTGTCTTTAGTTGAAGCTATAGCCATTCTACCCCTGGTTTTTCTACGTACTCCTCGCCTCGAGGCCTCTGACCGTTCAGCCTTTACACCTATTCAATATGCGATGGAACATCCCAAGCGGTTGACCAAGCTCATTTTACCTATGTTGATCACCTCCATCGGGGCTGGATTGATCATGCCATTCATGAATGTTTTCTACCGTCAAGTGCATTCCCAACCCGATCCTGTGATCGGGGCTTTATTTGCCTGGGGTTCCCTGGCCATGGGAATTGGACTTTTAATTGCTCCACCTCTCGCAGACCGCTTGGGTAAGATCCAGATGGTGGTGATCACCCAGGCCTTATCAATTCCATTTCTTATCTTATTGGGTTTTTCTCCGTGGTTCTGGTTGAGTGCCTTAGCCTATTACGTACGACTGGCGCTGATGAATATGAACACCCCGGTATATCAGACCTTCGTAATGGAGCACGTGGAATCATCCGCCCGAGCCACGGTAGCCAGCCTGCTCAATATGTCTTGGAGCTTTGGGTGGGCTTTCAGTCCAATGATCAGCGGATGGTTGCAAGTGAATTATGGTTTCGGTCCAGTTTTCATGGGCACCATCGTCTTATATTCCATCTCAATAATTCTTCTATGGGCATTTTTCTGGAGAGAAACGAGCGAAGTAGAACCTGCAATCGTTCTGGGAGATTAACTTTGCTAAGGGTTGTAACCTCCAGGATTTTCTTGCATCAAAGGTTATGTTATTCATGAAAACACTGGAGGTATATGAACTATGGAAATGATTATCGATTTTCCGGGAGGGTCTCGTGTTGACGCCCATTTTAGCAATTTTACGGTGAAAACGGATCAACTACCCGAAGCAAGCGCCCCAACACCTTTTGCTACATTTTTGGCTTCAATAGGTACCTGTGCAGGTATATACGTTTTGGGCTTCTGCCAGAAGCGCGGGTTACCAACAGAAGGAATTCACATCATCCAGCGCATGCATACCGATCCGGACACTAAGTTGGTCGGAAGTATTGACCTGGAAATCCAGGTTCCCCCATCATTCCCAACAAAATATTTAGAGGCATTGATTAACTCCGCAGAACTTTGTGCGGTTAAGAAACACCTCGAACAGCCCCCGAAGTTTAATATTTACATCAAGACTGGAGAGTATGGAATTGTTTGAAGATTTCTCTCCTCAAACAATTCCACGATATATCCTCCTTCCCCTAAAAACCACCAACTCCGTTGTTTTGTTTCTCCTTGATACGAAACCATGGGACAAATGGGTTTTAGTAGAAAATAGCTCGAAATCCACTTATACCTTTCGTTCCAACAGCCGATTTCTTGTGTAAGGGATCAGTCCTCCAGCATCAATGATCGATTGTCGCGCTTTGGGAAGCGGCTTGATGGGGAATGTTTTCCCACTGGTATTGTTGATCACTTTATCACCAAATATTTCCAGCTCATCTCCTTCCTCCGCTTCAATATCAGGGCAGATGATGGTTTTCAATCCCAGGTTGATTGAATTCTGCAGGAAGATCCGGGCAAAGTGACGGGCAATCACCACTAAATCCGGTCCCTTCAAGCAGGAAGCCGCCTGCTCTCTCGACGAGCCGCATCCAAAATTCTTACCGGCTACTACGACGCTCTCTTTTGTAAATTCACCTTTCTTCAAGCGAGCATTAAAATCAGGGATGTCGGCAAAAGCATACTGCGGTGTTTCGCTGGGTAGCACGGTAGCCATAAACCGACCAGGATAGATAATATCTGTGGATACATCATCTCCGAGCTTCAAAACAACCTTTGACATTTCAACCTCCAATCCGCGGATCAGTGATGACACCGGTTAATGCGCTGGCAGCTGCAACGGCTGGAGAGCATAGATATACTTCTGAGTTGGGATTACCCATGCGACCCTTGAAGTTGCGGTTTGTCGTCGAAAGAGCTGTATCACCATCCGCCAGTGCGCCCTGGTGCACGCCCAGGCATGGTCCACAACCGGAGTTTGCGACCACCGCCCCTGCCTCCATTAGCGTGGTAACATAACCATTCTCAATCGCTTCCCGGAAAATACGTCCAGAAGCAGGGAAAATCAACATTCTCACATCTCGATTCACTTTCTTCCCTCGAAGGATCTGAGCAACAACCTCAATATCATCCAGACGACCATTGGTGCAGGAGCCAATGACCACTTGCTGGATTTTCTTTCCGGCGACCTCCTGGACGGATTTAACATTATCAACAGTGTGTGGGCAGGCAACCTGCGGATCTAACCTTGAAGCATCTATTTCGATAATCTGATCGTAAGTTGCATCGGAGTCTGGACCAAAAACTACAATCTGCTCCTCAATCCCCGCGATTTTCTTTAGATAGCCCAGCGTCATAGAATCAGGCGGCACAATCCCAGAGGTGGCACCAGCTTCCACCGACATATTACATATGGTCAGTCTTCCTGAGGTAGACATCTTCTGGATAGTAGATCCGTGGAATTCAATTACCTTAAAATTGGCGCCTTCCGCAGATATCTTCCCAATGAGAAATAAGATCAAATCCTTGGGCAACACATACTTAGGGAGCTCTCCATTAACTACCACTTTGATCGTTCCAGGAACTTCCACATTTAATACAATTCCCAAAGCCCAAACCGAAGCCATCTCAGTTGCACCTATACCAAAGGCAAAGGCCCCTAAGGCTCCATGACTGGTGGTGTGACTGTCCGTACCGACAACTACATAACCAGGGCGAATATAACCGTTCTCTGGTAGGATTTGATGGCAGATGCCTCCTTCATCGCCTCGGATATCGTGAAATTTGCCAATGCCCTGATTAGCCACGAATTCCCGCAATTTCTTCTGGTTCGTGGCAGTTTTTGAACTCTCCGCCGGAACACGGTGATCGAAGATAATGGCAATCCTAGAGGGATCCCAAACCCGGGCTTCCATCCCGGTTCCCTTGTATATTTCATGAAACTGATTGAGCACCAAAGCTCCATTTTCGTGCGACATGGCCAAATCCACCCAGGGCTCGACTACCTCACCCGCCTTTACGGATGTGCGCCCAGTCGCCCGCGCCAGTATTTTTTCTACCATGGTCATTCCCATATTATTCTCCTATTTCCTCTAATGCTACCTCATTGAAAGAATCTATGATTAATACTAGATACACCAATCCCATTGTCGTTCAACTTAGATACCTACTTTTTGCCAAAGCTGGATATCATAAAATTTTCTTTTCCTTCAAATCATGCAAATCCTCTTTACTGTACCCGAGTTCTGCAAGAATTTCATCGGTATGTGCAGAGAGGCGAGGCGGTGAAGAGGTGATCTCTGCCGGCGTTCTGGAGAACTTAGCGGTCAGGTTGAATATTTTAATCTCACCTAACCCCGGTTCATTGACCTCTTGGATGGTTTGTCGGTGTTTTACCTGTTCGGAGTTCAAGGCTGCTTCCAAGCTGAGGATATCACCCGACGGGATACCCTTGGCATTCAACACCTCCACCCAATGGGAGGTGGTGTTTTGAGTTAATTTTTCTTCCAATAGAGGGGTTAACAAGAAACGGTTGCCTTTTCGAATATCTCGCTCTTGAAAGCGCGGGTCGGTGATCAGCTCGGGAACACCCAGGATGGTCGCCAGGTCTTCCCATTGCTGCTGTTGGTTGGCGGCGATGTTGATGTAGCCATCCTGCGTTCGGAAAGTGCCCGATGGCGCCGCAGTGAAATTGTCATTGCCCAGAAGCAAGGGCTGTTGACCACCTATCAGAAGATTGGCTGCTACCCATCCCATCAATGGCATGATCGAATCGAGTAGGGCAATATCTATAAATTGACCCTCTCCTGTGTGTTCCCGATAATACAAGGCGGCCATGATGGCAAAGGCTGCATTCAGTCCACCGACAGTGTCGCAGACCGGAAAACCACAGCGCAAGGGATTCAGCCGTTCATCACCATTGATGGACATCACACCTGATAGACCTTGAATAATCTGGTCGTAGGCTGGTTTGAAGGCATCTGGACCAGTTTGTCCAAAACCGGAGATAGCGCAATAAATCAATCCTGGGGTAATCTTGGTCAATTCTTCATACGAAAAACCCAGACGAGCCATCACGGCTGGGCGAAAATTCTCGACAAGCACATCAGTTGTTTTGACTAGCTTCCGAAAGATTTCCTTTCCTTCTTCAAACTTTAAGTTCAGGGTTAGTGATTTTTTATTGGCGTTTTGAGCCAGGAAGCTGGTACCCATCAGCTCCTGGTTATATTTGGGCACATTTCCCAGCTTGCGAGCCAGATCACCGCCGTCTGGATTTTCAATTTTAATGACCTCAGCTCCCAGCAACGCTAGATGCATGGTTG
>Ga0209254_10000955_pt1 | contig 25428 bp, 23 predicted proteins | sample FrelakmetDIP11DI_FD_187148 | JGI IMG/M metagenome (GOLD analysis project Ga0209254, IMG submission 187148) | Freshwater lake sediment microbial communities from the University of Notre Dame, USA, for methane emissions studies - DIP11 DI (SPAdes)... | ecosystem: Environmental > Aquatic >...
GCCGGACCCCGAGCCACCGATCGCCGTGTTTCCTGACGACCCGCCGCCGACCGTGCCGGCCGCACCCGCCTGAACGCTCGTCGCCGGTGCCTCGATCGTCCAGTCGCGGCCACCCGCAAACGAGCCACCCAACGCGCCCGGCCGCGTGTGGCCGCCTGTCAGCGTGTTGCCACCCGTGAGCGTGTTGCCGCCCATCAGCGTGTTGCCACCAACCTGCGTGGCGCTCCAGTTGGTCCGCGGAATCGCCATCGAACGGCGAATCGCGCGCACGTCGACCCGGTGCCGCACGAAGTGCTCGAGCAGCTGTCGAGCGACATTGCCCAGTTCATCGGCCAACGGCTTCTCGAACAGCGCCAGGAGACTTCCGAATGCCTCCTTGCCGAGACGGGTGTCCTCGGCCGCACTCATCAGCGCCCGCACGTACACCGAAGGCCCCAGCGGGTTCTCCGAGGTCCGCAAGGAAGGGCGCCCGATCAGCGCGCCGACGACGACGTTCAGGTCGCTCACCTGCTGTTCGATGAGCCCCGCGAGCTTGTTCGCATGGCGGTCGACCACGGTGGAGCTGTCGACCGAGACCGCATCGACCAGGGACAGCGTCTCGGCATCGAGCGCCAGCGTGGATCGGGCCTGGCGCGACGCAGTCAGGTCGTTCAGGTACTGGTCCTGCGCCCCCTGCAGCCGCTCGAGGAACGCCCGTTGAAGCTCCGCGGCATGCGCGGCGAGGTGATGCTGCACCTGCAGCGCGCCGGCATCGGAGCCCGCCTTGCTGCCCGCCTGGCCGACCAGTCCCTTGACCATCGCCGGAAACGACGCCCCGATCAGTTCCGACGAGATCGCCATCGCCGAGCGCAGCAGCGCCGAGGCGTGCGAAGGGCTCACGTGGAACGCCTCGCCGCCTGTGCGGCTGGAGCCTGGGTTGGGTGGGAACGCCATGGGGTCTGGCCGCGGCCGGAGTCCTGCAAAGGTCCGAACTATAGACGCCTGAATCTATCGGCGCAGTCCGTCGTGTCAAGCGACTTTACGTTGTACCAAACTCGCGCGTGGCGGCTTTCCTCGATGATTCAGATCTCAAGTTCGTCCCCCAGCCCATTCGCGGAGCGCAGACCGGAGACCCAGCGACGCGCCGGCAATTGCCAGCGTGCCTCGAGCTCTGCGGCACGGTCGAGCAAAGCGGTGATCGGGACGGAAAGCGGGGGACCGCTGAAGGCGAGGACAATGCGATTCCCCTCGTCGACTTCCGGCAGCGCGAGCGCGCGATCGTCGAACGCCGCGCAGATGCGCTCGAAACCGGGACCGAAGCGGCGACCGAACAGGTTGAAGCAGGCGACTCCAGGTCGACTCAGCGCGCCGCGGCAGATGCGGTAGAACGCGACATCGTCGTACACCGGCCCGCGCGCGTGCTTGTCGTAGAGGTCGACCTGCAACCACTCCGCGCGGAGGCGCTGCTGCGGGCGCGCAATGAAGTCCTTCGCGTCCTCGTGCACGACCGTCAGGCGCGCATCGTCGTCGGGGAGCAGGAACCAGCCGCGCGCGGCGTCGATCACCTCCTGGCTCAGCTCGACGACCACCAGGTCGGCGCTCGGCACGTTGCGGTAGCAGAACTTCGTGAGGGCCGCCGCTCCCAGTCCCAGTTGCACGATGCGACGCGGCTCCGGCAGGAACAGCCCGGGCGCCATCATCTCCTGCTGGTAGGCCAGTTCGAGCGCGTACGGTCGCGAGACCCGCATACCGCCCTGGATCCACTCCGTGCCGAAGTGCAGGTAGCGCATGCCGGCCTCCTCGGACAGGGTGACTCCGCTGGTCTTTGGCCGACGCGCCACAGGATGACTCCGCGAGCGCGTCCGCAGCGCTACGCCGGCAGTGCGGCGCCTTCGCCTTGCAGGTCGCGCAGCAGATGGTCGACGACTCGCTGGAACAGCGGCGACTTCTCCGCGGGCCGGATGCGGCCTGCGCGGACATAGCCGCGCAGAACGGACGGCGCGAGGGAGTGAGCCCGCCTGCCTTCGGCGGACGTGAAGAGGTAGAAGTGACCGCGCGGGCTGACCCACCGAAGACGGACACGCTCGGTCTCCTCGCCGGTCCACAGGTCGAACCAGGACCCGCGCTCCCAGCCATGGATCATCGCGTCGATGGTGTCGTCGGACACTTGATCGACCGGGACCGTCTCCTCACCTGTCACCGGCTCCGGCTCGTCGAGCAGGTTGACCTCGGCGTTGTTCGCGGCCATGGCGTCGCGCAGCACCTCGGTGGCAATCGCCCACGGTTGTTCGGCCATCTCCGCGGGCGGAGCCTCGATCGGGACCTCGTCGACCCTTCTGCGAAGGGTCGTCTGGTCAACCGTCGCGCCGCTGACGGATGGTGCCTCGCCGGCCTTCACCGCCAGCGCGTGCGACGCCATCAGGCTCGTGAAGAACGGCCGCATGCCGGAGAAGGGCACGTCGATCAGCTGCAAGCCTTCCCGCAGCGTGTTCAGCACGGCGGGGATCGTCTTGACCAGCCGCTTGCGATCGTCGGAGTCGAACGTGACCTGCACGCTCCAGACCAGGTCGGACACGGCGTCACGGTAGCGCCCCGCAAAGCCCGGCTCGGTCCGTTCGCGCAGGGTTGCCGCCACCAGCACCTTGACCCACACGTCGAGCAGGAACCCGGAGAGGTACGGCTCGACCGTCACCTCCTCGAGCGCACGGCGGATGCCGGCGGCCGCGTTGATGGCCATCGCTTCGCGCTTCTCGGCGTCCTCGAGCGCGCGCCTGGCGCGCGTCACCGGATCGTCTTCGCGTCCGCGCTCCTCGGCGAGGTACTTCTCGAACTCGTCGAGCGCCGTCTCGAAGACGGTCGGGCCCTCGTTGATCGCCAGCGCCACGGTATTGATGGCCTTGTTGATCTCGGCCAGGTAGCGCGCGTTCTCGTCACCCTCCGGATGCCAGCCGACCGCCGTGGTCGCGATCCGGTCCATCAACCGGCGCGCCGGCTGCGACGGCGAGACGAACAGGTCGACGTTCGTCAGCGCAACCTTCATGACCGGGAACTGGAGCCGCGACAGCGCGATCTTGATCTGCGCCGGAATCTGGTCGTCCTGCTGAATTCGGTCGAACACCATGCCGACCAGTTCGACAGTCAGCCTGTCGACCTGGCGCGTCGCCGTGTCGACCACTTGCTGGCGCAAATGATGCTCGTCGCGCTCCATGACGGCTGGCGCGGAAGTGCCGTTCCTGCCGGTCATCGTCGTCAGCGCGTTCAGCCGCTGCACTTCGTTGATCGATGCGAGCAGCGCGGGGTCGATCGCGGCGAACTGGACCGGAACGCCCAGCCCGGCCGGCGCGGCGGTCAAAGCGGGCGTGACCGCGACGACAGGTGGCGAAGCCACCGGAACGCTGCCCGCGAAACCCTGCGTCGCGGGGCCAAGCGCCTGCGTGTCCGCGTGGTCGAGCACCATGGCTGGCGCCGGAACGGCCGGCACGGCCCCGCCGATGCCACCCGCGATCTTCGCGTTGATCCTCTGGAACAACGCGGACAGCAACTGCTCGGCGGTGGTGCAACTCACCGATGCCGGCGCCGGGGCCGCTTCCGAGGTCAGGCCGGTGTTCGCGGCCGCTCCGGCCACCGCCCCGGCGGTGTGCGCCGGATGCGACACCGCCTCGGCCGTGGCCGCGGCGGCGCGGACAGCGGCAGTCGCATTGCTGTAGCTGGCCACCTCCCCGTCCGGCACGCCCTGCTGCTCGAGCCGCTTGTTCAGCGCCGAATACACGGCGAGGAGGGGCTTCTGCAGCGGCACCTCGAACGCCTTCAGGACAGCCTGACGCTCCTCGCCCTTGAACCCGAGCTTGTCCACCGCGCTGCCCAGCGCGCGGCAGTAACGCAGCGGATGGAATGGATTCTCGCGATCCCCGAGCGCCGGCAGCCGCACCGCGCGGGCAACACGCTGGGTCAGCGGAACGTACTCGGAATCGGTGGCGTTGCGCAGCCGTGCCGCGACACGGTCGACCATCGCCTGCTCTTCCATCTGCTCGTAATCGACCAGCGACAGGCTCCGGCCGCGGGCGCGAGCCGGTTTCGTCGGGGCCGCGCGGCCATCCAGATGGTCCTTCAGCGCTGCGTCCATTTCCTTGTCGAGCGCCGCGAAGAACGCCGTGGAGAACACGGCATAGCCGGCGAGGATGTTGCGCGCCGAGCTCTTCAGCAAGCTGGACATCGACAGGTCGAGTTCGAGTGCCTGCACCGCGTCCTGGGTCGCGGTCTTCAGCAGCGGTTCGAGCGTCCTGCGCGCGAACTGCCGCATGCTGGACAGAGCGCGCTGCACGGCGGTGCGCCGGGCGGCTCCCTGCGTTCTGTCGGTGTTCATGACTCCAGTCGTGGCGCACTCCTTCAGCGAGCCTGCGGCAGATCGTACCGGAAGCCCTTCCCCCGCTCGGGACGTAATGCGCTCGCATTTGCCTGCATCTTCCGGCATCGGCCTTCCGCAGCGCGTCAAGCGGTGTCCGTGCCATGCCACCACGCGCGCCAGAGAGCAAGCTTCTGCTCGTAGGTCCGGCCTGCGTGTGCCGGGCTGGAGGACGGCAGCACGGAGGTGCCATACCCGGCGCTGGCGAAGGCCCGCGCGAATCGTCCGGCCATTGCGCCGTTGAACGCGACGTCGGCGAGGCGCGGCGCGAGCCGCTCGAGTCGGGCAAACGGATTAGCGCGCACGTTCGTGATGGCGGAGTCGAGGCTGCCTTCGCGGTCGCAGGCATCGATCACATCCCACAGGCCAACCCGGTGAGCCAGCAGCCGCTGCAGTCGCCTCGGGTACGGCTGCTGGTGCAGCGGCTCGCCGAAGAGGTCGCCCATCAGCCGCCAGAACTGGTTTCGCGGGTGCGCGTAGTACTGGCCGGCTGCGAGCGACGCCGCCGATGGAAAGCTCCCGAGTATCAGGCGGATCACCCGTCGGTCGATCACCGGCGGGAACCCTCTCAGACGCGGAGGCTCGCTAACGACCGACCTCCAGCAGCATGCCGTTCAATCGCTTCACGAACGCGCCCGGATCGTCGAGCTGTCCGCCTTCGGCCAGCACGGCCTGGTCGACCAGCAACTCGAGCCAGTCCTGCACGCGCCGGTCCTCCGACTCGCCTTTCAGGCGCTGCACCAGCGGGTGGTGCGGATTCAGTTCGAGGATCGGCTTGCCACCTGGCGCCGCCTGGCCCGCGGCCTTCAGCAGGCGCTGCAGGTGGCCGCTCATCTCGCGCTCGTCGGCCACGAGGCACGCCGGCGAGTCGGTGAGGCGAAAGGTGACGCGCACGTCCTTCACGCGCTCGGCGAGCAAGGTCTTCGCCCTCTCGACCAGGCCCTTGAACTCGTCGCCGGTCTTCGCCTGCGCGGCCTTCTCGGCTTCGTCGGCAAGCTCGTCCAGGTCCAGCGCGCCCCTGGCCACCGAAGTCATCTCCTTGCCGTCGAACTCGGTCAGAAACGACAGCATCCACTCGTCGACGCGGTCCGTCAGCAGCAGCACCTCGACGCCCTTCTTGCGGAAGATCTCGAGGTGCGGGCTGCTGCGCGCGGCCTCGAGCGTGTCGGCCGTGACGCAGTAGATGTGCTTCTGGCCTTCCTTCATGCGGCCGATGTAGTCGGCGAGCGCAACCACCGGCTCGTCCTCGTGCGCGGTCGAGCGGAAGCGCAGCAGCTTCGCGATCCGGTCGCGGTTCGCCGCGTCCTCGCCAATGCCCTCCTTCAGTACCTGGCCGAATTCCTTCCAGAAGCCGGCGTACTTCTCCTTCTGGTTGTCCGCCAGGTCTTCCAGCAACGACAGCACGCGCTTGGCCGAGCCTTCGCGGATCGCCTTCACGTCGCGGCTTTCCTGAAGGATCTCGCGCGACACGTTGAGCGGGAGGTCGTTGCTGTCGATCACGCCGCGCACGAAGCGCAGGTATGGCGGCATCAGCTGCTCGGCGTCGTCCATGATGAAGACGCGACGCACATAGAGCTTGATCCCGTGGCGCTGGCTGCGGTCCCAGAGGTCGAACGGTGCGCGCTCGGGCAGGTACAGCAGCTGGATGTACTCGGTGCGGCCCTCGACGCGGTTGTGGGTCCACGCCAGGGGCTCGCCGAAGTCGTGCGACACGTGCTTGTAGAAGGCCTGGTACTGCTCGTCGGTGACCTCGGCCTTCGGTCGCGCCCACAGCGCGTTGGCCTGGTTGACGGTCTCGGACTCGTCTGTCAGCCGGAACTCGTTCGCGTCCTTGTCCCACTCCTCCTTGCGCATCCGGATCGGGAGCGAGATGTGGTCCGAGTAGCGGGTGACGATTCCTTTCAGTTTCCACATGGACAGCAGCTCGTCCTCGCCTTCGCGCAGGTGCAGGGTCACGTCGGTGCCGGCCACGGCCCGTTCCGCCGGTTCCACCGTGAACTCGCCAGCGCCGTCGCTCTCCCATCGGATCGCCTCGGCCGCCGGCAGCCCGGCGCGCCTCGAGACGACCGTCACGCGGTCGGCGACGATGAAGCTCGAGTAGAAACCGACTCCGAACTGGCCGATCAGCTGCGCGTCCTTCTGCTGGTCGCCCGTGAGCTGCGAGAAAAACTCGCGCGTGCCCGACTTCGCGATCGTGCCGAGGTGCTCGATTGCCTCGGCGCGCGAGAGCCCGATGCCGTTGTCGGAGACGGTGACCGTGCGAGAGGCCCTGTCGAACGCGACCGTGATCTCCAGCTCGCCGTGTCCTTCGAGCAGTTCGGGCCGGGTCATCGCCTCGAAGCGCAGCTTGTCGCACGCATCAGAAGCGTTGCTGATCAGCTCGCGCAGAAAGATCTCCTTGTTGCTGTACAGCGAGTGGATCATCAGCTGCAGCAGCTGCTTGACTTCAGCCTGGAAGCCCAGTGTCTGCTTCGCGGTCGCGGCCTCGGCGTGCGCCTCCATCGGTGCTCCTTTCGTGTGGTCCGTTGCTGTTGCCCAATCCGTCGCGCGAGACATGGGGCCGGAGATCGGCGTTTCAAGCGCCCCGGAAGGCCGCCCGCCGTGCGGGTCGGCCGGGCGCTGCGGATGGTCGGCGAGGGAACGCCGCGGCTATAGAACCGCGCGCCCGATCGTCGCGACAGCGATCGTGAGTATCCCCAGCACCAGGTTGGTCGTGACCAGCAGGCGCACCTGCTCCAGGTGACGCGCGGCCGCCGGCCAGTCCGACGACACCACGGCCGACTGCAGGCGCCTGAACGGCACGAGCCGGATGTGCAGGAAGATCGCCATCATCGCCAGGCCGATCGCGAACATCACGTGCACCGACAGGTGCGCGTTCCGGAACCCGCCGCCCTCGAGGATCATGCCGATCCCGCTCAGCAGGACCGCGACGATCGCGATGGCGACCCAGGAGAAGAAGCGCCCGAGCACCGATGCGATCAGCTGCAGCCGCTGCGGCGGCTGCAGCAGTTCGACGGCCGCCGGGCGGACTGCGACGTGCATCAGGAACATGCCGCCGACCCAGACGACCACGCCGAGGACGTGCAGCAGCAACATCGAGGTGTAGAGCACCTTCATCGTATGTCAGGCTCCGGCTTGAAAGTCCAGTGTCGGGGTCGAGCTTCGGTGTCCCGCAGTGCCGAAGAGTAACGAACCGACGCGACGCTCAACTGCGCTCGCGCGCCAGCCGGAACGGCGGCCTGAGCTTCGGGTCGACCAGCTTGCCCTTGCGCGCGCGGTGACCGCGCTGCGCTTCCATCGCCGCGCCCGCCAGCTTCACCTCGACCGGCCTGGCCGCGGTTCCCTTCGTCGCGTGCAGCACCGCGCCGGCCTTTGCCACCGGCAGGGCGACCACCAGCTTTTCGCCGTCGTCGAGGTCCATCAGCGTGACGCCGCGGCCGCCGCCGGACTGCGCCTTCACCTCCGAGATGTCGAACACGAGCACGCGCCCCTTTTCCGACATGCACATGAGAAAGCGGTCGCCCGCCTGATCGAAGACCTGCGGCCGCAGCGGCTCGGCGCCGTCGTCCACGTTGACGAACTGCTTGCCGGCCTTCGGGCGCGACACGAGATCGCCCAGCGTCGAGGTGAAGCCGTAGCCGTTGGTCGTCGCGATCACCAGCGCGGTCGTCGGCGCGGCGGCGATGTAGCCGATCAGCTTCGACCCGGGAGCGAGATCGATCATCGACGTGAAAGGCGACCCGTCGCCGCGCGCCGACGGCAACTGCGCGACCGGCACCGAGTACACGCGCCCGTTGCTGCCGACCGCGACCAGCGCGTCGACCGTGCGGCACTCGAACGCGCCGTACAGGCCGTCCCCGGTCTTGAACGTGAACTGCGAAGGATCGTGCCCGTGGCCGCCGCGCGCGCGCACGAATCCCATTTCCGACACGATCACCGTCACCGGCTCGTCGGCGACCCTGGCCTCGAACGTGGCCCGCTCCGCCTCCCTGATCAGCGTGCGGCGCCTGTCCTTGTCGCCATACTTCTTCGCGTCGTCCTCGATCTCCTTCGCGACCTGCTTGCGCAGCACGGCGTCGGAGCCGAGCAGCTTGCCGAGCGTCGACTCGTCCTTGCGCAGCTCCGCGAGTTCCTGCTCGATGCGGATGCCCTCGAGGCGAGCCAGCTGGCGCAGGCGGATCTCGAGGATGTCCTCGGCCTGCCGCTCGGACAGCTTGAAGGCCTTCATCAGGTCCGGCTTCGGCTCGTCCGAATTGCGGATCAGCTTGATGACCTTGTCGATGTTCAGCAGGATCGCCTGCCGGCCCTCGAGGATGTGGATCCGGTCCAGCACCTTCTGGAGCCGGTGCTGCGAGCGCCGTCGCACGGTGGCGACCCGGAACTCGATCCACTCCAGCAGCACCTCGGTCAGCGGCTTGCAGCGCGGGCGCCCGTCGCGGCCGATCATCACGAGGTTGACCGGCGCGCTCGACTCCATGCTGGTGTGCGACAGCAGAACGCGCACCATTTCCTCGCGATCGACCTTCGCCGTGCGCGGTTCGAACACCAGGCGCACCGCTGCGTCCTTGCCGGATTCGTCGCGCACCGCGTCCAGCACGGACAGCACGAGCTGCTTCGTCTGGACCTGTTCCGCGGTGAGCGCCTTCTTGCCGGCCTTGACCTTCGGGTTGGTCAGCTCCTCGATCTCCTCGAGGACGCGCTGCGACGACGCACCCGGAGGCAGCTCGGTGACGACGAGCTGCCACTGCCCGCGCGCGAGTTCCTCGAACTCGTGACGTGCGCGGGCCTTGAGGCTGCCGCGTCCAGAGGCGTAGACGTCGCGGATCTCCTGAGCCGAGGAGATGAGCTGGCCGCCGCCCGGGAAGTCCGGGCCGGGCATTGCCCGCAGCACGTCCTCCAGCTTCGCCGTCGGATTCTTCATCAGGAGCAGCGTGGCGTCCGCGACTTCGCGCAGGTTGTGCGACGGAATCTCGGTGGCCATGCCGACGGCGATGCCCGAGGCGCCGTTGAGCAGCACGAAGGGCAGCCGCGCGGGCAGCAGGCGCGGCTCCTGCGTGGAGCCGTCGTAGTTCGGCATGAAGTCGACAGTGCCTTCGTCGATCTCGTCGAGCAGCAGTCGCGCGATCGGCGTGAGCCGCGCTTCGGTGTAGCGCATCGCCGCCGCACCGTCCCCGTCGCGACTGCCGAAGTTGCCCTGCCCGTCGATCAACGGATAGCGCAACGAGAAGTCCTGCGCCATCCGCACCATCGCGTCGTACGCGGCCTGGTCGCCGTGCGGGTGGTAGCGGCCCAGCACGTCGCCGACGACGCGCGCCGACTTGACCGGCCGCGCTCCGGCAGCCAGCCCCATCGCATTCATCGCATAGAGGATGCGACGCTGCACGGGCTTGAGGCCATCTGCGCCGTCCGGCAGCGCGCGCCCCTTCACGACCGAAATCGCATAGTCGAGGTAGGCCTGCTGCGCGAAGCGGCCGAGCGTCAGCGCGTTGTCGTCGTCCCCGCGGTCGCCCGGGGGGAAAAGTGTCTGTTGTTCGAGCATCGGGGGAAGTCGCGCACGAATGGCGCGTATCAAGGGATCTTACGTCAGTGCGCCGAATCCGCAGTCGCGCGGGCCCGATGTGAACGGGAACACCGAGGGGCCGTCGCCTGCGCCTGGGCGGGCGGCGGGGTACCTCCCTCCGCGCCCGTCGCGGCGGGCGTCATTCAGCGCGCCGCAATCCCTGCGGGCCCACAGCTTTCGGAGCGTTGCCTTCGCCGCGCCGACGGTGGTGCCTCGCGGCTGTGCCCGCCCGGCCCGCTGCCCTCGCGCAACTGGTACGCCCGCCGCCTGACGGCCGCTCCGCGAGGCGCCCCACCGCCCGCCCAGGCGCCGCGCGTGTGGTCGGGGTCGACCGGTACGGCGGGCCATGCGATCCCACGGCCGGAAGGCACGCCGCCCGAGCGCGCGCAGGCCTCACTCCGAAAGCTGCGGGCCCGCAGGAAGCGCCGCGGGACGTCGCCGCCCGCCGCCGAGTCGCGCGGAGTCGCGGTGCCCCGCAGCGCGGGCGGCGCGCAGGTGACGCAGGTGACTCCAGCCCGCGCAGCAGCCTGCTGGGCCGGCACCGCTAGACCCGGCACTGCTCCGCGAACTTCAGGTAGAGCTCGCGCGCGCGGGCGGCGACGGGCCCGATCGGCATTTCGTGCGTGCCGTAGCGCGTGCACGGCATCACCTTGCCGTAGTTGCCTGTGTTGAAGATCTCGCGCGCCGACTCGAGCTCCACCGGCTCGACCGTTCTCTGCTGGACAGCGACGCCGTCGTCCGCGAGCAGGTTGATCACGCGGGCGCGAGTGATGCCCGCCAGGAAGGTGCCGTTCGCCGCCGGCGTGACGACCGTGCCGTCGGCCGCCACGAAGAACAGGTTCGCGGTGGCGAACTCGGCGACGTGGCCGTCGGGATCGAGGATGACCGCGTTGTCGAAGCCTGCGGACTTCGCTTCGCGCAGGGCACGGGCCACGTTGGGATACAGCGCGGAGGCCTTGGCGTCCGTCGTGGCCGCAAGCGGCGACGGGCGACGGCGGCTCGACAGCATGGCCGAGAAGCCGGCGAACGGCGGGAGAGGCGCGTCGAACAGCGTCAGCGCGAAGTCCGAACTGGTGGGCACGAGCAGGCCTTCGGTGCCGAACACCAGCGGCCGGATGTAGAGGTCGGCGTCCTCGGGAAACCGGTGGATGCCCTGGATGCAAAGCTCGACCATGTCATCGACCGTCAGCGGCACGCCGAGGCCGACGCGCTCCGCCGAGTCGAACGTGCGCCGGCAGTGCGCGCGCAGGTCCGGCGCCATCCGGTGGATCGAGCGCGCGCCGTCGAACACGGTCGAAGCCAGCCAGACGCCGTGATCCATCGCGCCGATGAGCGGCGTATTGCCGTCGCTCCACTGCCCCTTGAACCACGTCGTGTACATGTTGCGTGCTCGCTTGCGGTCCGCGCCTGCATCGCGGGAACCGGAGCTTAGTGCATCAGCGAGCGTTCGCGACCGGCGCCGCGGCGATCGACGAAGAGCTTCAGGAAGTCCTCGGCGGTCATGGGCCGGGCGAACAGGTAGCCCTGGGCGGAGTCGCAGCCGAGGTGCTGCATCCACGTCTGCTGCGCCTGCGTTTCGATTCCTTCGGCAGTCACCGTGATTCCGAGCGAACGCGCCATCTCGACGACCGCCTTGACGATCGTCAGGGTCCGCGCGTCCCGCATGCACTCGACCGTGAAGCTGCGGTCGATCTTCAGGCGATGGATCGGAAGGTCGCGCAGGTGCGCCAGGCTGGAGAAGCCGACGCCGAAGTCGTCGAGCGCGATCCGGATGCCCGCGTTGCGCATCCTGACCAGGTTCTCGCGCGACACGGCCGACGTGTCGAGCAGGCCGGTCTCCGTCACTTCGATCTCGATCTCCGTCGTGGCCACGCCGTACTCGCCGAGCACGTCGAGCAGGTCGTCGACGCAGCCGAGCTGCCGCAACTGCACGCCCGCCATGTTCAGCGACACCGGCGGCACGTCGATGCCGAGCGCGCGCCACTCCTGCCGGTGGCGGCACGCCTCGCGGATCACCCAGTCGCCCAGCCCGACGATCAGTCCCGACTCCTCGGCGATCGGCACGAACTCGGCCGGCGAGATGTCGCCAAGTTCGGCGTCACGCCACCGGATCAGCGCCTCGGCGCCGACCATCTTGCCGTCCGCCAGCGAAACGAGCGGCTGGTAGAACAGTCGGAAGTCGCGCGACTCGACCGCCTTGCGCAGGCGCTGCTCGAGACGGAGCCGCAAGTCGACGCGGCGCGCCACCGTGGGCGTGTAGAACGCGTACGTGCGGCGACCGCTCTCCTTCGCCTGGTACATGGCGGCGTCGGCGGCGTTGAGCAGCGAGTCGAGATCCACGCCGTCCTGCGGGAAGAAGCTGATGCCGACCGACGGCGTCACCGCCACTTCCATTCCGAGGATGCGGGCGGGTTCGGAGATCGACTTGATCAGTGCCTGCGCGACCTCGACCGCGCGGTCGGCGCCCGGGATGTCGACCAGCAGCGCCACCAGCTCGTCGCCGCCGCGGCGTCCGATCAGGTCCGGCTCCGCGATGATGTCCCGCAGCCGACCGGCGACGACCGACAGCATCTCGTCGCCGACACGATGCCCGTATCCGTTGTTCAGCAGCCGGAAGTTGTCGAGGTCGATGAACAGCAGCGCGCAGCGCTTGCTCTCGGAGTACGCGCCGGCGAGCAGGCGGGCGGCGCGCTCGTCGAAGGTCTGGCGATTCGCGAGTTGCGTCAGGCTGTCGACGGTCGCGAGGCGCTCGATCCGCTCCTGCGCGCGTGCCTGTTCATCGACGAGGTCTTCCATCAGCCGGCGCGACTCCTGCCACGCGCGGCGCTGCTCCCGGACGGCGGTGAGCGCCGAGCGACTGGCCATCAGCCACACCACCAGCACGACGAAGAGCGCTGCGCCCGACAGCGCGTGGAGCAGCGCCATCGTCCGCCCTGCGCCTCCCGCTGCCAGCGTGCCGATCAGCGTCACCATCGACAGCACGGCAAGGACGCCGATCAGCGTCCGCATCCAGGCGGCGTCCGCGAAAGCGGCGAGGCCGCGCGCCGGCGCCGGCCCTTCGCCGCTCCCATGACGTTTCTCTCCAGGCATCCAGGTCCCTCATGGGGACGCCCACACGGCTCCCCCGCGCGCGAAAGTATGCGTGAAGGGCTCCGGACGAGAACCACCGGTCTCCGGTATCCCGACCCGGCCAACCGGCTGAATGAGCGTCAGATGTCCGCTTCCACCTCGTGGCCGTGCTCCTCGAGCCACGCGCGCCGCGCCTGGCTCTCGGCGCGGCCCATCAGCATCGTCATCATCGCGGCCGTCTGCTCCTCGGCCATGTCACCGAGGCCTACCCGCAGCAGCCGGCGGGTGTCCGGACTCATCGTGGTCTCCCACAACTGCTCCGGGCTCATCTCGCCCAGGCCCTTGAATCGTCCGATGTCCCAGCTGCCCGGCTTCACGCCCTCGTCCGCGAGCTTGTCGACCACCGCGTCGAGTTCGTCGTCGTCGAGGCAGTAGAGACGACGCGCGGGACGCTTGCCCTGCGCGGGCACGTCGACGCGAAACAGCGGCGGACGCGCGACGAAGATGTGTCCTCGATGCACGAGCTGCGGAAAGTGGCGGAAGAACAGCGTCAGCAGCAGCACCTGGATGTGTGAGCCGTCGACGTCGGCATCGGCCAGGATGCAGATCTTCCCGTAGCGCAGCGCCTCGAGGTCGACGTTGTCGTGCGGGCCGTGCGGATCGACGCCGATGGCCACCGAGATGTCGTGAACCTCCGCGTTCCCGAAGAGGCGGTCGCGCTCGACCTCCCAGGTGTTCAGCACCTTGCCGCGCAGCGGCAGGATCGCCTGGTACTCCTTGTCGCGGCCCATCTTCGCCGATCCGCCGGCGGAATCGCCCTCGACGAGGAACAGTTCGTTGCGATCGATCTCGGTCGACTCGCAGTCGGTCAGCTTGCCCGGCAGCACGGCGACCGCGGAGCCCTTCTTCTTCTCGACCTTCTGGCTGGCGCGCGCACGCGCCTGCGCCTGCCGGACGACCAGTTCCGCAAGCTGCCGCCCCTCGTTCGGGTGCTGGTTCAGCCAGAACTCGAGTTGAGGGCGGACATACGACGAGACCAGGCGCAGCGCGTCCCGGCTGTTCAGCCGCTCCTTGATCTGGCCCTGGAACTGCGGATCGAGCACCTTGGCCGAGAGCACGAAGCTGGCGCGCGCAAAGACGTCCTCGGGCAGCAGCTTCACACCCTTGGGCTGCAGGCTATGAGCGTCGATGAATGCACGAACGGCATTGAAGAGCCCTTCGCGCAGCCCGGCCTCGTGCGTGCCACCCGCCGGCGTGGGGATGAGGTTGACGTACGACTCGCGCGCGACCGGGCCCTCCTCCGTCCACACGACGACCCAGTTCGCGCCCTCGCCTTCGGCGAAGGTTTCGTCGTCGGCGCCCGCAAAGGCGGACGATTCGAACGGCGGCAGCAGCGGATCGGCGGGCAGCAGGCTCAGCAGGTATTCGCGCAGCCCGCCCTCGTATTTCCAGCGCCGGGTGACTCCGCTCTTCTCGAGCGTCAGCGTGATCTCGGTGCCAGGCAGCAGCACCGCCTTGCTGCGCAGCAGCCGCTCGAGTTCGTCGACCGGGACCTGCGCCGTGTCGAAGTACTTCGGGTTCGGCCACACCGTGACGCGCGTACCGGTCGCCTTGTTCGTGCCCCTGGCCGACATCGACTTCAGCGGCTGCGTCACGTCGCCGTCGCCGAATCCGATGGTGTGCATCCGGCCGTCGCGCCAGACGGTGACGTCCAGCCGCGACGCGAGGGCATTGGTGACCGAAACGCCGACGCCGTGCAGACCGCCAGAGAACGAATACGCGCCGCCGGCGCGCTTGTCGAACTTGCCGCCGGCGTGCAGGCGCGTGAACACGATCTCGACGACCGGCGCCTTCTCCTCCGGATGCAGTCCGACCGGAATTCCGCGGCCATCGTCGTCGACGGTGACCGAGCCGTCCTTGTGCAGCGTCACGTCGATCCGGCTGCCCGAGCCCGCGAGGATTTCATCCGACGCGTTGTCGATCACTTCCTGCACCGCGTGCAACGGGCTGTCGGTGCGCGTGTACATGCCCGGCCGCTGCTTGACGGGCTCGAGCCCTTTCAGCACGCGGATCGAAGCCTCGCCGTACTCGGCGGCGCGGCGGCTCGAAGAAGTCTTCTGCTTTTCCTGCATGGCCTGGTTCTATGTGGAAGCGGAAAGGGAAGTTGTCCCCAGTGTCTGTGGAAAAGACCGGGGCCGGAACGCGCAAACCCGCGCCGTTGCTGGCTCCCGTCGGATTGTTCAGTTGATGAGCACCGCGCGCATCGTGACAGGAGTCGTCAGCGGATTCCGCACATCTGGGCGATGGCGGCCCAGTCGAGGCGCATGTCCGGGTGCAGGTAGCCCGCGAAGCCCGCCGCAAGCAGCGCTGTTGCGGCGATCCAAATGAGCACTGTGAAACGTCGAGACATGCTTGACCGTGTGTTCAGACGAGAGTACCCGCGGGCCGCGCCATCGACCGTTCATCGATGGGCCACGACAGCGCCGCCGCCATGAACGCAAGCCCGATGCCCAGCCACCATATCAGGTCGTACGATCCGGTCGTCTCGAACACGTAGCCGCCGAGCCACACGCCGACGAATGCGCCGATCTGGTGACCCAGGAACACGATGCCGTAGAGCGTCGACGCATAGCGCAGGCCGTAGATCTGGCCGATCAGGCCGTTGGTGAGCGGCACCGTGCCCAGCCACAGCAGCCCCATGCCCGCGGCAAACGCGTACAGCACGACAGGCGTCAGCGGGAAGAGCAGCAGCAGCGCAATGAACACCGAGCGCAGTCCGTACACCCACACCAGCAGGTTCTTCTTGCTGTAGCGCCCGCCCAGCCAGCCGCAGCCATACGAGCCGACGACGTTGAACAGGCCGATCAACGCGATCGCGATTGCGCCGTGCGTGGCGGTCAGCCCGCGGTCCATCACGTAGGAAGGAAGGTGCAGCGTGATGAACGCCGTGTGGAACCCGCAGACGAAGAAGCCCCAGAAGAGGTAGTGGTACGAGCCGGTGCCGACCGCCTCGCGGAACGCCGCCCCCAGCGACTGGTGCATCTGCGCGGCCACGGCGTCGGCCTTGCCGCGCAGCATGTACGCGAGCGGCAGGCCGAACGCCGCCACCGTCGACAGCACCAGCAGGGCCGCATACCAGTCGAAGTGCGCGATCAGTTGCTGGCCAAACGGCACCATCACGAACTGGCCCATCGATCCGCCGGCGCTCGCGATGCCGAGCGCGGTGCTGCGCCTGGCGACGGAGAAGTTGCGCGCGACGACCCCCAGCACCACGCCGAACGTCGTGCCGCTCTGGCCGAGTCCGCACAGGACGCCGGCGGTCCAGTACAGGTCGGACGGCGACTGCGCGTGCGCCATCCCCGCCAGGCCGGCGGCATACAGGAGCGTGCCGAGCACGATGGTCCGGCCCGCGCCGTAGCGGTCGGCCATCGCGCCGAAGACCGGAGCGCCGATGCCCCACACGATGCTCTGGATCGCGAAGGCGAGCGAGAACACCTCGCGCGTCCAGCCCTGCTCCACGCTCATCGGCTGCAGGAACAGGCCGAACGTGGCTCGCACGCCCAGCGCGATCAGCAGGATGGCGACGGCGGCCGCGAGGACCCATTGAGGACGGCGAGTGGAGTTCAAGGCGCGGGACTGCCGGCGGAAGGGGAGGAATTCTACGTGACCCCATCGCTATACTGCCGTCCGCTCCCCGTAGTTCAATGGATAGAACAAGTGCCTCCTAAGCGCTAGATGTGGGTTCGATTCCCGCCGGGGGGACCATGCAGTACGCCGGTGCCGCAGGCCGCGGCGCACGACAAGAGGATTCCGACAAGCCATGCCAGATATGCCGCTGTCCACGATGACCGGCCGCTTCGACGTGATCTTCCGGCTCGTCGGCGCCGGCATCATCGTCGTCGGAATCTACCTGGTCCTGCAGCCGTTCCTCAGTGCGCTGCTCGTCGCCGGCGTGCTCGCCATCGCGACCTGGCCGCTGTACCGGCGACTCCACGATGCGATGGGGCAACGCGCTTCGTGGTCAGCGGCGCTGATGATGCTGCTGATCCTCGTGCTCGTCGTCATTCCGATCGCCTTTCTCGCGGTTGCCTCGGCCGACCAGTTGCCGGGGCTGTTCGCGACGGTCAAGGGATGGTTCGCCGGCGGCGTCCATGTGCCCGAACAGCTGAAGAGCGTCCCGGTCATCGGTGAACGGATCTACGACCAGCTCACCGTGCTCGTGAGCGACAAGGACCAGCTGACGGCGATCGCGCAGAAGTTGCTCGAGCCGGCCGGCAAGCTCTCGGTGGCCATCGTTCGCACACTCGGCGACGGCATCCTGCAGCTGCTGCTGGTCACGTTCATCGTGTTCTTCTACTACCGCGACGGCCATCGGGTCGCCGACGTCATCGGCCGCATCTCGGGACGCATCTCGGGCGACATGAGCGTCGAGGTCCTCGACATCGTCGTCAACACCACGCGCAGCGTGTTCATCGGCATCGCCGGAACGGCAGCGGCGCAGGCCATCGTGGCGTTCATCGGATTCCTGATCGCCGGGGTCCCGGGCGCCTTCCTGCTGAGCGTCGGCACCTTCGTGCTGTCGGTCGTGCCGATGGGACCGGTGCTGCTGTGGGGCGGCGCGGCCGGGTGGCTCTACCTGCAGGGCGAGACCGGGTGGGCGATCTTCATGGTCGTCTGGGGCGCGGTGGTCATCAGCAGCATCGACAACTTCGTGAAGCCGCTGCTGATAGCGCGCGGCTCGACGCTGTCGGTCGCCCTGATCTTCCTCGGCGTGCTCGGAGGCGTCATCGCGTTCGGCTTCATCGGCGTGATCCTCGGCCCGGTGCTGCTCGCACTGGGAATCGCGCTGGGCCGCAAGTGGATCAGCGCGCGCGATCCTGGGACTCCGGAAGCGACCGGCGTCGTCGCGGCCGCGACAGCGACCGGCTCGGTCGAACCGGCCGCTTCGACCCCGAAGGCGTCGTGACCGCGCGCTCCGGCGCTACGCGCGCAGGAAGTGAGCGCGGTAGTGCTTCAGTTCGTCGATCGACTCGTAGATGTCGGCGAGCGCCTCGTGCCGGCTCTTCTTCTCGAACGAGCGGTACACCTCGGGCTGCCAGCGGCGCGCGAGTTCCTTCAGCGTGCTGACGTCGACATTGCGGTAGTGGAAGTGAGCCTCGAGCCGCGGCATCCAGCGCGCCATGAAGCGGCGGTCCTGGCAGATCGTGTTGCCGCACATCGGCGCCTTGCCGCGCGGCACGAGCGGCGCAAGGAACTCGAGAAGCCGGTCCGTCGCCCCTTCCTCATCCAGGTCCGAAACCCGCACGCGTTCGGTCAGTCCTGAACGCCCGTGCGTGGCGGTGTTCCAGCTGTCCATCCCGAGGAGGATCCGCTCCTCCTGGTGGATGGCGAGCGCCGGGCCTTCGGCGATGACGTCGAGGGCTGCATCGGTGACGACGATCGCCACCTCGATCACGCGGTCGGAGTCGGGATTCAGGCCCGTCATTTCCATGTCTACCCAGACGAAATTCGTCTCGGAGAACCGGGGATGACGCGCGGCGATGACCTCGGGGGGCTGTGACATAATTTCCTGAACTTCAGGGGCGCGCGATTGTCGCATAGCGAGACGCGCGCCTTGCCTTTTCTGGTCCCGATGTCCCTCTTCCTGACGTTCGCCTTCGTCGCCTTCCTGCTGGCCATGGTCGGCCTCAAGTACTGGCTCGCCTTTCGGCAGATCCGCCATGTCATGGCGCACGCGAACGCCGTGCCGACGCAGTTCGCGGATCGCGTGCCGATCGAGGCGCACCGTCGAGCGGCCGCCTACACCGTCGAGAGAACCCGGCTCGGCATGTTCGAAACCGCCGTGGGCGCACTCGTTCTCGTCGCCGCGACGCTGCTTGGCGGACTCGACTGGATCGTCGCCCGCCTCGGCGAAATCGGCGCCAGCGACTTCGTCCTCCAGATGCTGGTCGTCACTGTCGTGCTGCTCGCCGCCAGCGTGCTCGACCTGCCCTTCTCCTGGTACCGCCAGTTCCGCATCGAGCAGAAGTTCGGCTTCAACCGGATGACGCTGAAGCTGTGGATCGCGGACCTCGCCAGGTCGCTCGTGCTGACCGCGCTGCTGGGCCTGCCGCTGCTCGCGGCCGTGCTGTGGCTGATGCGGAGCGCGGGCGAGCTGTGGTGGCTCTATGCGTGGCTGCTCTGGGTTGGCTTCAACGCGCTCGTGCTCGTGCTGTACCCGACGCTGATCGCGCCGCTGTTCAACAAGTTCGAGCCGCTGAAGGACGGGAGTCTCGCCGAACGCATCACCGCGCTCCTTGCGCGCACGGGATTCTCGAGCAAGGGCGTGTTCGTGATGGACGGCTCGCGCCGGTCGGCGCACGGCAATGCGTACTTCACGGGCCTCGGACGCGCGAAGCGCATCGTGTTCTTCGACACCCTGGTCGAGCGGCTCCAGCCGTCGGAGATCGAGGCCGTGCTCGCGCACGAACTCGGTCACTTCAAGCTGAAGCACATCGCCAAGCGGCTGGTCTTCTCGTTCATCGCCAGCCTCGCGTTCCTCGCGCTGCTCGGCTGGCTGATCACTCAGCCCTGGTTCTACACCGGGCTCGGGGTGACGCCTTCGCTGGCCGGCTCGAACCACGGCGTGGCGCTGGTGCTGTTCGCACTCGTCCTCCCCGTGTTCACGTTCGTGTTCGCGCCCGTCGCGAGCCTGCTGTCCCGCAAGCACGAGTTCGAGGCGGATGCCTTCGCCGCGCGCCACGCCTCCGCCGGCGACCTCGTCAACGCCCTGGTGAAGCTCTACCAGGACAACGCGTCGACGCTGACGCCGGATCCGCTGCACTCGGCCTTTTACGACTCGCATCCGCCGGCGTCGCTCCGCATCCAGCGGCTGGCGCAGCAGGCGGCATGACGTGAGGAGCCGCGAAGCTCTGCTCGCTTCGCAATGCCGACCGCTCGCGTCCGGCGCGATGCCGGATGGCGAGGTCGCGGCGCAGTTGTCGCTGCTGCCTGACTGGAAGCTCGCGAGCGGAGCGATCGCGCGGACCTTTCGCTTCTCGAACTATCACGAGACGATCGCGTTCGTGAACGCGCTGGCCTGGGTCGTGCACGCCGAAGATCATCACCCGGACCTCGCCGTCGGCTACGACCGGTGCGAAGTCCGCTTCAGCACGCACTCGGTCGGCGGCATTTCCGACAACGACTTCATCTGCGCGGCGAAGGCCGACGCCATCTACGCGCAACGCGCGGCGTCGGCATCCGCATGAGAGCAGCTGCGCAATCCCCCGGCGCGGCGGATTTCGACGCGCGGGTCGTGGCGACGTTCGGCAGGCAGTCCCTCATCGAGGACGAAGGCGGCACGGTCTGGACGGCGACGCGTCGCGGCAGGAAGGGCGATGTCGTCGTCGGAGACCTTGTCCAGGCGCGCGCATCCGCACCCGGGCTGGCCCGCATCGAGTCGGTCAGTCCCCGCGCTTCGCTCCTGTTTCGCGCCGATGAATTCCGGACCAAGGAACTGGCCGCCAACATCGACCGCGTGCTGGTCGTCTACGCGGCACGGCCGACGTTCAATCGCTGGTTCGTCTGGAAGACGCTCGTGGCTGCGCACGTGGCCGACATCGAAGCCGTGGTGATCCAGAACAAGACCGACCTCGATGACGACGGCGAAGCGGGCAGGTTCCGCGAGGCGCTCGAACGGCTCGGCGTTGCAACGCTCGCCATCTCTGCGAAGTCCGACCCGGAGCGCGCCCGCGCGGCGCTGACCACGATCGCGCGCGATCGCGCCAGCCTGCTCGTCGGCCAGTCCGGCATGGGCAAGTCCACGCTGCTGAACCTCCTGGTTCCCGACGCCGGCGCGCGCACCCGGGAGTATTCGCAGCGGCTCGACCTCGGCAAGCAGACCACCACGGCGTCGCGCCGCTTTACCCTGCCCTTCGGCGGCTCGGTCGTCGACACCCCCGGGTTCCGGGAGTTCGGACTGGCGCACGTGCCGGTCGGCCAGCTGGCGGAGAGCTTCCCGGAGTTCCGTCCAGCACTGGGCCAGTGCCGGTTCCAGGACTGCCGCCACCTCACCGAGCCCGGCTGCGCGGTGCGCGCCCTGGTCGGCGACAGCAGCGTCGCGGCGGATCGCTACGCGTTCTATCGCTCGCTGGCGGAGGCCCGTCCGCTGTGAAGCTGGTCGCCCGCGCCGATCATCCGCTGCAGGCGGCCATCTGGGCCGACACGCTGCGCGCGGCCGGAATCCGCTGCGAGGTGCGCAACACGACGCTCTCGGGTGCGATGGGCGAGATTCCGTTCCTCGAATGCGCGCCGCAACTCTGGGTGCTGGACGACCGCGACGAGGCGCGTGCGGACGAAGTCCTGCAGCAACTGCGGCGGCCGGTCACAGGCGCGCCGTGGCGCTGCGCCGAGTGCGGCGAGGAATCCGAGCCGCAGTTCGGCAACTGCTGGAAGTGCGGCGCCGTCCGTCCGCCCTAGCGAATCAGGCAAGCCAGTTCGCAAGCGTCAGGGCGAGCAGCAGGGCGAGCCACAGCAGCATCGCGCGCCAGACGAGACCGACGACCGAGCGCAGGGCCGCCACCGTCGGTTCCGCCAGCCCCGCGCCCTCATTGCCGGCTTCGTCGAAGTGCTGCACCGCTTCGGCCGCGGGGAACAGCCGCATTCCGAGCGCGCCGCTGGCGGTGGCGAGAATCAGCGTGCGCGAGTCCGGGGATGGCATGCCGTCGCTCGGTGCCTGCCGCGCCACCTGTCGCCAGCAGTAGATCGCGCCTTCGAAGTCACCGACGATCGCGAAGCCGAGCGACGTGAGGCGTGCTGGAATCCAGTCGATCCAGGCGAAGGCACGTCGCGCGAAGTCGCCGAACTGATCCGGCGGCGTGCCGGACAGAGGCGGCCGGTTCCAGACTCGCGACACGTGCTCGGAGAGCCGATACACGACGGCGCCCATCGGACCGGGCAGCACCACGAACCAGAACAGGACCCCGAAGACGTGCCGCTGCGCCAGCAGAAGCCCGTGCTCGATCGCCTGCCGCACCACTTCGTCGGGCGAGAGGTCGGCAGCGGTGAACGCCGGATCGCTCTGCTGCTTCCACGCGGACAGTTCGCGGCGCGCGGCGTTCAGGTCGCCGTTGGCCAGCGCGATCTGGATCTCGGTGCCGTGATGACTGAACTGGCGGAAGCCGAGCGAGACGAACAGCACGGCGACATTGACCACCAGCCCGAGGATCGGGCTGATCGACGACGCGACGGCGAAGAGCGCGCCGACGACGAGCGCCAGGCCGATGACGACGAGCAGCCACGCGTACACGCCGTGACGTCTCCGCCCGGCGTTCAGGTTGCGCTCGGCCCAGCCCGATACCTGGCGGACCGCCGAGTACACGGGGTTGGACCGCGGCAGCGGCCGCAGCTGTTCCAGCAGCAACGTGATGACGAGGGAAAGCCAGCCCAAGGTCGACACCTCCGCGGCGGATTGTAGAGGGCGTGCGCGCGGCGCCCCGGGGCGCGTTCAGGCGCGCAGGAAGTGGTAGAAGTTCCGCAGCATGGCCGCGGTTGCGCCCCAGATGAAGTAGCGGCGCGCCGCCTGGTAGGGCATGGCGTAGAAGGTGCGGGCGATGTCGGCGTAGCGATAGAGACGGCGTTCGTGATTGGCCGGATCCATCAGGAACGCGAGCGGCACCTCGAACGCCTCGGAGACCTCGAAGGTGTCCAGCCGGAGCGTGAACGGCCGTTCGATCAGCGCGACGACCGGCGTCACGCGGTAGCCGGTCACGGTGCGGTACTCGGGCAGGCGACCGAGCACGTCCACCACGCCCGGCGGCAGGCCGATCTCCTCCTCGCTCTCGCGCAGGGCGGTCGCGATCGCGTCGTCATCACCCTCCTCGACGCGCCCCCCGGGAAAGCTGATCTGGCCCGCGTGATCCGTCAGGTGCGCGGTGCGCTGCGTCAGCAGCACTTGAACGCCACTGTCACGGACGACGAGGGGCACGAGGACCGAGGCCGGCCGCGGCTCGACGCCGCGATCGAACAGGCGCGCGTCCGAGCGCATTTCGGGAGACCACGGCGGAGGCTCGACGAAGCGCTGCCGCAGCGCCGCCGGGCGCATCGCGTCGAACGGCACCGGCACGCCCCGCCGGGCCGGATCGGCGAAGTCGGGGTCGAGCGGAACCGTTTCCGGATCGAAGCCCGGCAGGCGTGTTGGAGGTCCGGACGTGAACGAACTCATCGAAGTGCGCGGGAAACAAAAAGGCCGCCGCAAGCGGCGGCCTTCGCGGGCCGGTTGCCGCGCAACTGCTACTCGGCTTTCGTCGCCTGGTCGGCCGCGGCCTTCGCTGCGGCGCTCTTGTGCTGCAGCTTCTCGCGGATGCGCGCGGACTTGCCCGAACGCTCGCGCAGGTAGTACAGCTTGGCGCGACGCACGTCGCCGCGGCGCTTCACCTCGATCGACGCGATCGTCGGCGAATACAGCTGGAAGGTGCGCTCGACGCCTTCCCCGCTCGACACCTTCCGAACGATGAACGACGAGTTGAGACCGCGATTGCGGCGGCCGATGACGACGCCCTCGAACGCCTGCACGCGCTTGCGAGTGCCCTCGACGACGTTGACGCTGACGATCACGGTGTCTCCCGGACCGAAGGTCGGGATCGTCTTGCCGACGCTCACGCGCGCCATCTCTTCCTGTTCCAGCTTCTGGATGATGTCCATCTCTGCTCCTTTAACCATCGTCGTACGGCTCTGTTCGTTTGTTGCCGCCGAGAGGATGGGTCCTTGCTCAAGCGGCGGATCGCTCCGCCGCACCCTTCTGCGCACCTTCGCGCAAGTACTTTTCGTCCTGCGCGCTCAGGCGGCCTTCGGCCCGCGCACGCTCGATCAACTCCGGTCGCGCCGCCTGCGTCGCCACGAGCGCCTGCTGCCTCCGCCACCGCGCGATGTCCGCATGGTGGCCCGACAGCAGCACATCCGGCACCGCACGGCCCCGCCATGCTTCCGGCCGGGTGTAGTGCGGCCCATCGAGCAGGCCGGTGGCGAACGACTCCTCGTCCGCCGACGCTTCCTTCAACGCGCCGGGCAACTGCCGCACGACAGCGTCGATCAACGCCATTGCCGGCACTTCGCCGCCCGACATCACGAAGTCACCGACGGACACCACCTCATCCACGCATTCCTCGAGGAAGCGTTCGTCGATCGCCTCGTACCGCCCGCACACCAGCGCGAGCGAACCGCCCTGCTCCGCCAGCTGCCGCACCCGCGCATCGCTCAGCGGCCGGCCGTTCGGCGCGAAGGTCACGACCCGCGCCGCGCCACCATCTGCCTTCGCCGCCGCGACCGCCTGCGCCAGCGGCTCGGCCATCATCACCATTCCCGGCCCGCCGCCGTAAGGCCGGTCGTCGACGGTCCGGTGCGCATCGCTGGTGAAGTCGCGCGGATTCCAGCTCACCAGCGACCACAGGCCTTGTTCGCAGGCGCGTCGCGTGATGCCGTGCTCCGTGACCGCCGCAAACATCGCCGGGAACAACGTGATCACGTCAAAGCGCATCCGCAGTCCCTCACCCGCCGTTCCTACCAGTCTCGCTGCCAGTCGACCCGCACCAGCTTGCCGGCTGCGTCGACCTCGTCGACGTACTGTTCGACCAGCGGGATCAGGTGCGTCTCGCTGCCGTTGGCAACTTCCAGCCACTTGCGCAGGTCGCCCGCCGCGTCATTGGCACGCAGCCCGCTCACCTCGCCGAGCATCTCGCCCGACCGGTTCACCACCCGGCTGCCGAGCACGTCGCTCAGGTAATGCTCCCCTTCCGGCAGCGGAGGGAACGCCGCTCTCGCCACCGCCACCCTCGCACCCTTGAGCGCGTCGGCGGCTTCCTTCGAATCACATCCCGGCCACTTTGCGAGGATCGCCTCGCCGTGACGGCGGCACTCCTCGACCGTCACGCGCTGCTTGCCACTGTCCCGAATGATCCACCACTCGCGGATCGCTTCGAGCACTCCGCCGTCGGTTGCGTGAGGCACGACCCGCGCCCATCCCCTGATTCCGTAGGCGCCGCGCACGGCGCCGAGTTCGATCAGGTCGGACGGAGCATCAGCCTCACGCATTCACTCCGCGCCGATCAGGCGTTGGCAGCGGGAGCGATGGTGGCAGGCTTGAACTCCTTCACCAGTCGTGCAACGGTCGGCGACAGCTGCGCACCGACGCCAGTCCAGTAGGCCAGGCGATCGTTGGCGATGCGGAAGCGCGGCTCGCTTTCGGCAGAGACCGGGTTGTAGAAACCCAGGCGCTCGATGAAGCGACCGTCACGCGCATTGCGCGAATCGGTGGCGACGACATTGAAGAACGGGCGCTTCTTGGCGCCGCCCCGGGCGAGGCGAATGACGACCATAGGTCAAATCCCTTTTATGTTCGGTACTTGCGTACTGTTCGGTCCGCGGGGAAGCCTGTGCGTGAACG
>Ga0209254_10000956_pt1 | contig 25419 bp, 20 predicted proteins | sample FrelakmetDIP11DI_FD_187148 | JGI IMG/M metagenome (GOLD analysis project Ga0209254, IMG submission 187148) | Freshwater lake sediment microbial communities from the University of Notre Dame, USA, for methane emissions studies - DIP11 DI (SPAdes)... | ecosystem: Environmental > Aquatic >...
GTGCGGGCAAGGACACCGGGATAGGCCTCGACGACGATCCGCTCTGGGGCGCCGGCCTGGAGTCCGGGGATGGTGACGCCGGCCGCGATCAGGCGGGGCGCGCCCTCGAAGAACATCAATCCCACCGGCGTGCCGTAGAGCTTCTGGGGGCTGATGGAGCCCGCGGCGCGGTCGGTGGCGCGGCGGTGCTCCTTGTCCCCCGGTGGTCGGCTCGCGCGGTAGTCATCGAGCGCCGCCCGGAACTCTTCGCGGCTGAGCGTTCTTACATAGTCGACATAGCCCTGCCATGTGTCAGGCCAGCCAATCGTGTCGATGAAGCGTCGCGCCTGCCCGAACGGAAAGTCGATCCCGGCGATCCAGGGGCCGGGGTTGCGCAGGGCCGCCTCGAATCCATCGAAGTCTTGCCAGGCGGTCAGCTCGCCAGCCCGCAGGCGATTGCCTTCGAGCACACATTCCAGGCAGGTGATGGGCTTGCGACCCGTGGGCCGGCTCGTGAAGTCGATGCCGTAGACCCTCATCCGCGCACCTGGGTAGTAGGACGGCAAGATGCAGACGGTGCCTCAAGAACCTCGGCCCTCGGCCCTTGGCCCTCGCTACTCGCCACTCGTCTAATGTCCCCAATGATCCGGCTGGTGGAGTGCCCAGGCAGGAAGGGGAGCACCCGGACCTCGCCCCCGGCCTGGCGCACGCAGTCGGCCCCGGCGATCTGGTCTGGCCGGTAGTCGCCGCCCTTGACCAGGACATCGGGCCTCACGCGGCAGATCAGGTCCTCCGGGGTGTCCTCACCGAAGGGGCAGACCCAGTCCACTGAGGCCAGCCCCGCCAGTACTGCCATGCGACTTTCGACCCCATTGATCGGCCTGTCCTTGCCCTTGAGCCGGCGCACCGAGTCGTCGTCGTTGACGGCCACCACCAGGCGGTCCCCCAGGCGGCGGGCCTGCTGGAGGTAGGCCACGTGTCCCTGATGGAGGATGTCGAAACAGCCGTTGGTCATGACCACCCGCTCCCCCTGGGCCCGGGCCTCGGCCACCGCGGCAATCAGGGCCTCCTGATCCAGGATGGTGTGCCACTCGCTCCCCAGACGCGCCCGCTCGAGCTCCCGGGCGCTGACGGTGGCCGTGCCGAGCTTGCCCACGGCGAGACCCGCGGCGCAGTTGGCCAGGGTGCAGGCCTCCGCGAGCTCGACGCCGGCGGCCAGGGCTGCTCCTAAGGTGGCGATCACGGTGTCCCCGGCGCCGGTCACGTCATAGACCTCCCGCGCCCGGGTAGGCAGGTGCAGCGCCGCATCGCCCGGCTGGACCCCGCCGCGCAGGAGCAGCATGCCGCGCTCGCCCAGGGTCACCAGCAGGGCGCTCAGCTCCAGATCAGCCCGCAGTCGTTGGCCCTTCTCGACGAGCGCGGCGTCGTCCTCCAGGGGGCCCAACACCTCCTCGAGCTCGGAGCGATTGGGCGTAAGCAGGGTGGCGCCGCAGTAGCGCCCGAAGTCGCGGCCCTTGGGGTCCACCAGCACCGGCTTGCCCTGGCGGCGGGCGGCGGCGATCAGAGGTTGGGGATTGGCGAGGGTGCCCTTGGCATAGTCCGACAGCACCAGGAGGTCCGCCTGCCCCAGCAGGGCGTCCACGAGGTCGGGGAGGGGGTCTTCCCCCTGGGGGGCCAGGGACTGCTCGAAGTCCAGACGGATCAACTGCTGATGGTGGGACAGGACCCGCAGCTTGGTGATGGTGGGGAGTCCGCGCCGGCGGTGGAGCCGTGCCTCGATGCCGGCATCGGCGAGCCGGACGGCCAGGATGTCGGCGGCCTCGTCGTCCCCGGTGACCCCGGCTACCAGGGTGCGGCACCCCAGGGCCGCCAGGTTGAGCGCCACGTTGGCGGCCCCGCCCGGGCGGTCCTCCATGGTGCCGACCTGGACCACCGGGACCGGGGCCTCCGGTGAGATGCGCCGGGTCGTCCCGCTCCAGTAGCGGTCCAGCATCAGGTCGCCCGCCACCAGCACGCGGGCACGGCTGAAATCGGGAAAGCTCGGGTTTGGTGTCAAGGCATGCCGCTCGCGCTGGATCAGGGCACCCGGAGTCTACCATGGGGCTTGAGTCGGGCCGGCAGAGCCACGATGCCCCTCGGCCCTTGGCCCTTCTAGAGCCCCTTGGGACGGCAGATGGAGACCAGTTGGGCGCAGCCCCGGTCCAGACGGCCCCAGTCTTCGGGCATCTCGAGGCGGGCCAGGGTCGCGGTGGGCAGGAGCTTGCCGTCCTCCGCCACCTCCAGGTCGTCCCCCACCAGGTGCCGCAGCAGCTCCTCCAGCCCCGGGTTGTGGCCGACCATCAGCACCGTCGCCGCATGGCTCGGGCAGCGCGCCAGGGCGTCCAGCAGGGCGGGGACCGAGGCCTCGTAGAGGTCTGGCTCCCAGACGATGTGCTTCTTGCCGATGTCCAGGCCCTTGCACACCTTCAGGGTGGTTTGGCGGGCCCGCTCCGCCGGTGAGCTGATCACATGGTCCGGTACCAGACCCTCGCGATAGAGCCAGGATCCGACCCGTGGGGCGTCATGCTTGCCGCGGCGGCTCAGGGGGCGCTCGAAATCGTTCTGGGCACCGGAACCCCAGTCCGACTTGGCGTGGCGGAGGATCAGAAGTTCCCGTGGCATATGAAAAAAAGGGTCGGCGTAGCGCAATCGAGGGCCGCGTAAGGTCGCGAGTCGGACGGTGCTCCTTTTAACACAACTGTCATCTTTATTGTCACCTCGCTGGGGAGGTCGCTGGTCGGGCAGCGCCTCCGCCCGCCGGCGGCGACGAGGATCCTTGGGGCCTCAGCGGATCTCTGCCAGGAGCCGATCGATCATGCCGCTGGCCTGGCCCAGATAGCCACCCCCGAAGAGGTTCAGGTGGTTGAGGATGTGATAGAGGTTGTAGAGGGTCTTGCGGGTGCCGTAGCCTGGGTCCAGGGGCCAGGCCTCCCGATAGGCGGCGTAGAAGTCCCGGCCGAAGCCGCCGAACAACTCGCTCATCGCGAGGTCCGCCTCTCGGTCTCCGTAGTAGACCGCGGGGTCGAAGACGGCGGGAGTACCGTCGGGCAGATACCCCAGGTTACCGGTCCAGAGGTCGCCGTGGAGCAGGGAGGGGACGGGTCCATGGTCGATGAGGGCACCGATGCCCGCCAGCAAGCGCTCACCCCCGGCCGCCAGGGCGCGGGCGTGCCCGTTGCGGGCGGCGAGGGCAAGTTGATAGCCCAGCCGATAATCGCGGAAGAAGGTGGCCCAGTCGCCGGACGCGGGGTTCGGCTGTGGTGTGGCCCCGATGTAATTGTCCCGCCGCCAGCCGAAGGTCTGGCCCACCGACCGATGCAGTGCGGCCAGGCGGCGCCCCATCTCGGCGCCCGCCCGTTCTCGCCGATCGCTGTATCCATCCAGGTCGAGCCGTTCGAGGACCAGGTAGCTCGCCCCCCCGGCAATGCCCCAGCAAATGGCTTCGGGAACCCTGACGGCCCCGGCGGCGGCGAGCCCCGCAAGCCCGTCGGCCTCCGCCTCGAACATGTCGAGCCGAGCGGCGTCGTTGCACTTGACGAAGTAGTCCCGGGTCCCGTCGCTCAGGATCGCGGTGCTGTTGATGCAGCCGCCCCCGACGGAGCTATGGGTGCGGGGCGCGAAGGCCCGACCGGTGACCGCCGCGATGTGGCGCCCCACCGCCTCCCAATCCGTCACCAAGGGCTACCTGGGCCCGATCCGCCGGTGCAGCGGGCTGGTGCGGGGGAAGTGGGCTTGCAGGAACTCCATCTGGTCCGCCAGCACATTCCGGCCCATCAGGTAGATGTACTCCGCATGGGTCGGGGTGAAGGGGACGGCGAGGAGCTCCATGCCCGCGTCCTCCGGGGTGCGGCCGGCCTTGGAGTTATTGCAGCGGACGCAGGCCGTGACCACGTTGTTCCAGGTGTCGGCGCCCCCTCGGCTCGACGGGCGGACATGGTCGCGGGAGAGGTGCCGGCCGGAGAAACGGTGGCCGCAATACAGGCACAGATGATCGTCCCGCTGAAACAGGGTGCGGTTAGAGAGGGGAGGCACGTAGTCGTCCTGGAGCTTGCTCAGGGCGTGGTGCATTCCGTGGGTGGCGATGATGGAGTGGATCTGGAGCTGGCTGCGTCGCCGGGATCGAGCGTTTATGCCGCCGCGCAGCCGAAAGAGGGTGTCACCGCAGGCGTAGGCGACCTGCTCGAGGGCGTAGAGCCGGGCGGCGGCCCGAAAGTCCACCCACTCCAGGGGCATGCCTGCCAAATCCGTTCGCAGTACCTGTTGGCTCAGTGGCACCATAGCGGGATACGGCTCGAAATCTGCGCCGCATGATACACGCTTACCCCCTTCGCGCAAGCGCCCGGAGAGGCTCCGGGAGGCCCTCCGCCTAGGGTGCCCGAGGGGGCTTTCGGCGTCGAAGCGAGGGGGCGGAGGTCGACCCGCGAGGGTCCGGGGGCAGGCCAAGGATCCACAAGAAGTCGGCGCCGGCGATGTGTCTACGGTGTCGGGTTCAGGAGGCTCCATTAGTGTCCGATGTAACGCTAAAACTCCTGAAAATTCAATGCATAGAAAAGTGGACAATTTTCCGCCAATTCAACAGAACCGTAATGCCGGCGCCATCTGGCAAGGCTTGTCGACGGACTGTCCCCAGAGTTATTCACAGATTTTGTGAACAGCCCCGTTTTCATCAGATGCAATCTAAGGTTACGGATTCTTAATGAGCATGATTGGGAGATTAGAAGCTAACGCATTGAGCTGAAATATGTTTCTTGAACGTGAGTACGCCACCCCCTACTTTTCCCTTAAGACTACCCGGTGAGATGCCAAGATCGTCGGCCACAGAATCCCGAAGCGGGGCCCGCCGATCGGATCCTTCGGGTCGCCGTCGGTGCCCCCTTGGCGGAGCTGTTCGACTATCTGCCTCCCCTCGCCGCGGACGACGCCCCGGCCGGACTATGGGTCCCTGGGGCGCGCTTGCTGGTCCCTTTCGGTCGCGGCCAGCGGGTCGGCGTCCTGGTGGAGGTGGTCGATCACAGCGACCAGGACCCGGGGCGCCTCAAGCGGGTGCTGCGCCGACTCGACCCCGAGCCCTTGCTCGGCGCGACGGATCTGGCCCTGATCCGCTGGGCCGCCCGCTACTACCAGCAGCCTTTGGGGGAGGCCCTGCTGAGCGCACTGCCGGTTCGGCTTCGTCGCCCCGGGGCGGCCCTGGACGATCGCGTCCCGGGACTGCGGGCGACCGCGGCGGGCCTCGCCCTGGAGCTCGGGGCCCTGGCGCGTGCGCCCCGCCAGCGGCGCCTGCTGGAGCTGCTGAGGGCCGAGCCCGCCGGGGTCGAGGTGAGCCGCCTGGAGGCCCAACTGGGGTCCTGTGCCGGACCCTTGCGGGAGCTGCGGGCCAAGGGGCTGCTGGAGGCCTGTCGCCTCGACCCCGCGGCTTTGGAGCCCGATGGGGGCGTCCCGGCGGAGGGGCCCAACCTGAACGCAGACCAGGCCAGGGCCGTGGAGGCTGTGCGGCAGGCCCTGGGCGGATTCACCCCCTTCTTGCTGGAGGGGGTCACGGGGAGCGGCAAGACCGAGGTCTACATCCGCCTGATCCAGGCCGTCATCGAGGCCGGACGCCAGGCCTTGGTCCTGGTGCCGGAGATCGGGCTCACCCCTCAGCTGCGGGACCGCCTGGCGCGGCGGCTGCCGGGACCCATGGCGGTGCTCCATTCGGCCCTGGACGAGGGGGAGCGGGAGCGGGCCTGGCACCGGGCCGCCAGCGGCCGTGCCAACCTGGTCCTGGGCACCCGCTCCGCCTGCTTCGTGCCGCTGCCGAGCCTCGGGCTCGTCCTGGTGGATGAGGAGCACGACGCCTCCCTGAAGCAACAGGAGGGTTTTCGCTACTCGGCCCGGGACCTGGCGGTACGGCGCGCCCAGCTGGTGGGCTGCCCGGTGGTCCTAGGCTCCGCCACCCCCTCACTCGAGAGCTTCCAGAACGCCCGTCGCGGCCGCTACCGGCGGTTGCGCCTGCCGCGACGGGCGGGGGGTGCCAGGGATCCCAGCGTCTCCCTGATCGATATCCGGGGTCAGCCCTTGAGCGCCGGCCTCTCCCCCCTGCTGCGGGAGCACGTGGGGGCCCAGGTGGCGGCGGGAAACCAGGTGTTGCTGTTCCTCAACCGGCGCGGCTTCGCGCCGGTCCAGACCTGTCACGACTGCGGCTGGGTGGGGGCCTGTCCTCATTGCGATGCCCGTCTCACCCTGCACCTCAAGCTCAACCGCCTCTGGTGCCACCACTGCGGCTGGTTTCGCCCTGCCCCCGGTGCCTGTCCGGAGTGTGCCGGCCCGGATCTCCGAACCCTGGGGCTCGGTACCGAGCGGCTGGAGGACGAGCTTAAGCTCCTCTTCCCCGACGTGCCCCTGGCCCGCATCGATCGGGACAGCACCCGGCGCAAGGGTGAGCTGGACCGGCTGCTCGCGGCCGTGCGGACGGGCGAGACCCGCATCCTGCTCGGCACCCAGATGCTGGCCAAGGGACACGACTTTCCCGGCGTGACCCTGGTGGGCATCCTGGACCTGGACCAGTCGCTCTACGCGGCGGACTTCCGGGCCCCCGAGCGCACCGCCCAGCTCATCGTCCAGGTGGCGGGGCGGGCCGGCCGGGCGGAGCGTCCCGGCCGGGTGATCCTCCAGACCCGCCACCCCCAGCACCCCTTGCTCCAGTCCCTCTTGCGGGAAGGCTACCCGGGGTTCGCCGAGGTGGCCCTGGCGGAGCGCTCTGCGGCCCGCCTGCCGCCCTTCAGTCACCTGGCCCTCCTGCGGGCTGACGCCCAGGCACCGGAGCCCCCCATGGAGCTCCTACGACGGGCCCGGCTGCTGGCCCAAGACCTGGGCGTGACCGGGGTCCAGCTGCTCGGGCCGGCACCCGCCCCCATGGAGCGGCGTGCCGGCCGCTATCGGGCCCAGCTCCTGGTGGAGTGCGAGGAGCGCCGGGTGCTCCAGCGCTTCCTCGGTCCCTGGGTGGAGGCGCTCCGCGGGCTCCCCCGGCCGGGTGGACTGCGTTGGTCCCTCGACGTGGACCCGCTCGACATGTTGTGAGCCGGCTGTGAACCAGGTCCGCTGCCAGGCGCGCGCCGAATCGGGTATGCTTCCGCCCGCCACGCCCGGTCATCCCGACCGTCCCGGCGCCTCCCCAGCCCCATCGCCCATGAAGCAACAGATCACCGACCTCGTGCGCGCCGCCTTGGCGCGTCTCGCCGCCGAGGGCGTGCTGCCCGAGCCCGAGCTCCCGGATGCCTCCCATGAACCTCAGGTGGAGCGCTCCAGGGACAGCGCCCACGGGGACTTCGCGACCAATCTGGCCCTGACCCTCGCGAAGTTGGTCGGTGCCCGACCCCGGGACCTGGCGGTACGGTTGGTGGCCGCCCTGCCTGAATCCCCCTTGGTCGAGCGGGTAGCGATCGCCGGGCCCGGCTTCATCAATTTCCACCTGACGGAGTCCGCGTACCGCGGTGTGGTCCCCGCCATACTGACCGCGGGCCACGATTTCGGACGCTCCAGGCTGGGTGCGGGCCGGCGGGTGCAGGTGGAGTTCGTCTCTGCCAACCCCACCGGGCCCCTGCACGTCGGGCACGGGCGCGGCGCCGCCTATGGGGCCGTGGTGGCGGACCTCCTCGCGGCGATCGGCTTCGACGTCCATCGCGAGTACTACGTGAACGACGCCGGCCGCCAGATGGACATCCTGGCCACCTCCGTGTGGCTGCGCTACCTGGAGCTCTGCGGCGAGGAGCTGGACTTTCCGAGCAACGGCTACAAGGGCGACTATGTCTGGGACATTGCCGCCACCTTGCACCGCGAGCATGGGGACGGCTATCGCGTCGACGCGGCCGCGGTCTTCGCCGGGGCCCCACCGGATCAGTGCCCGGGGGAGGGGGACGGCGACAAGGAGGCCCACATCGATGGCCTGATCGCGGCGGCCAAGCGGCTTCTGGGGGACAACCGCTACCGCTACTGCTTCGAGCTCGGGCTCAACACCATCCTCGACGACATCCGAGACGACCTGGCCCAGTTCGGCGTCCAGTACCAGGAGTGGTATTCGGAGCGCTCCCTGGCGGAGTCGGGGGCGGTGAACAAGGCCGTCGAGCGCCTGCGGGAGGCCGGGCAGGTCTATGAGCAGGCCGGGGCCCTGTGGTTTCGCAGCAGCGCCTTCGGCGATGAGAAGGACCGGGTGCTGGAGCGGGAGAACGGCCAGACCACCTATTTCGCCTCCGACATCGCCTATCACCTGGACAAGCTGGAGCGGGGTTTCGAGCGCGTTATCGATATCTGGGGGGCGGACCATCACGGCTATGTCCCCCGGGTCAAGGCCGCCCTGGCGGCCTTGGGGGACGACCCGTCCCGACTGGACGTGCTCCTGGTGCAGTTCGCCATCCTCTACCGGGGTGGGGAGCGGGCGCAGATGTCGACCCGCTCGGGTGAGTTCGTGACCCTGCGCCAGCTTCGCAAGGAGGTGGGCCGGGATGCTGCCCGCTTCTTCTACGTGATGCGCCGCTGCGAGCAGCATCTGGACTTCGACCTGGACCTCGCCAAGTCCCAATCCGCGGACAACCCCGTCTACTACTGCCAGTACGCCCACGCTCGGGTGTGCAGTGTGCTCCGCCAGGCGGCGGACCGGGGCCTGGTGGTGGACCCCACGCCCGGCACCACGAACCTGGAGCGGCTGACCGAAGACCAGGAGCGGTCCCTGCTGCGGACCCTCTCCCGCTATGCGGAGGTGGTGGAGTCCGCTGCCCTGAGCCACGAGCCCCACCAGCTCACCCACTACCTGCGGGAGTTGGCCAATGACCTGCACACCTATTACAACGCCCACCAGTTCCTGGTGGCGGATGAGGACCTACGGGACGCCCGCATCAAGCTGATCCTGGCCGTGCGCCAGGTCCTGCGCAATGGTCTCGGTCTCGTGGGCGTGTCCGCCCCGGAGGCAATGTAGCGATGGCGAAGGATATCCGTGGGCTCGGCGGATCCCGGGGCGCGCCCAGGCGCAACCGGCCCCGCTCCTGCGTCTGGTGGTTCCTGGTGGGGGCCCTTTTCGGCAGCTTCGGGGTAGGGCTCTATTGGATGTTGGAGGCCCCCGCCCAGGTCCCGGCCCCAGTGGCCGCGATCCCCAAGGCGGAACGGCCCGCGCCTCCTGAGCCGAGCTTTCAGTTCCCCGGTCTGCTGAAGGACACCGTGGTGGACACCAGCGCCGGCAAGCCCCCGCCGCCGCCGGCACCCCGTCCCGAGCCGCCGCCTCAGGATCCCGTGCCGGATCCCGAGGCGGCGGCAGACCCCGCGGCCACCCTGGCGGCAGCACGGCCCGCTCCCGCGGGTTCCTACCTCCTGCAGGTGGGCTCCTTCAAGCGGGCAGCGGATGCCGAGCGCATGAAGGCGGAGCTGGCCCTGCTCGGCATTAGCACCCGGGTGGAGTCGGTGACCATCAACACAGGCGAGGTCTACCACCGGGTGCGCACGGGACCCTTCCAGGGCAAGCAGGCCATGGAAGAGGCGCGTAAGGCCCTGAAACGCCACGGCAAGGACCCCATGACGATCAAGGTCCAGTAGGACTCTGGACGAGCCTGGCAGCGGGGGTCGGGCGTCGCCGAAAAATCTACACGCGTTTGCTTCGAAGCCCCATGGCATCCAGCCCCTTGAGAGAGAGTTGCGGATGGACGACCCGGCATACCAGCGTCTGCTGGACTGGCTGAAGGGCCTCGGCTCCGGCGCTGTCGCCTTCTCGGGGGGGTCCGACAGCGGGCTCCTGCTGGCGCTCGCCCGGGATGCGTGCGAGGGGCGGGTGGCCGCCCTGACCCTGGTGGCCCCCTACATGGCGCGCCAGGAAATCTCCGAAGCGGTGGCCTTCGCGGCGGGGCTGGGTGTGCGCCACGAGTTGATCGAGCTCCCCATGCCCCAGTCAATGGAGGGGAATCCACCAGAGCGTTGCTATTTCTGCAAGCGTGCCCTCTACGAACAGCTCACCGCCGCGGCCGTGCGCATGGGATTTAAGGCGGTGCTAGACGGTACCAACCTGGACGACCTCAAGGATTACCGGCCGGGCCTGCGTGCCGTCCGCGAGCTCGGGATCCTGACCCCCTTGCTGGACTGCGCCATCGCCAAGGCCGACGTGCGTCGCATCTCCCAGGCCCTGGGCCTCGCCAGTTGGCGCAAACCCACGAACGCCTGTCTGCTTACCCGCCTGCCCTTCGGCCAGCGGGTCACCATGTCGACCCTTCAGCGCATCGAGGAGGCCGAGCGGGTCCTGCTGGGTCAGGGTTTCGACTGGGTGCGGGTGCGACTCCATGGAGGAGTCGCACGGATCGAGGTCGCCCGGGACCAGCGCAGCCGGCTGCTGGCGCAGTCCGACGGCGTCGTGGCGGCCCTCAAGGCCCTCGGCTTCCGCCACGTGACCCTGGACCTGGAAGGTTACCGGTTGGGCAGCATGAACGAGCCGGCGGATTGATGGGTCCGGCGATACGCAGGGGAACGCCTGTTCAGTCAATGCGCCCCAGTCAGTCGAGGCGGTAATGCTTTTCGACCGCCTCGTGGATCTCCCAGGTGCAGGAAAGGCCCACGGGGAAGCGGATCAGGTCGCCGCGCTTGAAGTTCATCGGCTGGCCTTCCTCCGGCGTCACGGTGAAACGCCCCCGCAGGACGTAGCAAGTCTCGGCCTGGGCGTAGCGCCAGGGGAAGGCCCCGGGCTCCCGTCGCCAGATGGGCCAGCCCTCGACCCCCAGTACCTCGAGCTTGGCGGGTGAGGGTTTGTGCTCGACGAGGATGTCGGTATCGGTCACGGTCGTCTCCGGGATTGGGATGGATCAGCAGCCGCTCTTGCTCCGAAGGTGGGGTCCCGGCTAGGCATGTCCATGGCTCTCGAGCCCGAGGCCTTGAGGGAATGGTCCGGGTAGTTGAAACTTGGCAACCATGACAGAGCGACTTGACGGTATCGCGACGCGTCTGGGTGAGCTGCTCACCGCTCGGGGCTGGCGGCTCGCCACGGCAGAGTCCTGCACGGGCGGGTGGATCGCGAAGGTGGTGACCGACATCCCCGGGAGCAGCGGCTGGTTCGACCGTGGCTTCGTCTCCTATAGCAACGCGGCCAAGCAGGAGATGCTGGGGGTTCGGCCAGAGACCCTGGAGGCTCAAGGGGCGGTCAGTGAGGGCACGGTCAGGGAGATGGCGGCGGGGGCGATCGAGCGCAGCCGCGCCCAGGTCGCGGTGGCGGTGAGCGGCATTGCCGGTCCTGCCGGGGGCAGCGCCGACAAGCCGGTGGGGACCGTCTGTTTCGCCTGGACCATCCCGGGCTCCCAGATCCAGACCCGGCGGCTCCAGTTCGCGGGTAACCGGGATGAGGTGCGCCACCAGGCGGTGCGTGTCGCCTTGGAGCTTCTGCTGGAGCATCTCGACTGAAAGCCGCGACCGAGCGCTGGTTCCTCGCCTTCTGGCCGGACCCAGAGGTCCGCGCTGCGCTGGTCAGGCGCAGCCATGAGTTCCTACCCCAGGGTGCCCGCGGCACCCACCCCTTGGATCTCCACCTCACCCTGCGCTTTCTGGGCACCCTCGGTCCCGAGGGGCTGAGCCGCGTCGAAGGGGCCGCTAAGGCGGTGATCGCGCTGCCCCCCGTGCCCCTGTGCATCGACCGCCTCGGCCAATTCCCCCGCTCTGGCATCCTGTGGGCTGGGACCTCGGACCCGGGTGCCGGCCTCCTCGGGCTGGTCGAGCGGCTGGAGGACGCCTTGGGCGCCCAGGGTTTCACGCCCGAGACCAGGCCCTTCCGGGCTCATATCACCCTGGCGCGCAAGGTGAGGCGACCGCCGCCGGTGGCCTGGGGGCATCCGGTCCCTTGGCTCGCGCGGGAGCTGGTCCTGGCGGCGGGACAGGAAGGGCAGGTGCCGCGCTACCGGATCCGCCGGTCCTGGTCCCTGACCGGACCCTTCGACGAACCGCCCGATCCCCGAGCATTGTGCGTCGAGGCGCCTCCGGGTCCTGGACCCGCTTCATCCGAGGACTGACGGGCCCTGGAGGCCTGTGCGATACTTGCGCGCTTAAGATTCGGGCGTGGGTTCAACCTTCGGGCACGTCCCGGCGCGCCCTTCCCAACGGAGACTCCATGGACGAGAACCGCAAAAAGGCCCTGGCGGCGGCCTTGACCCAGATCGAGCGCCAGTTCGGCAAGGGCTCGGTGATGCGCATGGGCGACGTGGGCGCCGTGCGCAACGTGGACGTCATCTCCACCGGCTCCCTGGGCCTGGACCTGGCGCTCGGGATCGGCGGGGTGCCCAAGGGGCGGGTGGTCGAGATCTACGGGCCCGAGTCATCGGGTAAGACGACGCTCACCCTGCACATCGTGGCGGAGGCCCAGAAGCTCGGCGGAACCGCGGCCTTCGTGGATGCCGAGCACGCCCTCGACCCCGGCTATGCGGCCAAGCTCGGGGTCAACATGGACGAGCTCCTGGTCTCCCAGCCGGACACCGGTGAGCAGGCCCTGGAGATCACCGACATGTTGGTGCGCTCGGGTGCCGTGGATGTGGTGGTGGTGGACTCGGTGGCGGCCCTGACACCCAAGGCGGAGATCGAGGGCGAGATGGGGGACTCCCACGTGGGCCTCCAGGCCCGCCTCATGTCCCAGGCCCTGCGCAAGCTCACCGGCAATATCAAGCGCTCCAATTGCGTCGTCGTCTTCATCAACCAGATCCGTATGAAGATCGGCGTGATGTTCGGCTCGCCGGAGACGACGACCGGGGGCAATGCCCTCAAGTTTTATGCCTCGGTGCGGCTCGACATCCGACGCACCGGCAGCATCAAGAAGGGCGACGAGGTTATCGGCAACGAGACCAAGGTCAAGGTAGTCAAGAACAAGGTGGCCCCGCCCTTCAGGCAAGCGGAGTTCGATATCCTCTACGGCGAGGGCATCTCCCGGGAGGGCGAGATCGTCGACCTCGGGGTGACCGCCGGTATCATCGAGAAGTCCGGCGCCTGGTACAGCTACGATGGGAACCGCATCGGCCAGGGCAAGGACAATGTGCGCGTCTATCTCAAGGAGAACCCGGAGCTGGCGCGCGCCATCGAGGCCCGTATCCGCGAGCAGCTCCTGCCCCGGCCCGCGGAGGACGGCGCCGCCGCCGATGCAGTGGGGGTCGAGCCCTGATCTCAGCTTTCAGAGAGGCGATGGTGTCGACCGCGGACGGGTCGGGATCGGCGGAGCGGGCCCCGGACGAGTGGAACCTCCCCGGCCTGGATCCCTCTGCCCCCATCGAGCGGCTCGCCCTCAAGCTGCTCGCTACCCGAGAGCATTCCCGCCGGGAGCTTGCCCGCAAGCTCGGCGCTCGGGGGTTCGACCCGGCGTTGGTGGATGGCGTGATGGACCGGCTCATCCGGGCCGGTGCCCTGGATGAGTCGCGTCTGGCGGAGCACTATGTGGCCGAGCGGTCGGGCAAGGGGTTCGGACCCTTGCGCATCCGGGCCGAGCTGTGGGAGAAGGGGCTAGCGGAGGACCTCTTCGATCCCTATCTCGACGCCCTGGAGGCTGACTGGCCGGACTATTTGGCCGCCGCCCACGAGCGCCGCTTCGGCCCCGGCCAGCCGGTCGATCGCGCCGACTACGCCCGGCGCGCGCGCTTCCTCGAGCAGCGTGGCTTCCCCCCCGAGATGATCCGCCGATACCTGCGTTGGAACGACTGACCGATCACCCCGGTCCACCCGAGTAGCCCCCATGATCACCAGTGCCGAGCTGCGCGCGAGCTTCCTCGACTACTTCGCCGAGCGGGGCCACGCGCGCGTGCCCTCCAGCCCACTCATCCCCGCCAATGACCCTACCCTGTTGTTCACCAACGCCGGTATGGTCCAGTTCAAGGAGGTCTTCCTAGGCCGGGAGCGCCGCCCCTACAGCCGCGCCGTGAGCTCCCAGCGCTGCGTGCGCGCCGGGGGCAAGCACAATGACCTGGAGAACGTGGGGTACACCGCCCGGCATCACACCTTCTTCGAGATGCTGGGCAACTTCAGCTTCGGTGACTACTTCAAGCGCGAGGCCATCGAATTCGCCTGGGACTATCTCACCCGCGTTCTGGGTCTGCCCCCCGAGCGTCTCTGGATAACGGTCTTCACCGAGGACGACGAGGCCGCTGGGATCTGGCTCGACGAGATCGGCGTGGACCCGGCGCGCTTCTCCCGCTGCGGTGCCAAGGACAACTTCTGGTCCATGGGTGACACGGGGCCCTGCGGCCCCTGCTCCGAGATCTTCTACGACCATGGCCCGAGCATCCCCGGCGGGCCCCCGGGCTCCCCGGACGAGGACGGGGACCGTTACGTGGAGATCTGGAACCTGGTCTTCATGCAGTACAACCGGGGCGCGGATGGCACCCTGGCCCCGCTGCCCCGCCCATCGGTGGACACCGGCATGGGCCTTGAGCGGCTGGCCGCGGTCATGCAGGGGGTCCACAGCAACTATGAGATCGACCTCTTCGTCGCGTTGATCGGCGCCGCCGCCGACTCCACCGGCTGTGCCGACCGCGCGGATCACTCCTTGAGGGTGATCGCCGACCATATCCGTTCCACCGCCTTCCTGATTGCCGATGGGGTCACCCCCGGCAACGAGGGCCGCGGCTATGTCCTGCGGCGCATCATGCGCCGCGCCATCCGGCACGGCTACCGGCTCGGCCAGTCCGCCCCCTTCTTCCACCGCCTGGTGGCCCCCTTGGCGGCGGAGATGGGTGCCGCCTACCCGGAGCTCGTCGCGGCCCAAGGACAGGTGGAGCGGGTGATCCGCATGGAGGAGGAGCGCTTTGCCGAGACCCTGATCCATGGGATGGGTCTCCTGGAGGAGGCCATCGCCCGCCTCGACGCCAGCCGGGTCATACCGGGAGAGACGGTCTTTAAGCTCTACGACACTTACGGTTTCCCGACCGACCTCACCGCGGACGTGGCGCGGGAGCGGGGGCTCGGCCTGGACATGGAGGGCTTCGAGCGGGCCATGGGCCGCCAGAGATCCCAAGCCCGCGCCGCCAGCCGCTTCGGGATGGAACAGGGTCTGGCCCTCGATCTCCAGGGCGAGACCGAGTTCTGCGGTTACGACTTCCTGGTCGAGCGGGCGACGGTGGTGGCCCTGTATCGGGAGGGCGTCTCCCGCGACACCCTCGACGAAGGCGACGAGGGGCTGGTGATCCTGGACCTGAGCCCTTTCTATGGCGAGTCCGGTGGTCAGGTGGGGGACCGCGGTTGGCTCACCGCCGAGTCCGGCCGCTTCGAGGTCGCCGACACCCAGAGGCAGGGGGCGGGGATCCTCTGCCATCTCGGGCGAGTGACCCAGGGCCAGCTCAGCGTGGGCGATACGGTGGAGGCGGCGGTCGACGGCGAGAGGCGCCGCGCCACGGCGCTGAACCATTCCGCGACCCACCTGCTCCACGCGGCCCTGCGCCGCATCCTGGGCCCACACGTGCAGCAGAAGGGCTCCCTGGTGGGGCCGGATCGCCTGCGGTTCGATTTCGCCCACTTCGAGCCCGTCTCCCGGGAGCAGCTGCTGGCGATCGAGCGGCTGGTGAATGAGGAGATCCGGGAGAACCACCTGGTCGAGACCCGCATCATGAGCCTGGAGGATGCCAAGGGGTCCGGGGCCCTGGCCCTGTTCGGCGAGAAGTACGGGGACCAGGTGCGGGTGCTACGCATGGGCGACTTCTCGACCGAGCTCTGCGGCGGCACCCACGTGAAGGCGGTGGGGGATATCGGGCTCTTTAAGATCGTCTCCGAGGGGGGTATCGCCGCAGGCGTGCGCCGGATTGAGGCCATGACCGGCGCGGGCGCCCTGGACTGGGTGGAGGCGGACGAGGACCGGGTCCTGCGCCTCGCCGGGCTGCTCAAAGGGGGCCGCGACGATCTGGACGACCGGGTAGCGGGACTCCTGGAGCGCAGCCGGGGTCTGGAGAGGGAGCTCGACCAGCTCAAGACCCGGCTGGCGAGCAACGCCGGCAAGGATCTTGTCTCCCAGGCCCGGGATATCGGGGGAATCAAGGTGCTGGCGGCACGCCTCGATGGCGTCGATCCCAAGGCCCTGCGGGAAACCCTGGACCAGCTCAAGGACAAGCTCGGCTCCGGTGTGGTGGTGCTGGCCGCCGAGTCCGACGGCAAGGTCAGCCTGGCCGCCGGGGTCACCAAGGACCTCACCGATCGGCTCAAGGCCGGGGACCTGATCCGCGAGGTGGCCGCCCAGGTGGGCGGCAAGGGCGGCGGTCGCCCCGACATGGCCCAGGCGGGCGGCAGCGACCCCGCCGGCATCCCGGCGGCCCTGGAGCTGGTGCCCCGCTGGGTCCAGGAGCGCATCCAAGCCTAGACTTCCTCGGCCCTCGGCCCTCGGCCCTCGGCCCTCAAGCCTTCTTTTGAAAGCGTCGGTGGATCGTCCATGTCCCTCATCGTCCAAAAATACGGCGGAACCTCCGTCGGCAACCCAGAGCGCATCCGCGCGGTCGCCGAGCGCGTCAAGCGCTGGCGGGATCAGGGCCACCAGGTGGTGGTGGTGGTCTCGGCCATGTCCGGCGAGACCGATCGCCTGATCGCCCTGGCCAAGTCCATCCAGGAGCGCCCGCTGCCCCGGGAGCTCGACGTCCTGCTCTCCACCGGCGAGCAGGTCACCATCGCGCTGCTGAGCATGGCCCTGGATGCCATCGGGTGCCCGGCACGCTCCTATACGGGCGGCCAGGTGCACATCCTGACCGACAGCGCCCACAACAAGGCGCGCATCCGTGACATCGACGCCGCGCGGGTCCGCGGGGACCTCGACGCCGGCCGCGTGGTGGTCATCGCCGGTTTCCAGGGGATCGACGAGCACGGCAGCATCACCACGCTCGGCCGCGGCGGATCCGACACCTCCGCCGTGGCGGTCGCCGCCGCCCTCAAGGCCGACGAGTGCCAGATCTACACGGATGTGGACGGGGTCTACACCACGGATCCGCGGGTGGAGCCCAGGGCCCGTCGGCTGTCGCGCATCACCTTCGAGGAGATGCTGGAGATGGCCAGCCTGGGCTCCAAGGTGCTGCAGATCCGCTCGGTGGAATTCGCCGGCAAATACAAGGTCCCATTACGCGTGCTCTCCAGCTTTGGCGAAGGGGAGGGCACCCTGATCAGCTTCGAGGAGGAAACCGTGGAAAGCGCCCAGATCGCCGGCATCGCTTTTAGTCGCGACGAGGCCAAGCTCACCGTGCTGGGGGTTCCGGATCAGCCGGGGGTCGCCCACCGGATCCTGGGCCCCATCTCCGATGCCAACATCGAGGTGGACATGATCGTCCAGAACATCGCCCCGGACGAGGCCACCACGGACTTCACCTTCACCGTCCACCGCAGCGACTACGAAAGGGCCTTGGAGATCCTCAAGCGCACGGCGGCGGAGCTCGCCGCCCGTCAGGTGCTGGGGGATTCCCGCATGGTCAAGATCTCGCTGGTGGGCGTGGGGATGCGCAACCATGCGGGGATCGCGAGCCGCATGTTCGGTGCCCTGGCGAAGGAGGGCATCAATATCCGCATGATCTCCACCTCGGAGATCAAGATCTCGGTGGTGGTGGACGAGAAGTATCTGGAGCTGGGCGTGCGCGCCCTGCACGAGACCTTCGAGCTTGATCGCGAGGCCGCCGCCGCTTGAGAGGAACGCGGTCGGGCGGGGACCGACGCGTCCACCCTTGACTTACCAATGTCAGCGGCAGGGTAGTTTTATTGACAAAACGCAACTTTTTCGCGGAATGTCCTACTGCTACACTGATGTAGAGAGTCGCCTGCCTCTCGCTTGGTCATAGGTGTGGCTTAAGCCTCGCGACAGGCCCCGGGATGGGGTGACATCGCGGGCGCGAGGGCCATCAATTCGGAAAATGGATAAGGGAGACGACAATGTTGATATTAACTCGCCGGGTTGGCGAGACCTTGATGATCGGTGATGAGGTCACCGTTACCGTCCTTGGGGTCAAGGGTAATCAGGTGCGGATCGGCGTCAACGCCCCTCGGGACATCGCCGTTCACCGGGAGGAGATCTACGAGCGCATCAAACGGGAGCAGGCGGAGGCGGGTCATGGCTCGGGTATCACCGGGCAGGACGCCTATCCCGAGTAACTGGCAGGTTTTCCCCGTCCACGCTAGAATGCCGGGCGTCTGATTCAGGCGCCCGGTTCCCGGTCCGCATGCCGAAGGCCGGTTACTCCCCGATACGCCGCCTTGGTCCAAGGCGGTCGTCGTTCAGACTCCTTCCCGGAGAGATGGCCGAGAGGCTGAAGGCGCTCCCCTGCTAAGGGAGTATGGGTCAAAAGCCCATCGAGGGTTCGAATCCCTCTCTCTCCGCCATTTCGGCCTTCCCCAGTGCCTCTGCCAAACACCCCTGCGCGGCCCCGGTCAGGTTCGGTCGCCTTCGCGACCTTGGGCGCACGTGCTCCGTTCTTGCCGGTATTTCGGCAGTCTCCAGGTACTCCTCCGGTCGCTTTGGCCACAATCGATGGGTCAGGCGCGCTATTCTTTGACGTAGGTCGCAGAAGTCCCGGCGCAGGTGCCCGCAGCCCTTCCGAATCGAGGCCCATCCTGGATAGACAAGGGTCCTGGTGCGGGCGCGATGGCCACCCAAATCCAGTCGGGGTTCGAGGGAGGGGGTGTTGGTCTGGGGTGACCCGTTGGGCAAGCGGTCGATTCAAAGAACTCGAGGCGTTCATGTCGGAATGGAAAGACGTTTCTAGGGGCGGCCTGTTCCGCTCGTTTGGGGCCCGAGCCGCACTCACCCACGGCGCGCGAGGGTCCGGGAGCGCCGGCGCTCGGATGGTGCGTGCGGCGGGTTTCTCCCTGGTCGAGGTGCTGGTGGCCGTGCTGGTTCTGAGTATCGGCCTCCTGGGGCTCGCCGGGCTCCAGATTGCCGGGGTTCGGGCCAACGACAGTGCCCGGCTGCGCACCGAGGTCACCATTGCGGCCTACGATGCGGCGGATCGGCTGCGCGCCGATACCGCCTCCTTCTTCCCGCTGGGGCAGGGATCCAGCGGCACGGCAGTCATCGAGGCAGACGCCTGCGAAGGGGCCCAGAGCAGCGCCGACGCCATCAGCCGTTGGCGACGGGATTTCTGTGCCCTGGGCCTGCCGCCGCCAAGCTCGGGCGACTTCGCGCGACTGGACTGCCAGGACTCCAACCCCTGCGGCGCCGGCAATTGCGCCATCATCGTTCGCTGGGACGATCGGCGCGGTGATCGCCGTTCGCCCGGGGACGCGGAAACAACGGTGTTGACGGACCAGGAGTTCCGCTTCTGCACCCGTATCGCCACGGCCATCTGAGTCCCGGTGAGCCATGCCTGCTAAGGACCTCCTACCCTCGAACCGGATCGATGCCGTTGCTTGGGCTTCGCGACGCCGCCGTTGGGGCAAAGGCGCCGGGGGCTCGGGTAGACCGCGGTCTCACAAGGCCGGTCTAGCCATGGTGGAGCTCTTGGTCGCCATGGCGGTGGGTCTCTTCCTGGTGGGCGGCATCCTCCAAGTTATGGTATCGAGCAAGGCCTCCTACCGCTTGGGGGAGGCACAAGCGCGTGTTCAGGAGAACGGGCGCTTTGCCGTCCAGATGCTCGCCGCGGATCTTCGAGGCGCGCGTAGCACAGGATGCCGCAGTATGGTCTTGGATGAGGCCCAAGACTCACTCCACGTCGTCGCCTGCGACCTGCTCGATCCTGAGGATGGTCAGTCAGGCTGCGTCGGCCGTCCGGCCATCGCCTCGGATCGGCCCCTCAGTTATGCGTCTTCCCAAAAGGGGACGGCCGATTGGCTCGCCGGGTTGCCTGGCAATGCCACCGCCGGCGCCCAGTACAAGGTCGCGCGCCAATGGCTACGTGGGGACGTACTGGTGTCCTGGGGTACCGTGGGGGAAGGGGTGTACGCGCGCTTGCCCTCAGAATCCCAGGCCGCCGACCTGACGCGCCCGGTTGAGCTTGTGGTGCCGCACAAAGACCTGGTGGGGGGACGGCTCGCCTTGATCACAGACTGCGAGGCCACCGATCTCTTCACCGTCACCAGCCCAACGAAATGCCAGAGCCTGGAGCTGGATCCCCCAAGCTCCCTGAAGCACGAGGAGAGCTACGATGCCGACGGCAGCGCCGAGGATTGCGACGAATCCGCGTCCTCCGGTTACGCCGACGGTGCTGGAGGCCAAGTCAATTCCGATCCCGCCCTCGCGCGTGCCTATAACCGACAGGGCACCGAGACCTCACCGGGTACGACGCTGCGCGCCCGGGTCTTTCCATTCGAGTACAGCGTCTTCTATGTTTGTTGTATGGACAGCCGAACCGGCGGAATCCAGGAGGGGGGGCCGGTGAACAACTGCAACACCAATCCCAGCCGCTACCGTCCGGCCCTGTGCCGATGGAGCACGAGCACCGGGGCCCAGCAATATGTCTCCGACGTCGTGGACATGCGCGTGACCTTTGATGGTTACGACGGATCAGGTGGAGGAACGCGATTCCTCGATTCGTCCGGGGAGGTCACTGACGCCGCCTGGGTTTCCGCGCGAGGCTACTGGGACCTGGTCGATAGTGCCCGAATCCAGATCCTGGCCACGACGGCGGAGGAGGTCCGTACCGAGGTAGCGTCGCCCATCCAGACGGCGCAGGCCTCGGACCTCGGTTACGGGCTGGCGACGGACCGGCGGATCTACCAGCCGTTCGACGTTACCACCGCGATTCGATCCAGCGCCCTTTGGTACCTGCGGCCATGAAGAAGCAATGCGACCAGAACAGGCCCCTGTCGCCTGAGTCCAGGTTCTCGATTGCGGGGGCCACGGAGCTTCCCTCTCGGACGGCTCGAAGTGCAAAGGGAGCCGTGCTGATTACGGGCCTGCTGATCCTTGCGGTCATGACGATCCTGGGACTGGGGTCCATGCGCGGCACCATCCTGCAGGAACGCATGGCAGGCAACCTGAAGGAGCAGGCGAGCGCCTTCCAGGCCGCCGAGGCGGCACTCCAGGCGGCACTGACTGCCATCGAGCGGAGTCCCTCGCCACCTGATCTCGACGCCTGGGGCCCGGGAAGCCTGGTGGCTGGCTGCAAGGTCACGGATCCTGACGGGGCGGAGGCTTGCAGCCACATGGAGGCGGTGCTGGCGGATTGGCGTGCGAGCACCGCACCGGTCCAGGGGGTTCCACTGGCAAGCCTCGGTGGCTCCGCCCGCTTGGGGGACGAGGAGGCTCCCCAGCCGCGCGTGACGGTGGAGGAGCGCTATGTCGCGCCCCTGGATTTCGAGTCCGCCTCCCAGGGTCGGGGGACCTATTTCTACACCGTGACCGCACTGGGCATGGGCCAGGCCGGTCAGTCAGAGACCATCTTGCAGACGACCATCGCCAAGGTCTTCGCGTGGTAGGTACCCCGACGGTTCTAGGGAGCTTGCGATGAGGCAGACACCAACGACGATTGGAACGGTCCGAGCAATCTCGGCGGGTGCTTGGCCGTGGCGAGACGGGGCGCCCATCGGTGTCCTGGCGTTACTCTGCCTGCTTCCGCTGGGTCAAGCCAGAAGCGTGGACGAAATCCCAATCAGCGACGTGCCGCCCTGCGTCCTGCTCGGCGCGGACGGGGGAACGCAGGATGAGAACCTGGCGTCCGCGACGCCAGTTGTCGGAGCGGGCGGAACCAGTGCGACACAACTCATCTTGCAGGCGACCTTCAATATCTCGAATTGGACGGGGGATTTGCGGGCCTTCCAAGTCTCGGGTGGGCCGGGTGTCGAGCCGTGCCCGGAGGCGAACAAGCCTCGCGGTCAGCTCTGCGAGGAGCCGGGTACGGGATATTTCTGGTCCCTGGCGGATCGTCTCGACGGCAACGCTTCCAAGGGGATCGCACCTCGGCTTTGGACCACCCGCCGCGTGTTCAGCACCACCGCGTCCTACACCGCCGATGGGGTTAAGACCTCCAGCCCCATCACCTTCGGGTCGAGTGCCTGGAGCAGCCTTTCGGAGGGCGATCAGCGGGCCCTCCTAAGTCTGACGGACCCAGCGGCCCCTCTTCCCGCCGCCGGCTCGCCGGAGGTGCAGACCGCGCAGGCGGTGATGGATTTCATCGCCGGCAAGGATGTGGAAGGCTTTCGGGAGCGCGAGAGCCTGGTTGGGGACATCATCAACGGGGCCCCGGTGGTGGTAGGACCGCCGAGTCGGATCTTCAACGACCCGGCTTATCAGACCTTCGCCCGAGACAATGCGGATCGCCAGGCGATTGCCTATGTGGGAGCCAATGACGGTCTGTTGCGGGGCGTCTCAATGAAGGATGGGACCGAGCTTTTCGCCTATGTGCCGAGGCCCCTTTTCGGCAAGCTGGCCATTCTCACCTACCCTGGCTACGGCACGGATCCACCTCACACGAACTATGTGGACGGGCCCATCGCCGAGGGGGATGCCTATTTCGTCGAGGCACGAGAATGGCGCTCCGTGGTCGTCGGCGCCCTGGGCGCGGGCGCCCAGGGCGTTTATGCCATCCGCTCTCCGAACAACCAGAGCGAGATCGGCCCTGATCTGCACCTCTGGGACTTCACGGACCGGGACGATCCGGATCTGGGCTACGTCTTCGGAAGGCCCGCCATCGTCAGGGTGCTCACGTCGAACGGCCCCCGCTGGGTGGCGGTGTTCGGCAATGGCTACAACAGCTCGGAGGACGACGGCGCGCGCCCCGTGGGCTGCGACGATCCGAGCTTCGACAGCGGCGCCACTACCTGCGCGCAGGCAGTTCTTTACGTGGTGGACATTGAGACCGGCAGGGTCATCGCCAAGGTCAAAACCGGTGAGGGTCGCGCGGACGACCCGCGCCACGGTGATACCTCGGCAAAGGAGCCCAACGGCCTGGCTCAGCCCACCGTGGTGGGGCGGCCCTGGACAGAGGGGGATGGGGACCTGATTGCCACCGTCGCCTATGCGGGGGACCTGTTCGGCAACCTGTGGCGTTTCAACCTGACGGGACTGTCGGGCGGCGGCACGGCGGCGGAGACCCCTGTTAGGATATTCCGCGCGCTGCGTGACGGCCGTGCCCAACCGATCACGGCTCCGGTGGCCGTGGCGGCCCATCCAACGGGGGTAGGCACCCTGGTCCTGTTTGGCACCGGACGCCATTTGGGCCTGCCAGACGACGTCCTCGACCTTTCGGTTCAGACCTTTTACGGGATTTGGGACAAGGGCGGCACCGACACTGTGAATCGGTCCGATCTGCTCGAACAGCAGTTTGACCAGGTGGGGATTCGTGTTGTGGTCTCCGGCTCAGACACCACCGCAAACACCGGCCGGACTAGTACGCGTGAGGCCATCGACTGGTCCATAAAAAAGGGCTGGTTTCTCGATCTACCAGACGAGGGCGAGCGCGTTGTTTCCACGCCGCAGTTGAGGGGCGATCGGTTGGTCTTCACCAGCCTGGTCGTGAACGAGGATGTCTGTCGGGCCGGGGGGGTTAGCTGGCTGAACTCGGTTTCCTTCACCAGCGGCTCCGCCCTGGACGAGAGTCCCTTCGATTTCGATCTGAGCGGGACCTTCGACAGCGCGGATCTCCTCCCCACCAGCTCGGGGACCGCCGTCGCGGGCACCAGCCTGCAGCTCGACACTGGAGGCATCTATTCCAGCCCCGCGGCTTTGGTTCTGCCCGGCAGTGAGACCCTGAGTCTCATCTCCAACTCCGAGGGGGATCTGATCCAGCTCCTGGAGTCCTCCGCCCTGCGCTGGCGGGTCTGGCATCAGATCCAGTAGGACGGTCGACCACCGCGCCAGGTCAGTCATCGGCAATGCGGCCGACCAGGGCCCGCAGCCGCTCCACTACTGCCTCTCGGCCCGATGCGGCGGCGAGGCCCACGAGCTCGCCGATGGGCCTCAGCTGGCGCACGGCGGCGATCAGGAGGGCCCCCTCCGCGGGGCTGAGGGTGCCCTTGCGGAGCGCGGGGCCGAGGCGTCTGCGGGTCAGGGCCGAGAGCAGGGGCAGGGCCGCCTCCAGGGTGCGATGACCCTGGACGAAGGAGTCGATCTCCGGGCGCGGATCCTCCCAGCCGACCGCTAAAACGCCCCCCTCCTGGCGCTGTGCGGTTTGCTCTGGCAGCCCCGAAGCGCCCGTTCCCAGGGCCTTGATCAACCCAGCCGCGACCAGCGGGTCGAGCCGCCTCAGTGGCCCGGCGAGGAGCACCCCGAGCCGGTCCTCCAGGCGCTGCTCGGCCCGGGCGGCGAGCCGCCAGCCGGCGGGGCTCAATGGCCGCAGCATCACCATGGCGTGCTCCCCGCTCGCGGCATTGCGGCTGGTGCCCATCTGGGCCGGCCGGTAGCCGCAGGCGTGCCAGAAGTCGATGAGCCCCGGGGTGGCTCCGAAGCTGGCCCCCAGAAGGTCGAATCCCTCCCGCCGACCGTCTAGGGCGAGCCCGCGAAGTAGCCGAATCCCCAGTCCCTGCCGTGTGAAGGCAGGGTGCACCGCGATGCGGATCACCCGCAGGTAGCGCAGGGCGGGCGCCTCCAGCAGGCCGCCATGGGCGGACAGCGTCTGGGGCAGCAGGTGTCCCCGGGGGCGGCGGCGGCCCGCGAAGATGGCTTGCCGCAGATCCTCGGACGCCATGCCACCCTCCTCCGCGGCGAGCAGGGTGGCGATGACCCGGTCTCCCTGACGCAGGGCATAGACCCGTACGTTCGGCCCATCGAGGAGCATGCGCAGATCCAGGGGGCGGGTCTGGTAGTGGGCCAGGACCAAGAGGCCGAAGACCTGGTGAAGCGTCGGCTCGTCTTCGATCAGGGCGTCCCGGTCCAGGCGCGCCAGTTCGGACGGCAAGGGCGCCGGGTCCCGCGGGGTCGGCACCTCGGGTGGACTGGCGTCGAGCAGCAGGGCGCGAAAGACCAGGGCCTCCAGGGGGTCGCCCGGGGACCAGCGAATCGGGGCCGTTAGTGTCAGCCTGCGCCAACCCGGCGTGCGCCGGTCCAGAATGTCGCGAAAGCGCAGCTCGAATCCCCGCCCCGTCCCCTCGTAACCGTGGACGGTAGTGGCGAAGCAGACGCGTCGGTAGCGCTCCAGCAGGGTGGCGAGCAGGGGAGCGGGGATGCCCGCGGCCTCGTCCACCAGGAGCAGGTCTGCTGGCGGATGGGTCTCGCATAGCTCGTCCGGGGCGATGAAGCGAAGGGTGCCGCCTGGTTTGTCCGTTTCCTCCCGCGGTTGGGCCGCTGCCCCTAAGGTCAAGGAGAAATGGCGGAAGAGGGCCTCACAGGCACCGGAGCGCGGCGCCGTGACCAGGATGCGCGGGAGGCCGCCACAAGCCAGCCGGGCGGCGGCGATGCCCAACGCCGCGCTCTTGCCGCGACCCCGATGGGCGGTGAGGACCAGGGGTCGATGGGCCCGGCCATGGGCAAGGCGCAGGATGGCCTTGATGGCCGCGTGCTGGTCCGGGGTGGCGGGTTGGGTCGGGTCCGGCTCCCGAGATCCGGAG
>Ga0209254_10000957_pt1 | contig 25416 bp, 19 predicted proteins | sample FrelakmetDIP11DI_FD_187148 | JGI IMG/M metagenome (GOLD analysis project Ga0209254, IMG submission 187148) | Freshwater lake sediment microbial communities from the University of Notre Dame, USA, for methane emissions studies - DIP11 DI (SPAdes)... | ecosystem: Environmental > Aquatic >...
TCCAGGAGCAGCCCGTCCGCCCCTACCAGCTCCAGCGCCGCGCCAATTTCCTCCTGCGCCGGCGGCGCCTCGCCACGTTCGCCGCGCCCGATGACGTCCCACGCGTCCACCAGGGGCGCGACGGTGATGTCGAAGATCCCACCGCTGGCCTGGTAGACATTTATGCCCGTCGCGATCATCTCCCACAACTCTTCGGATACCGCCACCGGCCCGGCCGCCGCGGCAGCGTTTACGCGCGCGATCTCGCTATCCGGGTTGTAGCGGTCGGCGATCTCCTGCACGCGGTAGATCTCCTGGAAGGCGGCATCCACCGCGCCCTCGACCTGTGACTGGTTCTTACCGTAGGCGGTTATGGTCACCACGTCGTCCAGCACGTACTCCTGGCGCCGCAAGGGCTCCTTGGAATACCCCGGGTTCAGCCAGATCATCAGGAGGACGGCGAGCCCCGCCAGGACGAGAGACGCGAAGATGACCAGCAGGGTATCGCGCCGGTTCTTCTTTCCGATGCTCTTTTCGTCGCATGCGTTCTGATTACTCACGCAAGGTAGTATAGCACCTGCGGTAAAAGGTGGGGTACGGTGCTTACCGGGTGTGATGCGGGTGTCCGCCGCACCACAACAGCGGGTTCATTCCTCGCCTCCGGAGGCGACCACGGCCGGGGGCTCGACGTCGCCCAGCTCTTCCACCGCCGGAGGGGCTTCCTCACCCTGGTGTATGTAGCGCTCCATGTAGCGCATGGAGAGCTCCAGGAGCAGTGAGAACAGGGCTGCGATAGCCAGGGACTGCACCATGACAATGAAACTCGGCAGGTCCAGCATGAAGAAATCGCGGAACCACGGTATGGCCAGGACTCCCACGAAGCAACCCGCCATCACCGCGACCAGGATGCCCCGCCAGGACAGGAGGGGGCGCGAGAGATAGGCGAGCACCGCCAGCCCTACTATGGTGAGCACGATAACCGCCACCGTGCGCGATTCCGCCAGGCTCGCCCCATGGGTCCGAGCCATGGCGTTGGCGGTGAACGTGGCGGCCGCCGCGATAAAGCCGGCCGGGATCGCGAAATAGAGGACCCGCCGCAGCAGGCCGGGCCGGTAGCGTTTTTTGCTGGGCGCAAAGGAGAGCCAGAAAGCCGGGATGCCTATGGTCAACGAACCCACCAGGGATATATGGCGCGGCAGGAACGGGTACGGCCAGGTGACGATGGCGATACCCACCGCGAGGAGGGCGGCATAGACGGTCTTGGTGAGGAAAAGGTTGGCCACCCTCTCCATATTGGCCATCACCCGCCGGCCCTCCGCCACCACTCTCGGCAGGGTCGAGAATTTGCCGTCGAGCAGCACCAGCTGGGCGACGGACTTGGTCGAAGGGGCGCCGGAGCCCATGGCGATACCCATATCCGCGTCCTTGAGAGCGAGGGTATCGTTTACTCCGTCTCCGGTCATGGCCACCACGTGGCCGCCCGACTGCAGGGCGTGCACCATCATCCTCTTCTGCTCCGGCACCACGCGGCCGAACACCGTGCTCTCGTGCATCACCTCGGAGAGGTCATCGAGGTCAGCGGAGAGCTTGCGGGCGTCCACCGGCTCGTCCGCTCCCGGCACGCCCACCCTCTCCGCCACCGAGCCCACCGTGCTCGGGTTGTCCCCGGAGATGATCCTCACCCCGACTCCCTGGTCCATGAAGTATTCCAGGGTCTCGGCGGCATCGGGACGGATCTTCTCCTCGATGACCAGGAGGGCGGCGGAGTCCAGGCGCTGCGGCAGCTCTTCCTCCACCACCGGCTCCTCCGCCCGCGACAGCAGGAGCACGCGCAAGCCGGAACTCGCCAGGGAGTCCGCCTTTTCGCGCAGGGTACTATCCGACTCCTCCCGCAGCAGCACCTCCGGCGCCCCCAGTACCCATGAACCATGGCCCTCGAATGAGACCGCGCTCCATTTGCGAGCGGAGGAGAAGGGGACAGTGGCCCCTACCTTCCAGTCGGGATGCGTGGGAAAAGCGGTGCAGATGGCCAGCATGGTGGAGTTTTCGGAAGGAGAAGCGGCGGCGAAAGCCCCCAGCACCTCGTCCAGGTCGCTCCCCCCGTTCAGCGGCTCGATGCGCCCGAACTGCGGCGTCCCCTCCGTCAGCGTACCCGTCTTGTCCAGGCAGATGACGTCCACACGTGCCAATCCCTCAACCGCCGGGAGTTCCTGCACCAGCACGTGGCGCCGCGCCAGGGCGACGGCGCTGACCGCGAACACCAAGCTGGTGAGGAGCACCAGTCCCTCGGGGACCATGCCCACCAGGCCCGCGACCGTTGCCAGGATCGCGTCGTCAAAGGTGTTGTCCGCTATGAGCTGGCTGACGGCGAGAAGGATGGCAACCGGTATCATAACGTAGGTTATATAGCGCAGGATGGTGTTGATGGCATCGCGCAGGTCCGACTTGACCAAAGTGTAACGCTTGGCCTCCGAGGCGAGCTTCTGGGCGTAGGCATCCTCGCCCACCGCCGTCGCCCTGACCCGGCCGGAACCCGCGGAGACGAAACTCCCCGAGAGGAGCCCATCGCCGGGCTTTTTTACGATGGGGACCGCTTCGCCGGTGAGCAGGGATTCATCCACCTCCAGTCCCTCGGAGTCGAGCACTTCGCCGTCTACGAGGATCTGGTCGCCGGCCGTGAGTTCCAGGAGATCGTCCAACACTACCTCGTCGCGTGAGATCTCCACGTGGCTGCCCCCCCGGATCACCTTCGCCCTGGGTGCGCTCAAGAGCGAGAGGCGGTCGAGGGTGCGCTTGGCACGCAGCTCCTGGAATACGCCGATGAGGGTGTTGAAGACCAGGACGCCGGCGAAGAGGGCATCCCTTATAGGCCCGATGATTATCACCATCACCGCCAGCGCACCCAGGACGGCGTTGAAACGGTTAAACACGTTGGCCCTGATGATGGAGGAGATGGAGCGACTCGACTTGTCCGCAACCTTGTTGGTCTTCCCCTGGGCGATCCTCTCCTTTACCTCAGCTTCACTTAGGCCCCGCTCGCCGTACCCGTTGTCTCCCCATGCCGAGCCCAGCGGTTGTGCCGTTCTCTCAGCCTGTCTGGAATCCCCTAGTTCGTCGTTCATGTAGTGTCTGACCTCTTGGTGCCGGATAGAGCCCGCCTTGCTACGGTCTATTCTTACATCAAGTCCTGATACTTACCACCCACATCCCGATCAATAACCCTCCCGTCTGCCCACCCCCGCCCCGATTCATAATTCGCTCTTCCGGCCACCTCCGCCGCGCTCCATAACCCGCCACCACCTGCCAAGGCCAGCGATGCGTAGCGCTGTGGGCCAGCATTAATACTGGCCCCAGTCGCCATTACGTAATACCTGCGGCGGGTCTATTGATCTCCAGCCGGTATGGCAGACCCCATCTTCCAGGGCCGACGCTCTCTCTCCGTCTGGGGGGTCAGGTCTTGTCTTTTGCATTCTACGGACGTATCTGCCAAGTCCAGGGCTGCATGAATGCAAAAGACAAGACCTGACCCACTCACGCAAAAGGGGCCGGGTTTCCCCGGCCCCTTTTGTCGTAACGTGTTACGCTGCCGCCACCTCTCCAAACCGCTTCGGTTTGAACGCCTTGTCCAGCAGTATCACGAAGCAGTTGGCGATGATGATGGAGTAAGCCACGGCGCCGGTGGGCGCTCCGTAGACCCGGATGAGTACGATGAGCACCCCGATGATCAGACCGAAGATCACCTGGCCCCACGTGTACATTGGACTGGATACCCAGTCGGTGGCCATAAAGAAGGCGCCGAGCATGACGCCGCCGGCCAGGATCTGGTAGAGCCCGTCCGAGCCCACGATGTAGCCGAGGATGAGCACGGTGGCCAGGATGGTCGCCGGGATCACCCAGCTGATGACCTTGCGGTAGATAAGGTAAGCGCCGCCCAGGAGTACCCAGAAGGAACCGACCTCGCTGATGGCCCCGCCGTAGTTGGCGAAGAGCAGGGCGCCGTAAGAGGGGCCGAGGCCCTCCAGACCAGACTTGATGTAGGCCAGGGGGGTGGCGGTCATGACGCCGTCGAACCCGCCCTTGAGCATACCCAGGTTGCCGGTCCAGCTGGCCAAAAGCCCCGAGACGGTGATGATGAACACGTACCCGAAGAGCGCCGGGTTGAAGATGTTGCGTCCCAGCCCGCCCATGAGCCACTTCACGACCACGATGGCGATGAACGCCGCGATGATCATGTTCAGCCACTGCACCTGGGCCGGCATTAGCAGCGCCAGCAGCAGCCCGGTCACGGCCGCGCTCCCGTCAGCTAAGGTGGACTTCCTCTTCTTGATCTTGCACATCAACCACTCGAAAACCAGGCATGAACCCACGCATACCGCGATGACGAAAAGGGCATTGTAGGTGAATGCCACCAGCGCGGCGATGGTCACCGGCGCCAAGGCGATGAGCACATCCCGCATGGCAATCGCAGTCTGTTCTTTGCTCTTCAGGTGCGGGGGCGGAGTAATGATCAGGTTATCTGTAGCCATATGCCATCACCTCCTTATTCCTTCTTCTTCAAGGCCGCTATTTCAGCTTTGGCCGTTCGGACGTACTGTACATGGGGTATGTAGGCTGGGCACTCGAAGGAGCAGCAGCCGCACTCGAAGCAGTCCAGAGCTCCCCACATCTCGGCCTTGTCCCACTGCCCGCGCTTGGCGGCCTGGACGATGAAGTTGGGGGAGAGGAACATGGGGCAAGCATCGATGCACTTCGTGCAGCGCACGCAGTCCGTCTCCTCGCCCACGTCCACCACGTCGGAGGTGAGCACCACGATGCCGGAGGTCCCCTTGACCACCGTGGCCTTGGCCTCTGACTGTGCCCATCCGGTCATGGGGCCGCCAATGATCAGCTTGACCGGGTTGCCCACGAACCCGCCGCAGGAATCGATGAGCGTCGAGATGGGGGTGCCGATAGCGGCAAGCAGGTTTGCCGGCTCGCGGATGCCCGGGCCGGTGACCGTGAGCACCCTCTCGTAGAGTGGCTTGCCCCAGGCCGCCGCCTCGTAGAGCGCGATGGCCGTACCCACGTTCTGCACCAGGCAGCCCACCTCGCTGGGGAGCTTACCCGGGGGAACCTTGCGCCCGGTGAGTGCGAAGATGAGCATCTTCTCGGCTCCTTCGGGATACTTGACCTCGAGCACCTCCACCTCCACATCGGAGAGGCTGCTCGCCTTGGAGCGCAGGGCGTCTACGGCGTCCATCTTGTTGGCCTCGATACCGAAGATCACCTTGCTGGCTCCCACCGCCGATTTGAGCAGGCGGGCGCCGGCGATGAGATCGTCGGTGCGCTCCAGCATCTGGCGGTGGTCGCAGGTGAGGAACGGCTCGCACTCCACGGCGTTGATGATCACTATGTCCACCGGCTTGTCCTTGGGGGGAGTGAGCTTCACGTGGGTGGGGAAGGCGGCGCCTCCCATGCCCACCAGGCCGGCTTCCTTGGCGATCTCGCGGATCTCATCCGCGCTTAGTGAGTCCAGGTCCTTACCTTGCTTCTTAGCGAACTCCGGCTGCTCCGCGTCCGGCGTGATGATTACGCTCTTAACCTTGGCGCCGGTGAAGTTGGCGACGTCTGCGACTTCCTTCACCGTGCCCGCCACTGAGGAGTGTACGGGGGCGGAGACGAAGGCGTCGGTTGCGCCTATCTTCTGTCCGACTTCCACGCGGTCTCCCGCGCTGACCAGGGCCTCGTTGGGGGCCCCGATGTGCTGCGAGAGCGGGATGATGACCTCGGCGGGCACGCTTGCGCGTTTGATGGCTTTACCCGAGGCCAGTTCCTTGTTGTATGGGGGGTGGATACCTCCCTTGAAGGTCTTGGCTTCCGCCATGTCACTCACCCCCCTCTTGCGCCTTGCGCTCCATGCCTTCGTTGCGCTTGTTGATGACGTAGCCGGCGCCGGCCGCGGCGACCAGGCCCACCAGGGCCAGGCCTCCCCAGGGAGCACCGGGCTTGATCAGGGTCTCCCATATGGTGACGCCCACCGGGACCGATGGATCCGCGGGCAGTCCGTAGCGCACGGGCACATCCTCGAGCACGTAGATATAGTGCAGGCCGTCCACCTGGTCCAGGCCGTAGAGCTGGGCGTTCTCGACGCCCCGCTCCTTCTTGAGGAACGCGACCCTCTCCTCCGCCAGTTTCACCATCTCCTCGCGCGTTCCGAACTCGAGCGCATCGGAGGTGCAAGTCTGCACACAGGCGGGGCGGTTGCGGGTCGGGTAGGGGTCAACGGCTTTCGCCAGGTCGGGCGAACCTTCCTCTATGGTCGGGAAGGCCTCCGGCGCGTTGGTGATGCGGTCGAAGCACATCACGCAGCGGAAGATGCCCTTCTCGGCCTCGTCGAAGCGGCAGGCCTGGAAGGGGCAGGTGGCCACGCAGTAGTTGCAGCCTATGCACTGCTTGGGGTCCGTCTTCACCAGCCAGGCCTCGCTGTCATCGTCCGAGACCTTGTACTTCTTGGTGGCGCCTGAGGGGCAGACCTTGACGCAGGTGGCGTCGGTGCAGTGCATGCACTGGTACTTAGTGAAGTGCCACCACAGCTCGTCATCCGAGGCTGGACGCTTCTCCGGCTCGTTGAAGAGGATGCGCATCCAGCACTGCGAGGTGAGCTGCAGCGGGTTCTCGTAGGTGCCGTCGTTGTCGGTCCTGGTGTAGGTACGCTGGTTCCAGTTCTTGCAGGCAACCTGGCAGGCGCGGCACCCCGTGCACTTGCTGGCGTCGAAGAGGATCGCCTTATCTGTGGGGTTAGCCATTTTAATTCACCTTCCTCAGGTTGACCAGGAACGCTTTCGACTCGGGGATGGTGGTGTTCGCGTCGCCGACATGGCCGGTGAGCTGGTTAGCCGAGTAGTTCTTCTTGGACATCCCATCGCGCTCCGGGCCGCCGGGGAAGAGACCTATATAGCCGTAATGCCAGGTCGTCCCCACGATGTGCACCTTCTTGGTACTGCCGTTGTCCCCGATCTCCAGGGGCTTGAGGCGGACCGTGACCACCGCCACGCCCTGCATCTTGCCGCGTTTGCTCTCCAGCTCCACCAGGTCACCGTTCTTGATGCCCAGCTCATCCGCGAGCTCCACCGAGAGCTCCACGAACTGCTCGGGCATGGCCTCGCCCAGCCAGGAGAGGTTGCGGGTCATCTGCCCCGCCTGCCAGTGCTCGGTGACGCGGTAGGTGGTGCCGATGTATGGGTACTTGGGGTCCCCGATGTCGGCAAAGCCCCATTTCTCCGGGTCTTCCTTGGCCGACGGCCAGTCCAGGACCGCCGCCGGGTTGTTCTGGGTCTTCGAGAGCACGTTATGCACCGGGCTCTCCCGGGGCTCGTAGTGCTCGGGGAAGGGTCCCTCGATCATGGAGTTCGAGAACAGGCGGGCCACCAGCGCTCCCACCTCGCGGTTGAGGAAGAACGGGCTCGAGCCCGAACGGGTGCGCATGGTCGCCTTTCCCTTCAGCTCCGGCGGGAAGGCCGGATCGGAGCTGGGCTGGGAGTAGAAGTCGGGTATGTCGTTCTGCATTCCCAGGGTCTCGTCGTCCTTGAAGGTGAAGATGGCCTTGTCCGGCGCGTAGGGCTTGCCGGACCAGTCGCAGGAGGCCCGGTTGTAGATGATGCGGCGGTTGACCGGCCAGCACCAGGCCCAGTTGGGGGTCTGGCCCAGGTCGATCAACTTCGCGTCCGCGGGCGGGTTCGTGGTGTAGATAGTAGTGCCGTCCTTGCCCAGGTAGTAAACAGGGGTCTTCTGGAAGTGCCATTTGCACTTGTTGTAGGCGATCCCGTTCCACTCCGTGGCCTCCCCGGCGCGAGGGTACACATGTACCTCCACGTCCTTGCCACCGTATTTGATCGTCTCCGCTTTGCCGTCCTTGGTGCTGATCGGGAGTTTTTCGCCTTTGTCATCGACGAACTTGTCGTCAGGCAGTTCAAGGATTCTCGCCGCCCTTTCCATGTCGGCATTACTGGCCCAACTGCCGCAATAGATCCAGATGCCGCAGCAGGTGGAGCCGTCGTCCTTGAGGTTGCTGAAACCGAACACCGGCTTGTTAAAGGCCGCCTCCCAGCTGAACTCGCCCTCCGGCCAGGTGAAACCGTTGATCTCCACCCAGATCTGCTCGATGTTGGGATCGCCGTGCTCTTCCTCGTCGTAGGCCCAGAAGAGCTCGGTTATGGCCTCCTTGGCCGGTCCGCCCTCGGTCTCGTAGAGCTCCTTGAGCGCCTTCATGAGCTGGTGGATCATCCACAGGTCGCTCTTGGCGTCGCCGGGTGCCTCCGTCGCCTTCCAGCGGAACTGGGAGAGGCGGCTGGAGTTGGTCACTGAGCCGCTCTTCTCGGTTGAGCCGGCGGCGGGAAGCGACCAAACCGCGGTCTGGTTGTCCTTGGGATCGATCCCGGGCCGCTGCCAGAAGTTCATGGACTCGGTGTCCCAGAGGTCGGCCGCCACGAACCATTCCAGCTTGTCCATGGCCGCGGCCTCGAGGTTGGAGTTGGGCCCGCCTATGACCGGGTTCTGGCCCCACGCGATAAGGCCTTTGTGGACACCCGCGTACATATCCTCGAAGAGGCCGATATGGGTGTAGTTCTTGCCCTTCTTCACCTTGGGATGGAGATCGTAGGCCTTGTCCAGCCCGTTCTTCTTGGCGTAGGGGCCGTAGTAGGCCAGGAGGTAGCTGTTGAAGAACCTCGGCGTCCAGCTCCAGATTCCGACCTTGGGGGTGTTAGCGGCCAGGTAAGCCGCGCGGTCCGCGTTGTCGGTGGAGTTGGGCACCGGCAGGTAGCCGTTGATGAGATGGGAGAGCAGGGCGAAGTCCGTGGACCCCTGCACGTTGCTCTCCCCGCGCAGGGCGTTGATGCCCCCGCCCGGCATGCCGGCGTTGCCCAGCAGGCTCTGCAGTACACCGAAGGTGCGGATCTTCTGCACCCCCACCATGAACTGGGTGAGACCCATGGCATACATGAGGTTGCCCGTCTTCTCCCGCTTGTGGGTGGTGCCGACGTAGGCCTCCGCGATCTCCTCGAACTTGGCGGGGTCCATGCCGCAGACCCTGGTCACGATGCTGTCCGCTCCCTCGTAGGTGTAGCGCGAGTAATGTGCCTTGAGCTTGCCGAAGACCGTGCCGGCGATGGCGTCATCCCCGTTGGGGATGAAGTTGCCGCCCGCATCCTTGGGGCCACTGGGCGTGCCGCGCCCCTTGTAGAAGGCGTCCTCCGCGATGGGGACGAGCTGCACGCGCGTGGGCTCTCCCGCCGCGTCGGCCACATAGGTCCAGGTGGCCTTGTCGTAGCTTCTCTTCTCGGCATTGTAGCCGCTGAAGAGGCCGTCCAGCTCGCCGGGGCCCTTGTAGTTCGGGTTCACCAGGATGGGCCCGTTGGTGAAGTTCTGGACGTAGTCCCAGTTGATGTAGTTCTTGTCGATGGCGTACTTGATCAGCGCCCCGAAGAAGGCGATGTCCGTGCCGGGCCGGATGAAGGAGAATACATCCGCCCTCGCCGCTGAGCGGGTGAAACGCGGATCGACGACGATGATCTTAGCGTCGCGTTCTTGCCGCGCCTTCTCCATCCACTTCCAGCAGCAGGTATGGTTCTCACTCGGGTTAGCGCCGCAGACCATGAAGGCGTCCGCGTTCTTCAAGTCCACCCAGTGGTTGGTCATGGTTCCTCGTCCCCACGTGCCGCCGAGACCGACGACTGACGCGGAGTGTCATATACGCGCCTGGTGTTCTATGTACACCAGGCCGAGGCCGCGGGCGAACTTGGATTCCAGATACAGTTCCTCGTTGTCGAGGGCCGCCCCACCGAGGTGAGCGATGCCCTCACAGCGGTTCACCGTCACCTTTTTCTTGGTGCCAGCGACGTCGATCTCCTCCGTCTCGACGAAGGTGGCGTCCCGGGCGTCCTTGATAAGGCTGGCGATGGCCGGTATGGCCTCCTCCCAGGTCTTGTCCTCCCACTCGGTCCCGCCGGGAGCGCGGTAGCGGACTTTGGTCAGGCGCCTGTCGCTGTCGGCCACCTGGAAGATGGACTGGCCCTTGGAGCAAAGGCTAGCCCGGTTGATGGGGCTGTCGGGCAGGCCCTCGAGACCTACCATCTTCCCGTCCATCACGCTGACGATGGCACTACAGCCCAGTGAGCAAAAAGGGCATACTGTAGTGCTCTCCATGGCTTCACTGATGCGAAGCTCCTCGCCAGCTGCGAAGGCGGGGGTGGAGAATCCGAGTTGCGCGAGGGCCGCGACGCCGATGCCGGCGCCCGACAGCTTGAGGAAACCTCTTCGCGAAAGTTCCATACTTCCCCCCACTTTCCTAGGTCGATTACTGTCCTTGCGAAAATACAAAACTTGCGGTCACTTGCGGTCTATGTTTAAACCCATGCGGGATTTGATTTCCCTGTCCATGCAAGTGTCTTGCCCCCTTCTAACTGGTTTTCAAGGAACGGCTCACCCAATCAATAATCTCAAGGATTATACTATCCCCGCCTGCAGCATGGCAACATCATCTGGCAATGGGGATGGAGGCGCTTGCCGCCTACGAAAATACCGTCTTGCAGCCTCTTTCATACCCTCTCTCCTCCGCCGCGATATCCAGGTGCGCCGTTGCCAGGTCCTCCAGGGGCAGCACGAATTCCTCGTCCTTCTCGCTCGGCGGGGTGCTCACCTTGATGTACTTCCCGCAGGCATCACAGAGATACACGCGGCGGTTCTGGTCTTCCCCGGCGAATATATATTTGAGCTTGTCTTGGTCAACGGTGCTGCAGAAAGGACACATGATGCGGGGGAAACCCCAACGCGCGCCGCAGAGAGAGCATTCCAGCACGCGCAGCCCTTCCTCGGGCCGCAATAAGCCCATGACCGGCAGGTCTCCGCAGACCGGACAGCGGCCGCGCGGCACCTGTCCCAGGTCCGTCCTGCGCACCAAGGCTCCTACCATCTTCCAATAGAAGGGAGCCAGGGAGATATGCAGCAGCATGTGGAGGACGGCGGGATCAAGAGAATATCCCTCCAGGCGCTCCGCCATCTTTTCGTCATCGTGTGCGAGAAAGGCTTCGACGAGGTCGCGCAGCCTGCCGTCATCCTCCAGTTCCTCCTCCAGGAACCCCTCCAAACCCTCCACCGGGCCTTCGCCCTTCTTATCCAGGACTTTGCCCAGTTCACGCAGCATCTCCTTGAGGACGGGAAGCTCCACCGCGAGCTCGTCCGCCGCGACCAGCAGCCTGCCCTCGTCTATCCTGCTTAATATCTGGGCTCCCTCTATGTGGGGGAGCTGGTCGGGGATATCCCGCGAGAGCTTCCTCTGGGTGGAAAAAACCTCGCGATAGAGGCCCATAACCCCTTTGAGCCTGGGATTCACCTCGACATACCTCTTGATCTGGCGGCTCAACAGGCTCTTGTTTATCTTTCGCTGTTTAAGGTCGAATTCGCCGATCTCGATCTACCTCCCCGATCTTTAACTTTTGTGCTTTTCACTTTCCGCCTCGAACCAGCTGTCTCTGCCGTGTGGTCATCCCTCCACCACGTTAAGGTCACTTATTATATGCCATGCATAGGCACAGCGGGAGCGGCATTCAATCCTCCTCCTCCTCTGCCTCGATGGCCTCCGCCTGTTTCTTAGAGCTCCGCATGCCGAACATGGCAAAGAGGATACTCCCCTCGTAAAGCAGGAACATGGGCGCCGCCACCAGGACCATGGTGACGGGGTTCCAGTCCGGGGTGATCAATGCGGCGAAAGCCAGGATGACGATCACCGCAATGCGCCAGTTCTTGTGCAATCTCTGTGGGGTTACGATGCCCAGCCTCACCACCAGCCATACCACCAGCGGGGTCTCGAAGGACAGGCCCACGCCAACCATGAGCAATGCCACAAAGCTTACGTACTGATTTGCCATGAGCACGGGGGTTATCTCCCCGCCCGATTGTCCCGTCAGCCATTTCAGGCCCACTGGGAGGATGTACATGTAGCAGAAGGCCACGCCGGCCAGGAAGAAGATGATGATGAAGAAGAGGGCGTAGTACATGAAACGCTTCTCCCGCTTGCGCAGGGCCGGGGCGATGTAGGCGAGGATCTCGTAGATTATAACCGGCAAGGCCAGGACGATGGCCGCGTATATGGCTATCTTAAAGCGGACCATGAAAGGCTCGAGCACGGTCTGGTAATAGAGGTTCAGGGGGATGTTGGCCTTGGCCGCCGGTTCCTTGAGAAAGCCGAGGATCTCCCAGGAGAATATATATCCTACTGATGTAGCGACCACGAGGGAGAGGAACATCACGATAATGCGCCTTCTGAGCTCCTCGAGGTGCTCGATAAAGGTCATCTTCTGGTCGGCCAAAAAAGCCTCCGGGGCTGTTCAGGGGTAGGGAAGGGGGTGTTTTCCAGCGGTTTCCCTGGCTCGCCTATTCCTCTTCCTCTTCGGTCTTCTTCTTCTTCTTGCTTTCCTTCTCTTCCTCTTCCTCTTCCTTGCCCTCGAGGCCTTCCTGTACGGCCTTGGTGACCTCGGTACTTGCCCCCCGCAGTTCCCTGATGGCCTTCCCCACGGAGCGTCCCAGTTTAGGAAGCTGTGTTGGCCCGAAGATGATCAGGGCGATCCCGAGGATGATAAGCAGTTCGGTGGGTCCGAAACTCTGAAAAAGCGCGAGCATATGCTTTTTACCTCCTTTACGCTGTTATTTCGCTTCGAAGCCGTCGCTTCGAACACGTTAGAATATATTAGACTCAGCCCATTTATTAGTCAACGGGATGCGCAACCCGGCGTTGGCGCTGGTAGTCCGGATTTGCTGTGGATCCATAGATCTGACACTGGTCTTATGTAATGGGAAATGGGGTCAGGCCTTTTAGTCTTCAGGCCTTCTTGTTTTCCCCCACGACGCAGGACATGAGGCCTGACCCCACCCTACGGGGAAAAGACGGGGCGGGGATGGGGGCCGGACGGGTGATAGGACGGAGCGGGGCGGGAAGACCGTCGGGTTACAGATCGGGGCGTTAGTCTTACGTAACGGCGACAGGGGCCAGGATAAATCCTGGCCCCAGCGCTACGCGGCGCTGTCGCTTTCGCGATGCACCAGGTGCGCAGATCACACGTGCCAGGCCTTAACGCTCAGAAGCGTTAAGGCACTGGACACCGTCGCGCCGAAGACGGCGCTGTCGCTTTCGCGATGCAGACTATCGGAACCACATATATATAACGGGGCATCTTATCGGTCGGGGAGGGGATGCGGGTGAGGGCGGAGAAAAGACAGGGGAAAGGAGTTCGCATGAGAGGAGGCCGCCGGCGTTTCGGGGTGACCGCGGCTTGTACAGTCCTGGTCATGGCACTTACCATCTCTGTCCTGGCAGGATGCGGCGGCACCACGGAGAACGACAGCGCGGCGGTCACCGAGGCGGCCACTACCTTCCTCAACGCCCTGGGAGACCGCGATGTAGAGGGATTGCGCTCCTTGATGTCCCAGGACTACCTGTACTCCAGCGGGGTACCCGATCCCATCACCAGCGAAGAGCTCATCGCGGCGTTGGGTTACCTGAATTCCTACCGCTTCATCCCCGAGGAAGACATCACCATCGAGGGGGACCGCGCCGTGATCACCATGGATATAGAGCTGGCGCAGGAAGGGGAGTTCGAGGAAACCATCGCGCTGGTCCTCGAGGACGGCGTGTGGAAGGTTGACGCCTTCACGGCCATTGACTGGTCGCGCAAGCCGGTGGTGGTGACCGACGACGGATGTGTGGAGGCCGAACAAGCCCTGCGTGATTTCCTCGTCGCCTGTATCGACGGCGATACGAAATACATCTTCGAGCACCTGAGCCCGGGCTACAAGGAGAAGCATCGCCTAGACGAGCCCTGGACCTCGGCGGAGTTCTCCGGGGTCTTCGGAACCGCCCGTTCCTTCGATTTCAACCCCGAAGAGCTGGCCATCGAGGGCGACACCGCGGAAGTCGACGTCACCGTGGAGTTCGGCACCAGGGGAAACCTGGAATCGGAGACATCCCGCGTGGGACTGGTGCGCCAGGGTTCGATCTGGCTTGTAGAGACTTTTCCCTTCTTCATCTATTGAACCCCCCTATCTCATCTCGAACATCAGCCTGCAGGACAGCAGGATACGCGCAGCCTGAAATGCATATGGTAGGCATCAGGTTTGAGAATCCCCGCAAACGGATATTAAAAGAGGAAGATGTAGTCATTATCGCTTTCGATTAGATGGCGATGGATCCAGGGGGGTGGAAGGTATGGCGGACTACGATGCGGTGGTCATAGGAGCAGGGTTGGGCGGTATCTCAAGCGGTGCCCTGCTTGCTAAAAACGGCTTCAAGACACTGGTGCTGGAACAGGCCGACGTCGTGGGTGGCTGTTGCTCCACCTTCGAGTACCAAGGCTACAAATTCGACACCGGGGCCTCGGTTACGATGATAATCCAACCGCTGCAGGCCATCTTCCAGCGTCTGGGAAAGGAACTGGAGGAATACATCGACCTCATCCCCTGCGATCCCATCTATTCCGTGTACGCCTTCGACGGCAGCCGCTTTACCATCCCCACCGACATCGACGCGGCTACGAAGGTCATCGCCTCCTTCGCCCCGGAGGACGTGGAGGGATGGAAGAGGTTTACGCGTATCGGTCTGGACATGGTGGATTCCATTGGAGAGATGATGACCACCCCCATGAACACTTTCGGAGAGGCCATGCGTTTGCAGATGAAGGTTCCCGGCATGCTGCGCAGCATGCCCTATTTCTTACGCTCCCACCAGAGTGTCACGAATCAATTCTTCAAGAACCCTGTCGTACAGTCAACCGTCGCCTTTCAGTCCTACTATGCGGGAGCCCCGCCTGACCTGGGGCTGGGCATGATGGGATTCATAGCGCTCTGCGAACACCTGGGCATCTATTACCCACGCGGGGGCATGATCGGTATCCCAGAGGGGATACGCAAGGCGGGGGCGGAATTCGGTCTCGAGGTCCGCTTAAACACCAAGGTAGACAGGATACTGCTGGACGGGAAGAAAGCCCGCGGTGTGCTCCTGGAGGACGGTACGGAGATAACCTCCAGCATCGTCGTCTCCAACATCAACGCGAAGGTGACCTATCTCAAGTTGGTCGGCCCCGAGGTGCTCCCCAATTGGGCCAAGAAGGCCATCGGGAGCTACAGGCTTTCCATGGGGGGACCCATGATCTACGTCGGACTGGATACGCGTCCGCCCCTGGAGGCACATCACAACATATGCACAGGCCACGTCGATGATTTCAACAAGATCTGGCACGAATACTACGCGAGGGGGATACGGCCGCAGGCCAGCGGGTGGCTGATCAGTTGGCCCACGAAGTCTGACCCCGATATGGCGCCCCCTGGTCACCACGTGTTCAATTTCGTCTGGGGAGGGCCCGCCCCCTACGCTCCCCTCGGAGACAACTGGGACCGCCTCAAGCCCGCCTTCACCGAGGAGGCCATCGGGGTGCTGGAACGAGAGGTGATGCCCGATATCCGCGACCACCTGAAGGTGGTAGAGGTCTCCACGCCCCTGGACTACGAGCGGCGCTTGCTCACGCCCCAGGGCGGCTACTACGGCCTGTTCCTGGACGCTTTCTCCGCAGCTATGTTCAGGCCCAACCCCCGCTCGCGGGTGATCAAGGACCTCTACCTGGCGGGGTCCTCTACCTGCCTGGGAGGGGGGGTGCCTACAACCCTCGCTTCGGGAATCATCGCCTCGGACTACGTGATACATGACCACGCATGAGGTTCCTTTAAGGGGGAGTTAGGTCGAGGTAGCAGCGGGCGGTCGCCGTAACCCGCGCTTTTCTGTCTCCCATGACCATGAGATCTACCCTGCGGGAAACGCGCACCGTGACCCAGAGATAGCGTTCGCTCGCGCCATACGAGCATTCGAGGAGATCAGAGCCGTTGCGCATCGCGTACTCCCGCGCGGCCGATCCGGGATCGTTCCCGACCCCGAAATAAGGGCTCATTTCAAGACCCGCCGCCTTCGCGGCGGCGTCGGCGGCGGTCTGCGCCTTGCCGCGGGCGCCGTAGAGAGCGGCGACATCGTGCAGGACTACCCCCACCAGCAACATCACCAGCATGAGAGCGGCCGCCACCACGGTGGCACCCGCGCGCTCATCACCGGGTAGTCCCAGCCTCACATGCCCTCCCGGTCGTTTTCGATGCGCATCTCCGCGCTCCCACTCACCGTCACCGCCGGGAAAAACCTGCTCACCGCGGGTATGGCCACGGGCACCTCGTATTCCACCTCCACGCGTATCCATTCGCCGCGGCGCCGCGGCCCGCTCGAGACATCCACCCTGAGCTTCTCGGGATCGAGACCGGCAGCGGACCTGAGCGCCGCTCCCTCGATGAGGACGGGATTGCCCGTCTCTACCCCCTTCCTCGCCCCCTCCCGCGCCGCTGCGGTCACCGCTATCTGGGCTCTCATCACCATCACCGCCTGGGCAAAGATCAGGAACACCATCAGAAGCAGTGGGAGGACCAGCGCGAATTCGGCCGTGGCCTGTGCCTTTTCCGAGCCCGCAAGGCGCCTGGAGAAAGATGGGGAACGGTGGAGCAAGATCACTCCTTTACGTACGGGGAGAGCGGCGTGGGCCGGTGCTTTGCCGCGGCCGTTATGAGCGGTAAGAGTGGAGGCCTTAGTCTACGGCCTTAAAGGTCTCCTCGCGCTTGGATTTGCCGCCCAACTTCTTGAGCAGGTCCGACGGTATCTCGGGGGTTATGTAGCCGACGATATCGTTGTAGTGCTGGATGAGGAAGCGGTCGCCCCGGCGCAGTCCGAGCACCATGTCGGCCGCCTTGGACCTCAATTCCGTCGTGCTGATTATCCTGACTGCCATGTCTTCTCCTTTAAACCTTTAAAGTTATACATGTTATATTATATGCGAATACTATGTTAGTCAAGTACCTGTGCGCAGACTTAAAGGTTGGTATTAGAATATCGCTGGTGGGGCGACAAGCAGGAAGTCCTGATAGGGTTGGTCGCTGCCGCGGGCATACGTATGTCAACGACCCGGTTGGAGGGGGACACGATATCTCCGCCGTCGTCAGCTCGGACTCGGATATCGTGGTGTAACGGCCTGCGTACATCCTCTTCGCCTCGCAGTCACTCGCCCCCTGAGCGCCACCGCGTCCAGGTCCTGGAGATTAGGGAGCAGGCTGGGCCGGTGCGGCCTCAGGCGCGTAGACCAGGTTGACCAGGTTGGAGATGGCGGAGAAGTTGCCCACTTCGTCCCTGGTCTGCAGGGCGAAGTAGAAGGAAGTCCCAGGCTTGGGGGAAGCGAAGGGGAAGCCCGCATAGATGTATTCCTGTTCGCTCCCCGGCTCTCCCGGCATGGGCTTGCCCCGGGTGAGGGGCACGGCTTCATCCCAGTTGCCGGCGTCGATGGGGCGGTCGAGGAACCGTATCTCGTAGCACAGCGCCTGCCCGAGTCCCGCGTCGTCTCCCGGCGCGGTCCAGGTAAGCCTTACCCCGGCGGGCCGCTCCCCATCCATGAGCATCTCGGCGGCGAGGTCCATGACCCGTCCCGGCCTCGCGGCATCGCTCTCCAGGCACCCGGTGTTCCATGCGTCGTGGCCGTACTGCGGCCAGTCCGCCTTGTCGCCACTCGATGATGCGGTCTTCCAGACGAACAGCCATCCCTCTCGGGTGCCCGCCGCCACCTCGCGCGAGCCGTCACCGTCGAAGTCCGCCACGGCGGGAGTGACCGTGCTGCATCCCGCGGTGAACTTAGGCCATCCCGCGGGCTCCTTGCCGGCCGCGTTTACGGCATGCAAGTCGCTTCCGGCGCTTCCCACCAGCACCTCCTGGGAGCCGTCGCCGTCTATGTCCGCCGCGCCGGGCGTGGTGAAGAGGGCGGCGTCGTTCAGCACCACGGGGAAGGACGCGAGCATGCGTCCGTCCGAGGCGTTCCAGGCCGAGACTGCATTATCGGACCTGGTCTGATCGGCGGGCAGGTACATGTCCGCCGCCCTTCCCAGGCCCATGGTGGGCGCGACAAACGAGAGGGTGCCGTCCTCCAGTGAGGCGAAGCTTCCGCCTCCCCACGCACACATCAGGGGCACGTCCTCGGAGCGCGACGCGGCGCCCGCCTCGCCAGCCTGCAGGCTCTTGGGCAGTCCCATCTCATCGCTTCCCAGCAGTGAGGTGCCGTCGGCCCGGAGAAGGAAGCCGGGACCTGCCGCGGAGGATATGCCGATCTCCATGCTCCCGTCGCCGTCGATGTCGGCCGCCGCCGCGGACGCGTTCACCCCCGCGAGGACGCCGGGCAGCATGCCCGGTGCGGCGGTGGCCAGCTTCACCGGCCAGCCCGCCAGGTATGCCTGTGCGGGTACTTTATCTGCCGCGGGCTGCGCTCCCGCCTCCAGGCCGTATGCGGCGCCTGCATGGTGCACGGCATAGACGCGGGTGTTGCAAGGCTCGAACGGCTCCCCCGCGCCGCCGTTAATGGCCTGCAGCGAGGGAAGAAAAGCGCCGAGGTCGAAGGTGAGCGGCGATACGTTGAACCCCTCGCCCAGGTAGGTCTCACCGGTACCGCAGATGATCTCGATGTCACCGTCACCCTCCAGGTCGGCCGCGCAGGGAGCGGCGACCATCTTCCCGCCACGGGATGCGTTTGCGGGGTCCGCGTAGGTGCAGGTGTGGGTGAGAGGGTCGAGCGAGGCCACTTTACTCGGGTCCGCCAGTTTCACCGGCCAACCCCTTACCGCCGTGCCATCGGCATGCCAGGCGTAGAGGTGCTGGTCCGCGCAGGCGGCCACTATCTCCAGGCTGCCGTCGAGGGATGCATCCAGGTTGCAGAGGACCGGCCCGCTCGGGAAAGCCCGGTCGAGGCGGTTCCACCCGTCCAACTTGTGCACGCGGTCCGGAACGAAACGGGATGCGAACCACTCCGCCGGCAACGCCCCCTCCGTCCACCAGTCCGCGCGGTCGGGGATGGAATACAGTGGGTTTGAACGCACGGGGAAACCCGGCAGGAGCTCGCCCGCCGCGTTCCAGGCGTACAGCCTTCCCTGCATGTCTCCCGCTACCACCTCGAGCGAGCCGTCATGGTCCAGGTCCCCCACGGCGGGGGTCCCGGAGATGGAGGCGCAAGCGTTCTTGCCGACCCGGCCGGACTTGAAAGCCTCGGAGCCCTCGTGCAGGGGCAGGGATGTCGCCCGCACCGGCCAGCCGGGGACCTCGCTCATATCGGAGTTGTAAGCGTGCATGGCCCCCTCGCCGGTGGCCACAATGAGTTCGTTCTCACCGTCATCGTCCAGGTCCGCGAAGCGCGGCGACGCGGATACGTCGGACTCCAGATCCAGGGGTGTAGCGGTATAGGCGTCGGGGTCGTCGAAGCAGTAAGCGGTCTTGCGGTCCTCTCCCCAGTTGCCGCGGTTGTCCCGCACCCTCACCCTCACGGTGAAGGAATAGCGGTTGGGGTCGCTCTCGCCCCCCCGCACCTGCATGGTCTCCGTAACCGCGCCGTAGACCGCACCCAGGTCCAGGGTGGCCAGGACGCCCTCGACGGGTTCGTACTGCTCCTCGGTCTCGCTCACCGTCACCCACTCGTCCTCGGCGGGGTCCCAACCCGGCGCCCACTCCACCGTGTACTGGAAGCTCTCGGCGCGGACCGCGGCGGCCTTGCCGGCCACCTCCAGGGTGACCTGCCCCGGATTGAGCGGCTCAAACCATGCGGGGGAGTCTATCTCCGCCTCGGGCGGGATGCGCCCCTGGTCCACGGCCATGACCGCTTCGTAGGCGTTGACGCGGCCGTAGCCGAAATAGGGATCCCATCCCTGGTGCGACCGGAAGCGCTCGGAAGGTCCGAAGACGGAGTCGAGCTCACCCATGGAGGTAGTGTAATAAGCGGGTGAAAAGTCGACGTCGTCCGCGGTCATGGCGATGATCTGTTTCACCTCGCAGGCCGAGAGCGGCAGCTCCTGGCCGGGATAGTCCCACAATTCTCCCCGATGCACGTCGTTGGCGGCCGCGGAATAGATAAGAGCGGCGATGCCCGCCAGGCTCGCGGTGGCGCCCGAGGAATGGCCGTCGGAGGGCGCGGACACGATATTGTTGGCCCCGTAGTTGGTCTTCCCCCCCAGGTAGAGATAGGATGACGGGAACTGTTCCACCGCGGAGGAGCTCGACTCGGCGTACTTCTGTACGGCGTTGACCTGGATGACGTTCTCGCAAGCGGCCGGGTAGTTGTGCTGCGCCGACTCGCCCACCCCGGCGGAAGCGATCACGGCCACGCCCTTGGAGTAGGCGTAGTCTATGGCATCCTGGGCAAGGGGCGTGTTGTTCAGGCTGACCAGGGCAGCCTGCACCAGCCAGGCGCCGGAATCCACCGCGAACACCACTCCCTGGGCAAAATCGTTTGCGTCCACGACGTATGAATCGCCCACCCTCACCGGCAGAAACATGGCGTTGGGGCAGGCGCCCGCGATGCCGCCGGCGTTGTTCGCCTCGCCCGCGGCCCATATCCCCCCGGCGGTGCCGTGGCCGTCGCCCGACTCGTCCCAGGGGTCGTTATCGTCTTCCAGAAAGTCCCAACCGCAGATGTCGTCCATGTAGCCGTTCTCATCGTCGTCCTCGCCGTCCGAGAAGACCCAGATGATGTCCTCGGGGTCCAGGATGCCGTTGCCGTTGAGGTCCACCGCTCGCGGGTCCCCCGCGTAATCGTCCACGTTGAAGACGCCGTCCCCGTTCGCGTCCCAGATGGGCGCGCCCTGGGGGGGAGGCAGCTCGCCGGGGTTGAGGTAGCACTTGCTCCTGAGCTCGCCCATGGCCGCGGGGTCACGCCACGCTATACCGGTGTCGAGTCCGGCGATGACCACGTCGGGCCTGCCGGTGGTGACGCCCCAGGCCTTGTCCACGCTCGCCCCCATGACCCCCGCCAGCTCAGCTTGGTCGAGGTCGGGATGGAAGAGGCCGATGATGGTCTGATAGAGAGTGTTGCTCTTCTCGCCGGTCGTCTTCCAGTATTCGCTGCTGGTGGGGCCGAATTCGTTGGGCGGGAGAGGACTATAGCCGTATTGCTCGTACCTGCCGGGGTCCTGGGTGGGGGAATGCTGGGGCCATGGGGCGTCCGCCAACGCAAACGTCCCGGAAAGGATCAGGATTCCTACCAGTAACGCACCCGTTATGCTTGTCAGTGCGCCTTTTGTATGCCTGTGGCGCGTTGTCATCTTCCCCCCTTTTGTTCCCCATAGGGTTGGGCTTACATTATATATAAAAGTGACACGTTTATTCAATGCCGGGCGGCCGGTATGCTGCCTGTTTATCCATATTCCCCTTTGTGCATCCCTTAACCTTTTATCCGTCTCGGCCCAATGCATGGTGATGGGTCTGGTCCGGCGCAGTCCCACTATTCAGGACAGACGTTCGTAGTTGCTGCGGCGTTCCAGCCCCTCGATGCGGAAGAGGGGGTCGCCGCCCGCCAGCTCGCGGCAGTCCTCCAGGGTGAGCAGGCTGAAATAGACTGGCCGCACGTAGTCGGGGTCTTCGCCTTCAAGGGTTCCCTCGGGGGGAGCGTTCTCCCGCATGACTTTGCCCAGTTGCGTGTACTTGAAGACCCTTATCCCCGCGCTCACCCCCACGGTGTCAGGCCCCACTTCCCGCAAGAAGTCGAAGAGGCCGCGCAATCCCTCCCGCTTGTCGCCGGGGAATCCCACCAGCAGGTCGACCGCCACCCTTATCCCCTCCTGCCGCGCCAGGGCGATGAAGCTCCCGAGGTCCGCGAGACTGTATGCGCCGGCGGCAAGGGAATGAGAATCGACGGAGAGGGTCACGGAAGCGGCGCCCGCGGCGGCCAGCATGCGGAAGAGCTTCGCGTCGTGGGGCAGGGGCTTCATATATAGAGACCAGCTGAGTCCCAGCCTGGTTTCCTGCATCTGTCTAAGCAGCTCCTTCGCGGTGTCCAGGTCCTGGTTGAACTCGCAGTCGCACAGGTGGAGCTCCTCGCAGCCCTGTTCCCGCAGCACGGCCAGTTCCTCCACCACGGCCCGCGGTCTGCGCGGTTTCCAGGGAAGGCAGGCTTCGATGCAGAAGCTACACTTCCCGAGGCACCCCACCTGGGTGGCAAATCCGGCGATCCCCCGCCTGGAAAGGTAGGGAGCGTAGTCCACCCAGCGCCCCCGCCTGGGGACCTCCGCGGCGTCGAAGGAATGGCTCCAGCCGTCGCGCAGACGGGGTGGAGCCGCTCCCCTCTCCAGGTCGCGGAGGAGGGCGGGGAAGGCCAGTTCCCCGGGCCCGTAGACCGCGAAATCGCAATCCAGGTAGTCCATGACCTCGCGCGGGCCCGCCAGCAGGGCGCTCCCCCCCACCACCACCCTGGCCTCGCAGGCATCGCGGCAGGCGGAGATGAGCGCGGCGGACGTGTCCAGAAGAAAGACGTTATCGTAAAAGAGGGAGGTGTCCAGGTTGCGCAGGGAGAAGCCGGCCACCTGGGGATCGAAGTCGCGCAGCGCCTCTCCTAGGGCGGCCTCCGGGTCGTCCGCGAAGGCCAGGTCGATGACCCTGATCTCGTGCCGCTCGCGCTCGAGATAATGGGCCAGGTACTCGATGCCCAAGGGGATGACGGGGGGCTCCAGGTAACGGTTGGGGTTGATCAGTGCGACTCTCAAGACGCGGTCCCTTTCAAAATCCTACCGCTGAACATGTAAGAGAGATTATAAGTCCGGGCATCGGGACTCAGCAAAGCCCCAGGAGAGCTCCGGGGGCTTTCATGGTCAGTTTTTCTAACCATGCGGTGTGATAAGTAAAATGGTGGGGTTCGGTCTCCACTAGGCTGGTGAGAACGCGAGGCGCAGCGCCGTACCGTCCGCCTCCCTGGCCGCTACCTGCAGGTCGAGGCCGCTTGACGCCTCCAGCATCCCCCATATCCTGCCCGCAAGCAGTATGTCGTTGTAGGGATCCTGCACCGTTACCACCGGCGCATCCTCCTGCCTGGATACGTCCGTCACCCTTCCCCATCCCCGCAAAGGGAAGCTGTCCAGGTGCGCTACCAGGTCCATGCCGCCCCGGCCGCCGTTGCCCTCCGGTTTGCCCACGATATGCTCGTAAAGCAAGCGGGCGTGATCGCGGCTGATCTCCACCATCTTCTGCTCGATGTCTTCCCCCAACTCCTCCACCAGCATCCTGAGCACCGCCGTGATGCCCCGGGTGTTGTTGAAACAATAGCGCCGTCCGGAGAACCTCTCCTCGATGCGGCAGCCGTCCTGCTCCCATACAAAGAGGCGGGACACACCCTTGGGCGCGCCGCACTTCTCGCAGCGCTCGCACTCGAGCTCCGGCGCCCCGTGCTCGGCGCCGTAGCCCGATGACTTGTCGAAAAGACCGCTCTTCCCCGCAAAGCCCTCGGCCGGGACCACGGTCATCACGCCTTCCCGCTCGTCGCCCTCCCAGATGGCCATGTTCTCGCGGCCCGTGACCACATCCGCCACCGCGGCCACGTCCCCACGCAGCAGGGGCACAGAGTACGGCTCCTTGACCTGGATGACCATCTTCTCGGACTCGATGCTCTTGAACTCCACGCTGGCGATGCCCCAGATGGAGACGGGATAGAGCATCATGCGGTACAGATCCTCGTCGGGGGGGAGCTTTCCCCCGGAGCCTTCTTTCATCTTCTCCACCATCGCGGTCATGTACTCCCTGGAATCGAGGTATTTGCCGCTGGCCACGATGTCGCCTATATCGTAATGCATTACCTCGGACAGGGAGCGGAAGAGAAGGTTCAGCTCGTCGACGTCGAAGAAAGTGCCCTTGATGAAGGGTGGAAACCTGCCGTTTATGGACCCATCCGCATGCCACATATTACCCCTGGTTATACCCAGGGGCACGCCGCAGACCTCACAGTACAATGCCCTTCACCCCCTTGACCTTCCCGCCACGTCAAGCGCGCGAGGCCGCGATGGCGTCTTCCGGATGTTTTGCTCCCACTACGGCCCAACTATATCAGCTAACCTGATTATGCCACTTTCAAGGAAAAACTATGCACGTAAGGTAGGACCAAATCGGGCCGAGGCCACGCCCGGAGAGGAAGCGGCCGGGATTGACGGGGCGAAAGGGCCTCCCCGCACATACCGCGGATGCGGCGCAGTCTTACGCAAAGCAGGTCAGGGGTTGGATATGCCGTGCATCTTCGCGAGCGCGGTCTTGCACCGCCCGGCGCGTCAGGAGCTGCGGTAGTAATGGATGTTCTTGCGGATCATGGCGCGGAAACTCTCCTCGGAGCGGCGGCGCGCCTCGTCCGCCTGCTTGCGTTCGGTGATCTCGGACAGGATCCCTATCAACCCGACCAATTGGCCATCCTCCTCGAAAGGCCGGCTCGAGGTCTGCACGTGGAAGAGCGACCCGTCCTTGTCGATGGCCCTGAACTCGTAGGGTTCGAGGATGCCGTCCAGGGTCCTCTGGAAGCTCTGCAGCAGGCCGGGCAGGTCTTCGGGATGTATGAAGTGCATGAAGGGGTGCCCCTCGAGGTCCTGGGGTGAGTACTTGCTGATGCGCTCGATGGCCGGGCTGATATAGAGCACGGTCCCCTGGGTGTCGACGGTGAAGACGACGTCGTTCAAGTTCTCCACCAGGAAACGGTACCTCTCCTCGGACTTGCGCAGCTCCTGCTCTATCCTGCGGTACTCGGTGATGTCGCGCAGGTTCACCACCACCGCCTCCACCGCCGGGTTGTCGAGCATGTTCACGGCGACGGCCTCGGTGATGAAGTACGAACCGTCCTTGCGGCGGGTGCGGTACTCGATATGCTCCATGCGGCCGGGCTCCTGGATGCCCGCCGTGAACTTCTCCACCAGCAAGGCGATGTCGTCGGGATGGACGAACTCGAGGGCGTTCATGCTCAGGACTTCCTCGGGCTCGTACCCGGTCATGCGCTTCGCCGAGGGGCTGACGAAGCGCAGGCTGAAGTCCCGGTTGATGACCAGGATGAGTTCGTAGGTGTTCTCGACCAGGTGACGGAAGTAATCGCTGTTCAGCCCGGGGGCATCTTCCTTCTTTTGCGAGGGTTCGGCTGCCTCCAGCTCGGCCACGCGTTGGCGCAGCTCCTCCATCTCTTTCTTTATCTGTTCGTCAGCATGTTCTGTTTCCATATCCACCGTTTTCGAAGAGGGGAAACCCACCCGGTCATATTCTTTATCGGAAATCCCCCGCCATGCTTGAAGGTTTCTTCCAGCCGGCCGGTAAGCCCATGAAAACGGGCGGGGCCGACTGACCCCGCCCGTCGGCGCTTAGCGGCGCAAAGCCCCGTTCAGGGGCGATAACCTATAGAATCGGTGCCCAGGTAATCCATGGCGCCGGGGAAGGGCCGCCAGTACACGGACCGCTCGCAGACGATGGGCCCGCCCACGGAGGTCACCCGGGTGGAAACGTCGTAGGTGCCCGGGACGTATTCGTTCACCAGGTAGGTCTTGCGGGACGAGGGGTCCAGGGTCTCGGTC
>Ga0209254_10000958_pt1 | contig 25412 bp, 25 predicted proteins | sample FrelakmetDIP11DI_FD_187148 | JGI IMG/M metagenome (GOLD analysis project Ga0209254, IMG submission 187148) | Freshwater lake sediment microbial communities from the University of Notre Dame, USA, for methane emissions studies - DIP11 DI (SPAdes)... | ecosystem: Environmental > Aquatic >...
AGGATATCCTGCTGCAGCCCAAGCTTCGTAACCACCCTCCAGATTGTATATTTTACCATATATATGCCCTGTTAAATCTGCACAAAAACCTGCACCGACTGTACCATTAATGCTATATACTAATATATCAGATTTATTCTGATAATCACTTTCATTTTGATATAGTGTTATTGGGTCCTTATTCATCTTTGCTGCTGGTAGATGTCCTCTGTTGAATTGACACTGACTACAACCTTCTAATCCCCGACAGTCTATTATCGTTAGGTTTTCTGTTGTGTTTATAAGGTTATATGCTTCTGAGGCTGTTATATTACTAAAAGTTTTTGTATAAGATAATATAATGTTATTTTCATCATCTGAAAAAATACCATTTGAAAAAGCAAATACCACTAAAGCTATTACTATTATAATAACTAATATTAATGTAAGAAAAATTGATAATCGTCTATCGTTTTTTTGCGGTTGTACATCATCCATATTATTGATGATAATGTTAATCCATATATTTTTATTTTTGTCTCTTTAAAACTATTTTTTTCTGTTGACTTTTAAAACATATTACTTATTTGTTTTATTTTTATCATCCATTACATAAAAGTTATATAACTTATTACTTTATTTATAAATATATTTAGGTTTCCTGACAAATAGAAATATTTACATCTAAAATAACAATCTACTAAAACATATATTAATTAAATTAATAAAAAGATTTAAATTCTTTGAACTATATAATATCAAAATATTGGGGGCGTATAGCATAAAAATTAACATAAACAAATCAAAAATAATCGGAATAATTTTAATAATTATAGGAGCATTTTTTCTCCTTAATCCTACTATTATTAATATAAAAATTGGTTTTATATCGATGTTTCTTAGCCTCTTTCTGATATTTATTATAACAGAAAAAAATATACCAAAAAAGATAAGTGATTCTCTAACAAAAGTAAATATAAAAACTATAAAAAATCTAATAAAAGAATTAAATCTTCAGGGAAATGCTGTTTTTTTACCAAAATCAGATAGTCTAACGCAAGAAAGAATTTTCATACCACCAAATAAATCAGGAGTACTTAAAATCCCAGAAATAGATGATAATGATATTATCCTAAATGCAGTAGATGGAAAAATTCTAGGCATATCTGTTCCCCCTTCAGGATTATATTTGCTTAATGAAATAGAAAAAGACAATGCTTTTAAAAATATAAGAATAGAAAACCTGGAAGAAAAATTACAATTATTCGTAGGAATGAACCTAATTAAATCAATATCTTTCAAAAAACAAGAAAAGGGATGGGATCTAGAAATTGAAAACCTTCAATATAACAAAAATAAAAATGAAATATATAATCAATATCCCTGCCTAATAAGCAGTGCTGCAATAACTATGATAACACGTTTACTAAACGAAAGAATTCGAATATATAACACAATCAATAACGAAAAAAAAATAAAGTTTCATCTAAATAAAATAAAAAAAATAGGATAAATTGGAGATTAAAAAAATGCTGATATCAGAAAAAATAACTCTATTCATGGCAATATGGATGGTTATTATATTCTTTTTAACAATTAATGCCATACTTGAAATATTTTTTATTTTAATATTTATAGGGCTTTTAATAGTAAAAGTTTTTACAGACCGCTATACCCTAACTCCCCTTAGAATTAAATTAAATATCCTCATTTTTTTGTTTTTCATCGTCTTTATTTTACTTATAACAAAAAGAATAATAAGCATTTTAAATATCTAAATATTGAAAATGAAAATTTTGTTTGATAAATATCCAGTTGACATTATCCTATGTATGTTATGTTGTTTCATAATAATTCCAATAATTTTATTAAATCTAAATGACATGCTAAAAATTGTTTTAGGTTTATTATTTTTATTATTTATACCTGGTTATCTACTACTTTTTGTTCTGTTTCCAAATAAAAAAACAGACAAAGGAATAGATTTTACAGACCGAATAGCTCTAAGTTTTGGTATATCACTAGCAATTGTTTCACTTACTGGGATTGCCCTTTACTATATAGCCGGTAAAATAGAATTAGAATATGCTCTTATCTCTATTTTTATTTTTGAAATTATCATCGGAGTAATATCAGTATATAGATGGTTTAAAACTATTCCTGATGAAAGATTAGTTTTATCCATTGATTTAAATTTATTTAAATCAACAGATAAGTTAGACAAAATATTAATTATGATATTAATTATTTTAATAATAGTAACTGCGACAGTATTTATTTTTATAACAACAACTCCAAGAATCGGTGAAAAATTTACAAGTTTTAACATACTTGGACCAGATAGAAATCCAACATATTATCCACGTAATATTATTGCTGGAGAAAATGCAACAATTATTATTGGTGTTACAAACCATGAATATCAAACAATGAATTATACGATTGAAGTTTGGCTTATAAATCAAACAATTACTTTTGATGAATCAACAGATAAAAACATAATATTGTATAATAATGCTTGGTTTATGGATAAAATCAATATAAGTTTAATTCATTCTGATAATAATATACAGATAGAATGGGAATCACAATGGGAATATTATTATACTTTTAATATTAATAAAAAAGGAGAAAATCTAACATTAGCGTTTCTACTATTTACAGCACCTACAGATAATTTCGATTATGCCAAGGATTATAAAGATATAATTGAACAAAAAATAGATAATTCGTATGAAGAACTTCATTTATGGATAACAGTAGATTAAAAATAAAAAAAAATATTAAGCAAATCCGGCACATTTTTATTTTATTATTATTCTTCAAAACAAACACTGATATACTTAGAATCCGATCCTTAGTCATATTCAAAAATAAATTACAAAAAAACTAATAAATACATAGAATAAATATATACATAATGAGATGCCGACTTGAAAAAAAATATAATATCTTTAGTTAAACTACCAGATCTAATAATATCCGAGTTCTATCTAAGATTATTCCAGGAAAAAAATTCGTTACTAATATTTAATTTTCATGGACTTTTTTATAACAAAAAAGAAATCAATCAGAATCTTGTAGATCCACAAACATGGATAACCATAAAACAGTTTCACCAATTTGTAGAATATTTTTTAAAACATAAATACTCATTTATATCCCCCAATGATATATTAGACGGTTTAGGTAATGATAATAAATACGTTATGATAACTTTTGATGATGGATATTATAACAATAATTATGCTATACCAATTCTTAATAAGTATAAAATCCCTGCATTATTTTTTATATCGACAAATCATATAAAACAAAGCAAATGTTTCTGGTGGGATATTATATACAGAGAAAGAATAAAATCTGAAATCTCAAAAAAAGAAATATTAAATGAACAAAACCAATTAAAATCAAAAACCACTAAAGAAATAGAACAATATATAATAGAAAAATTTGGAGAAAAGGCGTTAAAACCAAAAGGTGATATTGATAGACCGTTTACAGCTTCAGAACTAAAAGATTTTTCCAAGGAAAAATATGTATTTTTAGGTAACCATACATGTAACCACGCAATTTTAACAAACTATTCATCAAATGAAATTAAAATGCAAATAAGAGATGCACAAAAATTTATTTACGAAATTACTGGAATAATTCCAACAGCTATTTCATATCCAAATGGAAATTACTCAGACGAAATCATAAAAATATCAAAAGAGATAGGACTAAAAATTGGAATAACAACTGAATATAGAAAAAATAAATTACCAATAAATTATCAAATCAATAACTTTTTGAATCTTGGAAGATTTGATCTTTCAGGGAATAACAATATAATTAATCAATGTAAATTGTATAGATCAGATATATCATTATATATATATTTTCAAAATTTTTTAAGTAAAAGACAAACAAAAAAAAGATAAAATTCTTATTAATTTTGAAGATATAACAAATTCTTTTTTTTTATATGATCATATTTTAAACCAAAAAATCTAAAATGGATAATGTGTCCAATTTTCTTGTCCCTAGCGCTATTCCTAGTTTTTAATGATGATTTGTTATCAGCATCTATTACCAAAACAATAAAACGTTTTCCTTCTTTTTTTAAAATTTCATAAATATATTCATGCATAGCTGTAATTACTCTTTTCCTACGAAATTCTTTTAAAACAAATGCATTGTATAAATATGCTCTATTTTTTGATAAAGTAAAATGCCTAAATGGTGTAATTTCCATGGAGTCTTTCATTGCCCAAAGATATCCAATAATTTTATTATTATTTAATGAAAGTATACATCTGTCACCTTTTTCTAGTCGATCTATAAAATATTTTTTTGCTTTTTCATTAAATTTAAAATTTTCTTTATCCATCGAATCGATATCTTTTTTTGTAGCTAATCTAAGATTAAGTTTTAGATCGGAATTTTTTTTTTGACATTTGTTGTCAATTTCAGATTCAAAAATAATTGCTCGCCATATACCTAGATAATTTTTTTTAATATATCCAATTACCCTTAATAAAAAGGAAAAAAATCCATCTTCCAGATTTTTTTTAATTTCAAATCCCATTTTTGCTAAATTCTCCAATGTTTACTCTACAATATATAGAATATTTATGGACTATCAAATCCTTTACCTAACAAATGAAAATATGCTGATCTATAAAAAGATTGGTTCATAGTAACATTTCTGTTAACTCCACTGATGCAATTTTTACATATCTTAATTTTTCCTAACCGCCTGGATTGCAAAAAACTCATATGTTTATTATTTTTCCAAATCGAAGAAAAAGATGTTTCTTTAATGTTTCCATAAATAAAATTATTATAATGCAAACAACCCATAATATTACCATATGGGTCTATAGTAACCATATTACGGCAATTGTAACATTTTTTATTAGGGATTGTACCATTAACTAAATCATCAACTTTTAAGGAGTCGATATGTATCGTTGAAATAAGTAGTTTGTAATTATATACTGATTCTTTTATTTCTTTAATTTTTTTCTTTAAAAGAATAGCTTCATCTCTATTTAATAGATTAGACTTCCCCAATGTTATATAAAAAGGAGTAGGTTTAACTCCTTCAACATCAGAATTTTGTATATTCTCCTCTTTAAATTCTCCAACATACTCAAAGTCAATACCATCAACACCTATTTTTTCAATAACAGGTAGAATCTGCTCAAAGTTATGCAGATTTAAAGAGGAAACAACACAATTAATTATAATATAAGGGGTTTTACTATTTAATTCCTTTTTTGCCTCAATAAGATCTTCTAAAGCATTTTGAACGTTGTTGAATATTCCGTTTTTTCCTCTAATTTTATCATGCACCTCTATTGGACCATCAAGAGAAATATAAATTCGATCTAAACCAGATTTTACAAGATTTATAGCAGTAATTTTATCTAACAAATTACAATTTGTTGGTAAATCAATCCATGCTTTTTCATTTTTTTTCTTAATATATTCTATAAGAGGAATAGTAACGTCTTTTCTAAGTAAAGAATCGCCACCAAATAATTCAAATTCTTCAACATTTACCTCATCAAGTTCATCAATAACTTTCTTCCAATCTACTAAATTTAATTCCTTATTAGAATCACAATTTATACCATGTTTCCATATAGTACACATTCTACAACAGCTAGTACATCTATATGTCATAAAAAGTAATGCACGAGTAGCTTTGATTGAGTTGTAATTTAATTCTATAATCAAAAGATCTTTAAAAAATTTAAAAAGATCATTGATTTTATGTATAATGGATTTCTTCATATATTATCTTATCTCCATATCGCATTAAGTATATTTTTATTTTTATTCTAGATCAGTGTATTATTTACAGCTAGAAACCATCATTAACTATTATACTCTTTATAAAAATGTTTTTTTATTGTAATAAATATTTTTCCTCTTTTACGATCATCTTGAAAATGATAATTAACTTTCTTTAGAACTTTGAAAAAAATATAATATATTGTAGGGAGAAATTTTCGGTTAAAAATAGTTATATGATATGCTTTTCTTGTATTTTTTCCAAAAGTTTTATGATACCTTGCGAATGTACCATACATATCAATTTTCCGTATAGTTTTTTTTTCAAATAATTTTTCTAATAATAAATAAAACAATATCGATGAAGGAGAATAATAGCTAAAATCATGAGAATATCCTCTTTTTATCATATATAGAATTTCATGGTCAATTAATGCATAAATTCCAGCGATATAATCATCATTTAACCTCAAGAAATATAATCGAAACTTATCCTCTTTTGAAAAATGAAAAGCTAATTCTTTATAATATTCACCGTAGTACGATTGTTTCAATGAAGTTCCTTCATCACCCTTCCACCCACTATCTTCAATCTCATAGAAATACGATAAACCCTCTTCAATTTCCTGCGGATTCTTAATCTCAACAATTGTGACTTTTCCTACCCTTTCAATTCGTCGACATTTTTTTTTAAGTTGTTTTAAATCTTTTTGATCCATATCATTTTTAGTATACTCATCAAATTCTCCTTTGCAATCAATAAATAATATATTTGTCTCAAAAAAATCGATTTTATATGATTTATTAATAATTGATATAAATAATTTAGATAAATATTCATTTTCAGGTAGCGATGTAAATCGTATAATATCCCATATTATCATTCTTTTTTTTAGAAATTGTACAAATAATTGAAAAATTTCCTCTGGGTTTTCTGTAGGATCAATAAGAAAATAATAGAAGCTAATAAGATAACTATTCTTGAGGTCGAGTTCTATAAAAGACAAGAAAGAAGAAAATTGTCTTGTTTCGCAGGTAAAAGGGAAAATTGCGACTATCTGTTTATTGTTTTTCCTTATAATAAAGACATTAATTTTAACATTTTTAAAATTTTTAATAATTGTTCTATAATACATTACAAATACTTCAAATGAAGAAAAAAGAGGTATTTCTTTTCTCAAATTAAATAGTCGTTCCCAATCATTTTTTATCTTAGTAAGTTCTTCAAGTGTTTCAATTTTGTCAATAGTATATTCAGAATTTTTTAAAATATAGAAAGAATCTTTAAATTTGTTCATGTATTAAGTCCTCACTCAATATTTTACCATTCTTAAAAGTTGAAGATTCCATAGTAGGTTTTTCTATCTGAATAAGGTAACCAATAATACTAAAACCCTTGTTATAAATGATTTTATTAAATCCCATTTTTTTACAAGATATCAACAAAGCTTTATCACCATTCTATCCAATTTTTTCTAACCATGATTCTTTCCAAAATAATTAACAATTTCGATCACATCTAGACATAGGATTAAATTAAGTGGATTTTTACTTTTAATTTAGATCAGTGTTTTATTTATCACTAGATACAATCATTATCTGTTATTCCATATTTAAACATGTTTTGTTATTGCGATAAATATTTTTCTTGCTATAGAATTATCTTTAAAATGATGATTAAACTTTTTTATAATTTTTAAAAAAACATAATATATAGTAGGGAGAACTTTTCGGTTACAAATGGTGAAATTATATTTTTTCCTTGTTTGTTTTCCAAATATTTTTTGATAATTATGGTAAGAACCATAAAAATCTATTTTAATAATTTTTTTCTCTGAAAAAAGTTTTTCAAAAACTCGATAAAATAAAACATTTGATGGAGAAAATGCAGAAAATGCATTTGAATAACCTATTTTAATTAAATATAAAATACCATGGTCAATTATTGCATAAATTCCAGCGACATATTCATTATTTACTAGCAAAAAATATAATCTGAATTTATCTTCATTGGCGAGATGTAAGGCTAATTTTTGATAGAAATCACCATAGTGAGAACGTTTTAAAGAAGTTCCCTCATTCCCTTTCCACCCACTATCTTCAATCTCATAGAAATATGATAAACCCGTTTCAATTTCCTGCGGATTCTTTATTTCAACAAGCGTTACCAGTCCTTTTTCATCCAATCGTCGACATTTTCGCTTCAATTCTCTAATATCTTTGCCATCAATATCATTTTTTATATAATCCTCAAATTCTCTCTGACAATCAATAACTAGTGTATTTACTTCTCTTTCGTCAATTTTGAAATACTTTTTAACAATTGATTTAAAAATCTTTAAAAATTTTTCATCTTCAGTGATAGATAATATATTAATAATATCCAATTTCATTCTATTCTGTTTTAGATATTTAAAAAATATATGAAAAATTATCTCGGGATTTTCTTCTGAATCGATAAGAAAATTATAAAATCCAATCAAATATTGATCTTTAACTGACAATTCTCTAATTGATAAGAAATTAAAATATTTTTTTATTTGAAAGGTAAACGGAAAAATTGCAACAATTTTATTATTTTTATTTTTTATAACATATATCTCCATTTTGACATTTTTAAAATTTTTAATAATTGTTCTATAATACATTATGAATACTTCAAATGAGAAAAAAAGAGGTATTTCTTTTCTCAAATTAAATAGCCGTTCCCAATCATTTTTTATCTTAGAAAGTTCTTCAAGTGTTTCAATTTTGTTAATAACATATTCAGAATTATTCATATTAGAGAAAAGCTTTTTAAATTTGTTTATATATTTTATCCTCCTTTAATGTTTTACCTTCCTTAAATGTTGAAGATTCCTTAGTAGGTTTTCCTATCAAAATTGGGTGACCAAAAATTCTAAAACACTTGATATAAATGACTTTATTAAATCCCATTTTTTCACAAACTCTTAACGAAGTTTTGTTCCAAGAGGGCACATGAAGACCAACTCTTGTATATCCCTGTAAGTTCAGAAATTTTAAGACCTGTATAACAACATACGTTACAATACCTTTTCCTCTTTGCTCCGGTATAACATATGAATCATATATAAAAGCCATTCTTTCGGGTAATTGAATCACTCGGTCATAATCCGTAATATAAGGATTTCTAAAACCTATTTTTATACAACCGATTATTTTCCCTTTAAAACGAACTGAAGGCCAACAATGGTTATACTTAAGAGCAGCAGCAATTTCCTTAGGATTTGTCACCCAGCTGTCTTTTAAGCTATTCATCCACTCTATCGTCTGATTAGTCGAATTCATATCAATCTCAACAGGTATTTTTGGTTGATATTCTACTAATTTTTCAGTAATATCCTTTTCAAACCAAATCGCACTATTAGTTGTGAATATAAATCTTAAAGATTTTCCTATCAATCGCCTTATGGACATATTAAACCCTAAACTTGTAAATATCTTTTTTTGAGATATATTTGTATTCCGATATTATCATATGATATATATCTAAAATAAAATTCGTTAAATTCCTTGTTAAAATATATCATTATTTTACCTACTTACTAAATTTTTCAAACCATAAATATAACTCATAAGACAAAAAATTTTTGAATAATATTTTTGATATGAGTTATAAGATATAACTTTACCGCCATAGGCTAATTTGAAATTATTAATACCCGCCTTCTCTATATCTTTTGCTGCTTCTTCTTCAGGCCATATTCCACCCATATCAAACTCCTTTATATCTTTGTCTTTTGCATATTTAATTATCTCCCAATCAATTAAACGATCACAACAAGATATTAGTTTCTTTTTACTACTGTCCATTTCAAATCTTTTTGAACCACTAATCCAAGATTTGATATGAGAACCATCTTCCAAGCATAAAGTTCCTATTAATATTTCATCATTATATTCAGCTACAAATAAAGTACCATTCTTTTTCATAGATTCAAGGGTTGTTGATCCTACTCCAAGTATATCAAAAAAAGATTTTATACCTTTTTTTTGTATAAATAATTTATACATCTGAAAAAACTTTTCATACCCTTCATTTTTACGAATTATAATTCCGGCTTTTTGAGCATGATTTATCCTAGCTCTAACTTGTTTTTTATCCATATTCTGCCAAATTGTATTCAAATCCTGAGTCAAATCTATAACAATAGTATATTCTTTTTTACTGGTAAAACCTTTAACATCAACTTTATTTTTACAATAACAGAATTTTAGAAAATCGCAAGCATCAATGTCAAATGGATTATCTGAAAAATGAACTTCTTTAGTATTAAATGTTAAAATTTTTTTATCTATTACTAACATCTATTACTTTAATGAATTATTTACATTATATATCTTTTTCTTTTTAAAATAATATTGTAAATGTTAATTAAGTATAAATGATAAAAAATAGTATTTATTTATAATTTATCTAAAAATAAAAATTAATTTTAATTTAGGAATATTTATATAGTATATAACTGCACATATATTCATAATAAAAAATAATTATATCAATATAAAGTTAAAAAAAATCTTCAACTATCATAAAAAAATATATGGGGGAAAAATAAAAAATGAAATATAAAACTGATAAAGCTACACTTGTAATAATTCCTTGTTACAACGAAGCAGCCACTATTGGCAGTATTGTTCTAAAGGCAAAACGCTATGTAGATAAAGTACTAGTTGTTGATGATGGAAGTATTGATGATACAGCTGATGTAGCAAGAGCTGCAGGTGCAACTGTCATTTCACATAAGATTAATTATGGAAAGAGTAAGTCTATTAAAACTGGTTTCAAATATGCGTTAGATAATAATTTTGATTTTGTAGTTACTGTCGATGGTGATGGGCAACACAACCCAGATGAAATACCCTCAGTTTTAAAAATTTTAAAAAATAATGGTAACGATATAATAGTAGGTTATCGGACTGGTAAAGATACAGAAATGCCAGGTTGGAGAAAAATAGGGAAAAATATATTAGACTATACAACTAGTTTTGGTAACGGTGGATATGTTACTGATAGCCAAAATGGTTTTCGTGCATTTAATAAAAAAGCTGTGAAAGCCTTAACTCCTATATTAAATGGAGAAGCTTTTTGTGTTGAAAGTGAAGAACTTATAAAAGCTCATGACTTAGGTTTAGATGTTGCTCAGGCTAATGTTACATGCAAATATAAAGATTTAAAAAAGACATCTACTAAAAATCCTGCATCACATGGTTTTTCTGTGCTAAGTTACATTATCTGGCTTGTTGCTGAAAAACGACCTTTATTGTTCATTGGATTACCAGGTTTTGTTATGGTCACATTAGGTCTTTTTTTTGGTATTAAAACACTACAATATTATAATCAAACACATGTTTTTCCAACATCCTATGCCATTATTGTAAGCATTTTTATGATAATAGGTATTATTGCAATGTTTATCGGATTGATGTTAAACGTTCTCCCAGGGATAATCAAACGTGCTAGACTTGAAAAGGAATAAATAGGAGAAAACCTTTGGCACTAATATGAAGATTGCACTAGTGTGTGCTCCAGGCGGTCATTTAACTGAAATGCTCTTATTAATTGAAGCATTTGAAGGGCATAATATTTTTTTTATAACATATAAAAATCCTAGAACTAACCAATTTAAATATAAAAAATATTTAATTGAAGATATCGGTAAAGATATACGAAAAATGATAAATAGTTTTTTTCAAATATTTAAAATTTTAATAGAAGAAAAACCAGATCTCATTGTTAGTACAGGTTCTGAAATTGCTATTCCAGCTATAATTTTAGCTAGGTTTATGAGAATTAAAACTATTTATATAGAAAGTTGGTGCAGAGTAAAAACAAAATCAGGAACTGGAAGAATATTATACCATTTTTCAAATTATTTTTTAGTTCAATGGCCTGAGCAAGTAAAAAAATACGGAAAAAAAGCAAGATATGAAGGGGCTGTGATCTAAAAAATGATCTTTGTAACAGTTGGTACTTATTATTTAGGGTTTGAAAGACTAATTAAAAAGATGGATGAAATAGCAGGTATAATAGACGAAGAGATCATAGCTCAAATAGGCTCAACAAAGTATAAACCAAAAAATATGACTTATTTCACGTTTATTGAAGATGAAAATGAAATATTAGAACTATATAAAAAGGCTAGAATCATCGTATCTCATGCCGGTGCAGGATCTATACTAACAATTTTTAATTATACAAAACCCATAATTATTGTTCCAAGATTAAAAAAATTTAACGAACATATAGATGATCACCAATTAGAAATAGCTGAAGTTCTAAAAAATAAAGGAAAATTTATATTGATATATGATGTTAAAAATCTTGAAGATGCTTTGAAAGAAGTTGGAAAACCAGATTATAATAAAAATAAAAAAGATAAAAAATTAATCAATTTTTTAAAACAAATTATAGAGACAACGTAAAATGAAAATCTGCATGATATTATCGACACCGTTTCCTCCTAAAGAAGGGATTGGATACTACACTTATAATTTGTCTAAAAAATTAATCGAAGTTGGACATAAAGTAGTAGTTTTAACTCGAGGTTCTTGGACAAAAACTCAAAGAGAAGTTTTTGAAGACATAGAAGTAATTAGAATCCCTTTTATTCCAATTTATCCTTTTTATCTTCAAATACACGAGTTGTTTTTAAGAAAAGTATTCAAATCATTGGAATCAGATATAGATGTTGTTCATATTCATTCACCACTACCACCATATATTAAAACAAATCATCCTGTAATACTAACAATACATACACCAATGTTATCTGATAATAATTATATAAAAATAAATTCTATTTATTCTCTTCTTACAAAAATTTCAGCGAGATTTGTAAGCTTTCCATTAGAATTAAAACATATAAAATCTACAGATATATTAACAACTGTATCAATATCAATTGCTCATGAATTAAAAGAATATGGTTTAAATCCAGATGAAATATCTGTTGTATCCAATGGTGTTGATGAAAAGTTATTTTATCCGAATAAAAATGCTTCTGAAAACGATAAAAAATATATTATGTATGCTGGACGTATCGATCGTGAAAAAGGATTATTTGACCTTGTAGAAAGCGCAAAATCTATTTGCATCAAAAGACCGGATATATCTTTTATTATTGCAGGAAGTGGAAGAGATCTCAACAAATTGAAACGAAAAATAAAAAAAACAGGACTTCAGGATAAATTCATGTTTTTAGGGCAAATTGAAAAAAATCAAATGATTAAATTGTATCAAAATGCAACACTCTTCATTCTTCCATCTTATCATGAAGGATTACCTACCGTCCTTTTAGAGGCAATGTCTTGTGGTTTACCTGTTATTGCAACAGATGTTAGAGGAAATAGAGATTTGATTTCTAACGGTAAAAATGGGATTTTAGTTCCCCAAAAAGATCCCAAAAAAATGGCTGAAACAATAATTACATTACTTGAAGATAAAAAATTGATGGAACTCCTAGGTAAAAATGCAAGGAAAACAATAATAGAAAAGTACACGTGGAATGTTGTATCTAAAAATTTTTTAAAATTTTATGAATCACTTGCTGGAAGATCAGACTTGAAAATCTATAAAAATATAAAATATATTAATTCGCCAAAGGATGGGAAAAATGAACATACTATGGATTAATAAAATTATGGATACAGAAAGTTGGAGAACCTCCAAAATTGAGCTTACAAAAAGCCTGAGAAAAAGGGGACATAAAGTAGAACTAGTAATGGCAAAAAATATTGGAGAAAAAAAATCTAAAAATGATGACAACGTTACTTATATACCAACAGTACCTCCCAAAAATTTTCTTACGGGATTAATTTTTGGTTTAATAATTGCTTTTTATTATCCATTTATTATTAAAAAGAAAACTACAGATTTAATTATAATCGATGGAATATCAATTTGGCTTCCGTTTACTATCCCATTAAAAATATTAGGTATTCCTATAGTATTTGATATCCGATCATTGCCAATAAAAGAAAAAAGTCTAATATCATTTGATATACCACTATATCTCAGTAAATATACAATGAATGGCCTAATGACTATAACACCTGAATTAGAAGATATTCTCGTTAAAAAATATCGTATTAAAAATAAAAAAATTGGTATTTGGCCATCAGGTGTTTCTTTTGAGAACTTTATTTTATCAGATATAAAAAACAATATTGCTCAAAAGTTAGATTCTAATAAATTTATTATTATTCATCATGGAGCATCTGGTGGCCATCGTGGTATTGAAAACTTAATAGAGTCGATAGTAGAACTTGATAGTTCTTTAAGAAAAAAAATTACACTATTATTAGTAGGAGTTCATGAATCTAAAATAGAAGAATATTCAGAATTATGTAAAAAAATTAATGTAACAGAACAAGTCAAGATTTTACCATTTATAGAATATAAAAAAATACCTAACTATATAAAATCATCTGATGTTGGAATTATCCCCCTCGACCCTGATAAAGAATATTGGAAAGTTAGTGTACCATTAAAAACTCTAGAATATTTAGGGAGTGGTAAACCTATAATTGCTACAAGTATCCCATTTCATCAAAAGTTATTTAAAAAAGGGAAATGTGGTATTCTTATAGATTCTAATACCCCAAAGGCATTATCAGATGCAATAACTTATATGTATAATAATAAAGATAAATTAGATGAAATGGGGCTAACTGGTAAAGAAATTGTTAAGAGTTACTATACATGGGATAGCATTGCTTGTGATGTAGAAAATTTCTTGAAAAATATCATGGTGAATACTTAAAAATGAAGCAAGAACATAATCATATCAGTTATATAGGAGGAATACTCTTTTTTACTGGATTGATTTTAATATTCATATCATGGTATTTTACCTATCCCATCTATATGCCTGAATTTGATGAAATAATTTTCACTCAATTCTATCCTTTGATATGGCCGGGAATGATATTTTCATTACTAGGATTGTTTTTAACAGGATATTACTCTAGAAGAAAAATTGTTAAAATAATATGTACATCAATTTTCCCAATAGTACTCTATATATATGTTTTTTATTTTTCTCTCATACCGACTTCTGACAGTGCCTCTGCAAAAGCAATGTTTGAAATTTTTCATTATACTGGTATAAATCCAACTTATGAACCCTACTTTAATTATCCAATATTTTTTACACTAAATGAAATGACTAATCAAATACTTGGATTTAATGCCAACAGTCTAGCGATCATTTTTTTTATTCTTTTTGGTTTTTTAATTGCTCTTTATATTTATCTATTTATCTTAAAAACAATAAAAAACGATATATATCAAATAGCATTTTTTGCTGCACCACTCTACTTTATCGCAACATACAGCAATATAAATTATCAATGGGTACCTCAAACTCTTGCTACAGTATTTTTCCTAATGTTATTATTATTTTTTAATCAGGAAAAAACAATATACAAAATTTTAGGCATTATTATTTTCACAGTATTAGTTTTCACTCATCTGTTTATTCCTGTTATATTTCTAATATATATTGGAATATTTTCTATCAAAAAAAAGGAATTAAGAAACATTTTCCTACTTATGAGTTGTATCTATACCATTGTTTTAATCTTCCATGCAACATTTTATCTACAAGATATCCTCAAAGTATTTAAAGAATCTTTTTATGGATTTGGAAATGAATATATAAATCACTTATCACAATCATTCAAGGAACCAACAGGCTTTTTAAACCAGATAATAAGCACAATTAATAGATTTAGAATTCCACTTATTTGGGCTGTACTTGCAATAGGATTCTTGGTATGGTTCCTTAAAAGAAAAATAAACCTCCCTGCAGTTGCATTATTTTTAACAGGAGGAATATACTTTGGCATCGGTTTAAATTTCTCTATTCTGGGTAATCGTGCTATACAAATAATTTTTATTCCGTTGGTAATCGGCATAGGTTTTTTCCTCTCAAAATGGAAAAAAACAACATTAATTTTTATAACAATTATTATTATACTATCTATATTTGGTCCTATACGAGAGTCCTATGATAGCTACCAATATCAATTAAACGAAGAAGAAAATACCTGCAATTTTTTAGCTAATACTATAATATCAACAAACCAAACATCAAAAGTAGCAATTGGAGGGCTTAAATCTCATTATATTAATAAAAAATTTGATTATGTTAAAATAAATCAAGGCAAAAATAGTGATTTATGGACAATAGTTCCTAAAGATAATGAATTTAATATTTTTTTTGATACCATTCTAAAAGAAAATGAATATATAGTATATAACCCAAATCTAGTTAAAGAAGTTATTTCAAATTGGATAAATGAAAAAAATACTACTATTTCTGAAGAGAAATTTTTATTTAATAACAAAATATTTGAGTGTGGTAAAACGTCCGTCATAAAAGGAAGAAAAATAACATAATCTAGTTTATATATCCTACTCAAATAAAAATTTCTAGTGAATAGAATTTTGAAAATATAAATCTAATAAGAAATTCTTTAAGCAACTGATTTTTTTTCTCAGCGATTTCGAATCCTAATAATCTTTTTAATTAAAACTACATCTTCTTTAGAAATACCCCCAATAATATAAAGGATCCCGAAATATATGAGTGCACTAAAGAGTACTAGAATAATTAAACCAAACCAATTAAAAAATAATATAAACAGACTCATTATAATAAGCGCAATAAACGGTTTCACAAATATCTTAAGAACCGGTAGAATACAAATATATTTTGAAAGTAAATAAAAATATATACTAAATAGAACAGTTTCACAAACGACCGTAGTAACTGCTGCACCAATATAACTGAAATAAGGAATCAATATAATATTTAAGACTACATTTACTACAGCTGTAATAAAAGCAGAGATGGCCATTTGATTTTGTTTATCAATTGAGATAAGAAAACCACCTAAAATAACATACATAAATATAAGCAGAATATCGATTGATAAAATCTGAAGAGCAATAATAGAATTTGTAAATCCAGAACCATAGATAAAGAAAATAATCTTATCAGCTAACAATATACCGCCCGCAACAATCGGTAATCCAAGTATAAAAAGATAACGAAAACATTTTTCATATGCTGATTTTAACGACGTTCTTGAACTTATATAATACTGCGATAAAATCGGTAACATCGCGCTAACAATAAGATGAGGAATAACATGAAGACTCAAAACTAAATTATAGGCTGCGTAATACCACCCGACTACTGCATCACCCTGCATTATTGAAAGCAATATCGCGTCAGCTTTTTTATAAACAGTTTGAAAAATTGATGCGATAGCTAGGGGCAACGCAAGTTTAATAGTATTCTTAAAGAAAGATAAATCAAATTTTGTACTTGATTTTACAAATTTCCTCTCGCAAATAATTGTACTAATAAGTAAATCAAAGATGCTTGAAAAAATAAATACAAGACCAATTATCACCAATCCATATCCTAAAATAATTACAATTAATCCTAATGAAACCCGTAGGATATCGGATAAGATTGTAATCACTGATTCATATTCCATCCGTTGAAATGCTCGGAATGTCATCTTGTATATAGAAGTAAATGAACCAAGAAAATTCCAAATAGCAAATAAATACACCAAATTTTTAGTATCAGATGGATAACCCATTAAATTAATTATCACAACAACTAAAAAAAAGACAACAGGAGCACATATCAAACGAAAAGTAAGTAAATTACTAACATAATTATTCGCTTTAGACTTATCTCGTGAAACTTCTCGAATGAGTAAAGTATTATAACCTATATCTAAAAATAAAGAGAAAAAAATTACAAATGATGACGCAAATGCATATTTACCAAGTCCGACATCACCAAAATTACGAGCGATGAAAATCCCAAGAAAAATAGATAAAATCGAGGCAACAATCTGCATGATAAACAAAGAAAATGTATTTTTTGCAAACCGTTTAACATCACTCATTGAAACCAAATCCAATATAGCCTATATTTATTGATTATTTATACTATTCAATAATTTGATTATTATTTTGTTTGGTCCTGAAACCTTTTTATTATTTCGTCTAATCATTTATTCAATACAAATTTTGGTTCAAATCCAAGCACAAAATAGGAAATATCTTTTAAATTTTGTAGATTGCTTAGGAGTTTAAAGATTAACAAATGTACATCAGGTAAAATATAATTTCATTATAAAAAATTATCCAAAAATAATATAGATAAATATTTCATATATAGTTGAAAATAGATTATTATGCTGAGCTGATATAAATGCAGAAAAAAATTGATAGACCAATATTTATTATTGGAAGTGGAAGATCTGGGACAACGATTTTGTATAATTTACTTTCGATGCATCCAGAATTATGCTGGTTTTCAACATATTCCGATAGGTTTCCTGGAAATAATTATATCCCAGTGCTTCATAGAGTGTTAGAATTACCTTTTTTTGGTAATCTAATGAAAAAATCAATTATCAGTCGTAACCCAATAAAATTTTTACCATATCCGGATGAAGGAGGTAATATATATCATAAATATTGCGGATTTGAGCATAAATGTAAAACAACAGAATTAGATTATAATTTAGAATCTGAAAAGAAATTAAAGAAAGTGATTCAAGGACATTTGAAAGCTACAGATAAAAAAAGATTCTTATCAAAACAAACCGCAAATAATCAAAGAATTAGATTAATCCATAGTCTATTTCCTGATGCATTTTATATACATATTATAAGGGATGGTAGAGCAGTTGCTAATTCATTAATTAGAACCGACTGGTGGGAAAATATAGATATATGGTGGTTTAATGGTAGACCTTCAAAGTGGGTGGAAATGGGCAATGAACCTATAGCGTTAGCTGGTTTGGTATGGGAACGAGATGTAGAAGAAATATTAAAAAATAAAAATTTATTCGATAACAAATATTTTGAATTAAGATACGAAGATTTATGTAATAACCCAAAAGATATGATAAAAAATATTACTAATTTTTGTGAATTAAGTTGGCCTATTGAATTCGAAGAATTGCTTCCAAGAAAATTGTTTAGTATGAATGATAAATGGAAAAAAAATTTATCCGATAATCAAAAAATGATACTTCTTGATACAATTAAAAATTCATTAGAAAAATATAATTATAAGTAGGAGACGATATTTAATACTATACAAATTTAATATCAATTATATTTTCATTCACCAAACCTCCAGGAACCTTAGGTAAGGATAATATATATATGGATCGGGAAGAATATTGATTTTTAAATGCATTTTAATTTATCTATAGAAAATATCGGCCCCATAGTCTATTTAGATAACTATACTATTGATGAAGAGGTATTACTTTCAGTTTCTACACACATAGATATTACGACTGGATAATATATTTCAATGCAAATGACATGAGATAATCAAAATGATTAATCAAAAAAATAAGCAATTATTTCAAAACATAATTAACTATAAAATTATGTAATATAAGTTAGATTTTATAAGAAAGAATAAAAGTTTATTCTTTTTTAACTTCTTGAACAGCAGCTTCCGGTTTTACAACTATTTTTTCTTGTTTTTGTTTTACAGGTATCTCTTGAGGTTTTTCAGGTTTTAACTCTTTTTTAACACCACTTTTAAACTCAGTATAACCACATTTACCACAACTAAAACGATCTTTATGCTCTCCAATAAAAACAGCAGGTCCACATTTTGGACAGTGACGTCTAATTCGATTTATTTTATCGCCTTCAACCTTAAAAAACTGGTATTTTTTCATATTGCTCTACTCCTTTTTTTTCCCCTGAGGTTTTTCTTGAGTTTTTGATTCTTTTTGTTTAGTTTCTTTTACAATATGGGTTGTTTTTGGTGGTTCAACTGGTTTTTTTGCTTCATCTGCTTTATGTTCTGTAGTTTCTTTTGTTTTTGGCTGTGCAGGTGTAGTTTTTGGAGCTGATGTTTCACCTGCAGTTGCCTCAGAGGTTTTTGCTTCTTTTTTATCTTTTTTTGTCTCACCTAATTTATTGCGTTTTAAAATATGTTCTCTTTCTAAACCTTTTAAGCTTTCAGTAGAAGAATATACTTTAGCATAACCTGTTGTTTCCTGTATACCAAAACGAGGTTTTATTATATTTATAACTACATTTTCTTTTTTAGAATTTAATTTATCAGCAAGTTCAGTTCGAATTATTTCACGGTTTGGTGTGCCTTCGCCTGTATGTTTAACTGTAAAATATACTTCAGTTCTTTTCAATAGGGGATTGTTTTTCTTTGAATCGATTTCTATTTCCATATTAATCACATCTCATTATATCAAGTACTTTCTTAACCTTGTCTTTAATTTCCTTTGTTGGTTTAACAACTAAGACCCCCTTATTCGGCAATCCATATATTATAGTTACGTCTCCAGGAGCAAAAAACAGTACTATTAGGCTTGCCAGATCTTCTTCGCCTTCAACTTCGATAAGGTAAGGACCATTTTCTAGGTTTTCAAGAATAATTTTGATAACTTCACATAAATCATCTGTTATTAAACCAGGTGGGTTTTCAACCTTTATAGTTTTTTTACTAAATGATTTTATCTTCTCAACAATTTCATCTTCGCAGGCGCCTCTATGTGTTTTATAATCAACTATACAAAAAATTGGTTCAAAGCCATTTTTTAAAAGCGTATATGTTACAGTGTCGCCAATTGATACTATCTTTTTTTCATTTTTTAAGATTTGTAAAAGTTTTTTTTCATTTACTAATTTGCCAATAGGTTTATTTAGAATATCTCTTAAGTTTTTTGGTACTTTATACATAAAAATAAAAAAAAATTACATTACTTTTAAAGCATATTTACCAGGTTTTTTAATGTTCATATGTTCAGCTACTTGTGAAGATTCAGGGTTACGTATCACAATATATCCTCTCCATCTTTTAGATGTAGGACTAGAACAATATGGGCAACTTTCTTTTTCAGTTAAATAATGACAGGTTTTACATGCCCTTATAATCTTCATTTCTTACCCTTCTTTTTTTCTTTTTCTTGTTTTTTTTCTTTTACATCTTCAACTTGGGGATATATCCATTCATGTGAACCTAGTGAAGGTTGTCTCATAGTAAGACCAATTTTACTTTCTCGAGCAGATAGTTCGTTTAGGCTTACTGCAACAACTCTTGCACGTACCACATCGCCTTTCTTAAGTGTTAATTTTTTTTCTTTACCAATTATTACTTCACTTTCGGAATCAACTTCAACATAATCATTCATTATTTGACTCATATGAACTAGTGCGTCAAGGGGGCCTATATGACAAAATGCTCCAAACTCTACTATTTCACAGACTACTGCATCTATTACTTCTTGTAGTTCTGGTTTAAATGTTAATGCATCAAATGCAACTTTTTGATACATAGCACCATCACCATGTATTACTATACCGGGACCTACTGATTCTATGTTGTCTACTACGACTATAACTCCATATTCTTTTCGCATTGTTCCTTCAAATGTTGTCTGGACTATCTGTGTTACAACATCATCTAAATCTTCACTAAATTTGTTTGGAGGTATACGGATTGTATCTTTTACTTTTACTTTATAATACATAGATTATCCCTATTTTAAACTAAATATAATAGTTTTGTTGGAATATATTTACTCTTTATATTCTTTTTGAATACTAATCTAATAAATCTTATGATAATGCAATGATAATTGGTAAAAATACCAAGCTTACAACACTCATAAGTTTAATTAAAATATTCAACGAAGGACCTGAAGTATCTTTACATGGATCACCTACTGTATCACCAATTACTGCGGCTTTATGCGCTGGTGACCCTTTACCTCCAAGGTTTCCTGCTTCTATGTATTTCTTTGCGTTATCCCACGCACCTCCTGCATTAGCCAAGAATATCGCAAGAATGAATCCGGTGGCAATTGACCCTAGGAGTAATCCACCAAGCCCTGCTGGTCCAAGGATAAGTCCCACAATAATAGGAGCGATTACCGCCATTATTCCCGGGAGAATCATCGCTTGTAATGCTCGCTTTGTACTGATACTGACGCAGCGGGTATAATCAGGTTTTGCTTTTGGATCAGTTAATAAGTGAAATTCTTTGAACTGGCGGCGTACTTCTTCTACCATTTTATAGGCGGCTTTCCCTACTGCACCCATCGTTAACGCGACAAATACAAAAGGTAGTAGTGCCCCAATGAATACGCCAGATACAAGATATGGACTGTATTCGCTACTTAAGGAAAGTAATTTTCCGATTTCAGCATCAGTATAATAAAGCTTTAAGGAGACGATGAAGGTAGCGATTAATGCTAACGCCGTGATTGCTGCTGAACCTATTGCAAAACCTTTTCCCATGGCCGCAGTCGTGTTACCAACTGCATCTAAAGTTTCAGCTCGTTCCCTCACATCCTGCCCGAGCCCTGACATCTCAGCAATACCTGCTGCATTATCAGCAACTGGGCCATAACAATCTGTTGCAAGCGAATAAGCAAGGATGCTAAGCATACCAACTGCTGAAATAGCTACTCCATAAAACTCTGCGAAGTAGAATGCAACAATCATCGCAGCTACAACAGATAGTATAGGAATAATTGTGCTCATCATACCAGTAACTAAGCCTTGAATAATGACAGTTGCTGGACCTGTTTTAGCTGCTTCGGCAATTTGCTTAACAGGTTTCTGTTTTTCTGAAGCATAATACTCGGTATTTAATCCTATTATAATTCCTGCTATTAATCCTGCTAACATGGCGTAGTATGGTTCCAATTTACCATTAAGCAAATACCATGTTGCTATCCCGCCTAGAACTGCTACCAAAATAGTACTAGCGAATAATCCATTTCTCATAGCGGAGTACACATTTGATTTTTTACCTGTGCGAACAAAAAACATTCCAATAATTGAAGCAAAAACACCTAAGGCAGATATAATTAATGGTAACAATATTCCATTTGATCCATAAGTTGTAAGAGCTACGCCTCCCGCCATTGCAGCTAAAGCCATTGGAGCAATTATTGCTTCAACATAAGATTCATACAGATCAGCACCCATACCCGCTACATCACCAACATTGTCACCAACTAGATCTGCAATAACTGCTGGGTTTCTTGGATCATCTTCAGGTATATTTTCTTCGACTTTCCCAACAAGATCTGCACCTACATCAGCAGATTTTGTATAGATTCCTCCACCGACTCTAGCAAATAGTGCTACCGATGAAGCACCAAAAGCGAAACCAAAAAGTACGTTGGTAGCCTGTTCCGAAGTACATGTATATGGCGCTGGTAGTATGCTAGTAAACAGCGTATACATTCCCCATACACCAAGTACACCTAGCCCAACAACGGTGATACCCATTACAGCTCCACTAGAGAAAGCAACTGATAATCCTTTGTTTATACTTTCTCTTGAACCTTCAGCTGTTTTAGCATTTGCAATTGTTGCTATACGCATTCCTATGTTTCCAGAAAGAATAGATAGTATAGCACCAACAATAAACGAAAGTGCAGTACCCCAATGCATATTACTACCAGAAATAAAAGAAGCTGCATAGAGAAGAACCGAGACACATGTAACAAATACAACAAGAATCTTATTTTCACTCTTAAGAAAAGCCATGGCTCCTTCACGTATAGCATTACTTATTTCCCTCATTTTTTCATTACCTGAACTTTGTCTTCGTATTTTATAAACTAGATATACTGCAAACAATAGCGCTATCAATCCACTTATTGGTACAATTATAGATAAATCCATAATAACCTCACACCCTTGCGCTGGGGAAGCAACACCAATTATTTAATGATTATGTTTTTGTAAAAATTTTTTATAAAAAGAGAACAATAATAGGTATGAATTGTAAAGATAAAAATATATATTATAACTAACATTATATATTAACTGGTGTTAACATTTAAAAATTATTGACTTAAAAGTAGCAAGGCAGATTATAAAAATGTTAAAAAAATTAGCAAATTTTATTGAAAAAAAACCATGGCAAATCGTCATTCTTATTTTAATAATAACTATTGTTTTTTCTATCTTGATACCTTCAATAAAAATAGAAACAACAACCGAAGAATTCATGCCAGATGACGAAATAGTTAGTGCAAGCACAAGGATAAATGAATATTTTGGTCAAACGGGCGAAGTAATTCTAATATATGTAGAAAAACAAAACGAACAAAATGTAATTACACCAAACGCATTAAAAGAAGAATATTTAGTTTTACAAAACTTAAAAGAAAATTTTGATGAAATTAAGAGTTACATAAGTGTAGCAAGTTTTGTTGATATCATGTGCCAAATTGAATTTGGTGATACACTTCTTAATTGTTCAGATCAACAGATAATAACTGCCTATAATGATATGATGGAAGACCCGCAAAACAATGAATTAAAAATGCTATTAACTGATGATATAAATGAAGAAACTGATTTTAATCCTTATCCAAAACTATCAAAAGGAAAAAATATTGATAGCCTTGATATAAAAAATTATTATATTGATGAAAATAATGAGACTATAAGATTTAGCATAGAAGTATATGATCTTTCTAGTTTCAATGATAAAATTTCTTCACCAAACAGGAAGATCAACACTTGGGAATGGTATATTGATTTTAAAAATTTAATAACTCCTATTGAAGAACTAGATATAGGTTATCAAATTGCAGCACATATTGAACCTTCGCAACCATTATGGATAGTAGGCAATGGATTAGTAGATAACATCAGAGCATTAATTGATAGTATTAGGAACAAACAATTAGTAAATTCTTATACCTCTGATGTATACCTCTGGATAAAAGCACCTGACCAAAACGTTTCTTTTCCAATAGTTCTAAATACAGCAAATATAACATTTAATACTCTTGAAGACAAAATTGAGATAGAAATTGAAAAAACAGAGCTTGGAAACTATGGTATATCACCAAAATATGGAAGTTATCAGTTACCTTCAAAAATTGGAAATACAAAAGCAGGTGTTAGAATATATCAAACACCTATTCTTAATAAACCTTGGTCGCGGATTATATTCAACACCAGCTACTTACAAAAAACAATACAAAATATTCAGACTAAACCATTAATAAACAAGGTTTCTACAAAAATACTGCAAAGATATGGTAATTTTTCTTGGGAAGATTTTGATGAAATATTTAACATGTTAAATAGTGAAGAGTTTGCAAAGGATAGCATATCATTAAAGGATATAGAAGATAGATGGGTAGTTTTAGACCAAGCACCAGATAAAGAATATTCTGAACTAAGTTTTTATATAAAACCATTTTTTATTGAAAGTTTAAAAACTTCATCCATTATATTTTTATCTAATGATTTTGATAAAAGTTCTGGTCCAAGTAGTACTCTTATGATAGTTCAGTTAAATAAAACTATAACATATAGTGAATTAGGAGATTTAAGTGTTAAAATAGAATCCGATTTAATTAATCTTGATAATAAACAAAATTATGTATCAATGAAGGCAACTGGAACAGGGATTATTTCAAATGATATTAATGAAGTTACAATGGATGCAAATTATATAATTATGCCTACTATCTTTATCCTAATCTGTCTGATTTTATTTGTGATGTTTAAACAATTTTCATATGTTTTTTTACCATTAGCAGGTATTGGGATTTCAATT
>Ga0209254_10000959_pt1 | contig 25408 bp, 20 predicted proteins | sample FrelakmetDIP11DI_FD_187148 | JGI IMG/M metagenome (GOLD analysis project Ga0209254, IMG submission 187148) | Freshwater lake sediment microbial communities from the University of Notre Dame, USA, for methane emissions studies - DIP11 DI (SPAdes)... | ecosystem: Environmental > Aquatic >...
GAAGTGCACGCCGCCGCGCAGGTCGAGGCCGAGGTACATCGGCAGCGCGCCCAGCGCCGTCAGCCACGACGGCGACGACGAGATCAGGTTCAGCGCGACAATGTAGTCCTCGCCGAACTGCTTCTGCAGCACGTCGCGCGCCTTGAGCTGCGTGTCCGTGTCGCCGAGGCGGACCTTCACGCCCGTCTGGTCGACCAGCGCGCCGGTGAACGGAACGCCCGCGGTCCGCAGCGCGTTCTCCACGCTGGTCAGCGTCGCGGCATCGATCTTCACCGTCGCCTTCGACGTCGACACCTGCACGGCCGGCACCTCGGGAAAGAAGTTCGGCAGCGTGTAGAGGAGCCCGATCGCGACCGCGACCGCGATCACGATGTACTTCCAGACGGGGTAGCGGTTCATGGAAAGGCGAGAGGCGGGATAGGGGGTGGGAGGTGGGGGGTGAGCATGCCCATACGCACGGTCGCAGGTGGCGGCAGGCTCAGCCCTCAGCCCCGATCCCGCTCCCCGGGGTCAAAGGGCCTTGATCGTGCCCTTCGGCAGCAGTTGCTGGATCGCCGAGCGCTGCACGTTGATCTCGACCGACGGCGCGACCTCGACCGACGCGTACTGGTCGGTCAGCTTGGACACGCGGCCGACCAAGCCGCCCGCGGTCACGACCTCGTCGCCCTTCTGCAGCGCGGCGAGCATCGTGCGTTGCTCCTTCGCCTTCTTCTGCTGAGGACGGATCAGCAGGAAGTAGAAGACAACGAAGATCAGGATCATCGGCAGGAAGGCCATCAGGTCGCTGCCCGGGGCGGCGGAGGACGTCTGCGCGTAGGCGTTCGAAATCAGCATGGGGCTCTCCTCGGGGTCGGGGCCGCGTCCCCGCTGCGGCGGCTTGAATACGCCGTCCGCCCGTGGGGAAACACGCGACGCTTGCCGGTTCGGGGTGGTTCACGGAAAACCCCGCATTCTACCACCCGCACCGCGGGCGCCCGGGTGACCCGGGGGGCGTCAGGCAGCTTCCACGCCCCGCGCGCGGTCGGCGCGGAATGCCTCGACGAACGCGGCGAGCCTGCCGGCGGCGATCGCCTCGCGCAGGCCCAGCGCGAGCCACAGGTAGTAGTGCAGGTTGTGGATCGTGGCGAGCCGCGCGCCGAGGATCTCGTTGACCCGCTGCAGGTGGTGCAGGTAGGCGCGCGTGAAGTGGCGGCAGGCGTAGCAGGCGCAAGCGGGGTCGACCGGCCGGGTGTCGGTGCGGTGCGCCGCGTTGCGGATCCTGAGGTCGCCCCAGCGCGTGAACAGCCAGCCATTGCGCGCGTTGCGCGTCGGCAGCACGCAGTCGAACATGTCCACGCCGGCGGCCACGCCCGCCACGATGTCCTCGGGCGTGCCCACGCCCATCAGGTAGCGCGGGCGCTCGGCGGGCATGCGTTGCGCGAGGTGGTCGAGGATGCGCAGCATGTCCTCCTTGGGCTCGCCCACCGACAGGCCGCCGATCGCGTAGCCGTCGAAGCCGATGGCGGTCAGCGCGGCCAGCGACGCGTCGCGCAGATCCTCGTGCATGCCGCCCTGCACGATGCCGAACAGCGCGTTGGCGTTGCCCTCGTGCGCCGAACGCGAGCGCGCGGCCCAGCGCATCGACAGCTCCATCGACCTCGCCGCCTCGTCGCGCGTGGCGGGCCACGGCGTGCATTCGTCGAAAGCCATCACCACGTCGGAGTCGAGCGCGCGCTGGATCTGCATCGACAGCTCGGGCGTGAGGAACAGCTTGTCGCCGTTGACCGGCGAGGCGAACGCGACGCCGTCCTCCTTCACCTTGCGCAAGGGCCCGAGGCTGAACACCTGGAAGCCGCCCGAGTCGGTGAGGATCGGCCGCTCCCAGCCCATGAAGCGGTGGAGGCCGCCGTGCGCGGCGATCACTTCCGTTCCGGGCCGCAGCCACAGGTGAAATGTGTTGCCCAGCACGATCTGCGCGCCAAGCTCGGCAAGTTCGTCGGGAGCCATCGCCTTGACGCTGCCGTAGGTGCCGACCGGCATGAAGATCGGCGTCTCGACCACGCCGTGCGCGAGCGTGAGGCGGGCGCGCCTGGCGTGGCCGTCGGTGGCGAGGACGTCGAACTGCATGGGTTCATTCCTGGACGTGGCGGCGCAGCAGCATGGCGTCGCCGTAGCTGAAGAAGCGGTAACGCTGCGCGATCGCGTGAGCATACGCCGCGCGGATGCGCGCGTAGCCGGCGAACGCGGCGACCAGCATCAGCAGCGTCGAGCACGGCAGGTGGAAGTTGGTGAGCAGCAGGTCGACCACGTGGAAGCGGTAGCCGGGCGTGACGAACAGCGCGGTCTCGGCCTCGCCGGCGCGGACCGCGCCATCGTCGCTCGCCGCCGACTCGAGCGCGCGCAGGCTGGTCGTGCCGACGGCGAGCACGCGGCCGCCGCGCTCGCGCGTGCGCGCAATCGCCTGCGCCGTCGAGTGCGGGATGCTGAACCACTCGGCGTGCATCCGGTGCTTCGTCAGGTCCTCGCTTTGCACCGGCTGGAACGTGCCCGCGCCCACGTGCAGCGTGAGCGTCGCGCGCTCGACGCCGCGCGCGTCCAGCGCGGCGAGCGTCGGCGCGTCGAAGTGCAGCCCCGCGGTGGGCGCGGCAACGGCGCCGGGCTCCGCGGCATACACCGTCTGATAGCGCTCGGCATCCTCCGCGCCCGCGGCGTGCGCGATGTACGGCGGCAGCGGCACCTCGCCGTGGCGCTCGAGCCACTCGGCGATCGGCCCGGTGCCGTGGAAGCGCACGTCGAAGAAGCGTTCGTCGCGCGCGAGCACCTCGGCGCGCGCGCCGCCGGCAAGCTCGACGCTGCCTCCCGGGCGCGGCAGGTGGCTCGCGCGCATCTGCACCCGCGCGCGGTTGTCGGCGAGGATGCGCTCGACAAGCATCTCGACCTGCCCACCGGTCGGCTTGCGCCCGTGCACGCGGGCGCGGATGACGCGCGTGTCGTTGAACACGGCGAGGTCGCCGTCGCGCAGCAGCGTCGGCAGATCGGCGAAACGGCGGTCCGCGAAGCCTGCAGGCTCGACGTCGAGCAGGCGGCTGTCGCTGCGCTGCGCGGCCGGCGACTGCGCGATCAGCTCGGCAGGCAGGTCGAAGTCGAAGTCGGAAAGCGTGTGCACCGCTGGCAGGGCGCCTCTGCGCAACCTCGCGCCGCGCGGCCGCCACTTTAGCAAGTCACGGCCGGTCAGGCGGCGGCACGACGATTCCGGCGAGCCCGTAGTAGCGCGCGACGCACTTGTTGTCCCAGCGCGCAGGATCGTCGCCGAGTTCGATCGCGTGCACGGTCGGCGGCGGGTACACGGTGCGCCGCGGCAGCACGACGTCGCGGCGGCCGGCGGCCGCGGCCGCGCGCAGCGCGTGGTCGCGCTCGGCCCAGCGCGACTTCAGCAACTGCGCGGCCTGCGTGTCCTCGGCGAAGCGGATGGGAAGGGCGAGCGCGCCGCAGAGCGCGACGGCGGCGAGCGTGAATGCGCCATAGCGCGTGGCTAGGATCGGCGGGATCGCGAACGCCATCGCCGCGGCCAGCAGCAGCACGAGCAGAAACACGCCGTTGCGCGGCGCGAACTGGGGCGGAGCGGCCAGCATGGGCACGAGGCTCGCGAACGCAGCCACGACGAGCAGGAACGCGATGAGCGTGCGCTGGCGCGCATGGGTCACGGGGCTCGTCGTATGCACGGCGAGCCCGATGGCCACCAGGACGACGATGCCAATGATCAGGCCCGGCGCCTTGGCGACGACCTCGCCAACCATGCGTGCGTACTCGCCCGCGAGCCACGGCGCGTCGAAGCTGAACGAGCGCTCGGTTGCGGTGGCCCGCACGAAATTGCCGGGCGCCGCCGCAAGGATCGCGGCGCCCGCGATCGCGCCGGCGAACGCGGCCGCGGCGTGGCGCAGCGGCTGCGGCTGGCCGCGCACGTGCACCAGCACCGCCAGTCCGACAACGGCCAGCGCGCCCCAGGCCAGCTCGATCGAGTTCCCCGCCAGCACGCCGATGGCGAACGCGCCGAGCGCGCCGCCGTGCGCCGGCTTCCCTTCGGCGATGCGGGCCATCGTCGCCAGCCACGCGGCGACGAGCAGCAGCGGCAGCAGGTAGACGATGCCGCCGGTCGCCCAGAACACGACCTGCCCGAGCAGCAGGTGCAGTCCCAGCACCATCGCGACGAACGCGAACGCGGCGATCGCCAGGCGGTCGATTACGTGTCGCGCGCCGAACGCTCCAGCGAGAAACCAGGCGCAGCCGGCGAGGAGGAGCGGGAGCAGCGCGCTGACAGTGGAAAGCTGCGGCAGGTCGACCAGCCGCAGCGCGTGGTAGAGCGCGAAGGTCGTGACCAGCCGCCCGGTCCACTCGCCGTAGCTCGCCAGCGTGGCTTCGAGCGCCGTCCCGCGGAACGCATTGTTGCGGTTGCAGAAGTCGTCGGCCGAGGCCGGCACGGCGAGCCCGTGCCGCACCAGCACCCACAGCGTCACGGCGATCGCGGCGACGGCAAGCCAGCCGGCAAGAGGCGCGAGGCGCGATTCGCTTATGCGGGACGCGAGCGGATCCATTCGTAGCGTGCCTTCATCTCGAGGAACGGCCGCTCCAGGTAGCGGTACGACAGTGCTGCGACGGCCACCACGCAGGCCAGCGCGGCGAGCACGTGGACGAACCAGCCGGTCCATGTGACCGGCGCCACCGCGGGCCAGGCCGCGAGCGCAGCGGACACACCGCGCACGCACAGGTAATGATAGACATAAAGTCCGAACGAGATCTTGCCCAGCCACGCGAGCGGTCGGCTGCCGAGCACGGCGAGGAGCGGGGCCGGTGCGTACGGCCCGGCCAGCGCCAGGAGCAGCGCGCCGGCTCCGGCCGCGATGGCCGGGTACTGCCACAGCGCGTGCCACGAGCCGGTGTGCAGGTTAGGGAACGGCGTGATCGACGCGATGGCCAGCACGCCTGCGGCTGCCAGGGCGCCGGCCGCGACGGTCGAGGGAACCAGACGGCCGAGGCGCCCGCGCACGTGCAGCACGGCGACGAGGATGCCGGCGAGGAAGGCGTCGGGGCGCGCCACCTGCAGCACCCAGAGCGCGGGATGCGGCCACTGCGCGTGCAGCGCCGCCGCCCGCAGTGCGAGCCCGGCGAGCGAGGCGGCGGCAAGCAGGGCAAGCCACGTGGAGAGACGCGCGCGGGCGAGTCCCAGCGCGACCAGTGGCAGCACGACGTAGAACTGCTCCTCGGCCGACACCGACCACAGCAGGTTCAAGACGTAGCTCGGCGGGTAGCTGTGGATGGCGGTAGCGAGGTTGCCGCCGAACACGATGAACGCGAGCAGGAAGCGCTCGACGAGCTCTCCCCAGGGGACGTCGGGCAGGCGCAGCGCCGGCAGCACCGCGAAGCCGAGCAGCAGCGCGAAGTAGTAGAGCGGCCAGATGCGCAGCGCGCGGCGCACGTAGAAACGCCAGACCGACATGCGCCCGGTGGCGGCGTGCTCCTTCAGCAGCAGCGTGGTGACGAGGAACGCGGACAGCGCGAAGAACAGCTCGACGCCGGACCAGCCCCATGCCTGCACGGTGCGGATCGCCGCCCCCGGGCCGCCGTCCGGGGCCCGGGGGAGGTGGTGCGCGAAGACGAGCAGGAAAGCGACGAAGCGCAGCCCATCGAGCTGCGGCAGGTAGAACCGGTCGGTGGCGGTCGCGGGCGGCAAGGGGCTCGACGGGCAGCGGGCGGCGGGCGGCGAAGGCGAGCGTATACGAAAGCGGTCGCGCCCGGGCGGCCGCTAGAATGATGCTCGATGCCAGCGCCGGACACGACGACGCCAATGGCGGCGCAGGCGCGCGCCGGCATCCTGCGCGCGCTCGTCGCGCTGCTGGCCATCTGCTGCGCGCTGCGGCTGGTCGTCGAGTGAAGGCGATGCCGAGCTACGACGTGATCGTCCTGGGCGCCGGCGTGATCGGCTGCTCGACGGCGTGGCACGCCGCGCGGCTGGGTGCGCGCCGCGTGCTGGTCATCGAGCGCCGGGGCATCGCCGAAGGCACCTCGGCGCAGTCGAGCGGGATCCTGCGCACGCACTATTCGGTACCGGAGAACGTCGAGCTGGCGCGCCGCTCGTTCGACGCGTTCCGCGACTTCCCGGCCTACCTCGACGACCCCGAGGCGGACTGCGGCCTCGCGCTGCCAGGTTATCTCGTCGTTGCCGGCGAAGGCCCGAAGGCGCAGGCGATCCGCGCGTCACTCGCGCAGCAGCGCGCCATGGGCATCAACGCGGTGGAGATCGACGAGCGGCAGGCGCGCGAGATCCTGCCGCTGCTGCGCACCGACGACCTCGCCGCGTTCGGCTACGAGAAGGATGCCGGGCACGCCGACCCGTACCTGACCGCGACCGCATTCGCGCGCGCGGCGCGCCGGCTGGGGGTGGAGTTCCACGTCGGCGAGACGGTCACGGCCCTGTCGACCGAAGGCGCGCGCGTGACCGGCGTGCGCACGGATCGCGGTGACTACTCGGCGGCGGCGACGGTGAGCGCGCTCAACGTGTGGAGCAACGGACTGCTCGGGCGCGCGACGGGTGTGGCGGTGCCGCTCGTCGCCGAGCGCCACGAGGTGATGGCACTCGCCGCCCCCGAGCCCTACCTGCCGAGCTACCCGGTGCTGAAGGACATGGCGTCGGCGTCGATGATCTACGCGCGCTGCTACGGCACGCGGCAGCTGCTGGTGAGCGCCGGTCTCGAGGGGCGGCCGACGAGCCCCGACGAGGACCAGGCCGACGTGCCGCTCGAAGTCGTCGCCACCATCGGCGGCGAGGCCGCGCATCGGCTGCCGGCGTTCGAGACCGCCGGCGTAGCGTCGACCTGGACTGGGCTCTACGACGTCACGCCGGACTGGAATCCGGTGCTCGGGCCGCTGCCCGGATGGGAAGGGATCGTCGTCGCGTTCGGCTTCTCCGGGCACGGCTTCAAGCTCTCGCCCGCGGTCGGCAAGCTGCTCGCCCAGGCCGCTCTCGGCCTGCCGACGGACGTCGCGCTCGCGCCGTACCGCTTCGCGCGCTTCGCCGACGGCGATCTGCTCGTCGGCAGCTACGGCAAGGGCGCGGTTTCCTGAGTGCGCGGCGGTGGTGCCGGGAGAGGGACTCGAACCCTCACGGTATCGCTACCGGCGGATTTTGAGTCCGCTGCGTCTACCAGTTCCGCCATCCCGGCCTGGTGTGCTGTCCCGCAAGTTCGCTCGATAGTTCGCGGCGAATTTGGCCGCCATGCGGCGTTGCTTGGCCTAACCGTAGCACGGGCTACGGTGTCGGCCAAGCGCCTTGCCTGGCGACCAAATTCATCCGCTCCTTGATCTTCGGAACTTACGGGACAGCACACTTGGGACGCCATTATCCCGCAATCGGCGCGACCGCGCGGGCGGCGTTCAGGGCGCCAGGAGGATGCCGGCGTCGCGCGGCGGCGCCGTGTCGTTGCGCTTGACGGCCATGGTCGCGAGGCGGCAGTTCGTCGCGCGAAGCGATGTGGCGACGGCCGCGGAGGTGCCGGGCAGGGCGCTGCCGATGGACGGCAGGTCGGGGCCAGGTCCCTTTGGGCAGATCCGCTTGGCGACCCAGGGTCGGGTCCCGAAAGGGATCTGACCCCTGTTCAGGCGCGCGCGGCGTCCCCGCGACGGACGTAGGTGACGAAATCGAAGGGCAGGGCGTCCGGGCCGTCCGGCGCGTGCTTCTCGCGCGCGGCCTCGCGCCACTCGCGGCGGTCGAAAGGGGGAAAGACGGTGTCGCCGGGCACCGCCCGCGCAACCTCGGTCACGTAGAGCGCGTCGGCACGCGGGAGCGCCTCGCGATACAGCTCCGCTCCGCCGATGCAGAATACCGGCAGGGGCAGGCGCGCGAGTCGCAGCGCCTCGTCGAGCGAATGCGCGATCTCTGCGCCGGCCGCTGCGAAGTCGCTCGAGCGCGTGACGACGATGTTCTGGCGCTCGGGCAGCGGCCGGCCGATCGATTCCCAGGTGCGCCGCCCCATCACGACGGCGTGGCCGGTGGTCAGCGACCGGAAGCGGCGCAGGTCGCCGGGCAGGCGCCACGGCAACGTGCCATTCGCACCGATGGTGCCGTTGGCGGCAACCGCGACGACGATCGCGAGCCGCGCGGGCCCGCTTGCCGCAGGGGAAGCGTGCGCCTCGCTCGGGGGCGGTGCCATAATCCGGACGATTATAGTCGGCCGTCCGGCTGCCGCGCCCCTCGTGTACTACCCCCGCTCCTTCCTCAAGTTCATCCTGCTCGGCTTCCTGCTGGTGAGCCTGCCGCTGCTCTATGCGCTCGCCGAGCTGACGCTTTCGTTCGATCGCCTGGTGTCGCAGAGCCGCGACGAAGTGCTGCAAACCTCGCAGGCGGCACGGACCTCGCGCCAGCTGTTCGAGCAGACCGCCACACTGGAACGCGTCGTGCGCCAGTACCTGATCCTCGAGGACCACGCGCTCGTCGACGACTACAACCGCCTGCGCCAGGACTTCCGCGGCAGCGTGCGCCAGCTCGCGCAGCTGCCGCTCGAGCCCGCCTACCACGAAGCGCTGACCCGGCTCGGCGAGCGCGAGACCAGCCTGCACGCGCTGCTGATGGTGGGGCCGAAGGCCGGCACCGCGCCCTTGGAGCTGGCGGAGGGCTACGGCCGCCTCGTCGACGACGCGCAGACGATGCTCACGGCGTCCAACGCGCTCACGCAGACCGCGATCGAGCGGCTGCAGCAGACGGCCTCCGAGGGCCGCGACAAGTGGCGCTGGCTGGCGCTGGCGACCGGCGGCATCGCGCTCGCGCTGGCGATCCTGTTCGCCGTGCTGATCGCGCGGCCGATCCGCCAGCTCGAGGGCGCGATCCGGCAGATGGGCAGCGCCGACTTCTCGCGCGCGATCGAGGTCAACGGACCGGAGGACCTGCGCTATCTCGGCCAGCGGCTCGAGTGGCTGCGCACGCGGCTCTCCGAGCTCGAGCAGCAGCAGAACCGCTTCCTGCGCCACGTCTCGCACGAGCTCAAGACGCCGCTCACCGCGGTGCGCGAGGGCGCCGAGCTGCTGCGCGACGAGGTGGGCGGCAAGCTCAACAAGGAGCAGCGCGACATCGTGCGCATCGTGCGCGAGAACACGCTGTCCCTGCAGAAGCTGATCGAGGACCTGCTCAAGTACCACCAGACGCGCGCCTTCGAGCCGGCTACGCTGGGGCCGGTGATGCTGGGCGACGTCGTGCGGCGCGTGATCCGCGAGCACAAGCTGGCGGCGCTCGCGCGCGGTGTCACGATCGACCAGCGGCTCGAGCCGGCACTCGTCGTCGGCGAGGCGGACCAGCTTCGCACGATCATCGACAACCTCGTCTCCAACGCGATCAAGTACGCGGCGCGCGCCGGCCGCGTCGAGATCCGCACCTGGCAGGAGGGCGGGCAGGCGCACGTCGAGGTCGCCGACGACGGCCCCGGTGTCGACGCCGACGAGCGCGAGCGGATCTTCGACTCGTTCTTCCAGGGCCGCGCGAAGACCGGAGCGCGCGTGAAGGGCTCGGGGCTGGGACTGGCCATCGCGCGCGAGTACGCGCTTTCGCACGGCGGCCAGATCGGCGTGCACGCGAGGCGCGAAGGCAAGCGCGGGGCGTGCTTCCGCCTGTCGCTGCCGCAGGGCGCGCCGCTCGACGCGCTCACCACGATCACGGGTGAGGCGCGGGCCGCGTCGAGCGCGGGGGACGCGTCGTGACGTCCGCACACGCGCTCGCACTCGTCACGCTCGTCGCCATCCTGGCGATGGGGGGCGCCGCCGCACAGGCGCCTGCCGCACCCGATCCGGCGCCGGTCGCGGCCGAGCCGAGCGCCGAGGAGCGCGAGTTCACCGCGCTGCTCGCCGACCTGCAGCGCTATGCGGCGCTGCCGGGCGAGGAGGCGCGCCGCGAGCTCGCGGCGCAGACGCAGGCGCTCAACCGCACGCGCAGCGACGCCGTGCGCGTGCGGGTGGCCGTGCTGCACACGCTGTCCCGGCAGGGCGCGCAGGACGACCAGCGCGCGCTGCAGCTGCTCGACGCGGTGGTCAAGGCCAATCCGGCGCCGGTGGCGGTGAAACAGCTGGCCGCCGTGCTGTCGGCGCAGATCGCGGAGCGCGTGCGCGCGGTGCGCGAGGAGCAGGCGCGCAGCGAGGCGGCGCTGCAGAAGCTCGAGGCGCTGCGTGCGATGGAACGCAGTCTCCTGCGCGACCGGCTGCGAAGCGGTGGCGGCGGCGGGTCGGGCTCAGGCGGGAATTAGGATGAATCAGCCCCCACGCTCACTTCCTTCGCTGCCCCCCGGGGCGGCTCGGCGCCACTGACGATGCGATGAACACCAGCGACATCCTGCTCGTCGACGACGACCCCGACCTGCTGCGGCTGATCAGCCTGCGGCTCACCTCGGCGGGCTACCGCGTACGCACGGCGGACAGCGGCGAGACCGCTTTGGCGGCACTGGCCATCGCGCGTCCGGCCGCGGTGATCACCGACTTGCGCATGCCGGGCATCGACGGCATGCAGCTGTTCGAGGCGATCCACCGCCAGCACCCGACGCTGCCGGTCATCATCCTGACGGCGCACGGCACCATTCCCGACGCGGTGGCGGCAACACAGCGCGGCGTGTTCGGCTTCCTGACCAAGCCGTTCGACAGCCAGGAGCTGCTGCAGAAGGTCGCCGCGGCGCTCAAGCTCTCCGGCGACGACGGCGAGGTCGCGACGTCGTCGTCCGAGTGGCGCGCGGGCTTTGTCACGCGCAGCCCGAAGATGGAGGACCTGCTGCGCCAGGCCCGGCTGGTGGCCGACTCCGACGCCAGCGTGCTGATCTACGGCGAGTCGGGCACCGGCAAGGAGCTGCTGGCGCGCGCGATCCACAAGGCCAGCCCGCGCGCCGAGCGACCGTTCGTCGCGGTGAACTGCGGCGCCATTCCGGGCGAGCTGCTCGAGTCGGAGCTGTTCGGCCACGCCCGGGGCGCCTTCACCGGCGCGGTGCAGGCGCACAAGGGGCTGTTCCAGGCCGCCGACACCGGTACGCTGTTCCTCGACGAGATCGGCGACATGCCGTTGCCGCTGCAGGTGAAGCTGCTGCGCGTGCTGCAGGAGGGCGAGGTGCGGCCGGTCGGCTCGACGCAGTCGATCCCGGTCGACGTACGGGTGATCTCCGCGACGCACCGCGATCTCGAGGCCCAGCGGGCCGCCAGCCTGTTCCGCGAGGATCTGTACTACCGGCTCAACGTCGTTTCGCTGCGCCTGCCGCCGCTCGCCGAGCGCCGGGAGGACGTCCCGGTCCTGGCGACGCATTTCCTGCGCAAGCTCGCCGAGCGCTACCGCAAACCGCTGCCCACGCTCGCGCCGGACGCCATGGCGCTGCTGATCGCTGCCCCCTGGCCGGGCAACGTGCGCCAGCTCCTCAACCTGCTCGAGCAAGCGGTGGCCCTGACGACGACCACCGTGATACCGGCCTCGGTCGTCCAGAACGCGATGAGCGAGGACAGCTCCACGCTGGTGCCCTTCGAGGAAGCGCGCAAGTCCTTCGAACGCGACTACCTGGTGCGGCTGCTCAAGCTGACTGGCGGCAACGTGACGCAGGCGGCATTGATGGCCAAGCGCAACCGCACCGAGTTCTACAAGCTGCTGCAGCGCCACAAGCTCGAGCCGTCGATGTTCAAGGAAGGCAAGGGCTGACGCGAGCCGGCTGCCGCCATGCGGCGGTGCATCAGATGCTTGTCTCATTCGGGCGACAATAAGAAACGCTCAAATTCAATGAGATAGCAAGTCATCGTCGAGCGCTGTCGGGCTGTTGCGACAAACCGGGCTCCCGAGCAGCCGCTTCGTTTCTCGCGCTTGTCGCGGCGCAGGGCACTTCCGCCCTATGCAGATGTCATTTTGGTGCCGTTGCGCCGCGTCAGGCGCAGCGTTGGCACGACCATTGCATCAGGTCGGGCGTGTCCAATGACGACCAAGCGTCGTCCGCAGCGTAAAAGGCGATCATGGAATCCTTCGCGCCCGAGTTCTCCCGCTACTGGCTCCCGACGAGGGAGATGGAGGAGCGAGCGCAGGCCGATCGCCGCGACGACGAGGCAAGGCTGCAGCGCGAGGCGCTCGAGCAACTGGCCGAGCGCGTGACTGCCGCCCGCACGATCGTCTGACCCTTCCCCCTGATCCGGCGCCTTGCCGGGTCTTCGCGGCGCGCGGCCCTCCTCCCCGCGCGCCGCACTCTATCCCCCTTGCCCGCCCCTCTCCCGGCGGGTTTTCTTTTTGGCACGGTTAGAATCCGCCCTCCAACCGGAGGAGGGGACGATGATCGGATACGTCACGCTGGGCACCAACGACCTGCCGCGCGCCGCGGCGTTCTACGATGCACTGCTCGCCGAGATCGGCGCGAAGCGCCTCTACGACTTCGGCCGTTCGATCGTGTGGGGGACGGCCATGGATAGGCCTGCGCTGGCCGCCACGTTGCCGTTCGACGGGAAGCCGGCCACGGTCGGCAACGGCGTGATGGTGGCGCTCGTCGTCGACTCGAAGGAAAAGGTGGCGCGCGTGCACGCGAAGGCGCTGGAACTCGGCGGCAAGGACGAGGGCCCGGTCGGGCCGCGCGGGGACGGCTTCTACGCCGGCTACTTCCGCGACCTCGACGGCAACAAGCTCAACGTGTTCTGCATGGGCTGATGGTCTCACCTGCGCTAACGAGGATCGTGCAAGTGCATGACATCCCTTCGTCGTCCCCGCGCAGGCGGGGACCCAGTGGCTTTCGAGCGAACGACACTGGGCTCCCGCCTGCGCGGGAGCGACGACGTAAGGTTGGCGCCGTGAGCGACTTGCTCGACCCTCGTTAGACGGCGACAGGCGCCTTGATCGCCGGGTGCGGCTCGTAGCCCACGATCTCGAAGTCGTCGAACGCGTAGTCGAAGATGGTCGGCGGCCGGCGGCGGATGGCGAGCTGCGGCAGCGCGCGCGGCTCGCGCGCAAGCTGCGCTTCGACCTGCTCGAGGTGATTGAGGTAGACGTGGCAGTCGCCGCCCGTCCACACGAAGTCGCCCACATCGAGATCGCACTGCTGCGCGACCATGTGGGTGAGCAGCGCGTAGCTCGCGATGTTGAACGGCACGCCGAGGAAGAGGTCGCAGCTGCGCTGGTAGAGCTGGCAGGAGAGGCGCCCTTCCGCCACGTAGAACTGGAAGAACGCGTGGCACGGCGGCAGCTTCATGCGCGGGATGTCGCCGACGTTCCACGCCGAGACGATCAGCCGCCGCGAGTCCGGGTTGCGCCGGATGTCGCGCACCACGTCCGCGATCTGGTCGATCTCGCGGCCGTCGTGCGCGCGCCAGTGCCGCCACTGGTGGCCGTAGACGGGGCCCAGCTCGCCGTTCGCGTCCGCCCACTCGTCCCAGATGGTGACGCCGGCCTGCTGCAGCGAGCGCACGTTCGACTCGCCACGCAGGAACCACAGCAGCTCGTGCACGATCGACTTGGTGTGCACTTTCTTCGTCGTCACCAGCGGGAAGCCGGCCGACAGGTCGAAGCGCAGCTGCGCGCCGAACACCGAGCGCGTGCCGGTGCCGGTGCGGTCGTCCTTGCGCGCCCCGGTGTCGCGTACCTGGCGCAGCAGGTCGAGGTAGGGCCTCATGGCGGGGGATTCTAGCGCGCGGGCCGCTTGCGCGGAGGCAGCTCGATCGCCGACTCCATCGACCACGGGCGGATGCCGAGCGCCACGCCGATCGTCTCGCGTTCGGCGGGCGGCAGGTGCGCGTCGACGTCGGCGAGCTGGTGGACCTCGGCGGCGAGGCGCTCCAGCTTGCGCTTGAGGATCTCGAACGAGGCGCGCGACAGCTCGCGGAACTCGAACGCGAACGCGCCGCCGGCGCGGTCGAACTGCGGCGCGAGGAAGTCCTCGACGACGCGCCTGCCGTGCCTGCGCCGGATCGGACCGTCGGGGCGCAGGCGCACGTCGCGCGGCAGCTTCAGGCGCACGCGTTCGCCGGGCATGAGGTCGATCAGGCCGAGACGGTCGAGGCGCGCCAGCCGCGCCGTGCACTCGACCGCCGAGAGCTGGTAGCGCGCGACGATCTCGCCCGGCGTCCAGCCGCTCATCGCGAGATAGAACACGGCCATGAGTCGCGCGTCGGCGGCGAGCGCGGTCTCCTGCGCGAGCGTCAGCTGCGCGGCGGCGCCGTCGCGCCCGCGCGCGAGCCGCGCGAGCTCGAGGAAGTCGATGTCGAGCACGGCGCCGCACTGCTCGAGGCGCGCGAGCGTGAACGTGCGTCGCGAGAACAGGCGCTTGACGCTCGCCTCGGAGAGCCCGATGCGCTGCGCCAGCGCGGCGTAGGTGAGGCCGCGCATGCGCAGGACCTGCTTGAGTGCGTCGACGAGCTGGCGGGTGTCGTTCATCGGCTGACCTCCTGCGAATCGCCATCGTCGCGCGCTTTGCCGCCGCGAGGCGAGCGGGGCGCGCGCGGCGCGCGGGGCGCGACGAGGAGTAGCGAAAAATGGTACCTGATGCATAGAGTATCGCTCATCGCCGGCACGGTGGACAATGTGCTCTACTTCGCCGCAGCCCGCGCCTTGCGCTCCCCGTAAGGGACACCGTGCCCCCGCCCAACCAGTTCGACCTCATGCGCGAGCGGCGCTTCGCGCCGTTCTTCTGGACGCAGTTCGCCGGCGCGGCGAACGACAACGTGCTCAAGAACGCGCTGGTGATCTTCGTCGCCTTTGGCGCCACCGCCGCCGCGACCGGCATGGACGCGAACACGCTGGTCAACCTCGCCGGCGCGATCTTCATCGCGCCTTTCATGCTGCTCTCCGCCACCGCGGGGCAGATCGCCGACAAGTGGGAGAAGGGCCGCCTGATCCGGCTGATCAAGCTCTTCGAAATCGCGATCATGGTCGTGGCGCTCGTCGGCTTCTGGCGGCGCGACGTCGCCACGCTGTTCGTCGCGCTGGGCCTGATGGGCGTGCACTCGACGCTGTTCGGCCCGGTCAAGTACGCGATCCTCCCGCAGCACCTCAAGACGGAGGAGCTGGTCGGCGGCAACGGGCTGGTGGAGATGGGCACGTTCGTCGCGATCCTGCTCGGCACCATCGTCGGCGGACTGGTGGTCGCGATCGAGCCGAACGGACCGATGCTGGCCGGCGCCATCGGCGTCGCGGTGGCGATCGCCGGCTGGATCGCCAGCCTGCGCATCCCGCACACGCCGGCGGTCGACCCGGGGCTCGCGCTCAACTGGAATCCGGTGAGCGAGACGGCGCGCAACCTGAAGCTCGCCTACGGCAACCGCACGGTGTGGCTGTCGATGCTGGGCATCTCGTGGTTCTGGTTCTACGGCGCGCTGTTCCTCGCGCAGTTCGCCGGTTTCGCGCGCGACTTCCTGGGCGGCGACGCCACCGTCGTCACCTGCCTGCTCGCGCTGTTCTCGATCGGCATCGGCGTGGGCTCGCTCATGTGCGAGCGGCTGTCGGGGCGCAAGGTGGAGCTCGGGCTGGTGCCGTTCGGCTCGATCGGGCTCACGCTGTTCGCCGTCGACCTGTGGTTCGCGGCGAAGGGCCTGCGCGCCACCGAGCTGGCCGGGCTCGACGTTTTCCTCGCCAAGCCGGCGCACTGGCGCGTGGCCTTCGACCTCGTGCTGATCGGCGTGTTCGGCGGCTTCTACATCGTGCCGCTGTACGCGCTGATCCAGGAACGCTCGGAGCCTTCGCATCGCTCGCGCATCATCGCCGCGAACAACATCCTGAACGCGGTGTTCATCGTCGCCTCGGCGGGCATCGCCATCGGACTGCTGAAGGGGGGGCTGTCGATCGTCGACCTCTTCCTGGTGACCGCACTGATGAACGCGGCGGTTGCGCTGTTCATCTACCGCCTCGTGCCCGAGTTCCTGATGCGGTTCCTCGCGTGGCTGCTGGTCCACTCGGTGTACCGCGTCGACCAGGAGGGCCTCGAGCGCATCCCCGACGAGGGCCCGTGCGTGATCGCGTGCAACCACGTGAGCTACGTCGACGCGGTGGTGATCAGCGCCTGCGTGCGCCGACCGGTGCGCTTCGTCATGGACCACCGCATCTTCGCCACGCCGGTGCTGGGCTTCGTGTTCCGCGAGATGCGCACGATTCCGATCGCATCGGCGAAGGAGGACGCGCAGCGCAAGGAGCGCGCGTTCGCCGAGGTTGCCCAGGCGCTGCGCGACGGCGAGGTCGTCGGCATCTTCCCCGAGGGCAGGCTCACCGAGGACGGCGAGACGGGCGTCTTCCGCCCGGGGCTGGAGCGCATCGTGGCCGAGACACCGGTGCCGGTGGTGCCGATGGCGCTCTCCGGCCTGTGGGGCAGCTTCTTCTCGCGTTCGCACAACGGCCAGGCGATGCGCCGCTGGCGCGGCCTGTTCTCGCGCATCGCGCTTCGTGCCGGCGAGCCGATCCTGCCGCGAGCGCTCGACGTCGAGGCGCTGCGTGAGAAGATCCTCGCGCTGCGTGGGCCGCGGCGCTGACCCGCCGGGCGAGGGAGCGCGCCATGTGGAAGGTGATCGGGGCGGTGGGAGGCGGGCTTGCCGGGGTCGCGCTGGGCGGCCTCGTGGCGAGCCTCGCGCTCGGCCTTCTCGGCTTCCTCGCCGGCTGGGCGAAGGATGCCCACGACCGCGCCAGGTCCGCCCAGGTGCCGCCCGTCGCACCCGGTGTCGATGCCGCGCTGGCGCAGCGGCTCGATGCGATCGAGGCACGGCTGGCGCGCATCGAGGCGCGGCAAGGGTTCGACTTCGCGTTGCCGGTGGCGCCCACGGCAATCGAAGTACCCGCGGCGGCCCTGGCGCCCGCGTCCGCCGGGCGTGTCGCGCCTCCCGTCGTGCCGCTGCCGACGAACGCCCCGCCACCGCGGCCGAGCTATGGCCCGGCTGCTGCCGCGGCGCCTGCACCGGCGCGGGACGCATCGAACGCTCCGACGGGCCCCGGCCCGTTCGACGGCTTGCGCAGCTGGCTCGCCGGCGGCAACGCGCTCACGCGCGTGGGCGTGGTCATCCTGTTCTTCGGGGTCGCATTCCTGCTGCGCTACTTCGCCGAACTCGCGGGCGTGCCGATCGGCGTGAAGCTCGGCGCTGCGGCTGCCGCAGGGCTTGCGCTTGCGGCGCTGGGCGTGCGGCTCGCCCGCGCGCGCCCCGCCTACGGGCTCGCGCTGCAGGGCGCGGGCATGGGCATCGTGTACATGACCGTGTTCGCCGCGTTCCGCCTGTACGCGGCGCTGCCGCCGCTGCCTTCGCTCGCACTGCTCGTCGTCGTGGCCGGCGCGACCATCGCGCTCGCGCTGCGCCACGACTCGCAGGCACTCGCCGCGCTGGCGCTGGCGGGCGGGTTCCTCGCGCCCGTGCTGATCGACACGGGCACCGATGCGCCAGGGCTGCTGTTCGCGTGGTTCGCGGTCCTCAACGGCGCCGTGTTCGCGATCGCGTGGCGGCGCTCGTGGCGCGCGCTCAACGTGCTGGGCTTCGCCTTCACGTTCGCGCTTGGCCTCGCGTGGGGCTGGACGTTCTACCGGCCGCGGCACTTCGCGATCGTGCAGCCGTACCTCGCGCTGTTTCTGGCGTTCTACGTCGGCATCGCGATCCTCTACGCGAAGCGCAGCCCGCTCGACGCGCAGGCGCCCGTCGACGGCGTGCTGGTGTTCGGCGTGCCGCTGGTCGGCTTCGCGCTGCAGGCCGGCATCGTGCGGGACTTCCGCCATGGCGAGGCGTACAGCGCCGTGGCGCTGGCCGCGGTCTACACCGTGCTGTGGTTCGTCCTGCGCGCGCGGCCGGAGCCGGGGCTCGCGCGGCTGGCGAAGGCGTTCGCCGCACTCGCGGTGGTCTTCGCCACGCTGGCGATCCCCTTCGCGCTCGACGCGCGATGGACTTCCGCGGGATGGGCCATCGAGGCCGCGGCCGTGTACTGGCTGGGCATGGTGCAGCGGCAACGCGCGGCGCGCTGGTTCGCCATCGCCGTGGAGGTGGCGGCGGCGCTGGCGTTCCTGTGGGATGCGCCGGCTTCGCGAGGCCTCCTGTTCGCCAACGCGGCATTCGTCGGAGCGGCGCTGATCGGGCTGGCGGCGCTCGCCATGGTGTTCTTCGCGGATCGTCGCCCGGACGTCGTCGGCGAAGGCGAGCGCAAGCTCATGCCGTGGCTGTTCGCGTGGGGGGCGGCGTGGTGGATCGGTGCCGGCGTGCGCGAGATGGACCGCCTGGCCGGCGGACCACGCGAGCTCGCCGCGATGCTCGCCTGGGTGGCCGGCACCGCGGCGGCCGGTCTGCTCCTTGCGCGCACGCTGCGTTGGCCGCGCGCGGAGTGGCTGTTCGTCGCAGTCCTGCCCGCGCTCGCCGTGGTCGGCCTGTTCGCCTTCGACCTGTTTCGTACCACGCTGCGCGGCTACGGCTGGCTGGCGTGGCCGCTCGCCTGGCTCGTGCACGCTGCCGGATTGCGCGCCGTCGAGGCCGGCGTCGACGCGGGGACGCGGACGTGGAGCTGGCTGCGCAGGCTCCACGCGGTCACGGCCGTGGCCTTCGTCGCGTGGCTCGCATGGGAGGCAAGCGAGTGGACGGGTCGCGCTACGGCCGACGGCACCGTGTGGATCGCGTGTGCCGCGGCGCTTCCGGCGATCGCGTACCTCGCTGCGGTCGCGTGGCCGCAGGCGCGGCAGGCGTGGCCGCTGTCGGCTCACGCCGAATCCTACGGCCGCGACGCGGGCACGCTCGTGGCACTCGCGCTGGTTCTATGGTTCGCCGGTGTCAGCGTGATCTCGCCGGGTGAGCCGCATCCGTGGCCCTACGTGCCGCTCGCCAACCCGCTCGACTTGACGCTCGTCGCCGCGCTCGCTGCGCTGTGGCAGTGGTCGGGCGCATGGGCGCCCCTGTCGGCGGGCGGACGACTCCGGCTCGCGGCGCTAGCGGGGTTCGTCGCGCTCAGCGGCGGCATCGCGCGTGCCGCGTACCACTACGGCGACGTCGCATGGAACCTGCACGCGTTGTTCGCGCACCGTCCGCTGCAGGCCGCGCTGACGCTGGCGTGGACGGTCTGCGCGCTCGCGCTGATGGTCCTCGCCACGCGGCGGCATCTGCGCGAGGTGTGGCTCGCCGGCGCCGCGCTGCTGGCGCTGGTGGTCGCGAAGCTGTTCCTCGTCGATCTCGACGCGCTGGCGGGCCTCACGCGCGTGGTCGCATTCCTCGGCGTGGGCGCGCTGCTGCTGGTGATCGGCTACGTGGCGCCGCTGCCGCCGGCGCGCGCTCGAGCGAATGAGGGCTAGTGCGGTGACCTGAAGACAACGCAACGTGTCGGCACATGTACCACGTTCCGTCGTTCCCGCGAACGCTGCGCTCGAAACACACGCAACGTCCTGCACACTAGTCGCGCATCGCGTCCTCGCCCCACGCGGCGCGCACCAGCGCCGGCAGCGCCACGCCCGAGGGCAAGCGCAGCACGTGGTCGGCGAGCGCGCTCAGCGGTGTTGCCGTCGGATTGACCTCCACGACGATCGCGCCGGCGGCCTTGGCGTACTGCGGCAGCGCCGCGGCGGGGTAGACCTCGCCCGACGTGCCGGCGACGATCAGGAGGTCGCACGCGCGCGCCGCGTCCTCGGCGGCGATCAGCGCGTGCGCCGGCAGGCTCTCCTCGAACCAGACGACGTCGGGCCGCAGGAACGCGCCGCAGTGCGGACAGCGCGGCGGCCCGTCGCCCGCGTCGTCCCACGTCTCGACCACGCGGCGCGGCTCGTCCGAGCAGCGCACGCGAGCGATGTTGCCGTGCAGCTCGACGAGCTTGCGGCTGCCGGCGCGCGCGTGCAGCCCGTCGACATTCTGCGTGGCGAGCAGGAACGAGGGCGCCAGCGCCTCGATGCGCGCGATCGCGTGATGGCCCGGATTCGGCTGCACGCGGCCAAGCTGCGCGCGGCGCCCGGCGTACCAGTCCCACACGAGCTTCGGTTTGCGGCGGAATGCCGCAGGGGTGGCGAGTTCGAGGGGGTCGAAGTTCGCCCACAGCCCCGTGAGCGCGTCGCGGAACGTCGGCACGCCCGACTCGGCCGATACCCCCGCGCCGGTGAGGACGGCGACGAAACGCGCGTCGCGCAACGCGCGCGCGAGGTCATCGGCGATCACGGGCATGCGGTGATTGTCCCACGGGGTGCCGGGCAGCTCGCGTGCTAGACTTTTTTCCATGTCCGGCAACACGTTCGGCAGGTTGTACTGCGTCACCTCGTTCGGCGAGTCGCACGGACCGGCCATCGGTTGCGTGGTCGATGGCTGCCCGCCGGGGCTCGCCCTCGACGCCAGCGACATCCAGCGCGAGCTCGACCGGCGCAAGCCGGGCACGTCGCGGCACGTGACGCAACGGCGCGAGAGCGACACGGTCGAGATCCTCTCCGGCGTGTTCGAGGGCCGCACCACCGGCACGCCAATTGCGCTCCTGATCCGCAACGAGGACGCGCGCAGCAAGGACTACACGGCGATCGCGCAGGCGTTCCGTCCGGGCCACGCCGACTACACCTACTGGCAAAAGTACGGCATCCGCGACCACCGCGGCGGCGGGCGGCAGTCGGCGCGCGAGACGGCGGTGCGCGTGGCGGCAGGCGCGATCGCGCGCAAGTGGCTGCGCGGGCAGGCGGGCGTGACGATCCGTGGGCACCTCACGCAGATCGGGCCGCACGCGATCCCGTTCGCGAGCTTCGAGCACGTCGACGCGAATCCTTTCTTCGTCGCCAATGCCTCGGTCGTGCCGCAGCTCGAGGCCTACATGGACTCGCTGCGCCGCTCGGGCGATTCCTGCGGCGCGCGCATCACGGTGGTTGCAAGCGGTGTGCCGGTCGGCTGGGGCGAGCCGGTGTTCGACAAGCTCGACGCCGACATCGCCGCGGCGATGATGGGCATCAACGCGGTGAAGGGTGTCGAGATCGGCGCGGGCTTCGCGGCCGTGGCGCAGAAGGGCACCGAGCACTCCGACGAGATGACGCCGCAGGGTTTCGTCTCCAACCACGCCGGCGGCATCCTCGGCGGCATCTCCACCGGCCAGGACGTCGTCGTGTCGATCGCCGTGAAGCCCACGTCCTCGATCCGCCTCGACCGCCACACGATCGACAAGGCGGGCAATGCGGTCGTGGTCAACACGCACGGCCGTCACGACCCTTGCGTGGGCATCCGTGCCACGCCGATCGCCGAGGCGATGCTCGCCATCGTGCTGATGGACCACGCGCTGCGCCATCGCGCGCAAAACGCGGGCGTCGCCACGGCCACGCCGCGCATTGCGGCGCAGGCGAGCGCCGACGTCATCGCCAAGCTCCGCTCGGCGCCGGCGGTCGACGATCCCGAGCCCGACGAGGCATAGCGAATAGGGTCAGACCCTCATTGCTCATAAGTTCCGAGCGACGAGGCATAGGGTCAGACCCTCATTTCTCATGAATTTCGAGAAATGAGGGTCTGACCCTAACCGCGGTGGGTGATGGCGGCCCGGGCCTTGCCGCGCGCGAACGCGATCGAGACCTCGTCGCCGGGCGCCACCTGCGTCGAGTCCGTGACGATGACGCCCGCCGCGTCGGCGACGATCGCGTAGCCGCGCGCGAGCACGGCCTCGGGATTGAGGTGCGCTAGGCTCTGCGCCAGCGCGGCGACGCGCGACTTGCGTGCGTCGTGCAAGCGAGTCGCGGCGCGCAGGAGCGCGTCCCGGGCGACGGCAGCCCGTTGCGCTCCCGGCAGCGGCGCGCGCAACTCGCGGGCCAGCCGGGCCACGAGGCTTGCGAGCGTCCGCACACGCTCGACCTGCCCGCCGGAAACAGCGCGGGCGAGCCTTGCGGCAAGCTCCCCGCAACGCTCCTGCCGTGCGGCGATCCGCGCAGCCGGATGCACGAGCCTGCGCGCGGCGTGGTCGAGGCGCTGGTTCGCATCGGCGAGCGCGTGCGCGAGCGTCCGCTGCGTTCGCTGCGCCAGCTGCGCGCAACGATGACGATAGTCGGCCGCGTCGGGCGCCACCAGCGTGGCCGCGCCGGTCGGCGTGGGCGCGCGCACGTCGGCGACGAAGTCGCAGATGGTGAAGTCGGTCTCGTGGCCGACGCCGGAGACGACGGGGAGCGCCGACTCGTACACCGCGCGGGCGACGGCCTCCTCGTTGAACGCCCACAGATCCTCGAGCGAGCCGCCGCCGCGGCAGACCACGAGCACGTCGACTTCGGCGCGCTCGTTCGCCATGCGAATCGCCCGCGCGATCTCGCCGGCCGCGTCCTCCCCCTGCACGGCGCAGGGGTAGACGATCGCGCGCAGGCGCGGCCAGCGGTGCGCGAACGTCGTCAACACGTCACGCAGCGCAGCGCCGCGCGGCGAGGTGACCACGCCAACGGCGCGCGGGAACCGCGGCAGCGGCCGCTTGCGCTCCTCCGCGAGCCAGCCGGCCGCGTCGAGCTTCGCCTTGAGGGCGATGAAGCGCTCGTAGAGCGCGCCCAGGCCGGCGTGGCGCACGACGTCGACGTTGAGCTGGAACTCGCCGCGCGCCTCGTAGAGCGAGGCCAGCGCGCGAACCTCGACGGCCATGCCGTCCTTCAGCGTGAAGGGCACCAGCTGGGCCTTGTTGCGCCACAGCGTGCACTTCACCTGCGCGGTCGCGTCCTTCAGAGTGAAGTACACGTGACCGGAACCGGCACGGAACAGGTTGGAGATCTCGCCGGCGACCCAGACCACGCCGAGGTTGCGTTCGAGGATCAGCCTGGCGGAGGCGACCAGCGCCCCCACGGCGAGCACGGGCGCGGCTGCCGCGGGGCCTCCCGCCGTTGTGTGCAGCGCGTCGAACGTATCGTCGGTCATGGCTTCGGCGTGTTGCGCGGGCGAGACAGGTGTCTTTGCCGAAGCGATGCACCGAGATGAACAGCCGACATCATTGTCCTGGACGCACGAAGTAACAAGTAGATGCACCGGACCTGCATGCGCTCGTTGCGCACCCTGCGCACGCATGCCCGGGAACGCTCCGGCGTGCGCGTTTAACTCGCTGATCGGGCGTCGTTTTTGTCCGGCGACAAATCGGGCATCGCAGCCTTTTCGCTGTCGATTCCGCGACTTGGCGAATCACTGTACAAGATATGCACATCGCTATCCACAGCTTTTGTGGACAACCCCGCCGCGATCCCGTCGGCACCCGCGCCGGAAGCGAGCAACGGCGCGGCTTCCGGGGGAGCGCGCGCGTTGTCAGAGGGGAGCGGCGCATGACGGGGGGAAGCGGCGGGCGTAGAATCCACCGCAATCCAACGTTGTTCATGAACAACTCCGCATGGCTGCTGCACCGCAAGAGGGCGGAAGGGTGGGGCCCGGACGCCCGGCGTCCGCGCCGGCGCCGAATTTCGTCCGCAGCATCGTGGCCGACGACAACCGCACCGGCAAGTACGGCGGGCGCGTGGTCACGCGCTTTCCGCCCGAGCCGAACGGCTACCTGCATTACGGCCACGCCAAGTCGATCATCCTGAACTTCGGCATCGCCGCCGAGAACGGCGGGCGCTGCCACCTGCGCTTCGACGACACGAATCCGCTCAAGGAGGACGTCGAGTACGAGGACTCGATCGAGGAGGCGGTTCGCTGGCTGCGCTACGACTGGGGCGCGCACCTCTACCACGCGTCCGATTACTACGACCGCCTCTACGAGTTCGCCGAGTGGTTCGTCGTGCAGGGGCTCGCCTACGTCGACAGCCAGTCGGCGGCCGAGCTGCGGGCCACGCGCGGGACGCTCACCGAGGCCGGGACGCCGAGCCCGTACCGCGAGCGCAGCCCCGTGGAGAACCTCGACCTGTTCCGCCGCATGCGCGCAGGCGAGTTCCCCGACGGCGCGCACGTGCTGCGTCTGAAGATCGACATGGCGAGCCCGAACGTGAACATGCGGGACCCGGCGATCTACCGCATCCGCCACGCCTCGCACCACCGCACCGGCGACAAGTGGTGCGTGTACCCACTCTACGACTACACGCACTGCATTTCCGACGCGCTCGAGCGCATCACTCACTCGATCTGCACGCTCGAGTTCCAGGACCACCGGCCGCTTTACGACTGGGTGATCGACAGGCTCGCCGACGGCGGCCTGCTCGAGCGCCCGCTGCCCCAGCAGATCGAGTTCGCGCGCCTGAAGCTCACCTACGTCGTGCTGTCCAAGCGCAAGCTGATCCAGCTGGTGGAAGGCGGGCACGTGGATGGCTGGGACGATCCGCGCATGCCCACGCTGGTCGGCGCGCGCCGCCGCGGCTTCACGCCCGAGGGCTTCCGCCTGCTCGCCGAGCGCACCGGCGTGTCGAAGTCCGACGCCTGGATCGACATGAGCGTGCTCGAGGACGCGATGCGCGACGACCTCAACGCGCGCGCCGAGCGCCGCATGGCAGTGCTCGATCCGATCCGGCTGGTGATCGACAACTACCCGGCGGGGCGCTCGGAGATGTGCTCCGTGCCCAACCATCCGCAGAAACCGGATCTCGGACGCCGGGAACTCAAGTTTTCCCGCGAGCTGTGGATCGAGCGCGACGACTTCATGGAGGCGCCGCCGAAGGGCTACTTCCGCCTCGCCCCGGGCGCCGAAGCGCGTCTGCGCTACGCCTACATCGTGAAGTGCACCGGTGTCGAGAAGGACGCGGAGGGCAACGTCACGGTCGTCCACTGCACCTACGACCCGGCGACCCACAGCGGCACGCCGGGAGCCGAAGCGCGCAAGGTGAAGGGCAACATCCACTGGCTCGCCGTCGACGAGGCGGTGCCCGCGCAGGTGCGCCTCTACGACCGGCTGTTCCGCGTGCCGTTCCCCGGCGACCGGAATCCCTGGGGAGAGCGCGGCGAGCCTGCGGCGAGCGCCGCGGCCACGGTGAAAGTGGCCGGCGACGACGACGAGGTCACGGAGAGCGCGGAGCGCAATTTCCTCGACGACCTCAATCCGGCATCGGTGCAGACGATCAGCGCGCAGGTGGAGCCGGCGCTGGCGAGCGCGCCGGCAGAGGCAAGCTACCAGTTCGAGCGGGCGGGCTACTTCGTCGCCGATCGCCACGACCACGCGGCCGGGGCGCCTGTCTACAATCGCACCGTGACGCTCAAGGACTCGTGGTCGGCCAAGGCCTGAAGGCGGCCCGGTTGAAAAGCGCGGCGCAGGCCCCACGTACCGGCGCGCAAAGGGCGCGACGCCGAGCGTGGCGATCGCGCGCGTAGTTTCGCCAACTTCCCAGGGGTACCCCGCATGAAGCGCATCGTCCTCTTCCTCGTGACCAACCTGGCGGTTGTCGCGGTGATCTCCGTCGTGCTGAAGGTGCTGGGTCTAGACCGCGCCGTCTTCGACGCCACGGGCGTGAACTACGGCGCGCTGCTCGCCTTCTCGTTCGTGGTCGGCTTCACCGGGGCGATCATCTCGCTGCTGATGAGCAAGTCGATGGCGAAGATGTCGACCGGCGCGCACGTCATCGAGCAACCGCGCGAC
>Ga0209254_10000960_pt1 | contig 25407 bp, 21 predicted proteins | sample FrelakmetDIP11DI_FD_187148 | JGI IMG/M metagenome (GOLD analysis project Ga0209254, IMG submission 187148) | Freshwater lake sediment microbial communities from the University of Notre Dame, USA, for methane emissions studies - DIP11 DI (SPAdes)... | ecosystem: Environmental > Aquatic >...
CTCAGAATTGAAAGCCTCCCGATGACGGTCGAACCAAGAATCGTATTCGAGGGCGGAGCTGTCAAAGGGGCTTCCATTTATCATCAGGGGGGCCTCCTCGATGATTATGTCCATGGCTTGGTATAAATAACGTCAATTTCCTTGGACTGATGGTATGGATTGTCACCATTATCAAAAAAGATAATGATTAATATCGTTAGAATAGAATGAGTAAAGACTGAGTGGCTATTAGGAAGGCCGGAGGGCATGTGTGTCAGAAAGGGGTCGAAAGACCCGGCATTAAACACCTTGGCCACATGAACCGCGTACTTCGAAAGAAGTGGTAGTCCCCCTCGAGACTATGCCATTCGACAATAATGGATATGGTTAGTGGTGGGTCTGTCCGGATTTGAACCGGAGACACCTGGTCCCGAACCAGGTAGGTTAACCAAGCTAGCCCACAGACCCATTGGGAGCATTCCGCCTAATCGAATCGGAGTATAAAAACCTATTATTATCCATGGGATCAATTTTTATCATTGCCTCTATCTTCAACAACAATTCTTCCCCACAATAGTGTCAACTGTGCCCCGGGATGGGCACTTGCACCTGCCCTCAGCGACTCCCGAATCCCGTTCAAGGGTCCGTCATATGAAGATCCCTCGATGCTTTTCGGAGGGATATCACATACGAATAAATGGACCAGTTGCAATATTTATTCTTGAAGTAGTCTGGAAGCTCATAGTCTACCTTAATTCTTCCTTTAATGGTCGAAAAGGAGGCGAATCCTTTCGCGAGAATGATTCGGATCGATTTTATACTGTACCTCATGGCTGCATGTTGGCGTCTAAGCGGTTTGGTTCGGCACCCACAACCCCTCAGCGCTTCGCAGCTGCAATGAATCGCTGTCTGCACCAGACTGGCACCGAGGTCGGGTATTCTCTCGCGGATCGAATAATAGACTTCCTCTTGCGCCGCGAATTTGTTGCTTTGCTTGTTCCTGAATCCCCACTCTGACGTGATGTTGAACGCGATGCTATACGCCTCCATCGTCCTGAGCAGCGCCTCCTTCTGCTCCTCGGTCGCTCTCAGCTTCAACATCATCGTCCGCATCATAGCGAAATGGCGATGAACATCGACCTATCTCCGGGTATCTAGCAGGTGTCCGAAACTGACTTTCCATTACATGTAAGAAGAAGAACAAAATAGGTCTAGCCGCTCGCGCGCAACATCGCCGCGGCCTCTTCCTCGCTCACATCGTACCAGTACTTGTAAGCGTCCGCCACCGCGTAGAAGGGTGCGCTCCTCACGTTCAGGCAATGCACCACATCAGCCTTCTCCAGCACCAGCTCCACCGCCCTCTCCGATCCCGTCGGCACCGCCACCACCACCTTCTTAGCGCCCTTGGACCGGGCGAACTGGATCGCCGCCAGCATGGTGAACCCCGAGGCCAGGCCGTCGTCCACCAGGATCGCCGTCCTCTTCTTGAGGTCCGGGTAGGGCGCGTTGTGCCGGAACATCTCCTCCCTGAAGTCCAGGCTCTGCCGTGCCTTGGCCACCTGCTCTTCGATGACCACGTGCGAGATCCTCGACACGTCCAGGAGGTAGTCGTTGAGCACCAGGATGTTGTTCGGCCCCACCGATCCGAACCCCGCCTCCGGGTCCTGGGGGAACTGCACCTTTCGTACGACCAGCGCCTCCAGTCTGAGCTTGAGCAGGCGGCAGATCTCGGCGGCCACGGCCACGCCCCCCGCCGGAATGGCGAAGACCACCGCTTCCGTGGACGCGTACTCGGACAGGGAATCTGCCAGCTCGCCCCCGGCGTGCCTCCGGTCCTGGAAGACGTGCGTGCGCTCCCGGAGATTGAAGTCCTGTATGACCGAGTCCAAAGGCATCGCTCGTTACTAATCGGACGCACTATATAATGCATGCTCCACGTTATCAGAGCAGTTAGGGAGCTGGACCTCCATCGCGCATAGTCGTAGGCAGGGTACGACAAATTTAAATACGCTCTAACTTCGTGCACCTGCCATGCGGGAGCAGCTGAGGGAGAAGATGGCTGGCGAGATAACCCTGTCCATCGACGCGGGCAGGACCATCCGCAAGTGGCGGGAGGAGTTCGGCATCTCGCAGCAGGAGCTAGCGAGGCAGCTGGCGGTATCGCCCTCGGTCATCAGCGATTACGAGTCAGGCAGGCGCAAGTCCCCCGGCATCGTCATCATCCGCAGGATCGTGGACGGCCTCCTGGACATCGACCAGGCCAACGGGAGCCGGGTGCAGAACCGCTACTCCCTCGGAGAGAGGAGCGAGTGCATCATCAGCATGAAGGAGTTCAAGCACTCCATCCAGGCATCGGAATTCGTGGACATCATCGCCGGCGTCAACCTCTCCATGCAGGTGCCGCTGCAGCGCGACATCCACGGCTACACCATCATAGACTCCATGAAGGCCATCACCTCCCTGGGCTCCATGGACTATCTCAAGATCTACGGCTGGAGCAGCGAGCGCGCCCTCATCTTCTCGGGCGTGAGGTTCGGCCGCTCCCCCATGATCGCCATCCGCGCCCATCCCTTGAAGCCGGCCATGGTCGTGTACCATCGCCCGGAGCACGTGGACGACCTGGCGGTCAGGCTGGCCACCCTGGAGGGCCTTCCCTTGATAAAGACGGACCTTTCCCTCCTGGTGCTCGTGGAGCGCCTGGAGAAGCTGGAGTAGGATTCTCATGGAAGTTGGAATCGTAAGCTACGGGGCGTACGTGCCCAGGTACAGGATCACGCCGCAGGAGATCGGACGCGTCTGGGGGTCGGACGGGGAGGCCATGTCCAAGGGCCTCATGATCTATTCCAAGTCCGTCCCGTCGCCGGACGAGGACGTCATCACCATCGCGGTGGAGGCGGCCCGCAACATGATGAGGCGGGTGCCAGAGATCGACCCCAAGGACATCGGCGCGCTGTACACCGGCTCGGAGTCGCATCCCTACGCGGTCAAGCCCTCCGGGACCATCGTGGCGGAGGCCATAGGCTGCTCGCCCAACATGACCGTGGCGGACTACGAGTTCGCCTGCAAGGCCGGGACGGCGGCCATCCAGAACTGCATGGGCCTGGTGGGGGCGGGCATGGTCAAGTACGCCGTGGCCATCGGCGCGGACACCTCACAGGGGGCGCCAGGCGACCCGCTCGAGTACTCGGCCTCGGCCGGAGGCGCGGCCTTCCTCATCGGCGCCAAGGACGTCATCGCCACCATCAACCACACGGCCTCGTTCACCACCGATACCCCCGACTTCTGGAGGCGCGAGGGCCAGGACTATCCCTCGCACGGCGGGAGGTTCACCGGCGAGCCAGCCTACTTCAAGCACGTCACCTCCGGGGCGAAGCTCGTCTTCAAGAACATGGGCTCCCAGGCCTCGGACTACCAGTACGCCGTCTTCCACCAGCCCAACGGCAAGTTCCCCCAGAGGGTGGCCAAGATGCTGGGGTTCACGGACAAGCAGATCGAGGTCGGGCTGCTCACCCCCCAGATCGGCAACACCTACTCCGGGGCCGTACCTCTGGGGCTCAGCGCGGTGCTGGACGTGGCCGAGCCCGGCGAGCGCATCTTCGTGGTGGCGTACGGCTCGGGAGCGGGCTCGGACGGCTTCGACATCACCGTCACGGACAACATCAAGCGCTTCAACCGATTGGCCGCGCCCCTGGTATCGCATTACGTCAACGACCGGGTGGTCATCGACTATGCCACGTACGCCAAGTTCCGCGGGAAGATCCGCGTCAAGGAGGAGGTAGCATGAGGGACGTGGCGGTCATCGGCATCGGGGACACCAAGTTCGGGGAGCTGTGGGACCTGTCCTTCCGGGACATAGGCATCCAGGCCGGTCTGGCGGCCGTGGAGGACGCCAAGCTGGTGGCCGAGGAGATCGACGCTCTTTACGTGGGCAACATGTCCGCGGGGCGCTTCATCGACCAGGAGCACGTGGCGGCGCTGATCGCCGACTACTCCGGCCTGGCGCGGGACAACACCCCCGCCACCCGCATCGAGGCCGCTGGGGCGTCCGGAGGACTGGCGCTGAGGGAAGGATATCTGGCGGTGGCCTCCGGCATGCACGACATCGTGGTGGTGGGCGGGGCGGAGAAGATGACCGATGTGGGGGACGTTCTCGCCACGGAGATACAATCCTCGGCCGCGGACCAGCAGTGGGAGGTGGTCTTCGGGGCCACGTTCCCGGCGCTGCACGCCATGATCGCCCGGCGCCATATGCATGAGTACGGCACGACCAGGGAGCAGATCGCGCAGGTGGCGGTCAAGAACCACAGGCACGGCGCCCTCAACCCCAAGGCGCAGTTCCAGAGGGAGATCGAGCTGGCCTCGGTCCTCAAGGCTCCGCCGGTGGCGGAGCCGCTGGGCGTCTTCGACTGCGCCCCCTTCTCGGACGGGGCGGCGGCCGTCGTCCTCTGCTCCATGGAGAAGGCGCGCCGGTACACCGATGCCCCGATCCGCATCGCCGCCTCGGCGCAGGCCTCGGATACGCTGGCCCTCCACACCCGCCAGGACATCACCTCCTTCCGGGCCACGCAGGTGGCGGCCAGGGAGGCCTTCAAGCGCGCTCGAAAGGAGCCCAAGGACGTGCAGCTGGCGGAGGTGCACGACAACTTCACCATCTCCGAGATACTGGCCATCGAGGACCTGGGCTTCTTCCCCAAGGGGCAGGGCGGCAGGGCCACCATGGAGGGCGAGACCGCCTTGGGAGGGAAGCTGGCCGTGAACACCTCCGGTGGGCTCAAGGCCCGGGGGGACCCCATCGGCGCCACGGGCGTGGCGCAGATCGTGGAGTTGGTGCAGCAGCTCCGCGGCACCGCCGGCAAGAGACAGGTCCCGGGGGCCAAGGTCGGCATGGCGCAGAACGTGGGCGGCACCGGCGCCACCGTGGTCGTCACCATCCTGGAGGTGGTATGATGGTCACGGCGCGCTTCTGGAGGGAGAATCCCTCGCGCTACAACCTGGCGGCCAAGAGGTGCAACAACTGCGGCAAGGTCTTCTTCCCGCCCAGGGCCGTCTGCAGCGTGTGCCACCGCAAATCGCTGGGCAAGATGGAATGCATACACCTCAAGGGCGAGGGGGAGGTATACTCCTTCACCGTGGTGCACGAGGCCCCGAGCCATTTCGAGATGCTCAAGCCCTATGTGGTGGTCATGGTCAAGATGGACGAGGGCGTCATGCTCACCTCGCAGCTCATCGATGTCGGCGCCAAGGACGTGCGCATCGGCATGCGGGTCAGGGCGACGTTGCGCCGCTTGGGCGAGGACGGCCCCGCGGGCGTGATCTACTATGGATACAAGTTCGCTCCAGTGAGGCAAGAGGGCTGATGCGATGAATGTCTGGGGCCGCCGGCCTCAGGCTTTCCCCTCAGCGGATCACGATGGCTCGAGGGGCTTGTCGCAATAGGCACAGGTGTCCCTGTAACGAGGGTTGCCCTTATGGCATGAGGGACACGTCCTCTCCGCCACGGTGCCGAAGAGGAAAGGCCTGCCGCATTCCGAGCACCTGGCCTCCTGGTCCTCGCTGGCCTCGCCGCACGCCTTGCAGGTCTTAAGCATATTGCTCCAATGCACCTCCGAGGTTGATTATCCCATCCAGGGGCTGCCGCCTTAAGGCCATGCCAAGCGCCAGAGGGCTGCGCCCCGACCACCACCCTTTTCTATGCTCCTTACTCATGATGATTCGAGGGAAGAGAATGAAGGTGGAGCTCAACGGACGCGAGCTGCGCATCGAGGACCTCCTATCCGTGGCCAAGGGCGCGGCCGAGGCGGCCCTGGACCCTGAGGCCGAGGAGAGGCTGCGCGCCTGCCGCCAGGTGGTGGAGTCGGTGGTGGCGCGCGGCAGGACCGCCTATGGCTTGAACACGGGAGTGGGTGAGTTCCGCACCGTGGTGATACCGCCGGAGAAGATCGTCCAGCTGCAGAAGAACCTGATCCGGAGCTCGGCCTGCGCCGTGGGCCCGCCCCTGCCGGAGGAGGTGGTGCGGGGCATGATGCTCCTGCGGGCCAACGCCTTCGCCACGGGGAGGTCCGGGGTCAGGCCGGAGCTGGTACGCCTTCTCCTCGACATGCTCAATCATAGGGTGCATCCCCTCGTCCCGAGGCAGGGCTCGGTGGGGTCCAGCGGAGACCTGGCGCCCCTGGCGCACATCGCCCTCGTGCTCATGGGCGAGGGCGAGGCCCTCTTCGACGGCAGGAGGGTGCCGGGCGCGAGCGCCCTGGAGGCGGCGGGGCTCCAGCCCCTCGAGCTCCAGGCCAAGGAGGGCCTGGCCCTGATCAACGGCACGCAGATGATGACCTCCATGGGGGCCCTCTACCTGGCACGGGCCCTGCGGGCGCTGGACGCGGCGCAGGTGGCGGTGGTCATGAGCCTGGAGGCGCTCAAGGGCACCTCCAGCTCCTTCGATCCCCGGTTGTTCGAGGCCAGGCCCCATTTCGGCGCCGTGGCGGTGGCCTCCAACCTCCGCGCCATGCTCGAGGGCAGCGAGATACTCAAGTCCCACGCGCACGTCCCCCACGAGGTGCAGGACGCCTACACCCTCAGATGCGCCCCGCAGGTGCTGGGCGCCTCCCTGGACGCTCTGCTGTACGGCCGAAAGGTGCTGGAGGTGGAGATGAACAGCGCCGTGGACAACCCCCTGGTGTTCGAGGACGGGGACGTGGTCTCCGGCGGCAACTTCCACGGCATGCCCGTGGCCCTGGCATTGGACCACATGACGCTGGCGACGCACGTCATCGGGGCGTTCGCCGAGCGCCGGGTCGCCCGCCTGGTGGACGGGAAGCTCTCGCACCTGCCGCACTTCCTCACCACCTCCAAGGGCCTGGAGTCGGGCATGATGATCCCGCAGTACACGGCCGCCTCCCTGGCGTCCGAGTCCAAGGGCAAGTGCTTCCCCGCCAGCGCCGATTCCCTACCCACCTCCGCCAACCAGGAGGACTACAATTCCATGGGCTCGGTGTCCGCGCTCAAGTTCATGGACGTGGTGGAGAACACCGAGCGCATCGTGGCCATCGAGCTTCTCTGCGCCTCCCAGGCGCTGGAGTTCGCCAGGTTCGCCCCGGGAAGGGGGGTCAGGGCGGCGTACGACGCGGTCCGCTCCCTCGTCCCGGCGCTGAGCGACGACCGCCCCCTGTCGAAGGACATAGAATCGTTGAGGGACCTGGTGGTCGACGGGTCGCTGGTGCGAGCGGTGGAGAGGGAGTGCCGCTTCAGGCGCTCCTGAGCTCACACGTCCACATCGAACTCCGTGTCGTAGCCCACCTTGTCGTGGGAGAGCACCGGGCGGCACTCCAGGCTGAGGGTCACGTGCGCCACGCCGTCCACCTTGGGGCGGACCTCGACGTCCACGCTCACCCTCTCCCCGCCGCGCAGCTTGGCCAGCGGGACGAAGTTGCGCATTTCCATTTGCCCGCCGATGAGGACCGTGACCTCGCGGGCCATGGCCTTGGCCTCGTTGCCCAGGCGCAGCTGCGCCCGGCCCCACTCGTTGGGCCTCAGAGCGTCGACGAAATGCAGGTCCACCTGGATGTCGGGCAGGAACTCCTCCGCGGCCATCTCCGCGGCCAGCAGCGCCTCGGTCATCCTCTGCCTGGCGGCGGCGTGGTCCGTCTCCTTGGTCTTCTCCGCCAAGCGATAAAGGCGTATGGCCTCGTGCATCTCCAGCCCGTTGCGGCGCGAGTTCTCTATATGTGCCTCGACCTTGAGGCGGTCCTCGATGTAGCTGCGCTGCTCCTCCACCGCCACGCCAATGGAGCGCTCCGACTCCATGACGCAGTTGGCCGCGCCCCTCCACTTCCCCTCGGCGAGCATGGCCACGGCCTTGGCCAGCAGCTCGGTGGAGGCGGTGACGTCGGCGCCGGACTTGTTGGCCTCCTTGACCTCGTCCTGCACCGTCTCGATGCGGGCCTCGATCTTCTTTTGCATGACCTGGTTCATGGCGGATACGGCCTCGCGGAGCTTGATGGGATCGGGCTGCTTGCCGGTCCCTCTCAGCTTCGCCACCTCCTTCACCACGCTGGGAATGGAGGTCTTGTTGACCTTCAGCTCCTCGGCCACCATGCACATGTTCTCCAGGTTCTTCATCCTCTCCGCCTGGATGGACTCGAAGGCTTCCTTCGTGGCCTGCCTGCCCCGGCGCAGGTAGAGGCTGGCGCTCTCGAAGTCCAGTGAGGCGATGCTCCTGCGCGCCGCCTCGGCCAGCTCCTTGACGGCCGTGGCCACCTCCTCGCCCTCCAGCTGCGCCAACTCCTCCTCCAGGGCCTTGAGCTCGGACTGGCGGCGATCGTACAGGTCCGCCCTGGCCCTGAGCTCGTCTCCGCACTTGCTGGCCATGGCGTAGGCCTCGTAGAACGCTCCTTGGGCGTAGCGGTCATTGGCCTGCGACAGCCAAGCGTCCACCTCCTGGATGGACAGTCCCTTCCTCCGTGCCTCCTCGAGCTTGGAGGACACGTCCTCCAGGGCCTTGGCGCTCATGGCCTTCTGCGCGCCCACCTTCTCCAGCTCCGTCTCGAAGGAGCGCACCTGGGCCGCGGCCTCCCGGAACTTCCTGGCCTCGAGCCTGCGCTCCACGTCCGCCTTCATGCGCAGCACCACCTCCAGGTCCAAGCCCTCCAGCCCCTTCTGGCGCTGGGCGGACTCGGCCGTGCGCATCCTCTCGCGCACCATGTCGGCCGAGGCCAGGGCCACCTGGTCCCCCGCCTTCTTGGACAGCTCGTGGGCGATGCCGTAGCGCCCGTTCTTGTGATAGTTCCTCGCCTGGCGCAGGAGCTCCATGGCCGGCTCGACCTGGACCCCGAACTCCTGGGCGTCGTTGATGATGGCCTGCGCCCTCTCCATGGTGTCGGAGGCCTTAGCGCTCATCAGCAGGCCCTGGTCCAGCTCGGTCTTGGCCAGCTCCAGGGCGCGGAGCGCGTCGTACAGGCGCTTCTCGCGCAGCAGGCTCTCGGCCTTGGAGACGATCTGCTGCGGGGCGCTGATGTCCGAGCCCAGGGACCTGGCCCTCTCCAGCATGGCCTTGGCCTCCGCCAGCTCCTTCTCCACTCCCTTGGTGAGCACGGAGACGACGGTCTTCTCCACCTCCCGGACGGAGATCATGGCCTGGGCGTACTCCTTGCGCTCGATGAGCCTCAGCGCCGAGTCCAGGCGCTTCTGCGGCGCGTTCACCTCGAACCCCAGGCGCTTGGCGACATGGATGAGGTCCTGCGCCGCCTGGGCCTTGCGCGGGGCCACGAAGGGAGCGACCAGCTTCTCCGTCTCCACGAAGGTCTTGGCTATGGCCGGGAGCGCCTCCTCGTAGCGGCCGGCCTCGAACAGGCGCTTGGCCTGCACCAGCATCTCCGTCTGCTTGGACGCGTCCAGCTGCTGCGCTTCCGCTTCCTTGAGCATGGAGGAGATCTCCACGACGCGATCGTAGATGCGCGCGTGCACCGCCATCAGGCGCTCCAGGGTGCTCTCCGCCTCGCGCATGAGCGAGTATCCCTTCAGCAGGTCCCCCTTGCCCAGGACGCGGGAGGCCTCCTCCGAGAGCCTCTCGGCCTTCAGCACCTCGATGCCGTTCTTGCGGGCGGCGCTCACCGAGCGGGTGAGCAGCGCCAGCTGCCTCGTGACCTCGTCCTTGACGATGGAACGGGCGAACTGCAGCACCTCTTCCGCCACGCGGAGCGACTCGGCGACGTTGCCAGCGGAGCTGAGCTCCTCCGCCTTCGAGAGCTTCTCGTTGAGCGTGACGCTCTCGCTGCCGATTTCCTTGGCTATGGAGAGCAATTGCCTCGTCTCTTCCAGGCGCCGCTCCAGGGCATTGCGCTCGTCGCGCCTGACCATGGCCATGGAGCTCACGGCCAGGTCATAGGCGCGGATGGCCTGCCCTTCCTTCAGGGCGTCGTTGGCCATCTGCAACGTGTTGCGATGGGTGGCGACGTTCACCGGCCCGTCGTAGGTATCGAGCAGGTTCTTGGCCTCCGCCAGTGTCCTCTCCGCTATCAAGTGCACCTTGGCGTCCACCTTCCTGATGCACAGGTCCAGGTCCTCGCGCACCTGGTCGTACCTGCCGGCCTTGGTGCGGGTGACGATGTCCTCGAGCAGGGCTGACTCCTCGGCGATGTCCACCCCCACCTTGAGGGCGGTGGTGACGCGCATCTCCGCGCGCATGATGTCCTGGCCGATATGGGCCTGGATGGCGCCATGGACCGCCTCCTGCGCCTCTTTCAGCTCCTGGATGGCGCGGCCGAAGTCCTTCCTCAGGACCAAGGTTCGGGAGGCGTCGACCTTCCTCTTGGCCTCCGTGATGTTCAGCTTGAGGTCGATGGCCACGGTCATGAGGCTGCGGGTGCGGCTGAGCTCCGTCTCCACTTCCCTGTAGCCTTCGAGGAGCCTCTCCAAGTTGGCCTCGGCGGCCTTCACCATCAAGGCCGCGCCCTTGAAGTCCCCCTTGCCGAGGGTGGCGCGGGCGGAGTCCAGCGCGTCCATGACCCCGGTGATGTCGCTGCCGATCTTGTTGGCGATGAGCAGTCTTCCCCTGAGCCTGGTTATAATGACCACCAGCTGCTCCATCTCCTGGGAGCGGGCCAGGCCCTCGGCGTCCCTCCAGACCTCGATGCCCTCCGTGAGCCTCTCCGTTCGACCCATCTCCCTTCCCTGGGAGACCTTGGCGCTGAGCTCGCTCACGTCCACGCCCATCTCCTTGAGAAAGGATGCCCTCTCTCTGAGGAGGTCGAGCTTGGCCAGCAGGCCCTTGGAGACGATGGCATTGGCCTCGCTCTCCGCGATGCCCAGGTTGCCGAAGGCATGCTCGAAGTCCCCCTTGTCGGAGGAGGCCTTGGCCTTGGCGAGCGTGTCCTTGGCCTTGGTGAAATCGATGTCCAGCGCATGCGCCTGCTCAGCGATGGAGGCGATGCTCTCCGATCGCGAGCTGAAGGAGTTGCGCAAGGCGGTGGAGGTCATGTCCATGCAGTCCCGGAGCTGGGACACGCACTCCCCGAAATCCTCGCTCTCCAGGTTGCGCCGGGCCTGCAGGAGCATCTGCCGCTCGCCCTTCACGTCCAGGCCCATCTTCTCGGCCATCAGGACCAGGGACTGGGCGGTGGCGAAGGTCTCCGCCACCTTGGAGTTGGCGAAGCGCTCCGAGGCGTTCCACAGCTCCCGGGATTTGGCCAAAGAGTCCTCCATCTTCCCCTGGTCCAGGAGCTCTTTGGACCTGGAGACCAGCGCGCCCACCTCCCGGGGCACGGCCTTCTCCTCGAACAGATTGAGCAATTTCTCGGCCGAGGCGATGATGGAGGACACCTTGTCCCTCTTGGCCTCCTCGACCGCCTCCATGGCCTTATGGGACTGCGAGAGCGCCAGCTTGTAGTCCTTCTGATGGAACGCCTGGTTCGCCTCCTCCAGCGCCTTCCCGGCAGGGGCCGCGGCGGCATCGAAGGCCTTGAGCGAGGCGATGGCCATCTCGGCCTCGGCCATGCGCTCCTCGGCCTCCTTGCGGTTCCTTGCCGCCTCCTTGGTCTTCTGCTCCAGCTGCTTGGTCAACTGGATCTGCTTCAGGTAGTCGCCGCTCACTGGCTCCCAGCCCCGCTGCGCGCGTTAGTCCTCATCTGGGTCATTCGCAAACCATCGAATATCCAGTGTCCATCACATAAGCCTTTTGTCTCGGTTCCGCCGGGTAACGGCTCATCTCTTGAGGATCTCAACGAAGGCCACCCTCTCCAACACCAGGTCCCTCGCCCTTTCCTGGGGGACGGCCTGCAGCTCTTTGGCGGTGATGCCGAAACGGCGCAGCTTGGCCTCATCGCAGTCCAGGACCTCCTGGTCCATCTCCAGGCCGGAGACCAGCAGGACCTCGTCCGGCCGGGCATCGAAGAGCACCAGCGCCACCTTCTCCCCGCCCTCCTTCAAGGACATCTTCTCCTGCGCCCGGGAGATCTGCCGCTCCCCGGAGGCGAAGAGCATGGTCTCCATCGTGATGCTGTTGGCGGAGTTGGTGCCCCTCTGGAAGGAACGTATAGCATGCTCCGCCGCCGCCTCCAGGTGCTCCCTGCCGCAGACCAGGTCGGCATCCAGCGCCAGGACCTGGCCGTCCTTGACCGACTGCAGCCTGGACAGCAGATGCGCTGGGCTTCCATAGCGTCCCCGCGCCCCCACGATGACGATCTCCGACATGTCTGGCGCCTCCATCGCCCCCGGGATATTATTACTTTGTCCGGGTCAGGTGCCAGAGGGGCCGCCCTTCCGTAGAAAGATTTATCAAAGGTGACCGTGGTTGTGCCGCCGTAGTGCCTAGGGAGATAGCCAGATGCCTGCGGAGAAACTCACGGTCATGGCGCCCGCCACCATAGCCAACGTCGGCCCCGGCTTCGACGTGTTCGGCCTGGCGCTGGCGGAGCCTTATGACCTGATAACGGTGGAGAAGCGCCAGGGGAAAGGGGTCAAGGTGCGCAAGGTGGAGGGCCTGGGAGGGCAGCAGGTGACCCTCGATCCCAAACGCAACACCGCCGCCGTGGCCGCCGCCAACGTGCTGGCGCTGGCCGAGGCGGACTTCGGGCTGAGCCTGCACATCATGAAGGGCGTGCGCCCCTGCAGCGGCATGGGCTCGTCCGGGGCGTCGGCGGCCGGGGGGGCGTTCGCCGCCAACCTGCTGCTGAAGGACTCGCTGTCCGACAACGACCTGGTCATGTGCGCCGCCAAGGGCGAGGAGGCCTCGTCGGGCAGCTTCCATGCCGACAACGTCTCGCCTTCCCTGCTGGGAGGATTCACGGTCATCCGCTCCTACGACCCTTTGGACGTGATAAGGGTCGAGCCCCCTAGGAACCTGGGGGTGGTGGCCGCCCTGCCCGACATACTGGTCCCTACCAAGGAGGCGCGGGGTGTGCTGCCCAAGCAGGTCGATCTGAAGAGGATGGTGCACCAGATCGGGCACGCCTCCTCGCTGGCCGTGGGCATGGCCCTGGGGGACGTCGCTCTCATCGGAAGGAGCGTCCAGGACGTAGTGATCGAGCCCGCCCGCGCCTCCCTCGTCCCGCACCTGAGGGAGGCGGAGGCAGCGGCGATGAAGGCCGGAGCCGTGGCTTCGTTCCTGGGCGGTTCCGGCCCGTGCGTCGCCTCCTTCTTCGATATGGACAAGGAGGACGGCAGGCGCATCGCCGACGCCGTCCGGTCCGTTTTCGTCAAGAAGGGCATAGAGTGCGCCACCTGGGTCACGACCTGGGGGCCGGGATGCCGGAGGTGGAGGACATGAGCTACGTCATCAGATGCTTCGAGTGCGGGGCCAAGGTAGAGAACGAGCTGCTGGACTCCTGTCCCCGCTGCGGAGGGCTCCTGAGCGTGGAGATGGACCTCTCCAGGATCCGGGGCAAGCGCCCCGGCGATGTGCTCTCCGGTCGGATGGGCGTGTGGAGGTATGCGCCCTTCCTGCCGGTGGACGCGACCAAGGCCATATCCATACAGGAGGGGGGCACCCCTCTCTACGACTGCCGCGCCCTGGCCAAGGAGGTCGGGGTGGAGCGCCTTCATGTCAAGTACGAGGGCGCCAACCCCACCGGCTCCTTCAAGGACCGGGGGATGACGCTGGGCGTCTCCAAGGCGGTGGAGCTGGGCTGCAAGGTGGTGGGATGCGCCTCCACCGGCAACACCTCGGCATCGCTGGCCGCGTACGCCGCCAAGGCAGGGCTGGGGTGCGTCGTCCTCCTTCCCTCCGGGAAGGTGGCACTGGGAAAGCTGGCGCAGGCCATGTTCTTCGGGGCCAAGGTCATCTCCATCGATGGCAACTTCGACGAGGCCCTCAACGTGGTCAGGCAGCTGGCACGGGAAGGCCATCTCTACCTGCTCAACTCCATCAACCCCTTCCGGCCGGAAGGCCAGAAGACCGTGGCCTTCGAGATCGTGGAGCAGCTGGACTATAAGCTGCCTGACGCCATCGTGCTCCCAGTGGGGAACGCGGCCAACATCTGGGCCGTCTACAAAGGCCTGAGCGAATGGAAGGAGGTCGGCTGGATAGACCGCGTCCCACGTCTGATCGGGGTGCAGGCCTCCGGCTCCAATCCCGTGACCCAGGCCTTCCGCGAAGGCAAGAGGGATTTCGTGCCTGTGGACCACCCCGAGACTCTGGCCACGGCGATCCGCATCGGCAACCCCGCGTCGGGTAAGAAGGCCCTCAAGGCCATCTACGACACCGGAGGCCTGGCGACGGACGTCACGGACGAGGAGATAGTCCAAGCGCAGAAGCTCCTGGGGAAGAGGGAGGGCGTGGGGGTGGAGCCGGCCAGCGCCGCCGCTGTGGCGGGCGTGATCAGGCTTCGTAACGAGGGCTCGATCCTCAAGGGCGACAAGGTGGTCTGCGTCTGCACCGGAAACCTGCTCAAGGACCCGGACACGGTCATCAAGCACGCGGCCAAGGTGCTGCAGGCCAAGGCCTCTGCGGAAGAGGTCAAACGGCTCATCCTGAGCTGAGGGAAGGATATAATCGAAATGATAATCGCAGGCTTGATTAGGAGGCGATGATAATCCTTGGCCGGGTGCTTGCGATTGAGGGCTTTGATACTGGATGGTTCGTTCAAGGGCGATGAGGAGGCCAAGGCCGTTCGGGAGCGCGTGGCCCAGGAGCTGACCTCCAAGGGCTGGGACGTGAGCGCGCAGGTCCTTCATGAGCTGGACATCGCTCCCTGCACCGGGTGCTTCTCCTGCTGGACGTCCTCTCCCGGGGAGTGCATCATCGACGATGAGGGGAGGACGGTGGCCAGGGGACTGGCGCAGGCGGACCTCTGGGTCTACATTACGCCGGTGACCTTCGGAGGATACTCCTCCGTGCTGAAGAGGGCGCTGGACCGCCTGATACCCGACCTCCTGCCGTTCTTCCGCAAGTACGACGGGGAGTCGCACCACCCCAGCCGCTATGGCAAGGAATGGGATATCTTGGTTTTCGGCCTGCTGCCGAAGATGGACGCGGAGGCGGAGGAGGCCTTCCGCGAGCTGGTGCACAGGAACGCCTTGAACTCGCACGCCCAGCACGAGGCCGCGGCCGTGATCCTGCGGGGCGCCGGGGACGTGGCCATCGAGAACAAGGTCAGGAGCACCATAGAGCTTTCGGGGGTGCTGCCATGACCTCTCCCCGGAGATGCCTGCTGCTGGTGGGTAGTCCTCGGGGCAGGAAGAGCACCTCCTATTCGGTCGGCCACTATCTTATGGAGGGTCTGAGGGCCTCTGGCGCGGAGGCGAGCGAGCTCCTCCTCTACGAGGAGGCGAGGTCCGACCCCTCGCTCTCCCGGGTGGTGGAGCACATGGTGGCGGCGGACCTGGTGGTCCTGTCCTTCCCCCTCTACGTGGACAGCCTGCCCAGCAAGGTCATACACCTACTGGAGGTGGCGACGGAGAGCGTGGCCAGGGAGAGCCTGAGGGGCAGGTCCCTTATGGTCATGGTCAACAGCGGTTTCCCCGAGGCGCATCAGATGGCCTGCGCCATCTCCTCCTGCCGCCTCTTCGCCCGGGACACGGGCATGAGGTGGGAGGGAGCGCTGTCGCTCCCTGCGGGCCCGATGGTCGACGGCACCCCCTTGTCGCAGGCGGGAGGGAGGGTGCGGAGGCAGGTCCGAGCCTTGGAGGCGGTCGCCAAGGCCCTGGCATCGGGGGAGTCGGTGCCTCAGGCCGCGGCGGACGACTACGCGCGCATGGCCATTCCCAGGTGGCTCTACTATTCCTTCGCGAACCGCATGTGGGCCAAGAGGAACAGGCGCAGGGGCATCAAGGCGGACCTGCGCAAGGCGCCCTACAGATGATCGCCGGGCTGGCGAGCGCTCGATTGGCGCTCTTTCCTCGCTATCATTCCCGGCACTAGGTGGCAAACAATTTTATGCGATAAGGGGAATATCATGCTACCTATGATGAACGGTCCAGCGAAGCGTGTGCGCTACAGAACCTACGTGGACGGGTTCGATGAGAACCTGAACGGCGGGATACCGCAGGGTCACCTCGTCATCATCTCTGGCGCCGCTGGAACTATGAAGTCATCGCTGGCGTACCACATCCTGCACATGAACGCCAAGCGCGATGGGGTGAACGGCCTGTACATCTCGCTGGAACAGAACCGGACCAGCCTGGTCAGGCAGATGGAGGGCTTCGGCCTCAAGGGCGAGACCCTCGGCCGCCTGGAGGTGCTGGACCTGGGGGAGATCCGCAGGAAGAGCGAGGGAGCCCAGTTCATGGACACCTTCAGGTTCGCGGTCAACGAGACCAAGAAGCGCTTGAACTACGAGCTCCTGGTCATCGATTCGCTCGGCGCCTTGGAGATGATCTCCGCGACCACCCGCCCGCGCGAGGAGCTGTACCGTCTCCTGGAGTGGCTCAGGGCCATGGAGGTGACGGCCTTCATGGTCAGCGAGATGCCGGTGGGGAACTATACCTCGTACGGGCTGCACGACGTCGACTTCCTGGTGGACGGGATAATCCACCTCAAGATGGTGGAGGTGACCGACACGGAGGTGCAGAGGCGCATCCGCTGCGTGAAGATGCGCGAGACGGACCATTCGAGCAACTACTTCAGCTTCTTCCGCAACGATAAGGGGTTCGCGGTGACGCGCGCCATATCGGACTTCTAGAAGTCGAAGAGCTTCTTTTGGGCCTTGTCGGTGCGCTCCTCGGTCCCAGGGGCCGCATCGGCCGGTGCAGGCTCTTGCTTGCGCGCTTCCCGCTTTCGAGGGTCGCCCCCGACCTGATCCTTGATGCTCTTGGCCAGGGCGTCGCCTATCTTCGGAAGGCGCGCCAGCCTGCCCTCCTCCACGGCCCTGACATCGTCCAAGTTCTTGATCCCATGGCCGAACATGGAGCGGGCGCGGGCCCTTCCCACCCCTCTCAGCTTGACCAGGTCCAGCAGCTCCCGCCTCACGCCGTAGCGCACCCTGACCATCAGCTCCGTGAGCGGCGCGTAGGCGTCCTTGTTGAAGATGTTGGCCAGCTCGCGCATGGAGTACAGCAGCCATTCGCCCATCTCCACCTTGCTGCGCAGGTCCCCCGGGCCTATGCCATACTTGGTGAGCAGGTCGTCCTCCTCCATCTCCTCCAGCCAATCGTCGAGCACGCAGGCGGTCTTCACCTCCGCCAGGAAGAACTCGTACTCGCCCAGGTCCGCCGGTATGGGCAGGAGGATCTCCTGCCCCCTCTCCGCCACCTTCGCCTCGAGCCAGTTGTTGTCCGTGCGGCGCAGGTACAGGGGCAGCATGTCCGGCGTGGCACAGGCGGCGTGCAGGAACCCGAACTCGCCGGTGCCGGTCTTGAAGGCGCGCAGGGCGTCGCGCATCTTCACTGCCGATACCGGGTCGATGTACAGGTCCGAGACCCTCCTCCCGAAGAACGTGGCGCGGAAGTGGTCCTCCTCCCGGAGCATCTCCTCCTTCATCAGGAAGTCGATCACGCCGTCCACGGCCTCCTCCATGCCCAGCATGGAGGTCTGGTGCGCCAGGAAGGTGGAGTCGAGGAAGTCCATCAGGGACTCCTTCGACGTGGTGGTGGAGGTGGCGATGAGCGCCAGGGTGTGCGAGCGCAGCACGTCCTCCGCCCCCAGCTTGGAGAAGATCTCCTCCGTCTCGCCCAGGAGGTAGTTGTCGAAGAGGAAGGACCGCTCCTCCTCGCTCTTGGCAACGATGATGGCCTCCCCGTACTTATCGTACTTGGGGCGCCCGGCGCGCCCGCACATCTGCTTGATCTCGAGCACGGGTATGGGCACGTTGCCCACGCCCCCCTCGAAGCGGTAGACCTCGCGGATGACCACCATGCGGGCGGGCAGGTTGATGCCCGCCGCCAAGGTCGGCGTGGCCACGATGGCCTTTATCCGCCCTTTCTTGAAGGCGTCCTCCACCATCTTCCTCTGCTCGTTCGTCAGGCCAGCGTTGTGGAACGCCACGCCCTTGTGCACGCAGGCGCGCAGCCTCTTGCCGACGGAGGTCTGCTCGCCATGGTCCAGGAGCAGGTCCTCCTCATGCTCCAGCTTGACCTTCTCGGGCATGACCTCGCGCATGAGGGGGGCCATCTTCATCGCCAGCGATTCCGTGGAGCGCCTGGTGTTGACGAAGACCAAGCACTGCCCCCCCTCCTTGATGGAATCCTTGACCAGGGACCAAACCGGGTCCCCCTCGTCCTGCACCCGCCTCTTGGAGTTGTCCGTGAAATGGACCTCCCCTTCCAGGTACACGCCCTCCTTGAGGGGCGTGGGCCTCCATTCCGAGGTCACATGCTCCGCATCCAGCCAAGCGGCCAGCTCCTTGGAGTTCTTGACCGTGGCGGAGAGCGCTATGACCTGTAGCTGGGGGTTGAACCGGCGGAACTTGGTCAACGTGACCTCCAGGGTCGGGCCCCGGTCCGGGTCGTGTATGAGATGGACCTCATCCGCCACCACCAGCGAGATCTTCTGCAGCCAGGCGGTGCGGTGCCGGAGGAGGGAGTCGGCCTTCTCCGAGGTGGCCACGATGATGTCGTAATTCTCCAGCTCCGGGTCGGGCGAGTCGAAGTCCCCCACGGACACGCCCACCCTCACCCCGAGCCTCTCGAAGCGCCTCAGGTCCTCCAGCTTCTCCGTGGCCAGGGCTCGCAACGGGACGATGTAGAGCGCCTTCCCTCCCCTCTCCAGGACGTGCTTGATGGCGGCCAGGTAGGCCACGAGCGACTTGCCGCTGGCGGTAGGGACGGCCAGGAAGAGGTTCTTGCCCTGGAGGGCAAGGGGAATGGCGACCTCCTGCGGCGGATAGAGCGAGGTGATGCCCTCCTCCCTCAGCACCTCCGCCACCCCGGCGGGCAGATCGAGATCATCCACATTCATCGCTGTTCCCGCATCGATAACCGCCCCATTGGCTTAACCCTTGCTCAATGCCATGATGCGCTAGCTCCCGAGGACTAGTATCCGATGACCTGGAAAATCGCCGCCCTCCTGGCATCTGGATTCGATTGTTGCCCTTCGCATTATTTGTGACTCAGAGGCAAAACTCTTATTAAGTGGGAGGATTTCTAGTTAGAATCGAGTTCCAGAGGTAAGTACTACATGACTAATGGAGAACCAAGCAGCGCCGAGCCTCTACTCGACGTGGACGCTTGGATCGATAAGCAAGGTTTTGCCACCACCGCCGACATCAAGATACCTGAGACTCTGGCCGACCAGGTCATTGGACAGGACAAGGCCGTAGAGGTCATCAAGAAGGCGGCGGAGCAGAAGAGGCACGTAATGCTCATCGGCGAGCCGGGCACGGGCAAGTCCATGCTGGCGCACTCGATGACCGAGTACCTGCCCAAGGGAGAGCTGCAGGACGTCATCGCCTACCACAACCCCGAGGACACCAACGAACCGAAGATTCGCATCGTCCCCGTGGGCAAGGGCAAGGAGATCGTGTCCGCGCAGAAGCGCGAGGCCATGCAGCGCAAGCAGCAGAAGGCCTCGATGGTTACAGTGATAGTATTGATGGTGATCATGCTCACCGTGGTCCTCTGGATTCAATCAGGGGATGTCACGTTCATATTGGTGGGCATAATGGCCGCCGCGGTGATATTCTTCGCCATGCGCTACACCGGTCAACGACAAGAGAACTTCATGGTCCCGAAGCTCCTGGTCACGCATGACGCCGCGGATATGCCGCCCTTCATCGACGCCACCGGCGCCCATGCCGGGGCACTGCTGGGAGATGTGAAGCACGACCCGTTCCAATCCGGCGGTCTGGAGACCCCGGCCCACGAGCGCCTGGAAGTGGGCGCGGTCCACAAGGCGTCAAAGGGAGTGCTGTTCCTGGACGAGATCAACATGCTGCGCATCGAGTCGCAGCAGTCGCTGCTCACCGCACTGCAGGAGGGCAAGTTCTCCATCACCGGGCAGAGCGAGCGCTCTTCCGGCGCCATGGTGAAGTCCGAACCGGTGCCAACCGACTTCGTATTGGTGTGCGCGGGCAACTTGGACGCGGTGTCAGGCATGCACCCAGCTCTAAGGTCGCGCATTCGCGGCTACGGCTACGAGGTGTACATGAAGTCCACGATGGACGACACCTCCGACAACCGCACCAAGCTCATCCGCTTCGTGGCCCAGGAGGTCTCGAAGGACAAGAAGATCCCCCACTTCGACCGCCGTGCCGTGGGCGAGATAGTCAAGGAGGCGCAGAGGCGCGCGGGGCGCAAGGGCCAGCTGACCCTCAGGCTGAGGGAGCTCGGCGGCCTGATCCGCGTAGCGGGCGACATCGCCCGCGAGAACAGCGTCCCCACCGTGACGCAGGAGCATGTCGTGGCGGCCAAGAAGATCGCCCGCTCCCTGGAACAGCAGATCGCCGACCGCTACCTCGAGGCGAGGAAGGAGTACAAGTCCTTCATCATCGAGGGCGCCCAGATCGGGATGGTCAATGGCCTGGCGGCCCTCAACACGGAGAGCTCGATGTCCGAGTATTCGGGCGTCGTGCTGCCCATAGTCGCCGAGGTCACGCCAGCTCAGGCCAAGAGCGCCGGAAGGATCATCGCCACCGGCAAGCTGGGCGAGATCGCCAAGGAGGCGGTGCAGAACGTCTCGGCCATCATCAAGAAGTACACTGGGGAGGATATCTCCAATCACGATGTGCACGTGCAGTTCATCGGCACCTATGAGGGCGTCGAGGGGGACTCCGCGTCCATCTCCGTGGCGACGGCCGTCATATCCGCCCTCGAGGAGGTCCCGGTGGACCAGACCGTGGCCATGACCGGCTCCCTGAGCGTCCGAGGCCAGGTCCTTCCAGTGGGAGGGGTCACCGCCAAGATCGAGGCGGCGGCCGAATCGGGCATCAAGAAGGTGCTCATCCCGGCCGCCAACATGAAGGACGTCGTCCTGGAGGCGCGCTACGTCGGCAAGATCCAGATCATTCCGGTGGTCAACATGTCGGACGTGCTGGAGAACGCGCTGGTCGGGGGCATCAAGAAGGAGAGCCTCCTCAAGAAGCTCGCCGCCCTGGTGGAGACCTCTCCCTTAACCATCGCTTCCAGGCCAACCCTATAACGAAACCCTTTCAGCCATTCTTATTTTCCCATCTTCGTTCGTCCATCTGACTGCTCGTCGTCCCATGAATTTTCTTCGTGTAAGGCCGCAGCATCGGGCTCGAAAGGCTTGAATAACGCCATTCGTCTGTAGATACCTAGAATGAGCGCGGGTCGAGATGAGGTCAGCGGCCTGGTAATAGGCAGGTTCCAGCCCTTCCACAAGGGGCACCTGGAGGTCATGCGCACCATCGCCAATGAGTGCGATTCCATCATCGTCGGAATCGGGAGCGCGCAGTACTCGCATACCCTGGAGAACCCGTTCACCGCAGGAGAGCGGCACCTAATGATATCCCGTTCCCTGCGCGAGGACGATCTGGCCAAGGTCTCCATCGTCCCGGTCATGGACATCAACCGCTACGCCGTCTGGGTGGCGCATGTGGCGTCCCTCGTCCCCCCGTTCCAGGTAGTGTACAGCAACAACCCCCTGACCAAGAGGCTGTTCTCCGAGGCGGGTTACGAGGTGCGCGCCTCCCCCATGTTCAACCGTGACCTGTACTCGGGCACGGAGATCCGCAGGCGGATGCTGTCCGGGGAGGAGTGGGAGGCACTTGTGCCCCGTCCAGTGGTCCAGGTCGTGCGCGAGGTCCGGGGGCTGGAGCGGATGAGGGACCTGGTCGCCGCGCCATCGTCAGTGAGGTCTGTCAATGAGCCTATCAAGGGAAGTGGGGAAGAGCCTTAGCGCGCATGGATACAAGCTCGCCGTGGCGGAGAGCCTGACCGGAGGATTGGTCTCCAGCATGATCACCGATAACCCTGGGGCCTCGGCCTATTTCCTGGCGGGAGTGGTCACGTACAGCAACGAGTCCAAGGTCTCGGTCCTTGGGGTGAGGGAGGAGATCCTGCGAGCGCATGGCGCCGTCAGCGACCGTTGCGCGCTGGAGATGGCCAAGGGCGTCAGGGCGCTGGTCGGTGCGGACATCGGGGCGGCGTGCACCGGCATCGCCGGGCCCTCGGGGGCGACCGATACCAAGCCGGTGGGCCTGGTGTACATCGCCGTGGACGACGGGAAACGCTCCCTGGTGGAGGAGGAGCGCTTCGAAGGGCAGCGGCTGGACATCAAGAAGAGGGCGGCGGAGCGGACCCTGGAGCTCGTCCTCCTCCTGCTCGAGCCCTAGGGACCAGGGAGAGGAACTATTTTATTCGAAGAGGTGAATACACCTTTGGGATGGGTGCACTGGGATGACCTCGAATTCTGTGCCGGTGAAGAGGATACCTACGGGAGTTGCTGACTTCGACTCGATCATCAAGGGCGGTCTGCCCATAGGCTCGACCGTCCTGCTCTTGGGCGAGCTGGGCGCAGGCCAGGTGGAGTTCTCCTACACCTCTGCGGCCAAGCTTGCCCTGGTGAAGGAGCATCCCGAGACCTTCACCTACTTCCTGGGCCACGCGGCCAAGAACGGGCAGATACCGCAGAAGATATGCTACATCACCTTCTCGCGCTCGCGAGAGGACATCTTGCAGGAGATCAAGGTCTCCTTCAACAACGAATTCTACGAGAGCTTCGAGCGCAACGTGGTCTTCAAGGATTTCTCCGGCATCTACTTCCGCAAGACGCTGGTGCCCAAGAGCTGGGGGGGCGACGCCTCTTCCATCTTCCTCCCGCCCAACGAGGACAACGTCCTCGAGGCCCTGGTCAACTTCATGGACGAGAACGCTCCCAACTCGCTGGTGATAATCGACTCCCTCACTGACCTGGCGGTTAGCGCCAACATCGAGATCACCGACCTGGTGCAGGTGCTCCGAGGCATGACCAGGATAGCCAAGCAGTGGAACGGGATCGTGTACCTGATATTGACCCGCGACATTGTGGACGAGCGGAAGCAGCGCATGATCATGGACTCGGTGGACGGGGCGCTGGTCTTCGAATGGAGCAAGTTCGCCATGAGCTCCAGGCGGCAGAGGTACCTCTATGTGGAAAAGTTCATGAGCATACTGCCGCACCTAGATAAGGAGAGGATCGCCAGGTTCGCCACCATCGTGACGGCGGAGAGCGGGCTGGTGGTCATCGACACGGAAAGGGTGGGATGATCCATGATTGAAAGGGTGAAGACGGGCATCGAGGGCCTGGACGAGATGCTTGAGGGTGGACTGCCGAAGGGCCACACGGTGGTGATCATGGGCTCCTTCGGTACCGGCAAGACGACCTTTGGCCTGCAGTTCCTGACGCAGGGGCTGAAGCAGGGCGAGAAGGGCATCTACATCTCCCTGGAGGAGGACGACCGCTCCATCATGGAGGACGCCTTGGCCTTCGGCTGGGACCTAAAGCCCCACGTGGAGGCCAAGCGGCTGGTCATCGTCAAGCTGGAGCCCACGGATGCCAAGACCACCATCATGCGCGTCAAGAGCGAGCTACCCGAGTTCATCAAGTCCTTCGGCGCCACGCGCATAGTGTTCGATTCGGTGTCGCTGCTCAACATGCTCTTCGATAGCGAGCATGACAAGCGCGTCAACCTGTTCAATCTCTCCCAGCTGGTGAAGAGGACCGGCGCCACCTGCCTCATGACCGCCGAGGTCAACGACGAGAACCCCCTGGCGACCAGGGACGGCCTGGTCGAGTACGTCGCCGACGGCGTCATCGCCCTGCGCTACCTCGAGATCAAGGAGAAGAACGAGATGATCCTCACCCTGCGGGTGGTCAAGATGCGCCGCATCAAGCACTCCCGGCGCATAACGCCCTACAGCATCGGGCAGAAGGGCCTAGAGGTGCATGCGGGAGCGGAGCTCTGAGCCCGACCCGAGACTATTCCCCTTCCTTCCCCTTCTGCTCGCTCTCCCGGGGCGCGCCCTCCTTGGGGGCGCCCGTGACCTTCCCGGCCATTCCTCGGATCAAGGGGAGCTTCGCCGCCTTGGCCATCATGATCATGGAGCCCCTTTTCCCTTGGATGTTGTAGGTGAAGCGGTCCCTGCCCCCCACCTTGTACTTGTACTCATCAGGACCGGGTCCGAGGTCGAACTCCTTGAAGCCGTCGTTCTGCGCCTCGGCCATGGCATATTGCACCGAGAGATATCCCGGCGCGTAGGAACGGAACTGGTCGTCCATGCCGATCTTGTACATGCGGATCACCTCGCCGTCCATTATGCACAGCTGCTGCGAGGCCACCTTCCCATCGATGTGCACCTCGTAGATGACCAGCTCCTCCATCTCCGCGCCCTTGGCGGTGACCTCCTTGAGGAACTCGGCCTGGCGGGGCTCGTGGAAGATGCTCCCTCCCTTCTTGGCCCATCGTTCCTTGTGCTGCTGGATATAGATGTCCACGGACTGGGCCACCATGTCCTTGCGCCTGACCGCCTGGAAGTCGATCCTGCCTTCCTTCTCCAGGGAGTCGATGATGCGCCGGACCCGGCGCCCGGATCGGGCCTCGAACTGCTCCAGGACGTCCCGCGAAGGGTCCAGCGACACATAGGGGCAGGGCTTGGAGACCATGCTCTCGCACTGCCATTCCGCGCACGCTTCATGGAACAGCGCCTGGGCCATCCCGTTCCAGCGCAGCTCGCGCAACTGCAGCAGGTTCCAACGCAGGCGGCGCATCCCTCCGACCAGCTCCTCCGCCGCTTCCTTGATAGCGCCGCGGAAGGGGAAGCCCAGGTCGTGGTACTCGGAGGTCTCTCCCATGTTGCCTATCATGCCAAGGTACGTCGCTGGATAGCCCATGAGTCTGGACCTCTGGAGGGCGAAGGGCGCCAGGCCCACCAGCTCCTCTCCCTTCCAGAAGGCCAGGACCCTCTGGTCGAACACGTCCCCGAAATGCTTGAGCCAGATGTGCGTCCAAAGATGGGAGGTGAAGATGGACGTCCCGGACTCGCGCCTGAGCATCTCCCACCCCTCCTGCAGAGGGGCGAGGTCCTCAAGCCTGGTGATGACCTCGACCTTTTTATTCATTGATAGATGCCCCGCTTGTCCCGCGATTATTGTATATTGTAGTATGAGTAAAAAGTATTGGCCAAGGGCTTAGCGTTCCCCCTTCAGGTCACCGGCTTCTTCAGGATCATGATTAGGAAGTCCTTCTGCCTGAACTCCATCACCTCGATGTCAAGATCCTTTGCCATGGTGGTTAGCGTCTCCTTGGTGATGAAATGGATGTGCATTCCAGAAGGTAGGCGCCTGGTCCTCCAATTCTCCAGGCTCAGTTCCTTGAACTTTCTGAACGACCTCACGAAATCGTAGAAGGAGATTAGACAAACGCCCCCTGACTTCAGCACCCTTTTCGTTTCTATTAGGTAGGTGTAGACCTGAAGGGCGGAGAAGTGCACGAAGACGTCATGGGAGAAGACGCAGTCCAGACTTGAGTCGGCGAAGCCATCGATTACGTGGAAGTCGACGTTGTCCGCCTTGACGACTTCTTTGCACTCCTTCAGCATCATGGTTGAGATGTCCGTGGCGTCCACGTG
>Ga0209254_10000961_pt1 | contig 25389 bp, 23 predicted proteins | sample FrelakmetDIP11DI_FD_187148 | JGI IMG/M metagenome (GOLD analysis project Ga0209254, IMG submission 187148) | Freshwater lake sediment microbial communities from the University of Notre Dame, USA, for methane emissions studies - DIP11 DI (SPAdes)... | ecosystem: Environmental > Aquatic >...
ATCGTTGCATGTTCCGTGGACTGCGAGCGATCCTATGTTTCCACCTGGAAAGAAGATTGGAGAAACCACATAAGAATCCGTGGTGTAAGCGATCGAATCTCCAAGGCCCGAGAGGACCACCGAGTCTGGCAAAGAGCCCAGGTATCCTCTGTCCAGTCTTGGCAGAATGAGGTCCCGGATGAGACGCCCGGACATTCGGCCACCTCCTCCGTGACCGAGTTGTATTTTTGTGGCGGTGTTCCTGACCATGTTTCATCGTTCTCCATACTTGTAGTATGCCGCACATGTACCTTCGGACGAGACCATGCAGGGACCTACAGGATCGTCCGGGGTGCACTCCTTGCCGAAGAGGCCGCACGTGTCAGGAGTCAGGCTCCCTGTCAGTACAGCAGCGCACCGGCAGCGAGGATCATCTTGGGCGGGGGGAGTGTCCACGGGGAGATGGGTGTTCGCGTCAAACATCGAATACGGACCTTTTAGGGTCAGGCCGCTCCCCCTGATCACTCCTAGCCCGCGCCAAGAGGCATCACAAGCTTCAAATACCTCACCTATCATTGCAAGAGCAGCGGCATTACCGTTTCCACGTACTACCCTTTTGTAATCGTTAATTATTTGTGGAGTAGAGAACACGGCCATGCGGAGGATGTCTCGGATAGCCAGCAAAATATCGAGTGGTTCAAAACCTGCTACCACTCCCGGCTTTCCAAAATCATCAACCAAATAGTGGTAACAATCCGAACCGATTATCGCTGATACATGCCCGGGCAACAAGAAGCCGTTGAGATCCTTCTTGGCCGCCAGGATTTTGAGCGGCGGGTGTATTGTCTTGAACGCGGAAAGGACAAAAAAGTTGTCAATTCCCAGAGTCATGGCAGTTTTAATAGTTGCCGCAATTGTGGGAACCGTGGTCTCGAACCCGATTCCCAGGAAAACCGTGGGCCTTGGGGAAAGCTCTGAGGCGATCCCCATAGCGTCCATGGGTGAGTAAACGACGCGAACTCGACCGCCTTCCGACCGAAACGTTGCGAGAGATCCGAAGGAGCCGGGAACCCTGACAAGATCACCGAAAGTCACTAGGCACGCATCGTACTCCTTTGCAATGAGCACAGCTTGATCGATAAAGCTTTTTTCAGTCACGCAGACCGGGCAACCGGGTCCAGATACAAGTTGGAGGTTTGCGGGGAAAAAACTCTTTAGACCTGCGGCATGGATCGCCATGGTGTGGGTGCCGCATACTTCCATAATTCTCAATGGGAATGAGGCCTTGCCGCACAATTCCTTTATTTCCCGGGCCAAAGCAGCAGCGGCCCTGCTTTCATTGCCGGCGTTCACAGCTCATCCTGGGCCCGGTAGGCCTCAGCCAGTTCTCTAAACAGATCCAGCCTGATGTGTGCTTCTTCTTCGTCAAGTACCTCGATACCGAACCCGGCGTGTATGATCAGATAGTCGCCTAGGCCGGCTTGAGGGACCATGGAAAGAACGACATCGGTCCTGACCCCGCCGGAGTCCACCTTGCCGGTTCCTTCACCGGTAATCTCGATGAGTTTCATTGGTACTGCAAGACACATGCTTGGCGTCCTCAAACCTTTCCAGTACTTGGTGCAAGAAGAAGAAAATTTACCACAGAAATGGATATTTTACATTGAAGAAAACAATCTTCCATCCATGCTGTTCTCCTAATCCAGAGATTGGATTGATTCACATTAAAGAACGGAATCGGATTTTTTTCGATGACGCGCTAGGGCAACGACAATCTGGCCCAGGGCTATTCCTCCATCATTCGGAGGTATTGTATCATGAAGCAGGACGTTAAATTTGTATGACCGGAGGAGAGCCGAGGCTCTTTCAGTAAGGAGTTTGTTCTGAAAACACCCGCCTGTTAGGCCCACGATAGTAATACCGGTTTTTTCCGCAAGCTGCAGCGAGGTCTCGGCGATCATTGCCGCCACGGAGTTGTGGAAACGGGCCGAAATCACTGCCGGCTGCGTTCCCCCTAGCGCATCTTCGGCAACCTCCAATATGAGAGCACGCGGATCCACCACGATAGGGTCATGTTCGATGAACTTTATAGGATATGTTCCGCATTCAGTCTTGTCGGCAATGCCTTCCAGCCACATCGCAGCTTCACCTTCGAAAGTGACGGGGCGCCTAAAGCCGGCCGCTGCCGCTGCCGCGTCGAAGAGTCTCCCTGCGGACGATGTAAGCGGCGAGTTCAGGCCGGTTTTTGCAGCCTGCATCCAAAGTTCTACCCGGCAGGAATAATCTCCCATAAGAACTCTATATCTCTCTGGTAACTTCCAGTCTGCTGCCAAGAGGGCTGCAAGGATTCTGACCGGTTCTCGTATTGCGGCTTCTCCACCAGGGAGAGGGAAGAGACCTAATTGACCGACCCTGGTGAAGGTCTCCCAGTCAGAAATGAGAAATTCTCCACCCCATATGGTCCCATCAATCCCATACCCAGTCCCGTCAAATACTGCAAACAGGGCCGGACCTGGAATGCCGTGCTGGAAAAGGAGGCTGGACGCATGGGCATGGTGATGGAAAACTTCCTCGATCACGCCGGACATATTACGTGCCAAAATATTACTGAAGTATTCCGGATGTGGGTCCACGGCTATCACCGAGGGAACCGCCTCCAGGTACCCGGCGAGAATGCTTATTGAAAGTTTGAAATAGTCTTGTGCAACCGGCGAAGCCAGATCGCCCACATGAGGACCGGGCACGGCGCGGTCACCTTTGAGAATCGCTAGGGAATTCTTTAAATCACTTCCTGCACCCAACACTACCGGCGAGGGAAGTGATTCGCATTTTCCATGGGCTATCCCAGATCGGTCAGGAGCCGTGCAATCCTCATCAGAGGCGGAAGAAATATCGTGTAGCTTGAACTCTCCAGGCACGAGCCCTCTGGACCGCCTGAAAACTGTTGGGCGGCCGTCAATTACGCGAAAGATGGAATCATCGGCCCGGAGCACGATCTGTCTGTTGTGGAAGAGAAATGCATCTGCCAGATCTCGGAGCCTGAGCAAGGCCTCCTGGTTCTCCGCGGCTAAAGGCTCCTCGGAACGATTGCCCGAGGTCATAACAAGCACCTTCAATCGATCCGACTCCAAAATACCGGGGTGTTTGAACAACAAGTGGTGAATAGGCGAGTAGGGGAGCATCATCCCGAGCGTCCCCATGAAGGGGGCCACGTTGGACCCAAGCCGATTTCCTGAAGCCTCGAGCAGCACTATGGGAGCGATCGCCGATGTGAGAAGCCTGTCCTCCTGGGGGGTTACTTTACAGTACATAAGCACGGTGGTTATATCCGGCATCATTACTGCAAAAGGTTTTTCAGCGCGACCCTTACGGTCCCTCAGAAGCTCCACCGCGTGCTCATTCAATGCATCGCAGGCCAAATGGAACCCTCCTATTCCCTTGATCGCTAAAATTTTCCCCTCGGCCAGAATTCTAATGGACTCAACCATCGGATCTCCGATGTGGGAGTTTCCTTCTCTATCGGTCAGGGTCAACTTAGGTCCACATGACGGACAGGAATTCGTCTGGGAATGAAAGCGGCGATCCGGGGGAGACAAGTATTCATCCAAACACTTGGGGCACATGGTGAAATCGGCCATACTAGTACGCTCACGATCGTAGGGAAAAGAGCGAACGACTGTGAACCTGGGACCGCAAAGAGTACAAGTAATGAATGGGTAGAGATAACGATGGTCCTCTGGAGTCAACATCTCTTCCACGCATTCTGGGCAAACCGCGGTGTCCGGTGGAATCGGGGTAATCGAACGCTCCCCTTCTCCACTCGCCTGGATACGGAAAATAGATTCCCCGAGTGGAGGCACGGACATCTCGTTGATGCTTTCGATGCAGCCGGGGAAGGGAATGGATCGAACTACTTCATGGGAAAACCTGGAGCACTGTTCCGGGCTGCCCTCTACCTCAATCCACACACCACTCGTCGTATTCATGACCCAACCGGCAACACCCAGGCGTACTGCAAGGCGATATATGGTGGGGCGGCAGCCTATTCCCTGGAGAACGCCCTTGAGAATGATATGTTTGCGGATCCGCTTTTTCATGCGATTTCGCCTTGAAAGGGGCAACCTGGCTTGACGAAGGCGATAGACATGTGACTTCCTTGAAGGCGAAATGGTGTCAAAAGTTGGCCTACGGCAATTTAGTGGGGACTCATAATAAAAAGTCTCTCTACAAAATCGCACAATGGTCGGGGATCGTTTAAATCAAACACCGGTATACCCTCCGGAGGAAGGGGAGGGTCTCCTGCGATGGCTACGAGGTTCTCGTCAGCCTTGCAAAGTAATTCCTGATGAACGTCACTCCTGAAAACTTCGATCTTAGGATGACTTTCCCTCTTGTAGCCTTCACTAATTATGAGATCCACACCTTGGACGAACTTTTCCCGGATCTCGGCCAGACTGTGGTCGTACGCCGTGTCGGACACCACCGCCACTTTGGTTGGGGAGGAAATTATTGTCATTACTGCGCCGGATTGTTTGTGCCGCCACGAATCCTTGCCCGGGTGATCAATTTCAAAACTATGGGCATCGTGTTTGATGGTTGCGACCCGGTATCCCCTGGATGTCAATTCCCTGACTAGTTTTTCCAGCAAAGTGGTTTTTCCTGAGTCGGATTTTCCCACAATAGACACAATCGGAATCATTAAAAAAAACCTCCCGGAAAAGTCTCTATAGAGTTAGAATGGCTCGGTGCAGCTTTATGGGCCTTAGCAGCCTGGTAAAAATTCGTCGAACGTCTCATAATGAATAACTATAATCACGGAAATCATCGGGGACCGGAATAAATTGATAATGTCGATAGGTTATTTTGGGAGGCAATGCTTGTCAATCGTTGAAGTGTAAATTATGTCATTGTCTGGTTGAGAATTAAACTTAGCCAGACCAAGAAGTTTTTTGTCAAAAGAAACATTCGGAGAAACCCATGTTATTACAGGAGCAAGTACTTAATACAGTTGAACTGACCCATAGTGCGGCCAGACAAGCGGCCATACTTCCCATGGCGCTCAAAGAGAAGATCCTTGTCCAAACAGCTCATAAACTACGCGACCACCGGCCCCAGATCCAGGACGCAAATCGAAGAGACCTTGAGATAGGTGAGAAAAAGGGTCTTTCGTCAGCCATGATGGACAGACTTACCCTCTCGGACAAGGTCATTGATCAGACAGCCGCAGGCCTTGAGGAGATCGCAGCGTTTCCCGATCCTGTTGGTGAAATAGTGCGAATGTGGACCCGTCCCAACGGAATGCGTGTCGGCCGAATGAGAATACCCTTGGGGGTGATAGGGATCATCTACGAGTCCAGGCCAAACGTCACGGCAGATGCGGCTGCCCTATGTATCAAGGCCGGCAACGCTGTTATCCTGCGAGGCGGATCCGAAGCCGCGCATTCGAATCAGGCCATTGTTGAGATCTTTAAAGAGGTTTTGAGAGAGAATAGCGTCAACCCTGACGTTGTGAACTTACTCCCGACTATGGATAGAGAGGCTATTCTCTTCATGCTACAACTCGAAGACTTGATAGACCTCATAATTCCACGCGGTGGCGAGGAACTTATACGTTTCGTATCACAGAATTCAAGAATTCCGGTTATCAAGCATTATAAAGGCGTCTGTCACCTTTACGTCGACGCAGATGCAGACTTGGAAATGGCTGTGAAGTTGACCTTCAATTCCAAGGTTCAGCGTCCCGGCGTGTGCAATGCCTTGGAAACCCTTCTGGTCCACCGCGATGTAGCCGAAGACTTTCTGCCGGCGGTAACCGAGAAACTCGCTGAGGCCGGTGTCGAGCTACGAGGTTGCGAGCGATCCCTTGATGTAGTGAGGTCCATGAACCCTGCTACCGAGGAAGATTGGTACGCGGAATATCTTGATCTCATTCTGGCGGTAAAAGTGGTGGACGATATCGATGCAGCTATGAGCCATATAGCCAAGTACGGCTCTCTTCACACCGAGACCATCGTAACCAAGAGCTATGGGGCAGCCCAAAAGTTTCTGAGGGAAGTGAATTCATCATCAGTAATCGTCAATGCTTCTACTAGGATGAGTGACGGATATGTGTACGGACTGGGGGCGGAAGTTGGTATCAGCACTACTAAAATACACGCCTATGGCCCTATGGGGGTGGAAGACCTCACCACTACCAAATTCATCGTCCTGGGCGATGGACAGATCAGGGAGTAGGAGAGGAGAATCTATTGAGTGAGATTCGCAGCACAATAGACCTTATGATGGATCGGACCCGGGGAATGTCATTGTCTCCGGAAGAGAAGAAAAGACTCCACATGGAGGAACTGAGAAAAAAAGCTAAAGGCTTTGAAATAAAGATTTTGGGAAATCCTGACAGTTCAGATGAAATAATTGCATCGATCAACAATGAACCCGAGGATGATGCAGGTATTCTCAAGTCATTGGTCTGGAACAGCCTGGTACAGAAAATGCCCAAGGGTGAAGCTGTTCTCAAGCACTTAGAAATTCTAGACAAACTTCCCCAGGCTAAAGCTAAAGGCAAAATCCTTGATGATCTCCGAGCCATTCTAAAGACATCACTGAAAAATAGAAACAAGGACTTGAAAAACATCTTGAATTCCGAAAGAAAAAAGCTTGCCGCTTTCGGGATTTCTGGCAGTGCTGTAGTCCCCAAGCTCGTTACCGACTCATGGATAAACAAAAATACCTCAAGTAAGATCGAAATAAATAAAGCTAACTTATTAGATAGCTTGCTATAATAAGTTTATTGTGGTATAATTGTTCCGTTTGCCAATGCTAATCCTTGGAGGTTACGGTAAATGATAAAATCAATATTTGTTATGGCCGCAGCTCTTATGATTCTCTTGCCGAGTTTTGCAATCGGAGAAGAGCAGATTAGGGATCAGAACGGTGTGGTGATAGAAATAAGGCAACAGCAAGGGAATATGTCCTACGCCTATGACGGCAACAGGAACCTGCGCTATGTGGCAACCAGCATCCCAGGAAACCAGGAGGTTGTCGAATATCGAGACAAGTACGGCGTGCATACTGGCATAGGAGGTCCGGGCACTTTGCAGTGGGCGGTCGGCGGGCCGATACAATTCGACGTATCCGGGCAATCGTCTGTTCGATAAAATGTTGTCCTTCGGCTCAACCGGGAAAAATGTGAAACAGTATCAGGGGCGGATGGTGCGAGACGCATAAAATCCGGATAAGCTGAAATCACTGCGGTCCATAACAAGAATAAGTAAAGATGTAAGGAATAGGGATGTATCCCGAATGATGTGGTGAACACCAACCTTCCCGCTTGATGATGCTGAGGATGTGAAACAGCCGCAATTAATGTCCAGTCCGCTGAAGAATGCATAGGAGATTGCCCCAAGGAATACAGCCATCATCACGGTTGTGAGCAGGGCGCACGGTCTGGTCAATACTCCCGGAATGAGCAGTAGTCCAGCCGTAATTTCTATCCATGGCAGCGTTACGGCCACTACATTACTCCAGGCAACGGGAATTATCATGTAATTGCGTACGGACACGGCAAAATCGGCTGGGTCCCATATCTTGTGGACACTCGCGTAAACGAACAGACTGCCGATGAGTAGCCGCGCAGCTAAAACAGCATACTTCACTCTTCAATCCCCAGTATTTCTTGAGCCATGAGGACCCTCGTCAGATCGTCCCTCAGCAGTGGATTTTTCAGTCGGATATCCTGCCTTTTCCCAGGCTCGGAAACCGGCTGTCATTATTATCATGTTCTTGTAACCTAATTGTGCCAAAAAAAGCGCGATCTCTTCAGCCATTGAGCATTCCGGCCCATAGCAATACAAGACAAGACGAGCATCTTCAGGAAGTAGAGGCTGGACCACAGGAAAGCGGTCTTCCTTGTCATCCGGTTGGAGAAAGACTGCTCCTTTAATGCGGGACTTGGAGTAGTCTTTTTCAAGACGTGTGTCAACGAAGACTGTCCCCTCATCGGAAAGAAATCTATGTGCTTCTCTTTCGTCCACAAGTAGGACCCGTACGCCGGAAAGCACCGCAAGTTTTGGTGGGGTATAGACTAAAGGGAGAGATCGGCCCGACACGAAATTATACCCCAGGCCGACAGCAGAAGCCGCAGCAGCTATCATCAACGCTCTGACCAGTATGCCCGCATATACTTTCATCGTCTTATCAAGGTGCTGATTGCTGTCATGAAGTGCGCCTCGCGAAGAATTTGTTCGATGTTTGAAAGATCGTTCAACTGAGTGCCCTCGTTGTTTCGGATGAACCTCAAGTCATTTTCGGCTTTTGGGCAAGGACTTGCCTTGTGCGCTTTGTGTCTCTTCCTATTTGCGCTCTTAAATCTTCCGCACTGCTAAAAGTCATTTCAGGCCTCAGCCGTTCAACCATATATGCTGTTATAAATTCTCCGTAAAGATCCCGTTCGAAATCCAGTATATGGACCTCGTATGAGACCTGGCGGTCCTTGAATGTCGGATTGTATCCGATGTTCATGACTGCCGGGTGGATGTCTTCTCCTGTGAGGCAATATACCGCATAGACGCCCTCGGGTGGATGCAACTTGACTTCAGGCTTGATATTTGCCGTGGGGAAGCCTAGTCCCTTGCCGCGGTGGTGTCCGTGTATGACCCTGCCCTCGATGGTAAACTCTCTTCCCAGCAAATAGTTAGCCTCGGCAATCTCCCCTCGCGCAAGATGCTCTCGTATTCTGCTGGAAGAAACAACTATTCCTCCGTAACGTACAGGTGGAACCACATGTACAATGAATCCCAGTTCGTACGCCATTTTGCGTAGAGTGTGAGAAGTGCCGGCACGGCCTTTGCCAAAACGATAATTTTCCCCGATGAACAAGTTTCTGGTGCCGAGTTCCTCCACCAGTACGTTTTCCACAAACTCCTCAGGAGACTGGGCGGAGAATTCAGTGGTAAACTCTGCCAGTACAAGGACGTCAATTCCAAGGCTTTCTAGGATTCTCACCCTCTCCCGGGGAGTGGTTATTCTAGGAATTTCCGGTACCTTGTTCAGCACTAGGCGAGGATGTGGATCGAATGTGTAGACCACGGCATCCCTGCCTTTGCGGTGTGCCGTCTCCACCGTGCGCCTAAGAATCTCCTGATGCCCCAGGTGGACACCATCAAAATTTCCGAGGGCCACTGACGGAGCAATGAAGTTTAGATAGATCTTTTCGCGAACGCGAACGATTTCCATGTGCAGCTACAGAGGTTCTTTAAAAGAATTTCTATGGTTTGTGGACCGGTTTCGGAATGCTGGAGAAAAGCTTAAATTGTCCAACCGTTTGACCGGTAGGATGATCCAGTTTCTTGACTCCGCATTCTTGTTAATTCATTGCTCACGCACCTTTACTCAACGCACTCTTAACAGGACATCATAAGTCCTTTTAAACATTTATTTCTTCTCTGTGAAATCCCCGGTATTTTCAACATTCATTGTTGGAACTTCGCTTCGGCATACAGATGATGCATCCACCTGTTTCTGGAGATCCGAGAACTCTTTTGACTTCTGGTCAAGACTTTTTTTCATGAGTTGGTTTTCAGCTTCAAGTGACTCAATCTTTTCGTTTAAATCGTTAACTTCTTTCTGGTGTCCTTTATCTGTCTTGATCATCCTCCGTTTTTCCCGGATCCATTTAAGCTGTGTAATGAAGTCTCCTAGTGCTGCAATAATGATTCCGATGGAGACGCAAAAAGTTACGAGTTCCCAGAAGGCCACTTTGATGGGCTCGGACAAACCGAAATAATTAATCTGCAGCTCTATATCCTTGTTTTTCATGAACAGTGAGATCACCAGTATGACGAAGGCCAGTTCGATCAGCCTCTTTATGAGCCTCATTTCTCCTCCTCTTGGGAAACTTGGGGATAAAGTTTTGCAAATCCCTCCTGCAATTTTTTGCATGAAATGCCAAGGTGCTCTGGAATTACTTTAATATCGGCAAGCACCGGCATAATGTTGGTGTCTCCATTCCAGCGAGGAACTATATGATAATGCACGTGCTCTTCAATACCGGCCCCGGCTGATTTTCCCAAATTAATGCCGATGTTGAAACCGTCCGGCCGCATCACATGCCTGAGAACCTGCAGAGCACGACAAACTTCCTGGACGAGGAGGCTATTCTCGTCCGGCTCGAGTAAACAGATATCGGAAACATGTCGATAGGGAACTACCAGGAGATGGCCGTTATTATACGGGAACTTGTTCATCATGGTGAACGCACACACGGCTCGATGCACGATCAGATTATCATCGTCCTCTTTTGCTGCCGGTTTAGTACAAAATATGCAGCCTGATTCTTTTTCATCACCCAGTATGTAATCTATTCTCCAGGGCGCCCAGATTCTTTCCATGTTGACTTGATCTCGCAGTCGGTTTTCAGCCGGCTCTAACACATCCAAAAGTAAGCAGCCGTAGTTTATTCCATTGAGGTGAGAAAGATTTCGCCGGATCATGCTCCGCTCAATGTTTTACAGCATAGGAATCAAGGTCCTACCGACATGAACTTTCCTTCCATGCCGTCTTGAGAGACCTCAACAATGCCCACGGTTCTCAATCCCGAGTAAAGCCTATGGCCGGCAGATCCAGGGTTAAACATGTACGTGCCCTCCACTTTACCCCAGAACGGGACGTGGGAGTGGCCGTAAACTATCAAGTCCGGTTTCTCCGAGCCGAATTTCAGAAGTATTCTCTGAGCCAAGCCTTCTTTTGAGCCCCATCCGTGAATCAGCCCGATACGCTTGCCCTCTGCAGACAGAATACGAACCTGAGGGACAGCTTCCAGCACATCGTAGTCGTCCATATTTCCTGAGACCGCGATGACTCCGCCTTCTTCGAGGCGATCCAGAACTTTCCGGCTCACTATGTCCCCCGCGTGAAGAATCATTTCCGTGCATGCCAGCAGATCTTCAAGGATGCGGTCAAGTAATGGATCAGGGCTGGACAGATGAGTGTCAGAAAGGACTCCGATTTTCATATTTGTCAATCATTTCCAGGCCATTCCGGTGAACTGCCGTTAACTGATCTCAGAACCATGTCTCCTCCCAAAACAATCGTTTTCCCGGCAATAAGAATTATACACCCCACGTCGGAGTAAGCATCGGCTCGTTTGAGGACCGAGGCAAGACCTTCACCAGCAGACAAGCGGTCTCCTATGTCCTTTGCAAAGGCTGAAGCCCAGCAGGCGGAACGGGAAACTACAGTTACAGCGTTGACTCCTTTGCCGGGGACAAGAGTGGAGATACCAAAAGATTTCTGGTACGAGGGCAAAGCCAGAATGAGGCGTTCGTGAAAAGGTGATCCTTTGGCGTAGAGGTAAACATCAAGAGGGAATGCACACTTGACAAAAGAATCTCCCCCACTGGAAACAATGAGATTGGGTGAATCCGAAGCCAAGTCTCGCCCGACAAAGTCTGCAATTGCCCCACTCATGCATGACATGGGAGCAACGCCGGTAGAACGGCTGGAAAGATCACAGTATCGGACAATTTCCGGAGCACTGGCATATATCTGGATCGACGAGGCAGTCTCACGAAACGCAGGGTGTTGCCTGAGATATTCCTCGATCTGATATCTGTATCGGAAAACAGAATCCTTGGCTTTAGGGCCAAGGTCCGTACGCGCTTGAATATGGAGGTTGGTTTCGCGGACCTCCACTTCAAAGCTGACGGACTGGGCCAGCGGGATTCGATTCCGGTAATTCTTCCTCTCGTAGATATCGTAAACAGACGGCATCGTATCTGCCCACTCTCTTCGAAGGCCCGATTTAAGTGTAAAGCTCTTGCCTCAGTTGAAGGTGATTATTCATCGGCCCCTGCGATTGTGTCAAGAATAATTTCCCACGGCCGTCTTCCCCCTGACTCTTTTCAGTCATATGGCTCGACTTGAAATCTCATGAATGAAAATACCATTCCTACCAGGAATCTAAAATGCATCTGAACTGTGTGGAATGGTTGTCCATCAATGATAAGAAAACGATCATGTGCTGGAGCCCATCAGAGCAGTGTTGCGGAAGGCTGATACCAATCAACCTGTCGGCCTGTAAAGAGACGTAACTCAGTCTGATCCGCCTCAATCACCAGGACTTCTCCTTCCTCCCCCTTCCAGGCCTTCACGTATCAGGGAGGGCAAGTCATAGGCTCGTATCTGGCTTTTGGACCTCAGAAAAGCCAGCCAATCAGTCTTCTTACGCTCCAGCGTCACCAGCCTCACTCCGGAAAGTTCCGGCAGTTTCTCCACGGCAAAGTCCGTTATCGTGCCCTCCAACTTAGGAGTGCCCCATTTTTCGTCCAGTGCATCACCGTTCCACAATAAACCCAATACTTGCCCTTCTTCCAGCATCTTGCTACGGCCGAGTAGCCGCATGGTTTTAGAGCTATGAGAGATGACGATAATCTGTTGAGCCTTATCACCGTCAATGTCCATTGACATAATTCGTGGACGAAAATAGACGTCGTCCTTTTCGTCATCCGATCGAATAGAATCTCTGCTTGTCTGCTTTTCCGGCCCGGCCCATCTCAGTAGAACGTCCGACCCTCCGTAGAATGCCTTGGAAACGTACATCCTTTTTCCGTCAGGACTGTAGATACGGAGATGATCATTCCTGTCATAAACAGCGATGAGCGGCTGCCGTTTTCCCTCGAAATCTCCGATGGTGAATCCGAAGACGGGAATTTTAAGGGGGATCCCGAACCTGCCTTCCAGTGCCAGTTGGTCTCCCTTGTCGGTCAGGCGATATACCGGACCATCATACATATTTCTCAGGCCCTTTTTCTGGCCGAGAAGAATCGGCCCCTGACTAGGATAAACAATTACTCTCAGAAAATAATCAAAATCTCTTATGACTGGTTCCAGAGCCCCATTTCTATATTCGAGCACAAAAGAAGCTAGAGTTCCACGATTTTGAGCTGAGACGTATATTCTTGCTGGGCCCTGTTTACGAAATTTTGCCACATCGACGCTCTTCAGTTCCAGAGTGCGTGCCGAGTATTCGGCCACACGATTCAACTTTCCCGCGGACAAGCGGTACAAGTACACATTATGAGGATCAATCACCACTATCTCATTCTGCCCGTCACCATCCACGTCGCCGATTCCCATGCCTACCGCAAGCAAGTCAAGTTCCTGGCTTTTCCACACCCTGTCTCCATCAGAGTGCCTTGATTCCGCACCGGACGACGATCTTCCCTCCGGGCGACGCTCCGAGATGACTATTCGACTCCCTTTGAAGCCGGAATCATTCTTTTCTGTTAGTTGCTCTGAATTATAATGTTCACCCAATGCGTCGGATACAACTTGTACAGGTTTCAGGCTATCACTGAAAAGTGGATCCTGGGCCCGTCTGTCAAGAGAATCAACCACACCAGCAAGAGAATCGCTGAACTGAGAATTTCCAGAAGAACCAGGGGAGGCAGGAAATATACCCGCAACCAGTAATATGACAAAGACTCTGTGAAAAGCACTCATTTGTTGGGCTCCGATAGCATCGCCGAAAAGTTTCTACCGGATGTTTACCATCTTGGGAGTACAAGATCAAACATCATTGAGAACTTGGGGTTGCAAACAAGAACTTGTACGGCACAGGGGTCTTAATATTGGGGGTACTGCTGCGAAATTCCGCCGGGCAAGCATCATCCTATCAATTGGACGATGCTTCGCAACAATACCGAGTGAGAAATAGTAAGGTTGGAAAGGTTTGCGGCCGACTATATAAAGTACATGTACTTGTGGTCCAGTTCTCTCGTAACACCATTTTTACGAGCAAGAGAGCAGAGATCCCCAATGGATACCGAATTGTAATAGTCGACCAGCAACTTCTGAGTGTTGCGCCATACATCCCTGGTCACACAGGCATCCAAAATGTCACATTCCTTTTTTTCCCCACAATCCTCTGCTAGACAGCGAACTGGGACTATTGGACCTTGCGCGGCTCTAATGATTTCACCAACGGAAACTTCAGACGCGTCCCTGGCAAGCATGTATCCGCCGCGTGGACCGCGTCTGCTCTTAAGTAAACCGGCTTTTAGAAGTTTATTGAAAATTTGCTCGAGATATCTTTGCGATATTTTTTGACGTCTGGAAATATCCTTGATCTGGGTCGGCTGACCTCCGCCGTGGTAAGCAACGTCAAAGAGCGCCCGAACCCCGTATCGGCTTGTAGTAGTAATACGCATGATTGTTCCTTTAGAAAAACGATTCGGACATAAAGAATAACTCATGCAGTTTATATTTAACCTTACTACTCGTGTCAAGAAGATTGAAGATGCTTTTAGCAGTAATTACCGCACAAAAAATGCCGTCCCTTGAAACTCTATTGACAAAGCCGGAAGAGGAATTAAAGAAGTAACATGAAAAGAGTTATTATCGATAAAAATAGTAAGGTAATGGCGTGACCAAAGATAATCTATTCGCTGACTGTTTTTTTTAGGAATGGGTGATTTGACTCTAAGCGGAATTCGATTGAAAGATTAAAAAATGGCTTAAAAAGCTGGTTGATTTTGTTCCTGGTTCGGAATCTCAATGCATTTATTCGTCGCGTCCGGAAGTTGACACAAGATCCCGGACATGATACTTCTATTCCTTTCAGAACTGTGTGAGAGGTGTGAATGGGGAGCATAATCAAGAAACGAAGGAAAAAAATGCGCAAGCACAAGCATAAGAAGCTTCGAGCACGGCAACGTCATAAGAATAAGTAAACAGGTCTCGATGATGCAAGCGGGTTTTTTCACCGGAACGGATTTAAGAACCATCACGAAAGCGGCCCTATTGGCTGAGAGACTGACGCAGCGATATTTTGACCTGAGCGAAGACGAGTGGAAACGAAATCCTTATGGTGTTTTCACCCGCAGGGAGGTGGATGAGTCGCTGCACGAGGCGGAAGCTTTTGCGCACGTAGTCGTGTTGAAGAACATGACCCATTCCCCGGCAGGTCGGAAAAGGCTCGAAAAATACGGAATAGTATTACAGGATCCTAACATTTTGTTAGCTCTCTTACGTTCCTCTCTTCATGATTTGTGGACATTGGGGCTTTTCATATTGACACACGAATTGGTACACATAATCCGCTTTAGAAAGTACGGCGCGGACTTCTTTGCCTGTGTTCAAGAGAGGGATAAAGAAGAAAAATTGGTCCATGACATCACCAGAGAAATTCTTTCGGGTGTGACAAACACCGATTACCTCCTCAAACTTTATGATTCGCAGCTTACCCTGTTGCGAGAAAAATCAACTTATATAGGACTACATGGAGGTGCTTGAAGATGCCGATTTACGAATATCGGTGCAAAAAATGCGCTAAGGAATTCGAGGAATGGCAGAAGTTCTCCGATCCCGTTGTAGACACTTGTCCCAAGTGTGGCGGCAAGGCTTCACGCCTGATATCACCGTCGACATTCGTGCTCAAGGGGACAGGTTGGTATGTGACTGATTATGGCAGAAAGGACAACGCTTACACCAAGAAACCAGCAGAGAATAAGGAATCGTCTTCGGATGTTGCCAAGTCCGATTCTCCTCCTGCAACTGATTCTTGAGGCATCAAGGCCGGGACTAAAAAAGAGGCCCCTATGAAGATCAAGAGAATTGCTCACTTGGGAGTTGCAGTAAGTGATCTCGATGTTGCGTTGAAGTTCTTTACTCTGGGACTTCCTTTGGAATTGACTCATACCGAAGATTATCAGGGCATGAAGATCGGCTTTATTCCAGTTGGCGACAGCTCAATCGAGTTGTTGCAAGATGTTTCGGGATCGTCTGCGATCAAGAAATACCTGGATAAAAACGGTGAGGGAATTCATCATATAGCATTTGAAGTTGACGACATTTACCAGGCCGTGGCTGAACTCAAAGAAAAAGGAGTCAAACTCATCGATGAGACTCCCAGGCTTGGGGCTCATGGGATGACCATAGCTTTCATGCACCCCAAGGGTACTCACGGGATTCTTATGGAGTTATGCCAATCAAATTCTGATGAGCATTGAATCAAAATCCAGCGCCCAGTATGTTACCGGGCGCAGATATGTCGTGTGATTTAGTCTTATGAAATCATCATAACTTTAGGAGGTTGAGGAGATGACAGATGTAACCATGCCTATGAACGGCAAGGTATTAGAGATGAAAGTCAAAATCGGTGACGGTGTTGAAGAAGACTCAGAAATACTCATCATTGAAGCCATGAAAATGGAATTGCCTGTAGTAGCCCCTTCCGGTGGACTCGTGAAAGAAATAAAGGCCCAGGTGGGCCAATCTTATCAAGTCGGGGATGTGTTGGTAGTTCTAGAATAACTCAGGTCCTGCCGTTCGTAGCGAAGCGAGGTATATCGGCTGTCCCTCCGATGTCACTTGTTTGAAGGCAAAATGTTATGAAATTGATTTTTTGACGCAGCCCGATGGCCTCTTCCTCGAAAGCAGTTTTTCCAAGCCCTATTTAGACTCGTTGCCAAAATTTCTGTCCGAATGAAACCGAAAGTGACAATAATTTCGGCGATGGCTATAATCTTCAATTATTATTGCCAAAACTTTTAGGAGGTTTGCCATGGGGGATGAGTTTAAGGAAAAGGTGCTTAAGTGGGAGGACAAGATTCAGCAACAGATTACGAAACGACCTGAACGTCGATCTGAGTTCACGACAGTATCGGAGCTACCCATCAAGAGGGTCTATTGGCCCTGGGACGCGGAAGAGTTTGACCTCGAGACGGACTTGGGAATTCCCGGTTCGTATCCTTTCACACGAGGTGTTCAGCCCACGATGTATCGTGGCCGTTTCTGGACCATGAGGCAGTATGCCGGCTTCGGGAGTGCTGAAGAGACCAACAGGCGATTCAAGTACTTGATCGAGCAAGGACAGACTGGGCTTTCGGTCGCGTTCGACTTGCCGACCCAGATAGGTTACGACTCCGATCATGAGTTGGCCGCCGGTGAGGTCGGTAAAGTGGGAGTTGCCATTGATAGTATCGAAGATCTCGGAATGCTTTTCAGCGGCATTGACCTCTCATCCGTTAGCACATCCATGACCATAAATTCTCCTGCAGCGATTCTCCTGGCAATGTATATAGGAGTCGCCGAAGAACAGGGAGCGAATGTCTCGAAACTTAGGGGAACTATTCAGAATGACATACTTAAGGAGTATCCGGCTCGAGGGACTTACATCTTTCCTCCTCAGCCCTCCATGAGAGTCATTACGGACATTTTTGCATTCTGCAACCAGCACGTTCCTTTATGGAACACTATCAGCATAAGCGGATATCACATTCGTGAAGCGGGTTCAACCGCAGTGCAAGAAGTCGCGTTCACACTTGCTAACGGCATAGCCTATGTTCAGGCCGCTATCGATACCGGTTTGGATGTGAACGACTTCGGGGAAAGACTCAGCTTTTTTTTCAACTCCCATCAGGATTTCCTGGAAGAGATAGCCAAATTCAGGGCTGCCCGGCGGATGTGGGCTAGGATAATGAAGGAAAGATTCGGTTCCACCAATCCTCGAGCCATGATGCTAAGATTCCACACACAAACGGCCGGCTGCACTCTGACTGCGCCGCAGCCCGACAATAATGTCGTCAGAGTAGCTTTCCAGGCCCTCTCCGCGGTCTTGGGCGGAACCCAGTCTCTTCACACAAACTCTAGAGACGAGGCATTTGCGCTGCCTAGTCAAGAGTCTGTTCAGATCGCTCTCCGCACTCAGCAGATCATAGCATGCGAAACGGGGGCTGCCGATACTGTCGACCCGCTGGCCGGCTCTTATTACATTGAGGCGCTTACCGACGAGATAGAGCGGCGAGCCTTAGAATACATAAAAAAAATAGACGAAATGGGCGGTGCGGTAAAGGCGGTGGAATGCGGCTACATAGAAGATGAGATACAGGACTCGGCTTACCGGTTTCAAAAGGCCGTGGAAGCTAACGAACAGATTATTGTTGGTGTTAACCGCTTTCAGACTGAGAGAACACCACTTACGAATCTGCTCAGGGTCGATCCTACCGTTAGGGAAACTCAAATGTCTCGACTCAAAAAATTGCGTGCCGAGAGAGATTCTCACACTGTGGATAAGGCTCTCGCGGAACTCAAAAAATGTGCTTCAGGAACCGATAACCTTATGCCGCCTATCCTCGACGCGGTAAGAAAAAGAGTTACCCTGGGTGAAATCTGTGGTGTGTTGAGAGGAGTTTTCGGGGAATATACTCACGGTTCACATTGTTGAGGCTTTCTGTCTCTTGTTCATCAAGGTCTCATTCACTGTGCAGTCGCGCCGTTAACTCCTGCACCTCGATAATTTATTCAAACTGTGATGAAAGATGAGATCTTCGCACCGGCCGAATTGAAAGCTACACGCTGCGCCCTCGCAACTCTATGCCCCAGCCGCACTAGCAAACCTGTCCGGATAGTTGCTTTGGAGCACTTCTCTAACAGCTCTCTTTAAGCAGTCCGGATCCCCCTTTTTCTCGACAAGGGCTGACGCCTTTTCCAGGGCAGGTTGGTTTACATGTTCGGAGAGAAAAGCATGCACCACCACCGGCAGCGGGGGCATTCTTCCATGGAGCAAGTCAAGAATTTCCAATCCGTCTACAAGGGGAATTTCAAGATCAAGTATGAGGAGATCCGGGGGCTCGCTTACATCAATCATCAGCAAGATTTCCCTGCCATCTTTCGCCGCCTGTACGCGGTAACCGGCCTCTCTGAATTCACGACGGAGAAACTCTCGTACATGGCGGTTTCGGTCGGCAATTAATATCTTGAAAGGGTAAATCATTAGACTTATGCTCTAAAGCAATAGTGGAAAGAGAAATTGCAATCACCGTGCCATTAGCAGGATGAACACCTGAAGGACTAATTACTTCAAAACAAACAACATTCCCTAGCGGCAGATAAGTGCCTTTGTCTAAGGACTATTTTTCTATGTCAGCATTTCTTACAGCTTGTAAAGTGAAGACCAGGGTTCATTCGAGGATAGGCGGTGGGCTCTACAGGAGTAAGCTTGATATGATTCATCAATCTATTTGAATGTATCTCTGTAAATGAGTAAAGTAGAGTCCGGCCTCGGACACCTTTTGACCGGTCAACTGGACCCAAGCGGAAGCATATGCACGGACCTGTGGACCGTACAGTTCAACAAGATCTTTTAGCCTGGATTCAGGCACGCGATCGCTCTTATAATCAACGATAACCCATCCTGCCGGCTCTTTGAATGCTAAATCGATTATTCCTTTCATGATTTGCCTCTTGGCCCCGGTTTCAACTCCACCGTCAACAGCCACCTGAAAAGGTACTTCCACCATATGATGTTCCGAATCTCCAGCTCGCATCCAGATGTCCGAACCGGTGACAGCATGAACCGTCTGTATAGCTTCCTTTGCCAATCCAATATCTATACCCATGTCTGATAGTGAAGCCTCTGCGAGCCATTCCAAGTCTGCCTGCGGATGCAACATGGATGTTTCGAGAAGCAGGTGTATGACCGACCCCCACTCTACGCCGTGCTCACTTACGGAATACTTAAATTTGACTTGTTGGCTTGTCACGGACTTGACCGAAACGGATTCATATGTTTTCTGAGCCGCCGATTCCCAGCGTTGACGGATATGTTCGCCTCCATTCCGAAAATCCTGTCCGAAGACAGTGAGTTTTTTCTCAATAGGAATTTGCTGCGTGCCGGGGTCATCAAGAACAGGAAAACTCTTGGTGAGAGTTTCGAAAAACGCCCAAGGGTTTTGGTTGTTCCTGCTTGACCTCTGAGACACGCACAACAGAGATCCGGCCCTTGTGGCAGCCACATATAAAAGACGAAGCTTTTCAGCGTCTTGGAACTGTTTTTCTCTCGCGGCATAAAAATCCCAATCTTGGGGTTGAGCTAAAACGTGGCTCCTGTTGCGTCCCCAGAGGGTTCCCTCGATGGCCAGGTAACCGCAGGCTTTCCGGCCAGACCGGTCTATATGCACGATAGGCTGGTGATTTGAACTGCCAGTGGGATCCGCAAGAAAGACTATGGGCGCCTCAAGCCCTTTGACCTTGTGTAGGTTCATTACCCGTACTACTGAGTCTCCTTGAGGCAGCACAGGAATAGCATCGTGATCTTCCCGCTGGACTGTGAGTCTTCCCAGGTAATCGACAAGATCGGGCACGGTCCAAAGTTCTGCTTGCGCTTTTCTGAGCAATTCAATGGCCTTTAGAAGGCTCCCCGCCTGGACGTTGCCTCCAACACTCGCAGCAGCCCTAACATCCAGCCCCAAATCGGCAATTATTTTCTCAATAGCGGTTACGGGTGGCATTTCCGTCAGCCAGCGGCGGTAATTCTGTAATCTTCTGAAAGCTTCCTTGAAAGGAGTTGAAATGGTGGTGTCGAGTGAGTCCGGAACCTCGCTGTGATAGGAGAATCGTCCTTTTGCCCGTTTGTAATCATACAGGTCGGGATCGCTGATCCCGAATAGTTCTCCTCGCAACACCGCTAACAGGGCTACCTGGTTATCAGGCTGAGTTACTGCTACGAGGCACGTGTGTAGTAGTGACAACTCACTCGCCTGGTTGAAGGCGCTGCCGCCGGTGACTTGATGAGGGATTGCCAGATCCTGGAGTTTACGTGCGTAGGCGGTCAGGTTGGCCATTTTGGGAGTGATGATGAGGAAGTCGCCCGGATGTGCCTCAGTTTTTGATCCCGCTTCGATTTCCGAGGTGGTCCTATGAACGGTGAGGCCTTTGTCTATGGCGTGACGGATTGTTCTTGCAATGAAATCAGCTTCGTATAAGGCTATTTTTTCTTTGGTAGAGTAGCCGGCTGGAATTCGAAGCGTACGGATTCCAGCCAGATCTGACCCGCCGCCGTCATTTCTAACCCTCAGCAAGGGCACGTATTCTGGAGAACATTCACCAGGGAATTTATTGAATTCGTGCTCGAAGGAAGCATTGACCCACTCAACGATCGGGCCGAGAGTTCTAAAATTTGCCGAAAGCGTTATGACCTTCCCTCCATTTCGAGTGATAATCTTTTTGACCTGGTTATACGTAACAATGTCCGCGCGTCGAAACCGGTATATGGACTGCTTTGGATCTCCCACCACAAAGAGAGCACCAGGAACAGGTCGACATTTGTGCCAGTCTGCCTCGTGAGGATTGTCTGCAGCGAGGAGCATAATGACTTCGGCCTGTACAGGGTCGGTATCTTGAAATTCGTCTATCAACAGATGTGTGAAACGCTTCAGAAAATATTCCCTCACCTTTGGATTATTTCGGAGAAGTCCAGCAGCCCGCATGAGCAAATCTTGATAATTGAGTTTTCCGGATTCTTCTCTGAGCTTATCGTAAATAGCCACTGCAGGGAGAACTGCCCTCAATATGGGCTCGTACCGATGTTCTTTCCACGACTTCACTAGAGGTTCCGCGTATTGATGTCTGAATTGATCCCACTTCTCAAGCTCATTTTTAGCCTGGGATGCTCCGCCGGGCCACATCTTGGAAACAGGATCCAGCTCCTTGAATTCAGCTAGGATGTCCATGAGTTCGTAGACATGTGCGAAGCCGCGTGCCTGCCTGTACATAAGAGGTATCAAACGGTACTTGGGAATCAACTTGTCATTTCCGGGGTATTGAGGAAGAACCGGCAAGATCTGCTCCATGTGATTTACCAGATCGGCCAATGCCTTTTTCGCAGGCTCCGGATCCGGCAGGGAAACCTTTGTGGCCGGCCATTCATCGACATCCGGGTAGTTGGCAATCCTCATAAACGACGGTTCAAGCTGTCCGATTTCCACTCCAAGATCTTCCAGCTCTCCGAGTATTGGGGCATCGTCTGCATATAGTCCTGTAAGGTATTGATTCCAGGCACTGAATCGGAGACCCTGGTCTTCTGTTTCGTCAATCTCTTGAAAGTCCAAACGTACTCCGGCTTCCACCGGTCGCTCTCTAAGCATGCGGCTGCAGAAAGAATGGATCGTCCCTATGAAGCAGCGCTCCACATTGTTGAGGGCCTTGGTCAGCAAATCTTTGGAGCAAGAGTGTGTGCTGCGGACTTCTTTCTCCAACTCGATCTGAAACCTGGAACGCAGTTCAGCAGCAGCCTTACGAGTGAAAGTTACCGCTGCCATGGTATCAGTCCGGCACTTGCCCATTGCCAAGAGCCGGACCATTCTGCCGATCATGCTGGTAGTCTTTCCGGTCCCAGCCGCTGCTTCCACAAGGAGAGTGCTGTCAAGATCTTCGAGTATTATCGAACGATTGACCTCATCCGGCGGTTTGACAGCTTTGCAAAGTTTCAAGATTTCGCCTTTCCCTTAATGTCACTAATTACCAGGTAGCAATTGGATTTTCAGTGGTTCATCCTCAGTTCGCTGACCGGCTTTAACTCATCGTTGGCATTGTTCTTCAACTTGCGTCCGGCAGCTTCGGATACTGATCGTAAATCACCACAAATCATCGTGTAATCACAAAAAGTGCAGTCTTTATTGAAATCGTTGGTGGCTATGAAACAGCCTGAGGCAACAATTCGGCAAAGATTTTCCACAATCTCCAACGCTGATGGTACCAAATCAGGCAATCTGGTTACACGAACGCCTCGGCTGCGGTTCCCCGGGAAAAAATACCCAAAATGAGCAACGAGGGCTGTATGAGAAACGTTTTTCTTGAGAAGCGCCGAGGCAATTTCAATGTAAAGGGCGTGCTGTATGATGCGGCCATTTTGGAAAGCGTCCTGATTTTGGTATCTGTCTGAGCTGCCGCTCTTGTAATCCCATATGGAAAAGGCTGTTTCCGGTAGGCCGTCGATTTGGTCTATTCGGTCTATCCGTCCTTGTGCTCGAATAGTCTTGCCGGAGAGAAGCGGCAAAGATAAAGGCTCAACTTGATCCAGCAGCCCCATGGATCTGTCGGACCGCATTCCTATTGTTGCTTCGACAAACTTGGGCATGCTGTTGGTACACAGTATCTCTTCTTCAGTAAGAAAAATGAGAGCAGCCTGTTTCAGAAGTCTATCCTGCCTGGCAAACACACTCGGGCTCGGAGGCGGGCACATTTTCCTGTAATGATTCACATTTTCTTCTAAGATCTTCAGTAACTTACTTCTATCACGGTCAAATTGTGGGCGGCGTCCTTCTTCAATCAGTTCGGCAAAAAAGCGATAGAAAACTTCGTGCAATAGATTGCCGAACTTCAAAGGGTTCAACCACTTTGAGGGGTCCATGGTAAAATCGTCAGGCTTTTGGATATTCAAGGCATATTTAAAAAAATAGCTTAACGGGCATTTCCCGATAGTCTCAAGCTTGTTGGCCGACATGACTGGTCCCAAAAGATAGGTGGGATCGAGTTCACGCGGGGGATTTGGTAATTTACCGTCATATATTGTGAAGTTATCGCTGGTCCGTTCTTGTAAGGCGGTCAGTCCCTGGCTGAGATGAGGAAAGTGTCTATCGAGAATTTCTCGAAGATTAGGAATTTGTTGTGCACAAAGCTTCGACAGCCGCCATTCTGTTTGGTCCAGGCATCGGCCCGGCTCTTCGGGCGCAAAAGACACTGGTGGAGGTAGCCATTCCATCATTTCGCGCTGATCGCCGAGCTTATTATTGGATATGATTCTATATGCAGAGAAAACTACTGAACTAGGGAACATTGACCGATCTTCAAGGATGTCCAAGCAGGAAAATCCCAGTGTTATCGTCCCGCGAAGTCGTGCGAGGAGCAGAGCAATGTTTTCCAGCCTGCGGCGCAGTTGGGCAGACGCCTTAGGCAGGTCATTCGATAATTTCTCTCGCTCGCCGTCCAGTAGCAAAGGGTCGTTAAGGCCGGCCCCAGGAAATCGACCGTCATCCATACCGATTATGAACGTGTGTTTGCGTCCTGAATGTCCTCCGGACATGGCATGTGCAACATGGAGACAACCCGGACGTGGACCGCTGCCCAGAACACGAATTCGGCTCGGTAGCGATGATGCCCATTCCCAAAGATTGAGGCTCACAGGCCCCATTTCTATGTCTATCCATCGGGAAAGTTCCCTTATCTCCTCCATGATCGCGAGCCTGGAATAGTTGTCCAATTCATTTTCGCAGCGGGTAAAGTTTTGGACGAATTTGGCCACCCAGGGCAATACTGCTGTTTGAGAAAGGTCTTGAGATACCGAAATATCCAGAAGCTCCTGAACGAAATTCATGATCATCTTCGTAATTGCAAGGCAATGAAATTCTGAACTATGATCCGGGTTGCCCGTATGATCATGCTCGTGCTCGTACGGAGACCCCTGGGAAAGTCGGCTTTCAAGAACCGAGATTTTCTCAGTCAAGCTCGGCATGTAATTTTGTTGGCCGAATCCGATGTTGATTTGTCCAATAATCCGGGCAAATGTTGAGAAGCTGTATTCATCCTGCTCCTGAGAAACCTCGAGAAGTCCATCCTGTATCATACGCACAAGAGACATCTGAGGATAACCGTTGCGGATCCAGTCTATCCACGCCGATAGCGCCCTTCCAGGCCTCGAATACCTTGCCGGAATTCCTTCGGCGAATGTGACCGGTAGAGTCTGAGTATCAAATTTCGGTTCCAATTGAGTTCGCAACAACGTTTCGTAAATTAATGGCACGTATGTGTCTGTGTCCGTGTGGAGGAGTTCAACTTCATCGAGACGCCAGGTGGATGAGAGGCACCTTCGTAAGACTTCACGAACCTCGTTGCACTCACCCATAGAACGAAAAATCATTGCAGTGCCGTCCTCGGCCGATGCAGGAGCCTCTTCAGGAGCAAGAATCCATTTCAATATTGAGGAATCGGTATGAGGCCCTTCCGAAGTATTTGCTGCATGTTCATCTACAGGCAGACGGACAAGGCTAGACGTCGGCAGTTCCTCGAGCAGGCGGTTTTCCAACGCACTAAGCTCAAGATCCATTGGGACCAACACTAATAGATCGGGCGATATTATTCGGTCCTGAGTGCTGCACAGCATCTCGGTCATCATGTTCACAACATCCGCATAATCCAGCAGTTGTCTTTCGCGAAGAAGTCTTGTGTACTCTCCAAGCACAAACGCCAGGTCTTTGCCTTTTTGAGCTACCTCGAAACATTTCGGATCGAGGTGATCCTCGTTGAGCCCAGCGAGCCTTATGGTAGTGATCGTGGAAAGCATCGTCCAGGAAAAGTTCATGCTGGATAGTATTGATGAAAAATAGCTGTTTGCATTACTGGTAAGATGGTTCAAGATTCGATCGACGAGGATCATGGAGCCTGTGTCTGAGATGAGTGAAACGCCTTTGCCGACCATTGCAGGGCCGGCAAGTTCTATGACCATTCCTTTCATTGTCTTGGTCCTGACATTCAAGACGGGGAGGCTGTTGAGGGTAAGCGTATCCAGCCACTGGTGACCAACCCTCAAGGAAGGAGCAATTAACCACTTCTCCTCGAGGAGGTGCGTGCTGCAAACAC
>Ga0209254_10000962_pt1 | contig 25385 bp, 27 predicted proteins | sample FrelakmetDIP11DI_FD_187148 | JGI IMG/M metagenome (GOLD analysis project Ga0209254, IMG submission 187148) | Freshwater lake sediment microbial communities from the University of Notre Dame, USA, for methane emissions studies - DIP11 DI (SPAdes)... | ecosystem: Environmental > Aquatic >...
TCGACGAAGCGGCTGCCGGCGGCGCGCCCGGTGGCGGCAGCAGTGAACTCGACCGCCGACCGCCGCTCGTTGATCATTACCGACAACGAGACGAGCTCTCGGCTGCCGCGCGCCGCCGGCAAGGCGACCAACGCGCGCATGCGGCCATCTCCTCGCCGCGCTCGCATCCACGGCACGCCGGCGCGCCGGGCGGACTTATCGGCGCGGGACTCCCACGCCATCTCGGGTGAGCTGCGGGCGGCGATCGATTCGAAATCGATGTGCCGGCTCATCAGCGCTTACCGGCTGAGCTCCTGCCGGCGCGGGCGAGATAGGCGATCAGATCGGCGCGATCGGCGATATGGCCGACGCTGACGTTCATCCGCTGCCCCGGCACCAGCGCCTCGGGATCGGCGAGCCAGCGGCCGAGCCGCTCGCCGTCCCAGGTGAAACCGGCGGCGCGCAGCGCCGGTGAGTAGTCGAAGCCTTCGATGCTGCCTGCCTTGCGGCCGAGCAGGCCGGCGTGACGCGGGCCGACGCGGTCGGTATCGATCGAGTGGCAGCCGCCGCAGCGAGCCTCGTACAGCTGTTCGCCGCGGCCGGCATCGGCGGCGCCGGCCTCGCAGATGGCCGCGGCCAGCAGCGCCGCCAGCAGGCTCCGCCGCGACCGATGCAGGACGATCGCCCGCACTTCGGACATCGTTGCGCTTCGCACCTGCCGGCTGCGCTCAGGCACCAAAGGTGAGCGCATTGCCGGGCAGGCTGCGGCCAAGGGTGGTGGCGAGCGCGGTCCAGTGCATCGTCTCGTCGGCGGCCAGGCGGGCGGCCACCTTGGCGAGCGCCGGTTCCTTGAACGACGGGATCACGCCAAGGTAAGCGTTGGTGGCGCCGAGTTCGAGCCGCGCCGCCAGAGTCAGCACGTCCGCCTGGGTCTTCAGCGACGCCGCGCTCAGCGCCATGGCGTAGTCGTCGAGCGAACGGCTCTTCACCGCCGTGCCTCCCATCTTCTCGATGGTGGCGACGAGTGCATCGCGGTGCGCCTTGTGATGCGACTGGAACAGCACGGCGACGTCGAGCCCCGGCTTGGTGAGCAGCCCGCTCCTGGCGCCGAGCTCGTAGGCGCCGATCGCCTCGTGCTCCAGGCCGAGGGCGACATTCAGGATGTTCACGTCGGCGCTGGCACCGCCATAGGCGCGGGCCAGCTGCGGTGCGCCGGCCAGCATGGCCACGGCGGCGGCGGACAAGGTCGTGGCGGACGCGCCGAGGAAACCGCGGCGGGTCGGGGTGAGGGTTGCGGGCATCGTGTCCTCCAGGTGTTGGCGCAATCGGATCGTTGACTGCACCTGCACTACGGGCGGCAACCTGCTGCGGATGTCGGGCCGGCGCGCGACCCCGAGTTCAGGCGCCGATGTCGCCGACGAGGATCACCGGCCCGGTCGGCGCGCCGGTCGGCGAGCCGCCAGCCGGTTCGATCGACACCGCCAGCTTGGCACCGGCACGAAGCCGGCCGACCTGCGGCGCCGGCAGCGCCAGTTGCGCATCGAGTTGGCCGAGCACCGCCAGCGAGATCGGCGCGCCGCCCTCGGCCGGAATCAGCCACAGCTCGTAGCTCTGCTGCGGGCCGGCGAGCACCGGTCGCGCGGCGCGCAAGCGCAGCGATCGGCCGTCGGCCGATAGCGCCGCCACCACCGCGGGTCGTGCCTCGCCGGCCAACTGCGCCACGTCGCTGAACGCCGGCTCGGTCGGCCGCTGCAGATTGACCGCCAGCGCCAGCAGCAGCGCCGCCGTGGCCGCCCCGGCCCACAGTCGCCAGAAGCCGGCGCGCTGCCACCACGGCGTGCGGTAGCGGTGCAGCTCCAGTTCACGCTCGAGCCGCGTCCAGGTCGATGGCGTCGGCTGCACGGCGACGGCCGGCGTCGGCCGCACCGAGACGAGGCGCTGCCAGTGGCGCAGGCGCAGCGCCACCCGTTCCTCCTGACGCGATGCCCGCTCGAAGCGCCGCCGCGCGCCGCCGCGCAGCGTGCCGAGCAGATACTCGCCGCACAGGGCGTCGAGCAGCCGATGGCGGGCGAGTTTCACCGCGCGAACCGCCGCGCTGTGCGCCGCGGGTTAAACGTTTCGGAACGGCCGTTCACGCCGATCGGTCTTTCCCCCCGCGCTGTGCGCTTCGCGGTGAGCGCTTCGGAAAAACCGTTCGCACTCATGCCTGCCCCATGCAGCTTTCGACGCAGTCGCGCAGGTTGGCCAGCCCGCGCCGCACCCAGGTCTTGACTGTGCCAAGCGGCTTGCGCAGGTGCCTGGCCATTTCGCCGTGCGACAGCCCGTGCGAGTAGGCGAGCACCAGCGTCTGCCGCTCGGCAGCGACGAGTTCGCCGAGGCATTCGCGCAGCCAGCGTGTCAGCCGGTCCTTCTCGGCGGCGTCATCGGCTGGGGCCGACCAGTCGAACAGCCGGTCGAGTGCGCCTTCCGGGTCGTCGCCGGAGACCGCGTCGTGGTAGGAGTCGACCTTCGCCACGTCGTGCGAGGCGACGAGGTCGAGGGCGCGGTTGCGCGCGATCGTCACCAACCAGCCAAGCGGGCTGCCTCCGGGGTCGAAGCGCGGCGCCGTCTGCCAGATCTTCACGAAGGCATCGTGCAGCACCTCGTCGGCGAGTTCGCGCCGGCGGACGATACGCAGAACGATGCCGAGCAGCAGCGGCGCGCAGCCGCGGTAAAGCTGCTCGAACGCGGCCGCGCTGCCGTCGGTGCGGGCGGCGGCGGCCAGCAGCAGCCTGCGGGCGGTGTCGTCGTCGATCATGCAGATTACCGTGCCGGCATCATCGCCCAAGTGTTCGACGGCGCGAAAGCTGCCGGCGCCTGCAGCGTCAGCCGAACACCGGCACGTCGAACACCCGCTCGGCGATCCAGCCGCAGGCGACCAGCGCCACCAGCGTCGAGCCGCCGCCGAGCACCCAGCGCGGATAGGCGCTCCAGCGGCGCACGGCGGCGAGCAATGCAAAGGCAAGGGCGACGATCAGCACCTGGCCCGCTTCGACGCCGAGGTTGAAGGCGAGCAGCGCCTTGGCCATCTCGACCGGCGGCAACCGCAGCGGGATCAGCACTTCGGCGAAGCCGAAGCCGTGGATCAGCCCGAAGCCGAAGGCGACCACCGCCAGTGCGCGTTGCACCAGCGGGAACAGGTTGTTCAACGCTGCCGCCAGCACGGTGACGGCGATCAGCGGCTCGATGATCGACGGCGACACGCGCAGCCAGCCAAAGCTGGCGGCGGCAAGCGTGATCGAGTGCGCGACGGTGAAGGCGGTGACGATCCACAGTACCGAGATGAAGGCGGCGCGCGGCGACGCCACCGCCACCCAGCGTTCGTCCTCGCGCCGGAGCACGGCCGGCAGCAGCAGCGCCAGCAGGAACAGCACGTGGTCGATGCCGCCGGTGATATGGCGCACGCCGTCGGCGAAGAAGCCGGAGAAGCCCTCCGGCGCCGCCGCAAGGTCGAGCGCGCCGCCGGGGGTGAGCAGAAGCGGCGACCCGCCGGGCGAGGCGGCCGTCACCAGCACCCGATGCGACGGATCGACGCCTTCGAACAGGCGATAGGTCAGGTTCAGCGCTTCGTCACCGGGACAGAGGGCGGCGAACGGCTGCTGCAGGTAGCCGCTGCCGGCAATGACGACGAACAGCGGTGGTGCAGCGGCGGCGAGCGTGCACCGCGCCTGCCCGCGTGAGACGACCAGGCCGCGGCCGATCCAGGCGGCGATGTCGGCGCTGCGGTCGGCGACTTCGCCCCAGGTCAGGCGGCCGTCGCCGTCGGCGTCCAGGTCGAGCAGGGCATCGAGATCGCGCAGCGCCACCCGCGCCGTCAGCGCCGGCGATTCGCCGGGCTCGATCTCGACATAGGCCGTGCTGGCGGTGTGCGCCGAGGCGGCCGTGCTGGCCAGCAGCAGCAGTGCGGCCAGCAGCAGCGGCAGCACGCGTCGGGAAGCGGTCGCGATCGAGGAACTCACCTGGGTTCCCCCAGCGCCGCGCGCAGCCGGACGTCATTCAGCCGCGTCCGCTGCTGCCAGGCGCGCGCCTCGGCGAGCGCGGCAGCATCGCCGGCGGCGCGGGCGCTGCGCGCCAGCAACCACAGGTCGGTCGCTTCGCGCTGCGCGCGCCAGTTCTCGAGCGCCAGCGCCAGCGCCTCGGCGGCGCGCCCGTCCTCGAGCGCGAACCAGGCGGCCTCGCGCGCGTGAGGGCGATCGCCGCGGGCGCTGGCGGCGGCGCTGCGCGCCGCCAGTTCGGCGCGCACGGCATCGGCGGCCGGCGCCGGCGCGCCGGCACGCAACGCCAGCCAGCGACGCAGCAGCACCGCATCGGTGGCCGGCGCCTCGTCGAGCACCGCCAGCGCGGCGGCGGTATTGCCCTGGGCGAGCCGCGCGTCGGCCAGTGCCACCCGCGTCAACAGGTCCTCGCCTTCGCGCAGCGCCGCCTGATACAGCGCCGCCGCGGCGGCGGGCTCGCTGCGCTGCAGGCGAATGTCGCCGGCGATGCTCAACGCCCAGCCGCGCAGCGGCGTCGGGCGCGCCGTCACCGCCGCCAGCGACGCGAGCGCGGCGTCGTCGGCGCCGGTGGCGGCATCGGCCGCCGCCAGGCAGACGGCGGCGGCGTCCGGCGACGCCGGGCGCACGGCGTTGCAGTCGCGCCGGACGGAGGCATGGTCGCCCTGGACCTGGGCGATCGTCGCCCGCGTCAGCAGCGCCTGCGCATGGCGCGGGTCGCGGGCGATGACGCGGTCGAGCAGTGCCTTGGCGCCGGTGAAGTCGTGCCGACTCTGCATGATGGTCGCGTGCAGCACCAGGGCATCGGCCGGCGCGTCGTCGCGCGACGGCGGCCATGGCGCCAGCATCGCCGCGGCGTAACCGAGGGTGCGCGGGTCGCCTGTGGCGCGGCCGGCTTCGATCAGCTGTCGCGCCTGCGCCAGCCGGCGCGGATCGGCAGCCGCCGCGGCGGCTGCCGGAGCTGCGGCGAGCGCCCGCAGCGACGCCTTGACGCTCGGTGGCAGCAACTGCGTCTCGACCACCGCGTCGCGCGCCGGCGTGACCGGGACGGTAGCGGCGGCGGTGGTCAGAATCGCCGCGGCGGCGAGGGCGGCAGCGACCGGCATCGCTACAGCGGCGACGGTTCGTCGGACTCCGAGGTCGGCGGCGCGATGCCGTCGATCGGCCTCGGCTCGACGGTGTCGACGGTGAAGCGCGCGATCTGCAAACGGGCGAAGGCGAGCAGGCCGGCGATCGAGCCCGATGCGCTGCGGTTCTCCAGCTGCTCGTCGGTTTCCAGCGTCTGCGGCGGCGGCGTGTCGTCGTCGCCGCCGCAGGCGGCGGCGAGCAGGGCCGCGGCGACGGCGGCGTAGACAAGTCGGGTCATGGTCGTCTCCGATCAGCGGCTGCCGGGCAGCGGTGTGGCCAGATACGGGAAGCCGGGCAGCAGCGGCACCGCGGCCTGATCGACAGCGTCGTGCAGGTTGAAGGCGGTGGCGCCGAGCGGTACCGCCGAAGGCTTGCAGGCGGCGCCGAAGCCGAGCGCGTCGGCGTCGCCGTTGGCCATGCACAGGCCGCCCATCACGGCCACGAGGGCGATGTCGACCACGTCGTCCTTTGGCCGGCGGCCATTGGGGAAGCCGGCGAAGTCGGTGCCGCCGGCGAGGAGGTTGCCGACCACGCCGAGCCGGTTCTGCTGCGCGAACGTCACCGGCGCGATGTCGGTGTTCAGCCGCAGCATCTCCGACGCCTTGACGTTCTTCGGTTGATTGACGCCCTTGATGCCGGTCAGGAAGGTCGTCACCAGGTCGGTGCGCGGGAAGTTGGTCGGTGCGATGCCGGGCAGGCCCAGGGCGATCTCCAGCAGCCGCGGCAGGGTCGGATGGGTGACGTAGGTGGCGAACTGGCTGTCGTCGCGCGGCTTCGAGCCGTTGAAACGGTCCTTGTCCTTCAGGCCGATCACCACCTCGTTGACGAGCGGCATGCCCAGCCGCGACACCTGCACCCAGGCGCCGCCGGCCCTCTCCGCGGTCTGGTGGCCCGAGCGCGGCGTGCCGTCGAGCAGCCGCGTCTGACGCAGGCTGGCCGTGGTCCAGCCGCCGATCACCGGGTCGCCGGCGGTCAGGCAGGACTTGTGCACCTCGAGCGCCAGCGTCGTGACGTTGGCGTCGTCGATGATGTTCGGCACGGCGTTGATCAGTGCCGGGTCGGTGATCACTTCCACCGGCGCGTTGACGAGGTCGAAGATGGTGCCGAGGTTGACGGCGAACGCCTCCTTGCGCTGGCCGACGAACATCCGCCCCGGCTGGCCGCAGCCGGGGATGTTGACGGCGTAGACGTGCTTGGCGGCGTAAGCGGCGTAGTCGGGAATCGTCTTGACGCCGATGTTGTCGACCGGCTTGTCGAACACCGTGCCGCCGCCGGCGGCGTTGCTCACCGGCTGCGCCTGGCCGCCGCGGCGGTCGCCGCGGACGACGGTGACGGTGTAGGTTTCGTTGAGGTTCAGCGTCGCCGCCTTCGGGTCGCTGACCGTTCCGGCCTGGATCAACGGGATCGACACCGTGCTGCCGCCGATCGGCAGCGCGATGTCCTTCAGCGCGTTCCTGAAGCGGAACTGGAAGCTGATGTCCTCGCGCGCGTCGCCGTCGTTGTCGATGTGTATCTCGTACAGCGCGTTCGGGTCCATGCTGAAGTAGTTCGGTCCGCCGTACGGCGCCTGCAGCGGCTGGTAGTTGGCGATGACGGTCACGTAGTCGGCGCGGCCGCCTTCGTACGAGCGGAACATGTAGAAGTCGGTGCCGTCGACCTTGGGCTGGGTGGTGATGAACGGCGCCTCGCGATGGCTCGAAGCCAGGGCGGCCGGGGCGGCGATAGTGGATGCGAACGCGCACGCCAGGGCGACGGCGCGAGTAACGGGTCGGATCATCGATTCCTCCTTGTTGGGCGCGCCGGCCGGTCCGCGGCCATCGCGGACCCGGCGCCGGTAGCGCCTGACCTCTGCCTTACGGGCCAGGCGGCGGATCGGATGTGGCGGCCGGCGGCGCGGCGTCCGGCAGATCTGTCCGCGCGCCTGCGGCGTATATCTGTTCACTGACGGATGCCGCGTTCGGGTGATGGATGGCTTGGCGACGGACGTCAGTCGTGGAATCCCGCCGCACCTGCGCGCCGGAGGCCCGCGGCGCCGGTCCGGGGTTCGCCGCCACCGGATCGTTCGCTTCGCGCCAATGGGCCTGGTGCGGCGGGACCCGGCGGCCCGAGGTCATCGACGCGCCTCGGCTCCGGCCGGCCAACGCGGCCCGCGCCCATCCCGCATATCTGCGATGACCCGCGCCGCTGCGGGAGCTTCCCGAAACCGGAAGCCGCGCAGCCGCGTAGAACGATCTGAGCGGCGGCGTTGCGTGCGCTGTACGGAATTCGGGGATAGCCGCGCACGGCGCGGAAGGCGGGGCGGCGATGACAAAGGCGGCGGGTCAATGGCTGGAAGATCCGACACGACAGGGATTGGCGCCGTCCGGCCCGCCGAGGCCGCCGGCGGCGGCCGAGGCGGGCAACGACGAACTGATCGCCGAGCTGGCGCGGGTGGCGCACGGCGACCAGGCGGCGTTCGAGCGTTTCTACGACGCCACCCTGTCGCGCGTGTTCGGCGTCGTGCGGCGCTTCTGCATCGATCCTTCGCTGGCCGAGGAAGTGGTCGAGGATGTCTACGTACAGGTCTGGCGCGACGCGGCGCGCTTCGATGCCTCGCGTGGGGTGGCGCTCGCCTGGCTGCTGATGCTGGCTCGCTCGCGCGCCCTCGACGCGCTGCGACGGATCGATCCGGCGCTGGTCCTCGCCGACCCGCACGGCCTCGCCGGCGAGCCGGCCGAGGACAGCGACCCGCTTGGCCTGCTCGAGTCGCTGCGCCGGGACAGCGCCGTACGCGAGGCGCTGGCGACGCTGCCGGCGCGCGAACGGCAGATGATCGCGCTCGCCTTCTTTCGTGGACTGACCCATGTTGAGATCGCGGCGGCGATGCACTGTCCGCTGGGGACGGTCAAGACGGCCATCCGGCGCGCGCTCGGCAGCCTGCGGGCGCGGCTGGGCGACGGCGAGTCCGCACTGGACGAGGAGTTCGACGATGACGACGCAGCGGAAGTCTGATCGGCCGCTGGCGGGCGCGCCGCTGGCCCGGCTGCTCGCCGCCGTGCAGCCGCTGGCTCCCGCGCCGGAGTCGGCTCGGCGCATCCGCGACCGCGTACTGGCGCGTACCGCTGGCGGCCGGCTGCCGGGGTTCGCCGACATCCGCCTGGCCGATGGCTGGCAGCCGTTGGCGTCGCTGGCGAGGATGAAGGTGCTGCACGACGACGGCGAGACGATGTCGTGGCTCGCCGAGCTTCAGCCCGGCTGCCGGCTGCCGGCGCACGAGCACGGTGGCGCCGAGGAGTGCCTGGTCGTCGCGGGAGAGGTCTGGCTGAACGGCGCGCGTTTTGCTGCCGGCGACTATCAGTACGCAGCGGCGGGAACGCATCACGACGAGGTTCGCAGCGACGGCGGCTGCTTGCTGCTGATCCGGTCGCCGTCGCCGCGCCGCCTCGTGGCGGCGCGCGGCAACGGAGCCGCGGCGTGACCGTACCGATTGAGCTGCGGCTGCTCGGCGCCGTGCTGCTGGCCGTCGCGCCCGCATCGCCGCCGGCAGAGGCAGCGGCGAGGCTGAAGTCGCGACTGCTTCGCCGCACGGCGGCGCCGGCGAATGCAGAGGGTTTCGTCGAAATGCGGCGCGACGACCGCTGGCGCGACTTCGTCGGCGGCACGCAGATGAAAGTACTGCACGACGATGGGCGCACGATGAGCTGGCTGGTGCGCATGCCGCCGGGCACGCGGCTGCCGCCGCACCGGCACGACGACGGACTCGAAGAATGCCTGGTGCTCGAAGGCGAAGTGATCGTCAACGGCGAGCGCTACCGCGCCGGCGACTACCTGCTCGCGCCGCCGGGCTCCGAACACGATGACGTGCACAGCGATGCCGGCGCGGTGTTCTATCTGCGTTCGCCGTCGCCGCGTCGAGCGGCGGCGCGGCCGGCCTCGGCCTGATTCCGGCGACAGTCAACGGGCCAGCTGGTTGATCTCGATGATCGGCAGCAGCACGGCGAGCACGATCAGCATCACCACGACGCCCATCGTGAGGATGAGGATGGGCTCGAGCAGCGAGGTGAAGAACATCGCCCGCCGCTCGGCTTCGCGCGCGTGGATGTCGGCGGCGCGACCGAGCATCTCCGGCAGCTTGCCGGTCGCCTCGCCGGAGGCGATCAGGTGGATCAGCACCGGCGGGAACAGCCGCGCCCGGCCCGGCTGGCGGTCCTCGTCGCCGCCGGCGCGCAGCGCCCGCGCCAGGGAGAAGCCCTCGCGCACCCGCTGCGTGGCCTCCAGCACGCGCGTGCGCATGGCGAGGTTGTTGACCGTCTCGCCCGCCGCCTGCAGCGCACGCAGCATCGGCACGCCGCTGCCGGCGAGGATCGCCAGCGTGCTGGAAAACCGCGCGGTGTTCAGCGAGCGGCTCAACACGCCGATTACCGGCATGCGCAGCAGCCGCTGGTGCCAGCGCAGCCGTATCGCTTCGACCTTCAGCAGCCGGCGCAAGACGAAGGCAGCGATCGCCGCCAGCACCAGGACGATCCAGCCGTAGGCGCGGACGAAGTCGGAAAGCGCGATCAGCGCGCGGGTCAGCCACGGCAGCGCCTGCTTGGTGTTGGCGAAGACCTGCACGACCTGCGGCACGACGTAGGTGAGCAGGCCGATGACCACCGCGAGGGCGACGAGCGTGACGATCACCGGGTAGACGAACGCGAGCGTGATCTTCTGCTGCAGCTTGGCGCGCTCCTCGACGTAGTCGGCGAGGCTGCCGAGCACCGAGCCGAGCTTGCCGGATTCCTCGCCGGCGGCGATCAGTGCGCGGTAGATGTCCGGGAACTGGCGCGGATGGCGGGCCAGCGCGTTCGACAGCGAACTGCCGCCGAGCACGTCGGTGCGGATGGCGGCCATCAGTTCGCGGATCTGCTCCTTCTCGCTTTGCTCGACCATCACGGTAAGCGCGTCGGCCACCGGCAGCTGCGCGCCGAGCAGGCTCGCCAGCTGGCGCGTCACTACCGCCAGCTCGGTCTGCGACAGCCGGCGGCCGAGCGACGGCTGCAGCGCCGTTCTCTGGCCCTCGGCGACGACCGGCTCGACGGTCAGCGGCACCAGGCCGCGGCCGCGCAGCACCTGGCGCGCGATGCGCGCGCTGTCGGCCTCGATGAGGCCGGAGCTCTCCCTGCCGGCGGCGTCGGCGGCCGCGTATCTGAATGCCGTCATGTTGCGTGAAGATGAGGCGGCCTAAGGCCGTGGTGACGGCGCTGCGCGCCTGTGAGCAGATCGTCTGCGTGCGGAGCTCACTGCCCGCGTAGCGGGCATCACGGGCGGCGCTGCCGCCATCATCTTCATTCCCGGGTCACCCGCACCACTTCCTCGTGCGAGGTCACGCCGGCGGCGACCCAGCGCTGGCCGTCGGCGCGCATCGAGGTCATGCCGGCGCGCTCGGCGGTGCGGCGGATCTCGGTGTCGTTGGCCCCCTCGTGAACCAGTCCGCGCATCGGCTCGTCGACCCGCAGCAGTTCGTAGATGCCGGTGCGGCCGATGTAGCCGGTGAAGCTGCACTTGTCGCAGCCGACCGGAACGAGGCCTTTGCCGCCGGGCTCCGCCTTCTTGCAGTGCGGGCACAGCTTGCGCACCAGACGCTGGCCGAGCACGCCGAGCAGCGACGAGGACAGCAGGAACGGCTCGATGCCCATGTCGATCAGCCGGGTGACGGCGCTGGCCGCGTCGTTGGTGTGCAGCGTGGCCAGCACCAGGTGGCCGGTCAGCGACGCCTGCACCGCGATCTGCGCCGTTTCCAGGTCGCGGATCTCGCCGACCATCACCACGTCCGGATCCTGGCGCAGGATCGAGCGCAGCGCGCGGGCGAAGGTCATGTCGATCTTCGGGTTGACCTGCGTCTGGCCGATCCCCTCGAGGTCGTACTCGATCGGATCCTCGACAGTCAGGATGTTGGTGGTCGAGTGGTCGAGGCGGCGGATCGCGCCGTACAGCGTGGTGGTCTTGCCGGAGCCGGTCGGGCCGGTCACCAGCAGGATGCCGTGCGGCTGATGGATCAGCGCGTCGAAGGTCCCCCGCGTGCCCTCGGCCATGCCGAGGTTCTCCAGCGTCAGCCGCGAGAGGTCTTTCTCCAGCAGGCGCAGCACGACGCGCTCGCCGTGGCCGGTGGGCAGCGTCGAGACGCGCACGTCGACCGCCCGGCCGCCGACGCGCAGGGTGATGCGGCCATCCTGCGGCAGGCGCTTCTCGGCGATGTCGAGCTGGGCCATGATCTTGATGCGCGACACCAGCGCCGCGTGCAGGGCGCGCTTCGGCCGCACGATGTCGCGCAGGGTGCCGTCGACGCGGAAGCGCACCAACGAGTAGCTTTCGAAGGCCTCGATGTGGATGTCGCTGGCGCCGTCGCGCGCCGCCTGCGTCAGCAGCGCGTTGATCATGCGGATGATCGGCGCGTCGTCCTCGGTCTCGAGCAGGTCCTCGATGTCCGGCACCTCGGCGAGCATGCGCGAGATGTCGAACTCGCCCTCGATGTCGCCGACGATCTGCTGCGCCGAGCCCTCGCCGGCGGCATAGGTCTGGGCGATCGCTTCGCGCAGCGCGGACGACTCGACCATCACCGGCGTGACGCGGCCGGGGAAGACGCGCATCACCTCGTTCAGCGCTTCCAGCGGCGTCGTTTCCGAGACCCAGGCTTCGGCGTCGCGCTCGGTCTGCGGCCGCAGCAGGATGCCGTTGTCGCGGGCGAAGGCGTAGGGAACGTAGCGCTGCGCGGTGCTCATGGGGAAACTAGCGCGGCACGGTCACCGGGTTGTAGCCGAGCTTCCTGAGCTCGGCGGTCGCCTCGGCGGGCGCGCGCTTCGCCGGGTCGACCGCAACCCGGATCCGATAGATCTCGCCGGTCGAGGTGCGCACGCTCTCCAGGTAGGCGTCGAAGCCGGCGCTGCGCAGTTCCTGCTGGACGCGGCGGCCGCTGGCCAGGTCGGGCATCACCGTGATCTGCAGCAGCTGCAGCCCGCTGCCGCGGGGCGCGGCCGTCGTCGGCGCGGCCAGGGCGGCACCCTCCGGGGCGGCGGGCCGCGGCGCTTCCGTCGGCGGGACCGGCGCCGCAGGGCCCGGCGGCGTTTCGGCGGGCGGTGCCGCTGGCACAGGCGGCTGTCGCGAATCGGGCGTTGCCGGCAACGGCCCGACGTTCAGGTCGCGGAAGACCAGCGTATCGGGCGCCCGCGCGTCGACCATCTGCGTGCGCATGTACTCGTAGCGCTCGGCGGCGATCGCGGCCGAGGTGCTTTCGTCGCGCACGATGATCGGCCGCAGGAACACCATGGTGTTGGTGCGGTTGCGGTCGCGGTTCTCGTAGCGGAACAGCCAGCCGATCAGGGGAATGTCGCCGAGCAGCGGCACCTTCTGCTGCGAGACATTGGTGCGGTCCTCGATGAGGCCGGAGAGGACGACGAAGTTGCCGTCCTCGACCAGCACCATCGACTCGAAGCTGCGCTTGTTGGTGATCAGCTGGCCGGCGACGATCGACGAGGGCGAGATCGACGAGACCTCGAGGTACAGCGCCAGGCGCACCACGCCGCCCTCCGAGATCTGCGGCTTCACGCGCAGCTGCAGGCCGATGTCCTGCCGCTCGAAGGTCTGGAACGGGTTGATCGAACTGCTGCCCGGCTGGGTGAACGAGCCGGTTACGAAGGGCACGTTCTGGCCGACCAGGAACTTGGCCTCCTCGTTGTCGAGGGTCTGGATGTTCGGCTGCGACAGGATGTTGGCGTTGGCCCGGGTTTCCAGCGCCCGCGCCAGGAAGGCGAGGTTTGTGACCTCGCCGATGCCGGGGATGGTGATCTTGCCCTTGACCACGCCGAGGTTCAGGCCGCGGCCGACCGAGGTGAGATCGGTGGCCACGCCGAGGATGTTGGTTCCGGCGCCGCCGAAGTTGGTGCCGCCGATCACGCTCGTGTCCGAGTTGTTCAGCCCGGACAGGTCCTGCCACTGGATGCCGAACTCGGCCGACTTGTCGGCGCTGACCTCGACGATCAGCGACTCGATCACCACCTGCGCCCGGCGCACGTCGAGCTTCTCGATGATCGCGCGGATGTTCCGGTACAGCGGTTCCGGCGCGGTGATGATCAGCGAGTTGGTTGCCGCATCCGGCTGGATCATGCCGGCCAGGCCGCCGGCGGCTCCTGTGGTGCCGCCGCCCGCCGGCGCCTGCTGCGCGGGCTGCTGCTGTTGCTGCTGCTGCATCTGCTGACCGAGCACGCCCTGCTGTTGGCCGGCGATCACGCTCGTGCCGGACAGCGCGCGTCCGCTCGCCGCAGGAACGAACGACGGGTCGTTGGCGAGCACGGCGCGCAGCAGCGGCGCCAGCTTCACCGCCTCGGCGTTGCGCAGGTACACCACATTGATGTCGCCCGCCGTCAGGCTCGGCCGGTCGAGCCGCTCGATCAGCTGCTTGGCCAGCGCCAGACGAGAAGGGCTGGCGGCGCGCAGGATCAGCGAGTTGGTGCGCGGCTCGGCCAGGATCTGCACGCGCTGGCCGCTGTCGGTGGCCTGGCCGGCGGCGCGCGCGCCTTCGTCGAGGACGCGGTTGGCGATCGTGGCCACGTCCACGGCGAGGCCGTGCTTCAGTTGCACCATCTCGTTTTCGGCCGCGCCGGGGCCGTCGATCGCCTCGATGATGCGACCGATGCGGCGCAGGTTCTCGGCGTAGTCGGTGATCACCAGGGTGTTGTTCGCCGGATAGGCGGAGATCGTGTTGTTCGGCGCGATCAGCGGCCGCAGCACCGGCACCAGGCTGGTCGCCGATTCGTAGCGCAGCCGAAAGACCTGCGTGACGATCTGATCGCCGCGCGGGGCGGCGGTGCTCGGCACGACCACCGGGCCGCCCTGCAGCTTGGCGTCGGCCTCCGGGACGATCCGCACGATGCCGTCCGCCCGCGCCGGCTCGACGATCGTGAAACCCTGCAGCCGAAGCGATGCGAGCAGCTGTTCGTAGGCCTGCTGCTTGGTGACCGGCCTTTCGGTCACCAGCGTCAGCGTGCCGCGCACGCGCGGGTCGATCACGAACTGGCGGCCCGTGTACTGGCCGATGGCCCGCACCGCGGCTTCCAGGTCCGCGTTGACGAAGTTCAGCATCACCGGATCCGGTCCGGCCGGCGTGCGGGCTGCCGGGGCGGAAGCCGCGGTCTGTGCCAGGCCGGTGAGCGGGGTCAGGACCGACAGCATCGCGACGACGAACAGGGGGAGTGCCCGTGCCTGGCTGCGAGGGTTCCTGAACGCGGGCGCGTTACTGCCCAGAGCTCTCATCTCAATGTCCAATGCTGAGGACTGCCGAATCACCATCGCGCCGGCCCAGCAGCAAGACCAGGCCGGCAAGCTGCGCCCGGGTCGCCGCGTCCGCTCCCGCCACGGCGCGCGCGCGGCCAGCGAAGCGCACGTTCCCTCGATCGTCGATTGTGCCATCGCCGATCAGCTCGAGGGGTCCGGACAGGGTCGAGAGCTTCAGCCGTGTGCCCGGATAGCCGCCCTCGGCGAGCATCCGGTAGTGGCCGAACGGCGCCACCGTCGTCAGCGCGCTGCTGGCGAACTGCCATTCGCCGACCAGGTCGCCCTGCATGCGCCCGCGCTGCACTTCGAGGCGCTGCCACGTGAAGCTGATGACGCCGCCGGGCTTGATGGTGTTGAAGGGCGCGCCGAGGCCAGCCAGCACCGTCGCCGGCAGCCGCAAGGTCGTCGCCAGCAGCTGCACGCGGCCGGTCGCGTCGGCGCGCAGGTGCAGGGGTTGCAGCAGCGCGGAGGGATGAGTCAGCGTCAGGTCGATCGTGCCGGCGAGCAGTCGCCATGGCGATAGCTGCCAGGACAGCGGTTCAGGCAGGCTGACGCGCCCGATGCCGCCGTCCGGGCCCGGCGAAAGCACGACGCTTGCCCGGCCGCGCCACATCGATCCGCTCGCTTCGGCGAGGATGACGCGGCCGCCCGTCGCGCGCGCCATGGCGGAGGCCACCCACTGCGCCGGCGCCATCGTCAGCGCCGTTGCGGCGATGCTGGCGATGGCGACCAGGAGGTAGAGCAGGCCGCGCAGCATCGGCCTCCCGGACCGGCCGCCTAGCGCCGTGCCAGTCGCAGCGACATCTCGATGTCGGCTGCGCCGGGCGTGCCGGTGGCGCGCGCGTTCACGACGCCGGCCTTGGCGCCGAGCTCGCGCTCGGCGCCGGCCAGCCAGCTCGACCATGCCGCGTAGGAAACGTCGGCGAAGGCGATCTGCAAGTCGCCGTCGGCAAGCGGCGTGATCCGGCTCGCCTTCAGTCCGGCCGACACCAGGGACCGTTCCAGCGCGGCGCGCGCCTCGGCCGGCGCCAGTGTGGCCACCTGCGGCCTCGCCTTCAGCGCGGTGTACTCGGCGAGCAGCTGGTCGAGCTGTTCGGCCTGCGTGCGTGATGCCGGCAGGCTTCTCTCCAGGCGCGGGATGCCGGTGGCCGCCGGCTCGATCAGCAGCAGATAGACGATCACGAGCAGCAGCACGGCGGCTGCGCAGGCGAGAATCAGCCGTTCGCGCGGCGCGCGCTGGCCCCAGAAGTCGCGCAGGGCGTCCATGGTCAGCCTCCCGGCGCGCTGACGCGCATGGCGCCGTCCGCCTCGAAACGCAGCTGCAGGCCCTGCTGCACCGCCTGAGCGCGCAGCTGGTTCTGCAGCGGCGCGTCTGGCGGCGACTTGAACTTCAGCTGCAGTGCGCCGTCACGGTACTCGACGCTGGCGACGATTCCCACCGGTGCGGCGGCGAGCAGTTGCGCGACCTGCGCGTTCAGCGCCGTGAAGTCGCCGGCCGAGGACTGGCCGGCACGGGCGCGCAGGCGGGCCAGTTCGCGCTGCGCCTGCACGATCGGGTCGACCATCTCGGCATCGGCGAAGGCGCCGCGGAACGCGGTCGCCATGCGGTTGCGCAGTTCGCCGGCCTCCGCCTGCAGCGTGAGCCAGTAACCGTTCATGCCGGCGATGAACAGCGCGCTGGCCACGGCACTCCAGATGAGCGGCGCCCGCCAGGAGCGCAGCGAAAGGCGCAGTCGCGTCACGTCGCCCAGCACTCCGCCGCGCGCGAAGGCGCCCTGCAGGAGGTTGATCGCCCCGTCGGCCGCGTCGGCCTCGAGCGGTTGCTCGGCCTGGTCGACCGGCACGCCGAGCGCCGCCGCCATCTTCTGCAGCCGTGCCGCCTGCGGACCGTACGCCCGGATGCGCTGCCAGCTACCGATGCGCAGCGCCAGGCGCAGTGCCGCCGGCGGTTCGTCGCCCTCGTCGATGTCGCAGGCCACCCCGTCGTGCAGTGCCGTGCGCACGATGAGGCGGCCGCGTGCGGCGAAGACCGGCAGTCCGTCGGTGCCGGGCGGCGGCAGCACGTAGATGGCGCTGTAGGCCGCGCGCGGTCGCCCGCCCGCCGCGGCGAACACGTCAAGCAGCCGGGTCAGCAGGCCGCGATCGATCGCCGCGACCGGCAGCGATGGCGGCGCACCCGCGGCGGCGGCACCGCGCACGGCGGGGAAGAAGGCGATATGGCACTGCGCCGGCTCGGCGAGCAGGCGGTCCTCGAGCAGGTTCGGCAGCGCCAGGCGCAGCTTCGCCTCGGCGAGTCTGGGTGCCGCGACTTCGGCCTGGAACACGTCGCTGCCGTCGAAGACGATCTCCAGGCGCTGGGCGCGCGGCAGCAGCGCGATCGATGCTTCGCCCCACCGCATCTCGCCACCCGCGTCGAGCGTGACGTAGCCGACGACGGTCGATTCGGCCAGCTTGGCCGTGCCGGTCAGCAGCCGGTGCGGCGGCGCGAAGACCCACAGCCGTGCCACGGGTCTTTCCCGCTTCAGAGTTCGCGTTGCCACAACACCTCCACCGGCCCGCCGCCGGCTTGTGCGGCGCGGCGGACCAGCGCTTCCATACGGATGTCCGCGCGAGCCAGCTTGATCTGGCCGCGGATGAAGAAATGGCTGCTCGACGTCGCAATGCCGGTTTCGTCGAGGTCGCCGCCCTCGACGAGGTAGTTGCGGAAGTTGCCGATGTCGACGAAGTGCGAGATTCGCTCGCGCTGCGCAACCAGGGACCGCGCCTGCGCCAGGCTGACGCCGACGCGCGCCGCGATTGCCTCGGCGCTGGCCGTGTTGACGTTCAGCCGGGTCTTGTTGGTGGCGAGCACGACGAGGTAGGGCGCCAGCCGGGCCGCCGCAGCCGCCTCGAGCCCCGGGATGGCGGCAATGTCGGACGACAGGATCGGCGGCAGCGGGCGGCCCGCCGCGGCTTCCGTCCCGGGGTCGGCGTCGGTCGGCGGCGGCGCGAAGGCCTCCTTCATCCGCAGCGCGATCAAGTCGGCGCTGACCGCTGGAACGGCGAGCAGTTCGCACAGCCGCTTCAGCACCAGCAGCTCCTTGTCGACGATCTCGCCGTCGTCGTCGACCAGGTTGCGCAGGTTCAGCCGCGACTGCGCGTCCTCGATGCTGCCGGCGATGCTCGCCTGCGCGGCCAGCGTCGAGGATTCGCCAAGCTGATCGAGCCGTGTCTCCGCCAGCCCCTTGGCCCAGAACTCGTCCAGCCCGTCATGGCTGCTGCGCATCGCATCCTCGCGCAGCATTGCGCGCGCCCAGTCGAGGGCGCCGGCCATCAGGACCCGGCTCTGCACGATCAGCTGCTGGTTCTCGATCGTTCGCAGCAGCACGAACTGCTGCCAGAACAGGCCCGACACGATCAGCGTGGCCAGGGTGGCGACGAACAGCGCCATCAGCACGGCGGCACCGCTCTGGCGAAGGCGGCAGTTGCGCAGCCTGCGCCGAACCGGCGCGTCAACGGCGGCTTGGTCCGCGCGCGCGGCAATGGCGGCCCGGCTCATCGAACCCCCCTCGCGCTGCGCGCTGTCCCCCCGAGGGGGAGCGAGCGCCTTCGGAGTGGCCGTGCGGCGCTCATCCCAGCCCCACCAGCAGCACGCGCCGGTACTGGCGGCCGTCGGTACGCTCGACGATCAGCTCGAGGCCCGGCGGCGCCAGGCGCGGGTTCGATGCGGCAGCGGCTTCGGGCGGTGCCCAGCCGCGGCCCGGCTGCCAGAGCCGCACGCGCAGCGCCTGCACGTCGGCGAGCAGCGTCGTTTCGACGAGCTCGCGGGTCGGCGCGGATCCGAGCGTGGTGGTAGGCGCTGACGACAGCCGCAGCAGCCGGCCTTCGCGCAGCTCGTAGACGACCAGTTGCACGGCGCTCGGGACGCCCTCGGTCGTCGGCGCCAGCCGCACCATTTCGAAGCCGGCCTCGTCGCCGCCGCGGACGACGACCGGTGGCGTCGAAAGCGGCACGAACGCCGTGTTGACCACCTGCGCCAGGTCGCGTTCGATCTGCCCGAAGGCTACCAGCAGTGCGCGCGCCTCTTCCGCTTCGGGCTGCAGCCGCTCGCGCGTGTGCACCAGCGAGTCCAGGCCGCGCCAGGCGATCAGCGACACGAGCGACAGAACGGTGATCGCCACCAACAGTTCCAGCAGCGTGAAGCCGGCCGCGCCGCGGAGAAGACGGGCTTTCCGCATCAGCTGACCGGCAGCACGGCCATCATCTCGGCGTGGCGGCGCCGCCCGTCGCCGGTCGCACGAAACACCTGCAGTTCGACGCGGCGGAAGAACGGGTTGGGTGTCGACTTGACCGTCTGTTCGCATTCGAATTCGACGTCCGCCTGGGCGCAGGGCGTGGTCGTCTGCCCGATTTCGAGGCTCTCTCGCGCCAGCCGCAGTTCGTGCAGGCGGTTCTCGGCGACCATCGTCGCGAGCAGCGTGTAACGCATGTCCTCGGCGGCACCGGTCAGAGACAGCGCGCCGCGCATCGCTGCCGCCAGCGCGACGCCGATGATCACCAGCGCGACGAGCACTTCGAGCAGCGTGAATGCACGCTGCCGTGACGCAGCGCGTTCAGCGCGCATGCACCGTGCCACGGCCGCGCTCGTCGAAGTCGATGGCCACCCGGGCCGACGCGGTGGCCAGTTCGAGCCGCAGCGGTTGCTGGATCCATTCGCGGGCGATCGCCACACGCAGCGGCGGTGCGCCGGGGCCGAGCAGGACCTGCGCCGGCCGCTCGGCGCCCACGGCCACCATCGACAGGGTCTGCAGTGGCTCTCGCCAGGCGCGTTCGCGCAGCAGGTCGTCGCCGCTGACCAGTCGCCGCTCGCCGGCGACGATCGTCACGAAGCGGTAGCCGCCGAGGTCGGCCTCCCAGTAGATCGGCTGCTGACGGATGCGCGACTCGTCGGCGGCCAGCGCAAACAACTGGCCGACGCGCTGCGCCTCGCGGGCGAGTTCCTGCCGGTCATCGGGCGTCACCGAGATGGTGACGATCGACAGCAGGATGCCGGCCAGCACGATCACGGCCAGCAGTTCGAGCAGCGTGAAGCCGCGCCAGCGGCCGGCGGTTGCCGGCGGGCCTACAGCTGCCACGACCCGACATCGGCATCGACGCCCTCGCCGCCGGAGGCGCCGTCGCGGCCAAAGCTGAACACGTCGATCTCGCCGCGCAGGCCCGGATTGAGGTACTTGTACTCGTTGCCCCAGGGATCCTTCGGCATCGAACTGCGCTCGAGGTAGCCGCCCTGTTTCCAGTTGGGCGGAACCGGCTCGAGGGTCGGCTTGGCCAGCAGCGCCCGCAGTCCCTGCTCCGTGCTCGGGTAGGCGCCGTTGTCGAGACGGTAGAGCTTCAGCGCCTGCAGGAGCGAGGCGACGTCCTGCTTGGCGGCGGCGATGCGCGCGTCGTCGGTGCGGCCGACCACCCGCGGCACGATCAGCGCCGCAAGGATGCCGAGGATCGTGATCACGACCATGATCTCGATCAGCGTGAAACCGCGTGAACGTCGCGCGGCACTCGTTGCGCGCCGGAGTGTGAGCGTCATGGGTGCACCGAAACGTGTCCTGCCCGAAGTCTGGCGTGAGCCCTGCGTACACTGCGCGCGAGCGCAGGCCAACGATATTATCCACGCGCTGCTCGGCGACGTTCGCGATTGCGCCAACGGGGTCGTCCAGTGCGCTTGGGCGCGACCGCGCATGCCGGGCAGCGACTCGCGTTACTTAGGGGTGGCCCTCGAGATGCTGGGGAAGTTCGGCTCCGCATTGCTGCACCTGTCGATGCTGGCGCTGGTCTGCGCGATCGGCGCGTACTGGTCGATCCGCATCCTGACGCCGGCACCAGCCGGCATGCCGCCCCCGCCGCCGGCAGCAGCGATTCGCGAGGCCGATCCGGTTCTCGCGGCGCGTATGTTCGGCCTGGTGCAGGCAGCGCCGGTGGCACAGGCTGCGCTGGAGGTCCAGGCACTCGGCGCCTATGCGGCAGGCAAGGATTCGGCGGCGGTGCTGGCGGTGGGCGGCAAGCCGGCGCGCGTCTATCTGCTGAATCAGGAAGTGGCCGCCGGCGCGAAGCTCGTCGAGGTGCGCGGCGACGCCGTGACGATCGAGCAGGGCGGGGTGCGTCGTGAGATCGCGCTGCCGCCTGCGCAAGTGCTTGGCCTGGGCGGCAAGCCGCCGCCGCCGGGATACACGCGTGAAGGTGGAACATTGACGGCGCCGTCCGTCGCCGCAGGCACGCAGCCCACAACGGCGCCGCCGCGTCCAATGCAGGCCAGGCCGCCCGCGTTCCAGCAACCGCCCGCACAACCTCAGGCACAGCCGCAGGCGCCGTCGCCACAGCCGCCGCCGCAGGCTGTACAGCCCGAGGAAGAGGAGGCGCCGGCGGCGGAAAGCGCAGCCGGTTCCGGGCGTCGAACAGCGCGGGGCCGAGGGCTAACGCAGTGAATACCGCCGATTGAGCCCGCGCACGCTGGGTGAGGAGTGACCGTCCAGGCGGCCGTGCTGCATTCCGGAGCGTGTTTTCTGCGTCCTGTCGCAGGCGCCTCGGCCGCAACGGCCGGCGGCGGCTAGAGTCGATGCCGACGCGCGTGGTCGAAGCGAATCCGGCAAGCCGAACTTCAAATGAACAGCAATCCCGATCCGGCCTCGGCCGGTCAAGAGGCCCGAGGCCAGAGCCGGGGCGCGCAGATGGCCGCCGACGTCGCCGCCGGTGCGCGCGCCGCGGCGCCGCGGCTGACTGCGGCGGCGAAACGGTTCGGCGACTGGCTGGCCGCGATCGGCTGGGGCAAGTTCTTCTTGCTTTCCGTGCTGCTGCTGGTCGCCGGCGGCGTGCTCAACAGCTGGCTGTTCGACGCGGGCCCGGCGATCGTCGTCGACGCTACCGACCCGAAGGAACGGGTCAACGTGGTCGTTTCGATTTCGCCTGAGGGAATCCGGATTGCCCCACCGGCGCCGCCCGCGCCGCCCGCGCCTCCCGCCGTGCCCGCCACGCCTGACGCCACGGCGCCGACAGGTGCGGCAGCGGCGCAACCCGGCAGCGGCCAAGCGGAAGTCAAGGTGGGCAAGGAGGGGGTGCGGATCGTCACTACCAAGGACGGCAAGCGCGTCGTCCTGCAGATCGACGGCACGGGCGTGCGGATCGAGGAGGCTGCCCCCGGACGCGTGCAGGAGGGTGCTGAAGTCGACGGGGGCGCCGTCGTCATCTCGCCGGGAGTGCTGGCCGATCCCGAGAAGGCCGCCGAGGCGATCGAATCGGCGCGCGAGCGGATCGAGTCCATCGTCGAGGAGCAGGTCAGCCGACAGGTCGCCCAGACGACCCGCGTCTACCGAGAGCAGTCCAGCGACTGGTTCATGAGTTTCCTCCTGCTGCTGATCGTCACGTCGGTCATTGCCAAGGTGCTGCTCGGCGGAAAACGCAAGGCCGAGACCCGGGCGAAGGCGGCCAGCGCGACCGCTGCCGAGGAGGGACTGAAGCGGCAGTTGGCCGAGGCGCAGCTGAAGATGATGCAGGCGCAGGTCGAGCCGCACTTCCTGTTCAACACGCTGGCGTCGGTCGACTACCTGATCGAGACCGACCCGGCGCGCGCCTCGACGATGCAGAAGAACCTGATTCAGTACCTGCGTGCGGCCCTGCCGCAGATGCGCGAGGGCTCGACGACGCTGGGCAAAGAACTGGCCCTGGTTCGCTCGTATCTGGAGATCCTCAAGGTACGCATGGAGGACCGCCTGCAGTTTGCGATCACCGTGCCGCAGGGCCTCATGAGTGCGCAGTTCCCGCCGATGGTGCTGCAGTCGCTGGTCGAGAACGCCATCAAGCATGCGCTGGAGCCGAAGCCGGAGGGCGGCTCGATCACGGCAACCGCCGACATCGCCAACGGCAGCCTGCGGGTGACCGTCGCCGATACCGGCCTGGGCTTCGGCGCCGCCGGCAAGCCCGGCAGCGGCGTCGGACTGGCCAACGTCCGCGAGCGCCTGGCCGCTCTCTACAGCGGGCGGGCGAAGTTCACGATCGAATCGAATTCGCCGTCGGGGACGATTGCCACCATCGAGGTGCCGTACGAGCCGGACCTGGGGAGCGACGCGGCCGGCAAGCCGCCGGTCGGTGCGGCCGCTTGAGACCGGACGCCCGCGACAGGGCGCCTCGGCGTCGCATGGGCGCAAGCCCCCGGCCCGCCATCCGCGGCGTGCTGCTCGGCGTTAGCATCGTCTGATGCGGACAGCACGCGCGGTGATTGCCGACGACGAACGCCTGATGCGCGAGCAGCTGCGCGCGCGCCTGGGCGAGGTCTGGCCCGAACTCGAGATCGTCGCCGAAGCGAAGAATGGCCGCGAGGCGGTCGAGGCGGTGGCGGCGCATCGGCCGGACCTGGTTTTCCTCGACATCCGCATGCCCGGCATGACCGGCGTCGAGGCTGCGCGCGAGATCGGCGATGCCTGTCACGTGGTCTTCATCACCGCCTACAGCGAGTACGCCGTCGAGGCGTTCGAGCAAGGGGCGGTGGACTATGTGCTGAAGCCCGCCGACAGCGAACGCCTTGCGCTCACGGCCGCGCGGCTGAAGAAGCAGCTCGGCGCCAAGCCCGCCGACCTCCGTGCGTTGCTGGAGAAGCTCGCCGAGCGGCTCGATCAGCCGGCGAGTTCGGCGGAACCGGCCGTTGCGAAAGGCCGCTACCTGCAGTGGATCCAGGCTTCGATGGGGCAGCAGATCCGCATGTTTCCGGTTGCCGAGGTGCTGTTCTTCACTTCCGACGAGAAGTACACCCGGGTGCAGACGGAGACCTGCGAGGCTCTGATCCGCAAGCCGATCAAGGAACTGGTCGAAGAGCTTGACCCCGAGCAGTTCTGGCAGATCCACCGCGCGACTATCGTGAACGTGAAGGCGATCGCCGGCGTTTCACGCGACCTGCGCGGCCGTCAGCTGGTGCAGTTGAAGAACTATCCGCAGAAGCTGGAAGTCAGCCGCAATTACACGCACCTGTTCAAGCAGATGTGAACGCGGCTGGCGTCTCCCGCCGCGATCCAGTGTGGCGGCGCCCGGCCTGGCCGATCGGCGTGCTGGCGAATTCAGTTCTGTAGCGACTGCCACATCTGCTGGTCGCGCTCAGCAGTCCAGATGCGCGGATGGCTGATGCCGCTGGCTTCGTCGAAGGCTCGCGAGACGTCGAACGGCAGGCAGTGTTCGTAGATGAAGACGTCGCCGAAGAGCGGGTCCATTTTCGAGCGCGCGTGCGCGAACGCCTGTCGCAGGTCGTGCCCGGAGGCCACGCTGTCCCGGGCAGCGGAGTACAGCGTCTGGACGAACGATTTCGTGTAGTCGATTGCCCGGTTGGCGTCCGCGTTGTTCAGCAGGGCGGGGCCGCGACCCGGAACGAGCTTCTCCGGCGCGAGGCCGCGCAGCACTTCCAGCGTGGCGGGCCAGTGGGCGAGTTGCGCGTCGCCCGTATACGCGGCCGCGCCGTACTCCACGAGATCGCCGGAGAAGAGGACCTTTTCCTGCGGCAGCCAGACGATCGTGTCGCCTTTCGTGTGGCCCATGCCGACGTGCTTGATCTGGACTTCGAGCTGGCCCAGGAACAGGGTCAGGTCGCGTTCGAAGACCAGGGTCGGCCAGGTCAGGCCCGGCACGGTTTCGACCGCGTCGAACAGCCGCGGAAACCGCTCTATCTCGGACTGCATGTCCTGCGCACCCCGCTCCACGATCAACTCGTGGGTGCCGCGGCTGGCGATGACCTCCTGCGCGCCTTCCGCCGCATAAGCGGAGGCGCCGAGGACGCGCACGGCGTGGTAATGGGACAGCACCACATACTTGATCGGCTTGTCCGTCACCTCGCGGATGTGGCCGATCAGGTGCTGCGCTGTCGCCGGTGTGGCTGTGGTGTCGACGACCAGCGCGGCGTTGTCGCCGATGACGACGCCAGAATTCGGATCGCCCTCGGCGGTATAGGCGTAGGCGTGATCGGAAAGGCGGGCGAAGCTGGTCTTCTTTGGCGCCAGATCGGCGCGGGAGGCAAAGGTCCTGGTCCGGGTCATGGTCTTCCTGCGGCAAGGGAATTGATCGTAAGAGGGAACACTCAAGCCGAACGACGGTATCCTGTGCGGATGTGAGCAATCACTTCCATAAAGACGCCCCTGCATCTTCGACTGTCGATGACGCTCGATGCGCGGTGGGTCTGGCCGCCCGCCCAAGGCGGCACGTACGGCCCGGGGCGCGCGCTCGGCGCCCGAGATTGCCGGGGCGAGAGGTCCAAGACTGGCGTCTTACGCAACCGCAGTGCAAGGTGATTCGAGCGCTGTCCGAGCCGGTTTGACAAGGCGATGCGGCATCCACATAATTTGCGGTTCTCTGCGGCGGCGGAGGGGTGCCCGAGCGGCTAAAGGGGGCAGACTGTAAATCTGTTGGCTTACGCCTACGTTGGTTCGAATCCAACCCCCTCCACCAGAACAGGCGTGCTGCCAGGTGGTCAGGTCGGAACGGCGCTCCGGCGCGATGGTGATGGGGCGTCCCGGGCGGGTGTAGCTCAATGGTAGAGCAGAAGCCTTCCAAGCTTATGACGAGGGTTCGATTCCCTTCACCCGCTCCACGGATTCAGGATCGAGGCGCCTTTTTTTGGAGTTCGGCAGGCTCGAGGGATGTGACTGGTGGCGCCTGCCGGTCCGGACATTGATCGGGATCGGGTTCATGTGCGCCGCGCGTCAGCGAGGCATTTTGCCCATGTGGCTCAGTGGTAGAGCACTCCCTTGGTAAGGGAGAGGTCACGCGTTCGATCCGCGTCATGGGCACCAGGATTCGGCATCGTCGCCGAGATGCGGCGATAGATGAGCAAGGGCATCGGTCTGGAGGGAGTCGGCAATGGCAAAGGGCAAGTTTGAGCGGACGAAGCCGCATGTGAACGTAGGGACGATAGGTCACGTGGATCACGGCAAGACGACGCTGACGGCGGCGATCACG